>JAEEGL014140492.1_pt1 | contig 78655 bp, 75 predicted proteins | sample 9134231 | NCBI WGS metagenome assembly JAEEGL01 (sample SAMN16246548, study PRJNA631951) | gut metagenome | biome: gut microbiome; feature: rumen; material: fiber-attached | host: Bos | place: Iran: Karaj | collected 2018-10 | reverse complement strand
TTGAATGTCCCCAGTGTCATGCTAAGATGCTTCGCCGCACGGTCTGCAAGAACTGCGGTTACCTGGATGGAAAACAGGTTATCAAAGTCGGCGAAGAGGCCTGAACAAGACTTAATAGTAAATCAAGGCAGTGTTTTGAGTTAAGGCACTGCCTTTTTTTATGTTAAACGAATGAAAGGATAGATATGAGCAAACCGGTTGTAGCAATAGTAGGGCGCCCGAACGTGGGTAAATCAAGCCTGTTCAACACCCTATACGGCGAGCGTCTGTCAATTGTAGCGGATACTCCCGGTGTTACGCGCGACAGGATCTATGCGGAAACCTCCTGGAGGGGCCGCGAATTTCTCATGATCGACACCGGCGGTATCGAGCCCGGCAACAACGAGGACATTATCCTCAAGCAGATGCGTCTGCAGGCCGAGATCGCTATCGAGACGGCTGATGTCATTCTTTTCATGTGCGACCTCAAGGCGGGCCTTACGGCTGCCGATGAGGAGATAGCGGTAATGCTCCGCAAAGCCGGCCGCCCCGTCGTGGTAGCCGTTAACAAAGCAGATGACGTCGGTGACGCGCCCGCAGAGTTCTATGAATTCTACAACCTCGGATTAGAGGACGTTTGCGCGATCTCCGCGGCTCACAGACTGGGCATCGGAGAGATGCTCGATCTTTTATATGAGAAGTTCCCGCCCGAAGAAGAAAATGACGGCGCGGAAGAGTCGATCAGGGTCGCCATTATCGGCCGCCCGAACGTCGGCAAATCATCACTTACGAACAAAATGACGGGCCAGGACAGGAGTATCGTCTCCGATATCGCGGGCACTACGAGAGATGCCATCGACTCAGAGATCGAGAACGAGAAGGGCCGTTTCACTATCGTAGATACCGCGGGCATGCGCAAGAAGGGAAGGATAGAGGACGTCATCGAGCGTTATTCGATGATCAGGGCTTTATCCGCCATTGACCGCGCTGACGTCTGCGTCATTATGATCGACGCGACTGAGGGCGTTACCGAGCAGGATACGCGCATTGCGGGTCTTGCGCACGATTCGGGCAAGGCTTCGGTCATCTGCGTCAACAAGTGGGATATCGCACCAAAGGAGACAGGCACCGCGGAGTGGGCTACCAAGGTCATCCGCGACAGACTGGGTTTTATGACATATGCGCCGGTACTCTTCATCTCGGCCAAGAACGGTCAGCGCGTTGATAAGCTTTTCGAAATGATTAAGACCGTCAACGAGAACGCAAATAAGCGCCTGTCCACATCTGTCCTCAACCAGATGATCTCCGAGGCCGTAACGCAGGTTCCCACGCCTCAGGACAAGGGCAAGCACTTAAAGATCTACTACGGTACGCAGGTGGCGGTAAAGCCTCCTACGATCGCGCTTTTCGTAAACGACAAGAATCTGTCCCATTTCTCTTATGAGAGATACTTAGAGAACCAGCTCCGCCGCAATTTCGGCTTCGAGGGTGTGCCAATACGCCTGCTTTTGCGTAATAAGAACGGCACAGAGGATTGATTTCCTTTTATATTTTGTGAAAAATCACAGTGCCTAATATACGCGCGCGAGTAGCAAAATATTAGGCGGTTTAGATTGAGAATTTTGAGTTACCATCACGAGGACTATCACATGGCTTTACAGAAGATCGAGAATTTAAGAAACATCGCCATCATCGCTCACGTTGACCACGGCAAGACGACCATCGTCGACTCCATGCTCAAGCAGGCAGGCGTTTACCGCGAGAACGAGGCAGTCGTTGAGCAGGTTATGGACTCCAATGACTTGGAGCGTGAGAGAGGCATCACCATCCTCGCGAAAAATACAGCAATCGATTACAAGGGCATCCGTATCAACGTCGTTGATACTCCCGGCCACGCGGATTTCGGCGGTGAGGTTGAGCGTGTACTCAAGATGGTTGACGCTGTTCTCCTCGTTGTTGACGCCTTTGACGGCCCGATGCCGCAGACGAGATTCGTTCTTCACAAGGCATTGGAACTCGGCCTCAAGCCTATCGTCTGCATCAATAAGATCGACCGTCCCGACGCACGTCCGAAGGAAGTCGTAGACATGGTCTTAGACCTGTTCATCGAGCTTGGAGCAGACGACGACCAGCTCGAATTCCCCATCGTTTATTCATCCGGCAAGACCGGTATTGCAACTCTCGACCTCAAGGAATATGAAGAGGGCAAGCAGCTCGACTTCACACCTCTCCTTGACACTGTAGTCGAGTACACACCCTGCCCTGAGGGCGATCCCGAAGGTCCCATGCAGCTTCTCGTTTCCAACATCGACTCTGACCCTTACATCGGCAGGATCGGTATCGGAAGAGTCGAGAGAGGTACCGTTAAGCAGGGTGAGACTGTTGCTCTCGTAACATACGGCCAGGAGGGCAAGAGAACTGCCCGCGTAGTCAAGCTCCTCAGATTCCACAATCTGGGACGTGAGGAAGTCGCTGCCGCTTCGATCGGCGAGATCGTATGCGTAGCAGGTATCGCAGACATTAACATCGGTGACACTCTCTGCGATGCGGCAAATCCCGAGGCACTTCCGTTCGTCAAGATCGACGAGCCTACGATCGCCATGACATTCTCCGTCAACGACAGCCCGTTTGCAGGCCAGGACGGCAAGTATGTTACTTCGCGTCACCTTAGAGAAAGACTTTTCAAGGAGATCGAGACAAACGTCTCGATGAGAGTTGAAGAGACCGATACGACCGAGGCATTTATTGTAAAGGGAAGAGGCGAACTCCACCTTTCAGTCCTCATTGAGACAATGCGTCGTGAGGGATATGAGTTCCAGGTCAGCAAACCGAAGGTCATCATGAAAGAGATCGACGGCGTGCTCCATGAACCTGTGGAAGATCTCGTAATCGACGTACCTGAAGACTTTGTCGGCCCCGTAATGGAAAAGGTCGGCAGACGCCGTGGTGAGCTCCTCAATATGCTTCCTCCGACCAAGGGCTATACGAGGCTCGAGTTCAGGATTCCGTCCCGAGGACTGCTCGGCTACCGTACCGAGTTTTTGACCGACACTAAGGGCAATGGTATAATGAACAGCATTATCAGCGGGTTTGAGCCCTTCGCAGGCGACATTGAGACGCGCGGCCAGGGAGTGCTCGTAGCATTCGAGACCGGCACCGCAGTTACCTACGGATTGTTCAATGCCCAGGACAGAGGTCCGCTCTTCATCGGAGCCGGCACACCTGTTTATGAGGGCATGATCGTCGGCGTAAATCCCAAGCCCGAGGATATAACGGTAAATGTCTGCAAGAAGAAGCATGTAACCAACATGCGTTCAGCCGGAGCAGATGACGCAATGCGTCTAACTCCTCCGCTCAACTTCTCGCTTGAACAGTGCCTGGAATTCGTCGAAGACGACGAGCTCTGCGAGGTAACGCCGAAGAACATCCGTCTGAGGAAGAAGATCCTCAATAATGATCTCCGTGCGAAGACCGTCGCAAAATTAAAGAAAGACGACTGATTCCCCGCAGGATCACTAATCCTGCGGAGAGCATAAATAAAGGCTTTTCGGAGGACGCCCTAGGACTAACCTCATGCTTTCAAAGAAGATCTGGGTTGCTCTGCGTGTACTTGTAATAATTCTCCTTCTGTTCGGTTTCGCCGTTCTTGGCGTTTTCGGCGGATTTAACTACGTAATCTCACAGGATACGCGCTTCAGCACGCTTAAGAGAGAACTGGCCGAGGGCAAGCATAAAGTCAATGCCGAGACCGAAGGCGCGGTTACCGTAGTAGTTGAGAGCGGAGATTCCACTTCCGACATAGCTGACAAGCTCTTGGAGAAGGGCCTGATCAAGAACAAGCTCGTTTTCTCACTCATGAGCAAGATCAACGGATTTGACGGTGCATATGTCGCCGGTACCCATTATCTGCTCAAGTCTTATTCATACGACGAGATAATGTTCTTCATGACTCTCGAGCCCGCGACCGTTGCTGTTACTATCCCTGAGGGTTCCACATATATTCAGGTCAAGAAGCTTCTTCACAAGGCGGGACTGACATTTGACGACGAGGAATTCGACAAGTGCATGAATTCCCCTGACATGTTCGTCGACTACGATTTTGTCTCCAAGATCGAGATCAATGACCAGCGTGATTACATTCTTGCGGGTTATCTGTATCCCGATACGTATATGTTCGATATCAACGCGAAGCCCGAGAGTATCATCCGCAAGTTCTTAAACAACATGCGCTCCAAGCTCTACGACGAATACTACAAGCGTGCTGAAGGCCTCAAGATGTCGATGGACCAGGTCATCACTCTTGCGTCCATAATCCAGATGGAGAGCGGCAAACCGCTCGACATGATGTATATCTCCGCGGTATTCCACAACAGACTGAAGTCCAAGGACAAGTCTTTGAGAAAGTTCGGTTCATCCGCGACGATCAATTATCTGGTCGAGAAGCAGGGCGGCAAGACGTCACTCCTCCACAGCGATGCCGAACTCGCGATCGACAGCCCGTACAACACATATAAGCATGAAGGTCTTACACCGGGACCCATCTGCATGCCCGGTCTTGATGCGATATCCGCTGCGCTCTATCCGGAGCCCGGCTGCGGCTATTTGTACTTCTGCGCAACGGGTGACGGCGGAACGGCTTTTGCCACAACGCTCAAGGCACACCAGAAGAATATCAACAAATATAAAGACAACTGGACCAAGCATGAGGACGTCACCGAGGAAGAGCCTTACGGTGAGGACATCGATGACGAGAATGCAAGAAAGGCCGTAGAAGAGACCGAGCCTACCGAGACGACTAAGAAAAAGAACTGACGGTTATGGAAAGCATTGCATCGGACAACAGCCGGATCGACCGGAGCAGGGTCGAGGTACTGTCTCCCGCAGGTGACCTCTCTAAACTTAAGACTGCCGTTAATTACTGCGCCGATGCCGTCTATCTGTCAGGCACTTCATACGGACTTCGTGCTTCATCGGGCAACTTCACTAAAGAAGAGATGAAAGAGGGCATAGCCTATGCCCATTCCCGCGGCGTTAAGTGCTACGTCACGATGAACGTCATGCCCACGGAAGATGACCTCAAGGGTTTGGATGATGCAATTCTCTTTGTTGGCAACGAATCAGGAGCAGACGCTGTTCTTGTCTCAGATCCGGGTATTTTCGCTAAGGTAAGGACTCTTTGTCCCGATCTTGATATTCACATCTCCACGCAGGCTTCCGTGACCAACAGCGCGGCATGCAGGTTCTGGGCTGACCAGGGCGCGAAAAGGATCGTACTCGCAAGAGAAGTCAGCCTTGAACAGATCAAGGCCATCAGGGCTGCAATCCCTGCAGACCTTGAACTTGAGGCCTTTGTCCACGGTGCGATGTGCGTTTCATATTCAGGCAGATGCCTGCTGTCCAATTACTTTACCGGCCGCAGATCCAACGGCGGTGCGTGCGCGCAGCCATGCCGCTGGAGTTATTCCGTAGTTGAGGAGAAGCGCCCTGATATGCCTTTGCCCGTTGAACAGGATGACAGGGGAACTTACATTTTCGGATCGCGCGATCTCTGCATGATAGAACATATCCCCGAGCTCATAGAAGCCGGCGTAAACTCTCTAAAGATCGAGGGGAGGATCAAGGGTGAATACTATGCCGCGGCGACCACAAAGGTCTACAGAGAGGCCGTGGACGCATACTGCAAGGACCCTGCGAATTATCACGCGGATCCCAGACATCTTGTCATTTTGGACAAGGTCGTACACCGCGATTATGACACCGGATTCTTCTTTGACAATCCGATCGATGACGCAAAGATCGATTACGGAAAGACCTATAACAAGCCTGCGTTTGTCGTTGGCGAAGTCGACTCATTTGATCCCGTTACAGGCCTTTGCCGCGTGACGCAGAAGAACAAGCTTTATAGAGGCGACGAACTGAACGTGCTGATGCCTGAGGGCTACATGGAACCCGTAAAGGTATCTGAGCTCTACGATTCATCGCTCAAGGCAATAGACAGCGCGCCTCACCCCGGCATGACGATTTTCATTAAGGCGACTGACAAAGAAGGAAAAGCAGTCTCATTGCCTCCGATGACGTTTTTGAGCAGGGACGGCGACAAGGACAACGGTATAAAACCGTCTGAAGGGTAAGGCGTTTTTCCGATGAGATCTTTGTTAAGCGAGATTGCGATCAGATTGTTAAAGGTAAGCGATCTGTTACTCATTACCATACCGTTCGTACTGGCATGGCACTTGTATTATGCCGAGAGGACCGCATCGCCTTTCCATTACTGGGGCAACTGGGTCGTCATCGGACTTTTTGTTTTTCTCTATTTCATTTTCGGAAGAACGTATGACGCATTCCTCATCTCGCATAACAGGGTGAGTGAGATCATGATCAGCCAGTCGCTGTCGGCATTCCTTGCGGACGCTGTGATCTACGTGGTCATAATGCTTCTTGCAAAACACCTTATCAATCCCGTGCCTCTCATACTGGCGCTGCTTGTTCAGATGGTGCTCGGCATTCTCTGGGTATTTCTCGCGAGCTTCATCTACTATCATCTTTTCCCTGCGAAAAAGACTGTCATCATATACGACAAGCGCAAGGGAATGGGCGACGTCATCCGCGAATACAAAATGCAGCGCAAATTCAATGTTATCAAGACATTGCATGCCAAAGAATGTTTGGATGACATGAGCGTTTTGGAGGAGGCGGAAGCGGTCTTTTTGAGCGGCGTTCCGAGCCACGACCGCAACATCATCCTCAAGTACTGCATCAATAAGGATATACGTGTCTACATGATTCCCAGGATCGGCGACGTTATCTTGAGCGGAGCACAGCAGGTACACTTATTCCACCTGCCTGTCCTGAGGGTCGGAAGATATAAGCCCACGCCAGAATACATCATCTCGAAAAGGATCTTCGACATAATCTCATCTTTATTGGGACTTATAATTCTCTCTCCCTTATTCCTTGCCGTCGCCTTAGCGATCAAAGTATCTGACAAGGGGCCTGTCATATATAAGCAGGAACGCCTTACCAAAGACGGCAAACGCTTCATGATACACAAGTTCAGGAGCATGGTGGTCGATGCCGAGAAAGACGGCATAGCAAGGCTCTCGACCGGTCCGAACGATGACCGCATCACTCCTGTCGGCAGGTTTATACGAAAGTTCAGGATAGATGAGCTCCCGCAGCTTATTGATATCCTTGCCGGCAATCTGTCGGTGGTAGGACCCCGTCCCGAGCGTCCTGAGATAGCCGAGGAATACATGAAGGTAATGCCCGAATTCCAGCTCAGACTGCAGTGCAAAGCGGGTCTTACGGGTTATGCCCAGGTTTACGGAAAATACAACGCGACGCCTTATGACAAGCTCCAGATGGATCTTATGTACATAGCCAATCCGAGCTTTGCGGAAGACATCAGGATATGTCTTGCGACCATCAGGCTGCTGTTTACTCCCGAGAGTACGGAAGGCGTAGCTCAGGGCCGGATAACAGCCCTGGAATATGAAGAACAGGATAACGACAACTGACAGATTTGCCGTTTGCTGACAAATTCCTTTTATTTTTCTGTTGAACGATACTCCCGCTAGTGATAGAATATGCCGTTGTATTATTTAAATAATATAAAGGGGAATAGCATCTGATGATGAAGAATGCAACAAAAACAAAGGTAAAGAAGCGTAAGCCGGTAAAGACGGCTATATTGCTGGTTTTTCTTGCACTGCTCGTTACAGGACTTGTAATCGTCGGCCGTGAAGGCTACCGCTATTACAAAGAGGCGAATGTACTTGTAGATCACGCTGAAGATCTCAAATCAGAGCTCAAGCTCCTCGTTACCCATGTTGAGAAGGGTAATTATGAGGCTGCAAACCTTTCAGTTCAGAAAATAGACAGTCTTTCCGCAGAGATGCGTACCATCATCACCGACGAGCGTTGGAAGATGCTCCAGGAGAAGGCTCCCAAGTACGGTGATGACCTTAATACCGCCGTCAAGTTCCTTGACGTCGTAGATGAGGCTTCCGATACTCTCATTAAGCCCGGCGTACAGTTCCTCCGCGAGAAGGGGCTTCCCAACAAGTCCACATTCACCAAGATCGGACCCGAGCTTGCCAACACACTTAACGATTACTCAGACCTCATCGACAGGCTTTGCCCTGCGGCTGAGAAGGTCTTGAATGACTTCAACGCACTCCCGCAGTTCGAGTATGAGAAGCTCGAGTCAAAGGTCAGCAAATACAGAGTACTTGCCAGGGACAACGCTCCCGAGATAATCACGTATCTCCATTTCGCGAAAGAGAAATCCGACAGCTTCATGAGACCTGTTGCCAAGTATATCAAGGCAAACAGCTCTGCATTGAAGATCGATGTCTCGATGGACAAAGTCGGTCCCGAACTCGCTGCCCAGCTCATTAAGATCGCAGACGGCATCGATGAGCTTTTCCCTATCACCGAGCAGACACTTAAGGATTTCAATGCGCTTCCCGCATTCAAGATCGAGAAGGTTGAAGCCAAGGTTAGCAAGTACAGAAAGCTTGCAAAGGATAACGAAGCCGATATCTTAGAACTTATGGCATTTGCAAGGGAATTATCTTCCGGAATGATCCGTCCTGCAGCTGCCGTCATGACAAGGTCTCCGATCTCCAAGCTGAAGACCGAGAGCGGCGACATTGATACGAAGATCATCAGAGATTACCTTTCGCTTGTAGAGACCGTAAGGCCTTACCTCGGAAAGATCCAGGATATCTTCAAGACCAACAAGATCTTGAAGGACCACCAGAAGCAGACCGCAAAGATCACTTCCAAGCTTGATTCCGCAATGGAACTGCTTGAGCAGTACGATCAGTATGTTCCTTACATTGACGTTATTCTCGGTGACGGATCCGACAAGACATATCTTTTCGTTGCACAGAACAGCTCCGAGATCCGTGCGTGCGGCGGACTTCCGGCTTCCATGGGTACCATCACCATCAAGGACGGCATTCTCCATATCGGTAAGTTCCTGCCCTGCCTTAAGGTCATTCCTTACCTCAACAAGGGAATCAACAGCAATTTCCCCCAGGTAGAGAAAGACCTGTTCTACATGAACTGGTACGGCTACAAGCTTACATGCGCTACGGTTAATCCTCATTTCCCGAGAGCTGCGCAGCTTCTTGCCAAAGGTTACAAGAAGATGCACAAGAAGAACCTCGACGGAATCATTTCCATGACCCCTGCCATCGTAGGAAGACTGATAGCTATTACCGGTCCGGTTACGCTTTCCAACGGCGTTAAGCTCGACGAGAAGTATTCCGTTAAGTACCTCCAGCGTGATGTATATTTCCAGTACTTCACAAAGAAGGCCATGACTTCCACGAAGCTCCATAAGCAGGCTGACGACAAGTGCTCCGAGGTTTTCGCCGAGGCAGCCAAGAAGGTTATCAGCAACGTCATGAAGGATCTCGATCTTAAGAAGATCCTCAAGCTTGTTGACGTCATCAAGAAGTCGAGCGAAGACAGAGTCTTCATGATGTGGATGGCAAACAGCAAGGACGAGCAGATCGTTAAGAAGCTCGGATGCTCCGGATCTCTCAACTACGATTCCAAGAACCCCGAACTCGGCGTTTACTTCAACATCAAGGACGCAAACAGACTCGGAAACTATGTTGACATCAAGGTCACCATGGGCAAGGAGAAGAAGAATAAAGACGGCTCCGTAACTTATCCCGTTACGGTCAAGCTGAAGAACAATATCGACAGCACAACGCTTAAGAAAGGTCAGTACAGTGCTTACCTGACGAGCAGACACGGTGGTACGATGCGTTCGATCATCTATTTCTTCGCACCTTCCGGCGGTAAGATCACGAGCGTTAAGAACAACGGCAATCTCAGGATGGCCAAGACCAAGTATCAGAAGCTCGGCGTTTACTACAGTGCTGATGTATTCGATCTGAAGCCTAAGAAGACCATTACGTTCACGTTTAACGTAACCACGGCTCCGGGCGTGGCAGTTAAGCCCAAGCTTTCCATGACGCCGCTTCTCACGGCGTACAGAAACGCTAAGGCTCCGAAATAATCTGAAAGTTTTTCGGGTTTTATCTGATCGCGTCTTTCATTGACTTAACATACTCATAAACGTGCATAGGAGAGTCTTTGCCGTATTCCGCTATGATGCGGACTATGGCTGAGCCGACTATGACGCCGTCAGCGTATGCGGCCATCGTTTTGGCCTGATCAGGAGTTGATATGCCGAATCCGATCGCGCAGGGAACGTTAGAGTTCTCTTTGACCTTGGATACGAGGCTTGCGATATCTGTTGTTATCTGGCTCCTTACACCCGTTACACCCAGGCTTGAGACGATATAGATGTAGCCTTCCGCTTCGGAGGCGATCATGGAGATTCGGTCTTCGGATGTGGGTGCTATGAGGCTTACCAGATCAACTCCGTACTTTTTGGTGTAGGGAAGGAATTCTTCTTTCTCCTCAAACGGGATGTCAGGCAGGATAAGGCCGTCGATGCCGACTTCCTTGCACTTTGAGATGAAGCACTCTGCACCGTATGAGAAAACGACATTTGCGTATGTCATGAACGTGAGAGGGATGGTAACTTCTTGTCTAAGCGTTTTTACCATCTCGAAAATCTTATCCGTTGTAGTGCCCGCTTCGAGAGCCCTTGCGCTTGCAGCCTGGATGACCGGGCCTTCTGCGGTGGGATCTGAAAAGGGGATACCGAGCTCGATCAGGTCAGCACCTGCTCTTACTGCTTCTTTGACTACTTTTACGGTCGTCTCGAGGTCAGGATCTCCGCATGTGATGAACGGGATGAATGCCTTACCGTTTGCGAATGCTTTAGCTATATTACTCATTGATATTCTCTCCTCTGTATCTTGCGATGGCAGCGCAGTCCTTGTCGCCTCTGCCTGAGATCGTAATGACTACGATCTTGTCCTTATCCATTCCGGGAACGATCTTGAGTGCATGCGCAACAGCGTGAGCCGATTCGATCGCGGGGATGATGCCTTCCGTGCGTGACAGATACTCGAAAGCATTGACCGCCTCATCGTCCGTAACAGCAACGTATTCAGCTCTTCCGATATCGTGGAGATATGCGTGTTCAGGGCCGATTCCGGGATAGTCAAGACCTGCCGAGATCGAATAGACCGGAGCGATCTGGCCGAACTCATCCTGGCAGAAATAAGACTTCATGCCGTGGAAGATACCTACGCGTCCGGTGTTGATCGTAGCGGCTGTCTCAAATGTATCGATGCCCCTTCCTGCAGCTTCGCAGCCTATGAGGCGTACGCTCTTGTCTTCGATGAAGTTATAGAATGAACCGATGGCATTAGAACCGCCGCCGCAGCATGCCATGACGACGTCGGGAAGACGTCCTTCTGCTTCCATCATCTGCTGCTTGATCTCTTTTGAGATAACTGCCTGGAAGTCCCTTACGATGGTAGGGAAGGGGTGAGGACCCATGACGGAACCTAAGCAGTAGTGCGTATCGGAGATTCGTGAAGTCCATTCGCGCATCGCTTCTGATACCGCATCCTTAAGCGTTGCGGTGCCGTTCTTGACGGGGATTACGGTAGCGCCTAAAAGTCTCATTCTGTATACGTTTAAGGCCTGACGCTTTGTATCTTCCTCACCCATGAAGACGACGCATTCCATACCGAGGAGCGCAGCTGCAGTGGCAGTTGCAACGCCGTGCTGGCCTGCGCCCGTCTCGGCGATGAGACGTGTCTTGCCCATCTTCTTTGCAAGAAGAGCCTGGCCCAGAACGTTGTTTATCTTGTGCGAACCCGTGTGGTTCAAGTCTTCTCTCTTGAGATAGACCTTAGCTCCGCCCAAGTTCTTCGTCATCTTATCCGCATAGTAAAGAAGGCTCGGACGTCCTGCATAGTTATTGAAAAGATCAGTGAGCTCCTTGTTGAACTCAGGGTCGTTCTTGAAATGGTTATATGCTTCCTCAAGTTCGATGACAGCATTCATCAATGTCTCGGGCATGTACTGTCCGCCGTGAATTCCGAACCTTCCGTTAGGGTTTGTCATATCTTTCTTACCTCCGCGGCAAATGCTTTCATTTTTGCCAAATCCTTTATTCCTTCCGTCTCTACACCCGAACTGACATCGACTGCGAACGGCTTTAATCTTTCAACTGCTCCGGCAACGTTATCCGGTGTAAGTCCTCCTGCGAGGATGTAATCCCTGCCCAAGCTTTCAGCAAGTGACCAGTCGAAAACCTTACCCGTGCCGCCTGCGCCCGAATCCAACAGGATCAGATCCGCAGGACTTTGCCGAGCCGATATTATATCATCTATAGACTCGGGCTTAATCATTTTTATTATAGGAAGACCTGTTTTTTCTTTTATTTCCGCTATATAAGCTTCGTCTTCATTTCCGTGGAGCTGAATCATGTCGAGATCGGCAAGCTCTGCGAACTCCGCGACATAGCCGGGATCCTCATCAACAAATACACCGACTGTTTTGGCAGATGAAGGGACGTACTTCTTAAGACGAGCGACATCTTCAGGCTCTATGTAGCGCTTGAACCTCGCCGACAGAATGAACCCGAAGAAGTCGGCACCTAAAGATGCCGCTTTCTTAACGTCTTCTTCGCGTCTTAATCCGCAAAACTTGATTCTAGTGTCAGTCATACTTCAATTTGTTCAGATAAGCTTTCTTATCGGATGAAGTCATGAGTGCCTCACCGATAAGGACCGCGTTTACTTTGTTTTCGAGAAGAAGTCTAATATCTTCTCTTGTCTTTATTCCGCTCTCCGCGACGAAAAGAACGTTGTCCGGAACGTCTTTTTTTAGCCTTAAGCAATTGGATGCGTTGACTTCGAAGGTGCGCAGATTGCGGTTGTTTACGCCGATTATCTGTGCGCCTGCGTCTACTGCCATCTTAACCTCATCGCTGTCATGGGCTTCAACGAGCGCATCGAGGCCTAAGCCTGATGCGATGCCGATGTATTCTTCAAGCGTATTACGGTCGAGAAGAGAGCAGATGAGAAGCACTGCTGAAGCACCGTTTAAATATGCTTCGTAGATCATGTAGGGCGATACCGTGAAGTCCTTGCGGAGAGTGGGGATATTAACTGCTGAAGAGATCTCGTTCAGATACTTCAGATCACCTTTGAACCACTCGGGTTCTGTCAGCACGGAGATCGCGGAAGCTCCCGCGGCCTCGTAATCTTTTGCGATATCGAGGTACGGAAAATCTTCAGCGATCAGTCCTTTGGAAGGAGATGCCTTTTTGCATTCGCAGATAAAGCTCATTCCTTCCGCTGCGAGCGCGTCTTTGAAGGACACGGAGAGGTTCTTTCCGCGCTCGTTATAAAGTTCAAATGCCTGTTCGCGGATTACGTTTTCGGGAGTAACCAGCTTGGCTTTTTCGACTCTTTGTCTCGTGCTCTCTGCAATCGTCTCGAGGATATCGCTCATCTTCTTATACCTTGTTTGAAAGCTCTACGAACTTGTTAAGTGTCTCAAGTGCTTTGCCGGAATCGATCATCTCGGCAGCCTTCTTGATGCCGTCTTCGATGGAATCGGCTTTGCCTGCAACATAGATAGCGCAGCCTGCGTTGAGAAGGACAACGTTTCTCTTTGTTCCCGTGATCTCTCCGGAGAGGATCTTTCTTGTCATCTCGGCGTTCTCTTCAGGTGTGCCGCCGACGATCTCGTCCTTGGTTCCGCGGGGAAGACCGAACTTCTCGGGTGTGATCTCATACTTTGTGATGACGCCGTCCTTGAGCTCTGCAACTGATGTGGGAGCAGAGATCGAGAGCTCGTCGAGCTTGTCCTGGCCGTAAACAACCATTGCTCTTTCGGCACCGAGGTTCTTGAGAACTTCTGCGATTACGGGTACGAGATATTCATCGTAAACGCCGAGCAGATATCCTTCGGGATGAGCAGGGTTTGTGATGGGTCCCAAGATATTGAAAACAGTACGGAATCCAAGCTCTCTTCTGATAGCGCCGACGTACTTCATTGATGCGTGATACTTCTGAGCGAAAAGGAAGCAGAAGCCTGAATCCTTCAGAAGCTCTGTGCAGCTTGCGGGTTCTAAGTTGATGTTTGCGCCCAAAGCCTCGAGGCAGTCGGCAGTGCCGGACTTGGAAGATGCGGCTCTGTTTCCGTGCTTGGTTACATATGCGCCTGCTGCAGCGGCAACGAATGCGGAAGTTGTGGAGATGTTGAAACTTCCTGCACGATCTCCGCCTGTGCCTACGATCTCGAGTGTCTTGATGCCCGGGTGATCGAGAGGAGTTGCGTGTTCTCTCATTGCCTGTGCGCATCCGGTGATCTCATCGATCGTCTCGGCCTTAGCGCTCTTAGTTGAAAGGGCAGCGAGGAATGCAGCGTTCTGTGTGGGCGTTGTCTCGCCGTTCATGATCTCGTTCATGACTGCGTATGCCTCATCGTAAGTTAGATCCTGCTTTGATACGATCTTTTCAATTGCTTCTTTGATCATTTTGTCGTTCTCCTCTCGGCTATGTTAATGAAATTCTGTAATATCTTTTTCCCTTCAGGTGTAAGGATCGATTCGGGGTGGAACTGAAGTCCGTAAATGTCGTAATCCTTGTGCTTGATCGCCATGATCTCGCCGTCCTTGGTCCTCGCTATGACTTTGAGTGCTTCAGGGAGCGATTCTTCTTCGGCAGCGAGCGAATGGTATCTTGCGACATCGATCTCGATGAATAATCCTTTGAAAAGATCATTGCTAACATCGATCTCTGCTCTTGACTGCTTGCCGTGCATAAGCTGCTTTGCGTATCCGACTACTCCGCCGTAAGCTTCGGTGATAGCCTGGTGTCCCAGGCACACACCGAGAACGGGAACCTTGCCTGCCGCCTTGACCGCGATCTCTTCGCAGATGCCGGCATCTGCCGGGCGCCCCGGACCGGGTGATAGGATGATCGCCTTGGGGTTAAGAGCGAGTACTTCATTTGACGTCATCGCATCGTTCCTGATTACCTTGATGTCAGGATCGATCGAGCCGACCATCTGGTAGAGGTTGTAGGAGAAGCTGTCGTAGTTATCGATAATAAGTATCATTGCTTTTCCCTCCTTACATCTCGTTTGCGCTCTCGATCGCTTTTACGACCGCTGCTGCTTTGTTGATGCATTCCTGGTATTCCTTTTCGGGAACGGAGTCGTAAACGATTCCTGCGCCTGATCTGACGTAGATCTTGCCGTTCTTTTTGTAAGCAAGTCTGATCGCGATACATGTATCGAGGTTTCCGCCGAAATCGATGTAGCCGATCGCTCCGCCGTAGATGCCTCTTTTGTTTCTCTCAAGCTCATTGATAAGCTGGCATGCCTTGATCTTGGGCGCGCCTGACAGCGTGCCGGCAGGGAGGATCGCGTCTATAGCATCGAAAGCGTCCTTATCGTCTCTTATCTCGCCCCTGACTGTAGAACCGATATGCATTACGTGTGAGAAACGCTCGATAGAATGATATTTCATTACCTCAACGCTTCCGAATTTTGCGATCTTGCCGATATCGTTACGGCCGAGGTCGACGAGCATGTTGTGCTCGGCGAGCTCTTTTTCGTCAGCGAGAAGATCAGCTTCAAGTGCCTTGTCTTCTTCGTCTGTCTTGCCCCTCGGACGTGTGCCTGCGAGAGGGAAGGTGTAGAGCTTTCCATCCTCGAGCTTGACCAGCGTCTCGGGTGAAGCGCCCGCAACCTCAACGTCCGTACCTGAGAAGTAGAACATGTAAGGGGAGGGGTTGAGCGTACGAAGGACTCTGTAAACGTTGAGCATGGAACCTTCGTAGTCAGCTTCAAGCCTGTTGGAAAGAACGATCTGGAAGATGTCGCCTTCCTTGATGTGATACTTTGCCTTCTCAACCATAGCACAGTATCTTTCCTTATCGAAAAGAGGCCTTACCTCAGACAGAAGCCTTCCTGAAGGTTCGTCTGCGGGCGTGCCGTTGACGATGATGTCAGCGATCTTCTCCAATTCTTTGCATGTCTCATCGTAGCTGTTGTCGATGTCGTCTGCTCTGACGTTGCCGACAAATACGATCTTCTGCATGAGGTTATCGAAAGCGATGACCTTATCAAAAAGCATCAGGTCGCAGTCCTTGAAGTTGCCTTCGTCTACGCATTTGAGATCGAGGGACTTCTCGACGTGCTTTATGTAATCGTATGCGAAATAACCTACAAGACCGCCTGTGAAAGAAGGCATGCCTTTGATAACGGGAGACTTATATTCGGCTAATATATCTCTCATATATTTGCCGGGATCATCCGTCTCGATAGTCTCATTGCGGTTCTCACCTGTGATCTCGAGAACGCCGTTCATATAGGTAATATCAAGAGTAGGATTGAACCCCAGGAAGGTGTAGCGTCCCCATCTTTCCTGATTCTCAACTGATTCGAGAATATACGAATGCTTGGATAAACCTTTGATTATCTTAAGCACTTCGATGGGTGTCCTGATGTCGGACATGATCTCGCATCTGACGGGAGCGCACTTGTATGCGGTTCCTGAAAGGATAGCCTTCATCTCGTCCTTAGCCGGATAGAAGTTCATTTTACACCTCCTGTTTGTTGCCATTTGCCGGAGGTTCAATACGCAATAAAAAAGCCCTTGCGCAAAGAACCACTTCTTTGCCAAGGACGAATTAATCTAATCCGCGGTGCCACCTTGATTCACAATCTCTTGTGCACTTCTGAAGTACTAACATACTCCGGGCCTTTTAACGGTGCCACCCGTCACAGAATACTCAGTCGCCTTAAGGCTTCCTTTGGCTGTGCCCTCATCGGACCATTATGATGAACTGCGTTCCGCCCCAATCTCAGCTTACGGGACTCTCTGTGGGTGCACGAATCACCTTTACTTCCGAATCTTCGGTTTGTTTCTATTGGGTAAAAGATATATTTCCGGGGCCCGTTTGTCAAGTTTTTTCTTTCCGAAAAAAATTCTCGACTTTTTTCGAAAAAAAGTGAACCTGGAGACAACTTGAACCGACCTATAGGTAAAAGGTGAGAAAAATCACCGAAAAAAACAGGAGGAAATAAAAATGGGTACCGTATTAAAAATCGTCAGCTGGCCTTTCAGAATGGCCGTAAGGAATGCAGGCAGCACAATCGAGAGAATCAAGAGCAGCACTGCATTGGGAAAGCTGCTGAACAGTTTGTCGCTCGTGCCGATGGGCGGATCGATCATAATGATTCTGGTCGCCATCATAATGTTCATCATTCAGAACGGATTTGGCATTCAGATTGACACCATCAAGAGCAGAGGTTTGTGGGATGCAGTCAATACAAGCTCTTCCGGCAGCGTTTGGACAAAGGGAACGAGCGGATATTTCTATAACGTATGGATTGCCGCTTTTATCGGAATCATCTTCCTTGCGTTGACCGTTTTCGCGGCGATCGAACTTTATAAGTATGGAAGTAAAGGAAGAAAGATAGGTTTTACAATATCCGCAGTCTTTCTTATCGCAGGCATCGCGACCTTTGTATTTGGTCTTGCAGCAATGACCGATGCCGTTGCAGTTCCGTTGGCCGGACTCGGCGTCATGTCTGCCGCAGGCATCGCCAGTCTGATCCTTTTGTCCAAGAGCAGCTTCTTTAAGAGCAGTTTCATCAATACAGCTTTCTTCTTTACAGCAGCACCTCTTACAGTGCTTATCATCGAAAACATCATCGGTCTGGTCGGCTTTGCAATCGTTCTCATCATCATGGCAGTTGCATTCCTTATCTTCGGTTCTGCGCTGACTTCGAGCGGTTCGGAAACATCAGGATCTGCTCCTGCAGCAACTACGGATCCCGCTGCGGCCAAGGCTCTCAGGAAGAAGCATGAAAGGATGACCCAGCTCCAGAATGAGATCGATCAGTGTAATAAGAGCATTGAAGGACATGCCAAAGGACAGTTAGGTTACTTTGGAGTTGATCCCAAATACTGTGCAAAGAAGGCATGGGAAAAGCGCCAAGAGCTTGAGCAGCTCCGTGCACAGGTGTAAACGGATAGTATTCATAAGCTGCTTTTATCCGAAAGACAGCAGGGAAGCGGAGCCGGTGTCATAGAGTTGACGGGCAGAAAATGTCCATTTGCTCAAAAAAATAATTAAAGGTACCCCGCCCTCTTTTGGATATTATTACGCCTGTCGACATGACACCGGCTTAAGTACCATAGTTGCAAGAAAAAACGCAGTGTAACATTGTTACACTGCGTTTTGCATTCTCTGTGGTTCAATAAAATCAGTCTTCTCCGACGAAAACGTTCCAGGATGCGATCTCGCGGTCGGGGATGATGGTCATGATGTTTTTCGCGTGATCGAGCAGATAATCGCTGTATCCCCATGACCATGTGCGGGATGTGAGTTCCTTTATAATATCCATACTTATCTTCTCGATCAGCTCGATCTTCTTGTCGTGCTTGGATTCGTTGAGCTGGGTAAGCTTGTCCATGAGCTTTACGGCTTCCTTGCAGATCTTGAAGTCCTTCATGGCTCTTGCGCGCCACTTGTAGTAAGGCATGTAGGTGCGGTTCAAAAGGAAGATGGCCGCGGAAGCTTTATGGATGAACTCCTCGCAGCAGTCGTGAGCCGCCTGGATGTCGCCGCGCTTGATCGAGCGCTCGTAGTTGAACTGTCCGGTCTTGCCGGCCATGCCGCAGTTTGCTGCGACCTTTTTCTTAAGGAGACTGTCCGGATAGAAGCTTTCCCAGGCTTCTCTTATCGCAGTGAACTTGCCGAGCGGGTCGGTAAAGACCTTGCCGTTTACGGCTTCCGCAAGATACATCATCGGAGTCTCGATCCAGTCTTCGGTCTTCTCGGGGAAACCCTCAATGCCCGTGCGCTCGGTGTAGAATTCCTCAATGCTGTGAACGCCTATTCTGTGCTTTCTTGCACCGGTCATGAGGCTGGAATTCGGTTCCATTCCGATGTCTTCTTTATGCTTTGCGAGAAAATCGTTTACCGGAAGTTCGTCATATGCCTTCTGAAGGTCATCACCGATCTTCTTCATGAGGAATTCGGGAACCCAGAGGCAGAATCCGGGGGCATAGTCATGGTCTCTCGATACTACGTCGTCGTATCCGAAACACTCGGATCCCTGGCCTGCAAGACCTGCCGCGATCTTGTCTTTATACTCCGGAAACTTTTCGTCAAGCATCGGCTTGCCGTATTCGTTGAAAAACTCTTCTGCGATCTTAAGTCCGTTCCAGTAATCCATAAGTAAGTCCTTTCTAGCGTTGATCACCCTGCTCCGCGTGAAGTTTCTTCTTAGTCTCGTACATAAGATTGTCAGCGTCTTTAATGTATTCGCTGAGAGGTTTTTTAGTCTCTTTTTCGCTTAAGATATAACCTGAGCTGATAGAGAGCCTGAAAGGCCAGACTCCGTCCTTGTTGACCTTGTCGATGTTGGAGTTGATGGCTTCTTTGAGTTCTTCGGCTTCTTCGGGAGTCTTGACGCTTCCGATGACCATGAATTCGTCACCGCCGAATCTTACGCCGATCCAGTCGTCCTTGAGATTGGATTTGATGGCACTTGCGGTAAGCCTTATCGCGGCGTCACCGTTCATATGACCGAAAACGTCATTGATGCGCTTCATCAGGTTGATGTCGATGAACATGACCATGAGCATCGTATCGCCCCTGATGCTGTCTTCGTAGATCGGGATAGCCTTGTTCTCGTAACCGAAACGGTTGTAAAGGCCGGTCATGGTATCGATCTCCGAGATCCTCTTAAGGCTGTCGTTATAGATACGGAGCTGGATGTTGGATCTCTGGATCCTCAAGGCGAGCATCAGCTTCTCGAGATAAGCGTTGAGGTCCAAGTGCTCACGCATGATCCTGGTGCCGTCTGATGTTACGAGATAGCCGTAATTAAACTTGCCGGTATGAAGAGGCATTACGTAGTACATGTGATTGTGTTCCGACTCAGGGTCGTATCCGGGAACGATCCTGCTCCTGTCTGCTGCTGCGTTGCAGGAGATCTTTCCGTCTTTTATCGCAACGATGGGGTTGACGGGTCCGTTCATGCCGTTCTCGTGAACATCCTCATCGGTCGCCATGACGTTGCTCATATAAAGATTATGAATGACCATATAGAAGTCATCGCCGACCAGATCGTGCTCTGAAGCGTAATGCTGCATCAGATTCTGACGAAGGCTGTCGTAGTCCGGCGAATCCGTGATTATGTTCGTGAGAGTACGTTCGCTCGTCTCGAGATATGTACGGTCAAGGCTCTCGGAATAAGTCTTTCTTCCGAATTCACGGCGCTTGACGTCGAACGACGCATCAGCATGGCATCTGCAGCTCTCGCCGATGACTATCTTGGATTTCATCATGAGCTTATGAGGAACTTCATGTTTTGCGAAAACGGCATCAAGTACCTTGATGCACTTGTCACCGATGTTCTCGTAATCCGAAGTGACCGTAGTGAGGACAGGGTAGAATGCCTGACCGCCGCTTACGAAATCGTATCCGGTTACTATGATGTCCTTAGGCAGTTCGAAGCCGAGTCTCGTCAGCTCGGTGGAGCAGGCGAGGGCCATGATGTCGTTGGCGCAGATTATCGCATCGGGCAATCCGGCAGGGTCAGAAGCGATCCTGTCAGTTGCTTCAGTAGTCAGAACGTTGCCCCAGTTGCCGTAGTAGATGTCGCTCTCGTCAATGATGAGCTTATGCTCGGCGAAAACCCTCTTAACGGTCTCAAGTCTGCATATGCTCTCGGGGTGATCGATGTATCCGCCGATGAACGCTGCTCTCTTGACGTTGTGTACTTCGATAAGGTGTTCTGCGATCTCCCTCATTCCGGTAATGTTGTCGATATCGATGCAGATGGCACCGTCAACTTCAATACCTATGCTGATGACCGGGATGCCCGCACGGATGGCTGACTTGACGATGGAAATGCCCGTCTCGACGCTGTTAAGGGCATTGGTGTAAACGATGGCCGCATCATAATCCTTGAGCTTGGGGAGCGAATAGATGTTGAGCTCGCCCCTGTTATAGTTCTCCTGGGTGTCATATGAGGCATAGCTTACGAAAATGAAGAAATCGTAGTTTTTGAAAGTGTCAGACTGCCGTATACCCTTGAGCGTTGCGTTCAGGGCCTCCATACCGTAACCATTAACAAATACAGCAATCTTTTTTCTCATAAGCGGTCATCCTTATTCGTAGGTTACAACAGATTTATCACCTAAGAAAACAGTTTGAGAAAATAAAATGTTAATTTTTCATGATTGATTATAGACACAATTTATTACATTTCGGATACGAAGTGTAGGATACATGTTTCAGCGCGCAGTTTTGCCTCAAAGACAAAGGCCGTCAATGGTAGAATCATCATGAAACATAGGGGGATCTGTTTTGGCTGATACTGTAAAACACAAAAAGATCAGGGTTATCCTGATCGTTATCGAGATACTGGCGGTGCTTGCCTTTTTAGGCTCGGTGCCCGTGATCAATTCCGGCAATATCGCAGGGATCTCCGTTTGCCTGTTCCTCCTTCTCATAACGGTCTTCTGGGACAAGACCGAAGGTTTCAGGCACAACAAGATAGGCAGGATAGTGACCGGATTTGTCGCATTTTTCCTGATCGCCGGATTCGGCTTTGCCGGATTCCTGACGTTCAACATGGTAAGGGCCTGCCTCAATCACCCCGGTAAGCCGAACTGCATCGTCGTCCTCGGCTGCCAGCTCTGGGGCGAGAACCCGTCTCCGATGCTTCAGAAGAGGCTTGATAAGGCTTATGACCTCCTTATTAAATATCCTGATGTCCCGGTCGTGGTGACCGGCGGGCAGGGCGATGACGAGGTGATCTCGGAGGGCGAGGGCATGAAAAGATACCTTGTCAGAAGAGGCATCTCCGAAGAACGCATTATCGTTGAGGACAAATCCACCTCGACTTATGAGAATATCAAAAACGCATTTGAGATGACTGACAAGATGGGGCTTTCCAGGGATATCACCATAGCCACGTCGGAATATCACATGTACAGGGCGTCCCTCATCGCCAAATCCCAGGGTGCCGGTCAGGTCACCTCGGCTCCGTCTTACACGGATTTTAATCTCGTTCCGACCTTCTGGGTGCGCGAATGGCTGGGTTTATCGCATTTCTTTGTATTTGGGACATAACCTGTTACTAATCTATTTTCACGTAATTCATTAATCCTTAAATCATGAGCCCGAAAATGTGATATACTTCTTTTCAGAGGTTAAGAGTCTGGGGAAAGATCCGCGGCTCTTTTTAAATCACTTTATTGAGCAGACACGAGGTGGGCGCATGACAATTCAGGAACTGTACGGCGGACAGAACGTAGAAGATTTTTACATCGGTAAGATTACCCAGGTTTACAGGAGCTGCTGCGTTGCACAGGTTGATAACGTTCAGCTTATGTCTAACAGGGAGAAGTTCTCAAGTTCGTTCCTTCCCAACACAATCAACTATTTCGTACTTATCCAGTCCACCTTGGGATTGTTCCTGGGTGAGGTTTTCGAGAACAAGGCATCAAGAAAGAGCATTTTCGAAATGTCTTCGACCGCTGACCAGAAGTCATCGGATTATCAGGAACTCAACATTGATACCATCGCCATCATGAGACCGGACGGAAAGAAGTTCGATCTCGCAGGATTCCAGACACTCGGTATCCTCGACAAGGTCTATCTTGCACCCGATTCGGTTTACCAGATCTTCCTGCATTCCCTCGAGTTCTCCCATGAGGAGGAGGAGAGACTTCCTTCATTCGGAAGATATCTCAACAGAACCGCAGCTCCCGTTACGCTGAAGCCCAGCACCATTTTCAACCGTCACGTCATGTGCATCGGAGCTACGAACAGCGGTAAGTCCACAACTGCTCTTTCAATTCTCGACAAAGTTGTTTCCACAAAGCGCAAGGCTTTGATCATTGACCCTACGGGCGAGTACAGGGATGCATTCGCTGACGATGAGATCACAAAGCTGACACTCGGTGTCGATACGACGATCTCTCCAGGTAAGGTTACGATGCAGGAGTGGGAGAGACTTTTCGAGACCACATCCAACAGCCAGGGCGCTATCCTCGCAGAGGCTATCACATCGCTCCGTTACATGCACAAGACCGGTCAGGACAAGTGCTTCTACAAGGTCGGTGAGGACATCGAGGAAGTCCAGGAGGCTTTGGCTTCTGTCGGCGCCAACGATACAGAGTTCGATATCTCGCTGCTCCCTGAGCAGATCCAGGCAGAGTCCGTTTCCGAGCCTGCAAGAGACGACAACTACAACTTCAAGTACAGCTACGACATGCTCAAGGCTAACGCGAACAACCCGCTCATCCAGAAGATCCAGTATCAGATGACCAACACAAGGCTGCTCTCGTTCTTCTCCAACGATCCTTCGATGTATAACCTCCTCGAAGCAATCGATGACTTTATCCATATGCCTGACGTTAGCCTCTATATCGACACATCAATGCTCGGTGCTGCAGAAGGTATCGGCGGCATGGTCATCGACCTCGTCTGCAACTTCGTAATCCAGCAGGATAATATCTGCCCGTTCATCTTCTTCATCGATGAGGTTCACAGATACGCCAAGTCACAGTACTCCGAGAGAGAATTCCACGGCGGTCTTACCCTCGTTGCAAGAGAAGGACGTAAGAAGGGTATCTTCCTTTACCTGACAACACAGAACCCGAAGGACGTTTCGCCCATCCTGTTCGGTCAGATCGGTACTCTCCTCATCCACAGACTCATGCTTAACGACGAGATCAAGGCCGTTGAGAGCCACCTCGACGATTACGCTATCAAGCACGTTCGTAAGCTGAATCAGGGTGAAGTCATCCTGACATCCGTCAACCTCCTGCACAACGTGTTCATTCACATCGACAAGTGCGACAGACTGCAGCACAACCAGACACCGTTGCTCTAATAGTAATTCAATTGCGCAAAAAAGGTCCGGCTCGTCCGGACCTTTTAATTTGGTTTAGATGTTGTCTCAGAGCCCCGCAGAGCTCCCGTAAACTTTAGCGTAAACTATTTTGCCCTGAATTGTTTACGCTAAAGTTTACGCCCCGAGTTTAGCTTTCGTATTGATGATGACGACGCAGCCGGGCTTGACTCTCTTCATTATCTTGAGCATGTTGCTCTTTGATACGGAGATGCAGCCTGCAGTGTAATTGTGGTCGCCTTTGCAGTGAAGGAATATTGCTGAGCCTTTGCCTAAGACGCACTTCTTGTTGAAGCCGATGTTGAGGCAGTATTGATAAGGCTTTTTGAAATCTATCAGATGCTCGCTGTTTTTCTTGTCGAGCTTGGGGCAGTCATTGATGCTGACCATCTTGTTGTAGTGCATGCCTTTGCGCATGTCGCCTGACCAGTAGAGGTCATTAGTGACTTTGGTGTAGGGGATGGCGCAGCCGGGGTCTGATGCGATGCCGAAAGCTTTGTCGATCGTGTAAACGCCGATCGGAGTCTGTTTGCTTCCTTCTTTGCGTTTGCTGTCCAAGACGAGACCATTCTTGCCGACATAGCCGCTTACTGACATGATCCGGATCCAGTTGCCGTCCTTGTCGCGCTCGTGCATGGATACGGTTGCTGTCGTCTTGTTCATGCCGGAACCGGCGACGATTATCATCTGCTTGATCTTTTTGTTTTTCGCATGGGCCAGGGAACGCACCCACTTGGGTGACAGGTTCTTGACCGTTTTCTGAGTTGCTTTGGTCGTGGCCTTGGCAGTCGCGGCAGGAGTTGTTGCAGTAGTCTCAGACTCGCTTTCAGTGGTCTCTTCGATAGTTGTCTCCGTCTCAGTCTCCGGTCCGGTCTCAGTTGAAGTCTCGGTCTCTGTCTCGATTACAGATTCCGTAGTGGTTATTGATGTGGTCTCGGAAGAAGGAGGTGTCTCTATCGTGCCTGATTTGGATGAAGCACTGCAGGAAGCTATTCCGAACAGGATACTTATGCAGGCCAAAAAGGCACCGGTCTTGATCAATGCTTTTCTCATGATTGTCCGAAAATGAACATGTATGTGTACTTGCCTTTTTGGGCAACGTAAACATTGATGTTCACGGTCTTAACAACATCGACGGTCTTGGATGCCACGAAGTTCTTTATGAATTTCATCTGTTTGAGGTCAAGTGTATATTGGTCCTGATATGGCGGTATAACAGACGCATCAACATTTTTGTAATCCCCGAGCTTTGACTTGAGGAAATTGATAAGATCCGTTTCTTTCCCTTCTTTGATAAGCATTAAGATCTTGCCGTTAGAGCCGTCCTGCGATTCCGATATCATTTCGATATCTTCGATGTAGCTTGAATCGATGTCAAAGCCGAGCAAATCCACGATCGAAGAATGGATCAACTGGTCGTTCTTGGAATTACGGATGCTTTCTTTTCTCTCGCTTACGCTTAAAGTATTACCGGTGTCCGTATCGGCACATGCGCAAAGGGGAGCAACGCAGCTCAATGCCACAACGAGTGCGAGAAGACGCATCTTTATTCCGGACTTGCCGGTACGTTTATTCTTAAGCATAGTAATTCTCCAAACATATCAGGAAATGTTGCACGTACTATTATACGCACAATTGCTCATTTGTAATCATCGACATCGAACTTCCTGTCTTTGTAATAGAAGTCTCTGTCTTCTTCTGTGATCTTTCTTACGACCCTGCAGGGATTGCCCACTGCGATGACATCGTCGGGAAGGTCTTTTGTGACAACGCTTCCGGCACCGATGACTACGTTATTGCCTATGGTGACGCCGGGCATGACGCAGGTGTTTCCGCCTATCCAGACGTTGTCTCCTACGGTTATGTCGATGCCGTATTCATAACCGGAATTGCGCGAATCGGGATGGATGGGGTGACCTGCGGTATAGAGCGATACGTTGGGTGCGATCTGAACGTTCTTGCCGATGCGGACTTTGCCAACATCGAGAACGGTAAAGTTATAGTTTGCGAAAAAGTTCTCGCCGATCTCAATGTTATATCCGTAGTCGCAGAAGAAAGGCGGCTCGATGTTGATGTAATCACCGGTCTTGCCGAGGATCTCTTTGATGAGCTTGTCCTTTTCTTCAGGGTTGCCGGGCTCTAAATGATTGTATCTGAAGATCTTCTTTTTGTTCTCGAGACGCTCCTTGTCTAACCCGTCAAGCCATGCTTTATAAGGGAGATTAGCGAGCATTCTTTCTTTGTGATTCATGTAGCCTCCGTTAATTCAAGAGGAAGTCAGCAGCTGTATAGAATGTAACCGTATCAGTATCACGTGCCATGCCTGAAGCTGTCCTGGCCGCCATGATCGCCTGGAATTCCATTTCGGAATTATGTGATTCCTGATGCATGAGATTGATGGCTTCCTTGATGTTATCAGCTCTTCCGAGCTCAACGAGTTTTCTCAAGTATTTAAGTATCTTCGGGTTCGTATAAGAAGATGCGGTGCTGCAGTCGCCGTACGCTTTGTAGTACTGCGAGAGCTCATTTTCAAGAGAAGCAAATCTGTTCTTGCTCTTGGAGAGAATCGAAGCTTTTTTCTTCTCTTCGTTGCGCCAGTAATGAGACTTCCTCAAGCTTCCGATAAGTATCAATACAAGACCGAAAAGAAGGACCAATACCCAGAACTGGAAGATGGTGCTCTTATATCCGCAGCTCGAGAAAAGACCCGAGAATACACAACCGATAAAGAAGAAAACTATGCCGGTAATCGTCATGCCTTTTCCGGTGCCGCCGCTTGTAACAACACGGGTCTTGGGATCGCTATAGTGAACGATCTTCTCGCAGCATTCATCGTACTCGTCATACAGCTTTTGCTTCTTGTCGAAATACTGGATCATACGGTCGAGTTCACCCAGCGTATCGTTCCTGGATTTCTGCTTTCCGTCTTCAGTAGAGATCGCATAACCGCATAGTTTGCAGAACCTGCTGTTGTCATCGATTTGCGCACCGCAACTCGGACAGAACATAACTACACCTCCTTCTTCATTTCCAATTGTTTAAAATATTTTACACTAAGTACGCATTAAATAATAATTTAAAGGATTGGTGATATGCTAAAATGCAAGTTGGATAAAGGCCTTTTTGAGGGCAAAATGCATATGGCGGTGGAGCAATGGTCTTTTATTTTTCCGGTACCGGCAACAGCAGATTCGTGGCCGAAAGGATCGCAAAAGCGATCGGTCATGAAGCGGCCGATATAACCGCATACACCAAGCAAAACAAGGCTCTGTCGTTTATTGACAGGGGTCTATATGTGTTTGTGTGCCCGTCTTACATGTCAGCAACCGCAAGGTCCATGACCGATTTCATCGAGTCGGCGGAATTCCCTTCGGAGGCAAAAGCATACTTTGTAGTTACGTGCGCATCATCGATGGGGATATCTCCTAAAGTGAGCATGGAATTGTGTGCGCGGAAAGGTCTCAAATACATGGGCGCGGCACAGGTCGTAATGCCGCAAAATTACATAGCTTTATTCAAGACCAAAGATAAAATAGAGAACGGCAGAATAATAAACGAAGCACTCCCCATGATCGATAAGATCGCTGAGACGATTAAGAACGGCGAAAAACTTGAAAGCAGGAGAATCGGTTCGTTCGAATACTCGGTCACGAAGTGGGTGAGGGATCTGTATTACAAGGACTTCATGAAAACAAAGAAGTTCATGGTAACAGACAAATGCATCTCCTGCAAAAAGTGCGTCAAAGTCTGCCCGTTATCCAACATAACAATGAAGGATAACAGACCCGCATGGGGCAATAACTGCACTCATTGCATGGCGTGTATCAATCAGTGTCCGAAGGATGCGATCGAGTATGGCAAAGGCTCTGTAGGCAAGCCCCGCTACAAGGGTCCTGAAGCAAACATTTAAGGAAGAGAAACTTATGAAGAAATCTAAAGCGTGTCTCGCTCTCTTATTGACGATATCCTGTTTCTTATCAGGGTGTTCAAATGGCACTAAGCCTTCATCTGTCCAGTCTGTAACGCCTTCAACCAAAACGACCGAGACCGTGCCTTCTGAGACTGCGTACAATGAATATCTTCCTCCGGAAATGAAGCGTGAGTTTTCAGTACGCAATATGAAGAAGTTTGATTCAAGCAAAGAATTTAAGGTCGTTTTCGAGGGCGAATGGGATAAGATCACCGATGAAGGATACAAGCATGCTCTGCAAAACGAGTTCTATCAGGTTTATCCGAGACTTTACACCAGATGGGGAACCGGGAATGAGCCCAAGACAATCCATCTGATCGCGGAAAGCAACACCGAAGACATTGCATGTTCCTGGGAAGACAAGGTCCAGGTGCAGGTTCAGTATGCAAACGAGCATCCTGAAGATATCGGTTTTCTAGCGCATGAACTTACTCATAACATCCAAAGCTATCCGGTAGGACTCAAATGGTGGACTGAAGGGTTTGCGAGCTACGGCAGGTTCAGGTATTTTCATTGGGCTGCCGATGACTCCGTTTATCTTATCGACCAGAAGGGTGAGGATCTAATCAACTGGCGCTATGAACCTTATGGTGAATGCGTGCTTTTCTTCGCGTACATGGATTATAAATTCCCGACTCTTTTGAAAAACGGCAAATGGGAACCTGGCCTTGTGGATTCAATTCACAACGCAATAAAGAACGGTGAGATAACAGATGATTCCGATCCGTACACGCCGGGCAATCCTTTCAATGATCTGGTGAAGAAGATGACCGGATACGATACGATCGAAGCACTTCGCGAGAAGTATGTTGAAGAGTGTGTGAACGGCACTTGGGTCTTTGACGGTTTCGGAAGATATAAGGACAATGTCGTATTGGGCATGCATTATCCTCAGATCAAAACCGATGTCTATGACAGGAAGACCGCTCCCATGGCATCAACTGTAAAGGAATACGCCGATAATGTATTCAAGGATGCGAGAATTATCAGATGCTCGGGATTCATAAACGAGAACGAGAATTCTTCAATGCTTGTAGACGGTAAATACGATACGAAATGGTGTGCTGAAAAAGGTGACGTTACGGATGTGTCCATGCTGCTAAAAGGCGTGTACCATTACATTTTGATCGATCTCGGATCTATAAAAACGTTCAGTTCTTATACACTGCATAATGCCGGTACGATAGAGGACGAATCTTATAACGCGACATCGTGGGAACTGCTTTGGTCCAACGATACGAACTATTTCGTTCCGCTGGATTATCAGAAGGACTGCAAAGAGAACGTTGCTACTTTCGAGATCGGCGAAGTAACCTGCCGTTACATTCTGCTGAAAATATATGTCCCCGATTCAGGACCGGGGACAGTAAGGTTATACGAATTGTCAGCTGGCGTTTAATCGTTCAGATCATTAATGCTGATAACAAGGCCTGCGTTGTGTCTTCTGATGGAAGAAGCAGCAGCTCTTGCTTTTCTAAGGTACGTGTTGACTCCGAGCATCATAACGAGGAATAAGAACATACCAAGGATCGAAAGGATCAATCCGGTAATGGCACAACCCTTGGCACGTGCATTACGTCTGGCAACTCCGATGATCGAGAAGATCAGACCCAATGTTGAGAAAAGAGCGCCAACGCCGGGGAACCAGAAGAAGCATATCGAGAGGATACCCATTACCAGACCTGCAACTGCCAAACCGTTGCTGCGTGTCGTGGGTACCGGCGGAGCTATATAGACAGGCTGAGGAACAGGCTGTGCTACAGGCTGATATACAGGCTGGCTGGCAGGCTGGGGCGCAGCAGCTCCGCAGCTGGGGCAGACGGGCATTCCGTCAGGGATCATTGAACCGCATGAATTACAATACATAGTTTTGTCCTCTCATTTTGATCAGTTGGCTTTCAGTTAACTGTGATTATATCACAATGCAATTTGATAGATATAACTCTGTCTATTGCGCAAATTTATTAAGAGAATTAACATCAAATCAGAAGAGAAGTTTCTTGTCCGGAGGGTTAAAGATGAGAGCCAAGAGAATAGCATGCTTGCTGATAACTGTCTTGTTTTGTTTTTCCATATCATCGTGCGATAAGTTCGAAAATGCTATCGCAGAGGATTTAAAGTTAAATATGAAGCCTGCAGATCTGTTCTCAGTTCTCAGTGATTATTCAAAACAGTATTATGCCAGTGAGCCTGCTGTCATGACCAAAGGCGTTGATTACGACACGGGGTCTGAATCAGAAGAGGAAGCAATGGCTGAATGGCAAATCCTGCCTACGCCCTTTCCTGACAGGATCATGTCGCTAAACACTTCGATCCCGGGCTACAACAATGATGACAGGAATCTCGTCTTAAACGTTGTGATCGGCGAATATGATGACAATGCCAAAGCAATGAACGCATTTAAGGCGATAGTTGACAAATACCGCACTTATATCGGTGAGAAGATACTGGCTCCGTATTTTACCCCTGCGGATTTGGGTGAAGAAGCCTATTCACTTACTGAAGATTCCGGATACATCTGCTTTGGGATTCAGGGAAATGAGATTGCTCAGCGATTGCTGGACATAGAGCCTGACAATCTGAAAAAATATCTTGGTTATGATGTTTCAGACCTCAATGTCATAGCTACGAGCGGTTACTATGTTGTGGATAAATATGTGATCCATATCGACCTCACCAATCTGGTTCTTAAAAACTCAGACGGCAAAAATGCCGATGTCGATAAGCTTTTGGGAATCTGTGAAGCACTGGGTATCAAGAATCCTCTGTCAGTCAATTCGAATTATGAGATAGCCATGGCTGCTCATCAACTGACCGCGTCATACTTATTTGTTATGACGCACAATCTTCAGGTAAAAGCCGTTGATGCAGAGATAAATGAGAAACTGTAGTCAGCGAACTAATCCTGAACGGCGCGCTGCATCAGTTTATCCGCCAATGAATTAGGAAACAAAAAAGACTACCTTTCGATACTTGAAAGGTAGTCTTTTTGTTGCTGTGAATTATCCGGAATTACTGGATCGTAAGGATATCCGAGAAACCTGTTACGTCGAAGATTTCCTTGACTTCGGGAGAAACGTTGCAGATGACCATGCTGCCCTGCTTGTTCATTGTCTTCTGGGAAGAAAGAAGGACTCTCAATCCTGCACTGGAGATATAGTCGAGCTTCTCGAGATCGAACTTCAGGGAAGTTACACCTGCCAGAGCGCTTCCGAGTGCTGCTTCGAGCTGGGGAGCTGTTGTGGTGTCGAGTCTGCCTTCGAGAATAAACTTAAGGTCACTGCCGTTTGCGTTCTTTGTGATGTTCAACATGGTTGATCCTCCTAATATTGTCTTAATTATATATCAAAAATTCTTCTTTATAGTCAAGCAGTTCTTGCCGTCTTTGTACTCGTATGAGACGTCATCCATGCTCTTCTTGACCATAAATATGCCGAGTCCGCCGATCGGTCTGTCGTCAGCCGAGAGCGTAATGTCGGGATCTTCGTTCTTTAACGGATCGTAGGGAGTGCCATTGTCCTCAAATCTGATGCTGACGCTTTTTGCTTCCTTGTCAGCGTCAACACTGATAACGGCTTCGCCTTCTCCGGGCGGATATGCGTAATGAGCGATGTTCACGAAAATCTCTTCGATCGCGATATCGATCTGCATCTGAACCTTGGTAGGGCAGTCCATCTCTTCAAGGATCGCATCCGCAAAAGATAAGACCTTATCAAGTTCCGAAACGTCTGCTTTTATTTTCAGCTGTTTCATCTCGTCTCCTGCCTTTCCGGTGTTACACGGTCCATTATACTTGAAATTTAGCATCGTAATATCATCGAATTGCTGGTAACCGTCGATGAATCTGTTGATGCTGTCGCAAATGTTCTTATTTAGCAATATCATATCCCCGTCGCAGGGCAGGTCAAGTGCTTTGAGCATACGCTTCTCGCCGAAAAGCTCGTGATTGCTGTTGTTGGCTTCCGTTACGCCGTCCGTATAGACATAGACGATGTCTCCCGGATTCAGCATTATTGATTCCTCTTTGTATGGGATGTTCTCCATGCAGCCGAGCGGCGGTGAGTGGTGATCCTTGATAAGTTCGAATTTTCCGCCCTTACGCTTGATCGCAGGATACTCGTGGCCTGCGTTGGCATATCTGAGCTCTCCGGTCGAGAGGGTGAGGACAGCCACCCATACCGTGATGAACATGTCGAGCTCGTTGTTCTCGCACAGTTGGTTATTGACCGATGTGAGTATCTTTGAACAATCGTCGAAATCTGAAAGACCTCTGTTCTTGAGAAGGGTCTTTACGACCATCATCATCAATGCTGCAGGGATGCCTTTTCCGGAAACGTCAGCGATCGTTACGACGAGGTGATCCTGGTCAGGCATATAGAAATCATAGAAATCGCCTCCGACGACCTTTGCAGGATTCATTGAAGCGTAAAGGTCGAACTCGGACCTTTCAGGATAAGGGGGGAATACGTGAGGAAGCATGCCCTCCTGAATGGCATTGGCCATCTGAAGCTCGTTTTCGGAAACGGAACGCTCCCTGCTCTGAATGACTGTCAGTATGCAGTACATAAGCAGCAGAACGAGCATGATTACGGGGCTCGACAGCGACAGACCAAACGTGAATACCGATAAGATGCCGATCGCGAGCGGGAAGAAGGCATACATGTACAAGATGACGATCTGGTATTTCTTGAATCTTTTTCGCGCAAGATATACGAGAACGAGGGTAAGCACCATGGTCGCATATGCATACAGATTTGAGAATACGAAATAATCTCCTCGCTGATAATGTCCGTCAGGCTTAATGTAGAAGTAGTACCCGAACATGATGTTAAAGAGTCTGATTATAACGGCAATAAGAAGGCCGCTGGACAGGATTATGTTAAATCTCTTAATCCCGGGGTTCTCAACGCCAAGATAAGATACGACGTAACGCCAGAACAGGAAAGCCATGACGGGGGCACCCATGAAGTAAAGGGTGTTTGCGACTGCATTGAGATATACCTGAGACAGATCGCCGTCAACGATCCAGCAGACCTCATCCAAGAAAGCTGAACTGAAACAGGTGAACAATAAGAGAAGATAATTATTTAGGTTCTTCTCGTTATGGGAACGGTCAATGACGCTGATGATGAAGAGGACGTATCCCAAGGCCATGGAGCAAAGATCAGTGGAAATGTTGATTACGCTTAAAACAGGCAGGTTGTTGGCGGCACGTGCCGAGTCAAAAATGAACATGCCGATAATGATTACGAAGATAAAGAAGAATGATGCCAGAAAAGCGCTTATCCGAAACTGTTTTTTGCTGATAGGCATAGTTCACCTCTTTTTAGTCATATAGGGAAATTATAAACCGAAATAAATATGCTTTGATATCTAATCGGTAAACAATTATTTAAAAAGAAATCAACTGTGCTGTAAGAACGGGAATTCCGCTGTAAAATCTATAATATGAGAAATATGTACAGGCGGTATCTTTAATGATCTTATTCATCAATTGCTGTGTTCGGAAGGATTCCAGGACAAAAAGGCTTGCTGACGCCTTTTTAAAGCTGCTTGAAGGGGATGTTGAACGGGTTGATCTTGAAGACGTTTCTTTTCCCGTTGTTGACGGGGAATTCATAACAAGAAGGGATATGCTTAAGGCAAACGGCAGTTATGAAGACCCGATCTTCGATCTGGGACGTCAGTTTGCCTCAGCTGATACGGTAGTGATCGCAGCGCCTTACTACGATCTGTCGTTCCCCGCATCGCTCAAGCAGTATATCGAGCAGATAAACGTATCAGGGCTGACTTTCGGATATACGCCGCAGGGCACGCCGGTTGGCCTTTGCAAGGCAAAGGACCTTTATTACATAACGACGGCCGGAGGCACTTTCTGTCCTGAAGAATACGGGTACGGTTACATCAAGGCTCTTGCAAACAATTTCTACGGAATCAGTAACACAAGGCTGATCTCTGCAGAAGGACTCGATATAGAGGGCGCGGATCCGGAAAAGATAATCAGTGATGCGATCGCTGGTCTGACGCTTTAAGGCTGTAGTATTTTTCTATTCCGCCGTAGCCCTGAATGATCTTCCCTTGTTTTGTCTTCAGGATGAAGTTATTGAGGCGCTTTTTAAACTCTTCAGGCCGTTTTCTCGCCGCTTCAATGTAAGCGATGCGTATGCGTTTGTAAGGCTCGGAGAAACCTTCGTAGTTCTTCCAGACGTCTTTATCCTTTTTGAGCTCCCTTAAGACGTCTTTTGGAAATACGAATGGTGCTTCGATTATGGGAAGAATGCCGTCTCTGACTTTCGGATGGATCATGCCACACCCGTCAAGCCAGATAAGTCTTTCTATGTTTGGCCGGGAATAAGGGCTGTTTTTTCTTCTCGGCGTAAAGCGCTGTGCCCTGTGTAATTCATCGGTGTGTTTAACGGTGCTGTCTATCCAGCCAAAACACAGTGCCTCCTCAACAGCATCGTTATATGGAAGGCACTTTTCTCCGGAACCTTTCATAGGGTAAACGAGCCAAAGCTCCTTTGCCGTTTCGAAGTTGTCCTCAAGATATTTGCGCCATTCTTTCCTGTCGCTTGTGTAGAAAAGCTCTTTTGAAGTCAGATCAAAGTTCATTTGGCTTTTTATTCCTTGCGATGACTATTACATAGATTACGAACAGTATAGCTGCGATTGCGATTCCGATGGGATAGCTTATCCCGGTGGTAAGCTTGAAGCCTTCCTTTGCGACAAGGATGTAAGTTACTGAAACTGCGGTCATGAAGGCTGCAGGGACGGCCGTAAGAAGTGATGCGATCTTATGCTTGTTATTCTTTACTAGATACGACGTCGCTACCCATAGGGCGATCATGGCAAGAGTCTGGTTGCTCCATGAGAAATATCTCCAGAGCACGTTGAAATCGAGCTGTGTAAGCACCGCGCTGACGCCTAAAAGCGGGATGGTGATGAGGAGCCTGAACTTGATCTTCTTCTGATCGAGCTTCGTCCATTCGGCAAGGATAAGCCTTGCGCTCCTGAAAGCGGTGTCACCCGATGTGATGGGGCAGACGACCACGCCTACGATGGCGAGGATGCCGCCTATATGCCCGAGCATCGTCTGGCTTATCTCATAGACTACTCCTGACTGGCCCGAACCGGAGAGTGATTGCTGAAGCATCTGCGTGCTGCCGTAGAAGGCAACGCCCGCGGCCGCCCAGATAAGCGCGATCACGGATTCGATCATCATGGCTCCGTAGAAGACCTTGCGGCCTGCCTTCTCGCTTGTAATGCACTTGGCCATCATGGGAGACTGGGTTGCGTGGAAGCCGGAGATGGCACCGCACGCCACAGTAATGAACATGAAAGGCCAGATTGGAAGACCTTCGGGATTGAGGTTCCTGAGCGTTATCTCGGGAATGCTGTATTGCGGAAGGAAGATCATTCCGCCCGCAATCGAGGCAGCCATTATTATCAGTATCACGCCAAAAATGGGATAGAGCTTGCCGATTATCTTATCTATCGGGAGGAGCGTAGCGAGTACGTAGTAGATGAGGATGACTACTATCCAAAATGTATTGCCGAGTGACTTGGAAGTCAGGCTTGTGATAAGCGCTGCGGGGCTTGTTACGAAAACCGTTCCGGTAAGGAGGAGCAGGAGGATCGAGAAGATTCGCATAATATAGAGCGCGGGCTTGCCCAGGTAGATTCCGGACAGTTCCGCTATCGAAGCACCGTTGTTGCGTTCCGAGATCATACCGCACATGTAGTCATGGACGGCGCCGCCCAATATGGAACCGAAAACTATCCACAGGAATACGACAGGACCGAAGCAGGCGCCCATCAGAGCACCGAAAATCGGGCCCGTGCCCGCAATGTTGAGGAGCTGGATCAGAAGGGCTTTCCATGTCTTTATCGGGACGCAGTCGACACCGTCATTGATCTCGACTGCAGGCGTTTTGCGGTCGTCCGGGCCGAATACCTTCTCGGTCAGATGACCGTATGTGACATATCCGATGATCAGAACTGCCAATGCAACAAGGAAAGAGACCATACAGAGATCCTTTTTATCTTCTCAAATACTGTGATGATACGGGGAATTCGAAATATGTATCGGGATAGGGTTCGTCCTTCAATGTGAAATGCCACCATTCGCAGTCGATCGGAACGAATCCGTTTCTGACCATGACATGCTGCAGGAGCATCCTGTTCTCGTACTGCTCGTCGGTGATGCCCTTGTAAGAAGGGTGCGACTTCTCGCTGAACAGGTCGAAAGGGCTTCCCATGTCGACCTCTTTGCCGGTCTTCATATCCAGAAGCGTAAGATCCACGGTGCTGCCCCTGCTGTGTGATGAGAGCTTGGCTATGTAACCCTCTGCGAAAAGGTCCTGCTTGTTGAGTTCCGGATAGAAATAGGGCTTCATCCTGACATCCGTATCCTCGATGCCCCACAGAACGAACTGTTTTACGGCACAGGCGGGACGGTAACAATCGAAGACCTTAATCCTGTAGCCCTGCACGAAGAGCTCGTTGCTGACGGCTTTCAGAGCCCTTGCGGCCTCGATGGAGAGGATGGCGCAGGGTTCTTCGTATCCGTCGATGCGCTCACCTATGAAGTTGTATGTGGAATAATAGCGGATCTCCTGGATGATATTGGGCACATAGTCGGCCAGCAGGACAAATCCCGAGGGGTCCATTGTCGGTTCATTATTGATTACGATTCTCATGGCATAACCTCTTAATTGTGCTTCTTTATTAAGTATAGCAGACCTTTCCGGGGCATTTGCGCCTTCGAAAACGAGTTAAGAGCTTTTTTACTCTTCATAAACAATTTTCTTTGAGTTTTGGATATAATTAGCATATAACCGTTGAGAGGTATATGACAATGGAAGAGAAGAAAACAGACAGAAGGACGCTTAAGACCAGGAAAGCTATCTACAATGTGCTTATGGATCTTCTGACAAAGAAGGAACTTCATAAGGTCACCGTTCAGGAGATCTCCGATACGGCGGACATCAACCGTACCACATTCTATAAGCATTTTCTCGATGTCTATGATCTCTACGACAAGATGGAGCAGGATATCCTGATCGAGTGGGGCATGATGGTCCTCAACATGCAGGATTTGAGAAGTAAAGACTTCTTCATCACTCTTGTCGATTATGTTGACAGAAACAAGAACGTATTCAAGATGGTGTTCAGTCCAAATGCACCCAGCCAGCTCCGTGCAAGATTCGAGAAGCTCCTTGACGGACTCCTGCAGAAGATCGAGGCGGAGAAGAAGGGTACTGACATCAAGGATATCAAGCTCTCTTATCAGACAAGCTACCGTTCACAGGGATGCATAGCGATACTTTCGAGATGGATCGAAGAAGGTTCAACGCAGCCGAAGGACTTTATTGTCAGAGTTCTGGCCGAGCTGGATTCGAGCGTCGAGAAGGTAATGTAAGATGAACGTTATTTCAATTTACGATGTTGCGCCGGTCCGTATCGGACATGCGCAGAATATTGAGGCAGGCACGGGCTGCACGGCTTTTATATGTCCTCAGGGAATGCGCGCCGGCCTTGACGTCAGAGGCGGCGGCCCCGCGTCAAGAGAGAGCCAGCTCCTCAATCCTCTGACATCTGCCAAGCTTATCCACGGCATCGTTCTTTCCGGCGGAAGCGCTTTCGGTCTCGGAGCAGCCGACGGCGTGATGAAATACCTTGAAGAACACGGCATCGGCTACGATGTCGGCGTTACGCATGTTCCGCTCGTGTCGCAGTCGGATCTTTTCGATCTTACGGTGGCAGACAGTCAGGTTAGGCCAGATGCCGCCATGGGCTATGAGGCGGCAAAGAACGCGATGGAGAGCCCCAACTACAAAGACGGCAATTACGGTGCGGGCACGGGCTGCACGGTCGGCAAGATCACCGGCATGGAGAACTGCATGAAGACCGGCATCGGAAGCTATGCGATCGAGCTTGACGGTCTTAAGGTCGGCGCGGTCGTTGCCCTTAACGCATTGGGTGACGTCTACGACTGGAAGACGGGCAGGAAGGTTGCGGGGCTCTTATCCGATGACAAGAGATCGTTCAGATGCACGGCTGATGTCCTTAACGAGAGCATCAGGGTCATAAAGAACAGGTTTACTGACAACACGACGCTTGCCGTTCTGATTACCAACGCTAAGTTCGAGAAGGCCGCACTCTGCAAGATAGCTGGAATGTGCCATGACGGTTACGCAAGATCTATCAGGCCCGTCCATACTTCATTTGACGGCGACAGCATCTACGCGGTATCCGCAGGCGAGCTTGAAGCTGATCAGGAAGTAGTCGGCACGATCGCCGCTGACGTAATAAGCGAAGCTATCTTAAAGGCTGTAACGAGCGCGGAAAGCGCATACGGTTATCCTTGCGCGGGAGACCTTAAGATCTGATATTTCTTTTCTTATCCCACTTGCGCTTGACTTCTTCGGCTTTGGCGATGACTTTCTCTTTCCATTCGTCATCATCTGCTTCGAGATGATACGCGTCAAAACCGAATTCGCGGCTGTATGAGCATATGACTTCTTCGTCATCGATGTGCAGGGAAATCCTGTATCTGTTCGGGACCTTCTGCGGCAATACTTCGGACCTGCCTTTCTGGACTTCCTTCAAATGCCTTGTCCCGTTGACTATTCCGTCGAATCTGACCCCGTAATGCTTAAAAAGTGATTTGATGTATCTTATCGAGCGGAAAGAAGACGTATAGATCCAGACTTCGTATCCCATTTCCTGAAGCCTGTTGATAAGCGCGGGCGTTCCGAGCCTTAGTCTTTCCTTGTAGAATTCCTTCAGCGGAAAAGAGAGCGCAGGCTCGGTCTTATGAGTATTAGGATTTACGAAAAGCACCTCATCCAGATCGAATGAGACTCTCATCTTTTCGGTCTCATTTTTTCCCGGCACTCTTCTCGATCTCCTCAACTATCTCAATGACTTTCTTGGACCAATCTTCCTCTGAAGTCTCAAAGTTATATTCCTTAAACTCTTTATTCTTACTGTGTGTCTCAAGGACCATGTTGTTGTCGATGTGGAGCGTCGTCTTGTACTTGTTGTTGATGAGCTCCTTCATGCGGACGACCTTCTCTGACTTGTACTGCTCGCGTTTGCTGACGCCGGTGATGATGCCGTCAACATGAACCGAATACGCCTTGAAAAACTTCTGTATGTCATCGATCGAATAGAAATCCACGGCATAGACCCAGATGTCGTATCCGTGTTTGACCAGGAAATAGAACAGCGCGGGGATGCCGAGCCTTAATCTTTTCTTGAATCTGAGGCTCATTGGGAAGGTGAATGCCTTTTTCTCGAGATAATCGCTGTCTGCGTCGCGGAATACCACTTCGTCGAGGTCCAGCGCCACGCGCTTGTCGTGCAGAGAATTCTCGATGATGGTCTTGATGTCCGATTCGGTGGCACAGTTGATTATCCTGATGGGCGCCCTCTTGATGCCGCAGCGCATTGCCGCCGCCCATCTGTGGTGTCCGTTCAGGAGCAGATAGCCGTTCGGCCTCAGCTTCTCGACCGTGAGAGGGTCTGTTATCGGCCTTCTGTCCATGTGCATGGCATCGCGGAAAAGGGTCTCATATTCATTGATCTTCTCATAGCTCGGACCGACCGAGTCCATGGAGAACTCATCATCCGCGTTGGGGTGGAGATTGGTGCAGGCGGTCCTTTTGACGATTAGCCTTTCGAGCAGGCTTGCGCGAACGGGAATGGAGACGCCTCTTTGCCTCTCAAGATCGTTAGCAACGTATTCAGCCAATTGTGTTCTTGCCATAGATTTGCATCCTTGCCGAAAAAGCTTCCAGATCGAAAACGCACTGTCTTATATCTCGCATTATAACATGCCGTCAGGCGGTTTATGTGTGATGACCGGTTAATCAACACAGCAGCCTGAAGTTGTTGATAAAGCATCAGAATTCACTCACATTAACGATTGTTTTGCCAATGGAAAGAGTTGATAATGAACCCGTTGTGAGGACTGCTTATCAATCATTTGAAAATAGTTTGTAAAAGAAACGAAAACACAGGCCAAAAAGGCTTGAAATGAGGATATTTTCAAGGCTAAATAATTGACAAACAGCCCGATCAAAAATAGAATTTGATTGTATAAAAGTAAAATCATTTTGATAGGAAGGGGTTACTACTATGAGTACTATCGAGAAGACATTTGGCAATGGCGAGATCATCATTAAAGAGGGTGATATCGGCGAGAGCTTTTTCCAGATTACTGACGGCAAGGCCGTTGTATATAAGAATTACGGACAGCCTGACCAGGTAAAGCTTACCGTTCTTGAAGCAGGTCAGTTTTTCGGTGAGATGGCCGTTATCGAGGCATATCCGAGAAGCACTACAGTAGTGGCTGACGGCGAAGTTAAGGTCTTTGAGACTCCCGGCGAGGAGCTCAACACCTGCTACAGGGAGAATCCCGTGATGATCGTTGCCATCATGAAGAACCTCGGCAAGAGACTTAAGGAACTTACTGATGACTATAACGAGGCACGCGGACTTTATACTGACGCAAGTGCCGGTGATGCACAGAAGAAAGATTCTCTTGTTGACAAGATAAAGAAGCATATCAGCTTCTATATGTTGGGTAAGGGCAAGATCGCAAAGCCCAGTGCAGAGGCTGTCCGCGAGAGTGCGGAGAAGATCAACGGCTCCGGCTCATCCAACGTTGAGAGCTACAAGAAGGGCGACATCATCTTCAAGCAGGGCGAGACCGGCAAGTGCATGTACCTCGTACACGGCGGCAGAGTCGGTATCTTCAGCAACTATGGTGCAGACAATGAAGTTAAGCTTACCGACCTGTATCCCGTAGAGTGCTTCGGCGAGATGGGCGTTGTATCTGAGGATGCACGTACGGCTACCGCTGTTGCCCAGACAGATGATACATACGTTGAGATCATCCGCGCTGACGATCTTGAAGATCTCATCATTACTCACCCCGTAAAGGTCGACATGATCCTGCGCCATCTCTCACACCGCCTGAGAAGCCTTACATACGACTACTTCACATCTTGTAAAGAACTCTACGAGCTTTACAACAAATGATAAGTCCCGAGCAGGCACAATACTTCTTCACGAATACCGAAGACTCTGTATGCATAATATCGTCTTCGGGTGAAGTATTGTATGCCAATCCGGCGGCAGAGAAGCTTTTCGAGATCCCGACAGAGAGCAACATAAAGATCTGGAAGGCCGTTCCTTTTGTTGAAGGCAACGACGATCTTATCCAGCTCTTCATCGACTCGGTCACCAATAAGGTTGCTACACATGAAGCCATCGTTGATTACGTTAACAACGCGGGCGAGGTGAGCAACCTTCATATCAGGATGACTGCCTACAAGCAGGAACAGGTCGTCTATCTCGTAGTCATCACGAATCTTACGCAGCTGTTCAAGGTCAATTCGGCTCTTGTCAGGTACACTTCGCCTGAGATCGCCGATTACGTTCTTACGACGGAAGAGGGCCAGAAGAGCGGCGGACAGACTAAGAACGTTACCATCCTGATGAGCGATCTGCGCGGATTCACGGCATTAAGCGAGAAGCTGACGGCTGAAGAACTCATTACTGTTCTCAATCACTATTTCGAAGCGATGCTCGTATGCATACAGAAGTATCACGGCACCGTCATAGAGTTCTTAGGCGACGGCATCTTTACAGTATTCGGTGCACCCAAGGAACTTACCGATCATCCGGCAAGCGCGGTGAAATGCGCTGTTGAGATGCAGATGGCGATGAAGGATGTCAACGAGTGGAACAGGAACAACGGTTACCCTGAACTGCAGATGGGAATAGGCATCAATACCGGTGAATGCGTCGTAGGCAACATTGGTTCCGAGAAGGCAATGAAATACGGCTGTATGGGTTCTCCCGTCAATATCACCGGAAGGCTCGAGTCGCTTACGATCGGAGGCCAGGTCTTTGTTACGGAGAATACAGGCAAGCTTATAAATGATGAGCTTGAAGTAGTCTCTGAGGGGAGCTTCCTTCCCAAGGGCGTGACCGAAGAACTCAGATATTACGAGATCTCCGGAATAGGCGACATACATAACGGTGACGATTCCGCCAACAACATCGTCTGGCAGGACCAGGTGATGGACAGGGAATACAAGTTCTATATTCTCGAAGAGAAAAAAGTCGGGGTTGCTTCTCACGAAGGAACCATCCGCTACATATCACAGAATAACAGATTTGCGCTTTTCCAGACCCTTACGGAGCTTGCCGACAGGCAGAACATCATGCTCCGCAAAGGCGAAGAATGCATTTATGCAAAGGTTATCCGCAAAGAAGATAAGGGGTTTATCATCTGCTTCACATCGATGACGCAGAACGTCAGTTCATAAACCGAGTGGTGTTATGAGGGGATTTCAGGGGATTCGTTTGCTTTGTCTTGTCATGACGGCGGGTATGATCGCCGTCATGTTATCAGGGTGCCAGTCAAAGAATGTTTCCGTTTCAAGGCCCGAAAATGACCGTTTTCTGATGATGCCCCGCTATTCATATGAACTCAAAGGCTCGGTTGAAGTCGACGGAAGGCAGGGAGTCTGTTCTGAAGGCGATTTCTATTGGGTGAGCGGGTCTAAAACTCTTGCAAAATACGACAAGGACTGGAAGCTCATAACCAGGAACGACAGCCCGTTTGAAGGATATGAGATCGAAGTCAACCACATCGGCGATATCGATGTATATAACAATGAACTGTACATCGGTGCGGAGTATTTTATGGACGGCGTCGGCAAGAATATCCAGATAGCGGTTTACGACGCAGATACCCTGAAACTGAAGAGGACATTCCCGTTCGAACAGTCAAGCGGCCAGCTCGAATGCTCCGGCATTGCAATAGATACCGATAAGAAGATCGTATGGATGTGTTCATGGGTCGGTGAAGAGAGCGGAAGATATCTTTACAAGTATGATCTTGAGACGGGAAAATATCTGGGCAAGGTTCATATGCAGATGCCGCCGCAGTGGATACAGGGTATCGCATATTACAAAGGCAGCATATACATTACCGCAGATGACGGAACCGCCGATGACAAGGAACCTGATCATCTTTACAGGACAATGATCAAGGACGGGGAGACAAATTGCATTGTAACTCTTGAACGTACCTTTGATGATGTTAAACTTCAAGGAGAGATCGAAGGACTGACTTTTGACCGCAGGAACGGAAGGCTGCTGCTTCTCTATAACCGCGGCGCAAGGATAGTCTTAGGCATGCCTCAGGGTTTTTACGAAGGTTACGATAAAGAGATATCTGAAGTATTTATCTACGGAATAAAATGAACATTAACGAGAACAAGAGCATTGAAGTTGTAACGGGAAAGACCGGAAGATTTGTTAAAGGCTTCTGGCAGTTTCTCAAGAATGTCTTTATCCTGTTTAAACAGAACTTCAAAGAGGTCATGTTGTTCATTCTGTTCTGTTCGATATTTACCGCAACGGCCACGTTCTTCCTCAAGGATCTCCTGCTCAAACTGTTGATGAAGGTAAGCGGCGTTACGTATATCGCCCAGGTCAACTGGAGAGAGGTATTTTTAAATCCCGCATCGGTTGTGCTGATCATCGTTTTCGCAATGATCGTTACTTTATTGTCGCTGTTTGAGATCGCAGGACTTCTTCATGCATTCTCGATGTCACAGGTCGGCCGCGATACGAATCTTACGAGCATGTTTATCGCTGGCCTGCGTTCATGCAGGAAAGCACTGCATCCGGCCAACTGGCCCTTGATGCTCTTTATCCTGGTGTTGTTCCCTCTGACCAAGGTCATGCCGTTGTCCGGTTCGACATTCAAGCTCATTCTTCCCGGGTTTGTAAACCAGACGATCGACTATACGAGATCACTCAGCATCCTGTACAATGCGATCTATCTTGCGCTTATCCTTTTCCTGACGGTGTATGTGTTTTCGATCAACAGTTTTGTTATGCAGAAAACATCGTTTGTTCAGAGCTGCACCAAGTCAAGACAGATAGGCAAAGGTCATTTTATCGAGACGCTGCTCACATTGATCCTGCTCACTTTTATCCTGATTTTCCTGATCAATTCGTTATCTTCCGTCCTGGTCGTAAACTACAAAGAACTTATCTCGTTCATTCAGAGGAACAGGGGTAACGTCGTAGCCAAATCTTCCGAGGTCGGAACTTCAACTTATGTGATCAGGCAGATCCTGAAGAGCTATATCTCGCCGGCTGTCAACAATGCGGCCCTGACTGTATTGTTCTACCGATATATCGAAGATAAGGGTGAATTGGGAACTCTGTCAGGTGATACTTTCAAAGCAAGTAAACCGACGGTAAAGCAGGTTGTCATATTCAACGCAGTCGCGTTTGTCCTTGTGGCTTCCGCGGTCATCGTACTGGTCAACAGATATTCATACCTCGGCGAGAGCGTAAGCAAACCTTACGTCTGCGCACACCGCGGCGACAACGTAAATGCACCGGAGAATACGCTGCCCGCATTTGAACTTGCTGCGAGCGAGAACCTTAAATGGATAGAGCTTGATGTTCACCAGACGTCTGACGGCGTTATCGTCTGCAATCACGATTCAACGCTCAAGAGAACGCACGGAGTTAAGTACGCAATACACGATCACACGTATCAGGAGGTCGCAAGGTTTGAACTCGGTTCTTGGATGCCCGGAGATTATGAGCATGTCAGGACAACCAAGCTCGAGAGTGCTCTTAAGCTCGCGAAAAACAGCAACATGAACGTTCAGGTCGAGCTTAAAGGCCATCCCGCAGACATAAACTTTGAAGAGAATGTTCTCAAGGTTATCAACGAGTGCGGGATGCATGACAACGTCATGATAATCGCTCAGAACGCGGACAGATTAAAGCGCATAAAAGAACTGGATCCGACGATTACCAAGGGCTATTGCATGGTCATTGCCGTCGGTAATCTCAAGGATATCGATTACACTGATAACATCACGATCGAGGAGACCAATGTGACTCCGGAACTCGTTCGTCAGATGCACGCCGAAGGCAAGAAAGTATTCTGCTGGACGGTCGATCTTGACGATACGGTCCAGTACCTCGTAAGCTGCGGAGTTGACGTTATCGGAACCGACAATCCCATGCTCATAAGCAACGCGGTTGAAAAGGCAGATTATTCAGGCGGATTACCCAGGGTATTCCACATAATCATGCACATCATCGCGAATATGGATAAGTAATCTCAGAACGCTTTGTAGATAACCACTTCGACTTTTGAACCGGTGATGCTGACCTTGACTTCGTCAGCGAGATTTCCGACGATCGATTTCTCGAGTTCGTCTTTCTCTTCTTCGGCTCCTGAGGATTCTTTGTTGATTGATGCTGCATAAGCATTCATTGACCAGGTGTAAGCGTCACCGTAGTGTGTTCCCATCTGGCAGCCGAAAGACATCATGCCGAGAGCCTGATCCGTCAATATTTTCATCTCGGGATCTTCAGGCAGAGTCAGTGTGGAGATCATGTCGCGGATCTTGCCGATAAGTCCTTTGGAAGCGGAGTTCTTGCCCGAAGAAGATACAGACAGCAATTCATCTTTTGTCTTGCGGTCCATGGGGATCTCAGTCTTGAGATGAATCTCGATTTTGTTATCCGTACTCTCCAGCCAGAAGTCGCCGCGGATATCGCCGGCGAAAGGGCGGAGCAGTTCAATGAGTTCTTCTGAAAGCAGACGCAGACGGAGAACGGACTGCTTATCTATTCTGCAGTAAGCTCCGGTCCTTTCGGTTATATCCAATGCCATCTCTCTTCCGTCACCGGTAGAGTAAACGCTGATGATCTCAGTCTTCATATGTAAAGCCTCCTTTGTGAACAGGCAGTAATAATCTATGATTCATTATATCAATAATCCGGTTTGGCGGTCATGCTATAATGTGTACGTCAAAATGACACACTATTAACTAGAGGAATAACTTATGAAAAACATAAAGATATTGGCGATCGCATTAAGCGCAGGAATAGCACTCGGAGCAATCTCCGGATGCAAGAAGAGAATTCAGGCGACGGTTTCTTCTGTTATCAATACAGAGGCGACGACTTCCAAAGCGACTACTATAGCTGAATCTTCTGAGAACCAGGAGTCTTCAAAGGAAGCGGAATCCTCTTCGGCAGGCAATGAATCCGTCAAGATGGATGAGGCTATTCAGGAAAAAGCCAATACGTTCGTATCACATTTCGTAATGCAATACATCACCAGATTTGACAGGTCACAGGCTTCTGTCGAAGAGTATCTGGATTTTGCACACATCTACCTTAAGATCAATTCTGATAAGTCGATCAAAAACGAGAAAAAGGGCGAACTTAATTTTGAGACGTTTACTTTCACGAAGGCCCGCGAAGTAGTCGGCAAGTTCTTCGGCACGGCTCTTGATGAGGTCAAATGCAAGACTCTCACGGCTCCACCGTCCACGTATGGCGACCAGCCGGCAGGACCTTTCTATGCGAGCGGAAAGATCTACTATGAATCGGCTGCCGGCGAAGGCTACAATAACATCGCTGTAGTGGATTCCATGAAGAATAACGGAGACGGTACATTTACGCTGTATTTCACCGAATATACGATCGACTATCAGACCTATGAAGGACTCGATGATAACGCAATCAAGAAATATTTCAAGTTAACACCGCAGGAGGCAAAGGCCGACAAGTCTCTTGAAAGAGGAGCGAAAGGTACTGCTGTCGTAGATGTAGGCCAGTCAGGCGACTATATCATGATCAATTACCGGATCTCGAAGTAATTAGTATTCTAACTGCAGAATAGATCAATGCACCGATCGCGGCACCGGCTATTATGCCACAAAAGCACTGTTTCTCTGATATAATTTGCTTGGAGTAACAATGTTACATGGCATTTGGGAGGATAGAAATGAGAAAGATAGCAGCGGCATTGCTCGCATCATTTATGGTGTTGTCTTTGGCCTCATGCAGCAAGAAGCAGGAGCCTTCTTCCGGCGTCAGTGATCAGACCGGGACGCAGACCTCATCCGAATCTGCTAAACCGTCTGAGACTACAACACCTGCACCTGCTGCTAAGACGATCGGTTCCATAGACGACTACGTTAAAGATGCCCGTGACAAATACAAGCATCTGGAAGGAAAGAAGGAGGCAGGGTATTGTCCTTACCATGTTCCTGAACTCCTGATCGATTCACCTTACGCCAAGTCGGTCAATGAAGAGATCGCGCATTGCTTCGAAGAGTACGAGGCTGAGATCAAAAAGGACGGCCAGTGCCATTATTTCGCGACCGAGTATATCGCTTTCCTGACCAAAGAAGGCATATTGAGCGTCGTTTTCGTTGAGGACGGCGAAGTTGACGACAATCTGTTCCATGTCTATAACATCGACGTCACCACGGGCGATAAAGTCGACAACAAGCGTCTGGCACAGATAGCAGGTGTGAAAGACATCAGGACTGCTGCGATGGACGCTGTTCAGGCTTTCTACAATAATTCAGGAATGATCAAGATCGAGAATTACAAGGTCGTCAAGAAGAAGGGCAAGAAACTCGATGACATGGAGAAAGAAGTTGAGAAATCCTTCATCGAAGAGCGTCTCAACGATAACATGATGATCGGCATAACAAGCGAAGGCAAGATGTTCTTCATTTCCGCTCTCGGGTCTTTCGGCGGCGCCGACTGGTACTTCCAGATGTACGATGTTGACGGCGTGGATCTGTACAACTCAGAGTCGCAGAAATGGGTCTCTGAGATAGAGTGCGGCGGGGAAGAGTAAAAGAGCTGCGATAGAGGAAAGACCATGAAATCGTATAGGTTTCTTATTGTTTTGTTCTTGATCGTTTCACTTATGTTTTCTGTTTCATGCAGAACCGTAAAGAGATGCGAGAGATGCGGAAGGACCGAAAAGGAAGTCGAATTATATGAATTCCGGTCCAAATACTATTGCTCCGTTCATTACCGCGAGGTAGTAGGCAAGCATACTGTTCCCGATGTCTCCAAAGAGATAGACAGAGTTCTGGAGACGACAGCAAGCTCTGCCAAAAAGCCTTCTGAAACGAAATCAACGATGGATTACAAGCCGCTTTATGCGTATGTACATAATCACATCAGTACCATGGGGACTATGGTCGAGACGCCCATGGAATGTGATGTCACGGGCGACGGTTATCCCGATCTGTGTGCGAACGTCTGCACGGGAAGCGGCATCGTCACTTTCTTTATCGTTGTCTATGACGTCCGTAACGATAAAGGTTATATGCTGAATGACCGAATGGATTACAATTACCGTATCATGGGCTGCAGCGAAAAGGAGGTCGCCGTAAAGAGGACTGTTTACGGCAAGGGCGACTCGACTGCGGTGTACGGAACGCTCCTGATCCTGGGCGATGATCTCGTTTTCGAGGAAGCGTGATTTATTTCCTGACAATTCTAAAAAGAATTTAACAAGTCAGTTAGCAGGTGCTATAATTGAGTTGTCTGAGGGTAACTTTGGACAGGCGGGGTGATCTGGGCAATACAATGCCTTAGATTATGTTTGGGAGGAACGACATGAAAACATTAGTGAAAAGACTCAGTTCAATGTTTTTGGCACTGGCAATGGTCGTAAGCATTACACCTGTTACAGGTGCCGTGTTGGCTGATGAGACAGAGGCTGATACTCCGGCAGTAACCGAAGAGTCTGAGCCTGAGAAGCCGAAGGAGACCAAGAAACCGGCTGCTGAGACGACAAAAGAAACAAAGAAGCCTGCGGAAGAATCTAAGGAGACAGAGGCTCCCAAGGAAACCGAAGCTCCAAAGGAGACAGTAAAAGAGACTGAAGCACCTAAGGAGACTAAAGCTCCCGCAGAAACCGCAAAAGAGACAGAAGCTCCTGCTCCCGAGGAACCAAAGGAAACCGAGGCACCCGCAACAGAGGCACCTAAAGAGACTGAAGCTTCGAAGGAAGAGGCACCGGTTGAGAAACCTAAGACGCCGGACTCGAATACAAAACAGGATCCCAAAAAAGGTCCTTCCCAGGTTGAAGGTAAGATTGATGCCAGCATCGAAGGATCCGTTCTGACATTTAAGCCACTGTCCAAGAATTATGATACTGAAGTCAGTAAGAACTATGATGTGTACATAGCAGGTGTGCTTTCTGATGTTTATGACTTTATTGATATCGAAAATGATACTATCATGGATTCGCTGACTATCGATCTTAAAGATGATATTGATCAGCTTATCGAGTCGGGAATGATCAAGAAGAGTGCAGATAATACTTATCCGGTCTGGGTATTTGCTTATGACTGTGAAGACGGTGTGTCAGGGTACGATCAGACAATGATGGTTGCAACATGGAGGGGTACTGCTGATTGCAATCCTTCAACAAAATCCAAAAAACTGGGAGCTGTAAAAGCAACCTTTAAGAATGGTGTTCTGTCTTGGAAGAGCTATAAAAATGCATTATTCTACACCTTGACAATTAATGAGTACAATTGCAATTTTTACCGTCAGAGAAAGATTTCCGTCAGTAAGGCGATCGATTGGCTGATCAAAGGCGGATATATCCAGAAAGCAGACAAGTATAGTATAAGACTGGTTGCATTAAACAAATTTGCTAATCCGATTGCGGTATACAGCAAAGATTATACTTATCAGTCATCTTCCGAGCCGCTTACTACAGTCGGAACCGTCAACGGCATTAAACTTGAGAACGGCGTTTTGACATGGGATGCGGTTGATAATGCCACTAACTACTTTGTTGAAGTCAGTGCAACGAAAAATGGCCAAGAGGTCATTTTCGAAGAACTTGATTACGATGGCATTCATACGAAAACAAATCAAGCAGATGTTAACAATTTCATTTCCGAAGCCTGTGAGGGAAGCGGATATGATGAATATGATTTGTCCGGATTCAAGTTCTCGTTTATTGTTATTGCTTATGAAGAAGACCATACCGATTGTTGCTACGAACCTATAAAACTGGCGGAAGGAAGTTACGGAAACTATAAATGCGTACCTGCGGAAAACCCGCTGTCAGTCAGTGGTAAAAAAGCTACAGTCAAGTACAAGAAACTCAAGAAAAAGAAGCAGACTTTAAATGTCTCCAAAGTCATTAACGGACTTGGTACTGCACGTGGATCCAAGACCTTTGTAAAGGTATCCGGTGATAAGAAGATCTCGATCAACAAGTCCACCGGTAAGGTTACCTTAAAGAAAGGCATGAAGAAAAAGACTTATGTGATAAAGGTAACAGTCTCTGCGGCCGGAAATCTCGGGTATCTGCCTTCAGAAGGACAGACCATAACCTTCAGGATCAGAGTTAAATAATCACCTGATTGAATGACTAAGGGGATGTTTCAAACGAAACATCCCCTTTTTTGTGTGTGAAGGTACTTTTGGGGCAGAAAATTATTAAAAGAATTTAACAATATTCTTTGCGCATGCTATAATTGTTTAGTCTGAGAAAAACTCGGAATAAGCGGTTTGGACAGATTTGTATCAGATCAAGTTTGGGGAGGAAAACATGAAATCTTTAGCAAAGAAACTCAGTTCCATGTTTTTGGCGCTGGTCATGATGGTGAGCATTACACCTGCTACAGGTGCATTGTTGGCTGATGAGACAGAAGCAGATACTCCGGCAGTAACCGAAGAGTCTGAACTTGAGAAGTCGAAGGAGACCAAGAAGCCGGTCGCCGAGACGACAAAGGAAACAAAGAAGCCTGCAGAAGAGTCTAAGGAGACAGAAGCTCCCAAGGAGACCGAAGCACCTGCAACGGAAGCACCGAAGGAAACCGAAGCTCCCGCTGAGACTTCAGAAGAGACAGAAGCTCCGAAGGAGACTAAGGCACCTGAAGAGACTGCAAAGGAGACAGAAGCTCCCAAGGAGACGCAGGCACCTGAAGAGTCCGAAGCACCGGCAACTGAAAAGCCGGAAGAAACCGAGGCTCCCGCTACAGAGGCTCCGAAGGAGACTGAGGCACCCGTAACGGAAGAACCGAAGGAAACCGAAGCACCTGCTGAGGTTCCGGAAGAGACTGAGAAGCCTGAAGCTCAGAAAAAGAAGGCTCCTGATGCATCAGTTTCACAAAACCCGAAGAAAGGTATTTCACTCAATGCCAGTATCAATGATAAAGGTATTTTGACATGGGACGAATATCCGGGTGCCGAAGATTATGAAATTGAGATTTCCGGAGCCTATGCGGATTACTGTTACGGTGTAGATGATGTTTATGAGACATCTTTTAATCTCGAGAAGGAAATCGATAATTTGATCAGATATGGATATATCGAAAGAAAGTCACCTTATAAAATCATTCTCAGAGCACTAAAGTACGATGAAGCCACGATGGAAACTGAAGGACATGAAGAAAATGAGGTCCTGGCAGAATGGACTACTGATTTTAGTTACGAATCGACGGTTAAACCTTCCGGATTAGGTAAGGTCAAAACTCATATTAAAAATGGTGTTCTGACTTGGGATAAGTATACGAAAGCCTATTCATATTGGGTCATTTTATGCGGATATAATTACGATACTGAAACTTACAGAAAGTTCTATCTGAATGATCAGATCGATTGGATGATTGCTTCCGGAAATGTCCCAAAAGCAGATTCTTACAGAGTCAGGGTGGTTGCATTTAACAAATCAGGCAGAATATTAGCAGATAAAGCCTGGGATTATGAATACTCTTCGGCCGCATCATCTACTGTAATTGGAAATGTATCGGGTATTGACGTAAAAGATGGCATCCTTACTTTTAATGAATATGAGAATGCTGATGAATATATTGTCTACGTTGATGGTGATGATTGTATGATCTTTTCTACTGAGTCAAACTCAATGGATATTAATGACTACATTGATTCATTGATTGCAGATGGAGAAATTAGTTTAAAGGAAGACTATACTATTACAGTTTGTGCAGTTAACCATAGCCCTGAAGGTGATGACAGCTATGTGTTAGCTGAAGGAATTTACACATATAATTTCCAGGTTGAACCCAATCCATTAGCGGTCAAGGGTAAGAAAGCTACAGTCAAGTACAAAAAACTTAAGAAAAAGAAGCAGACTTTGTCAGCATATAAAGTAATCTCAGGATTGGGAACTGCACGTGGTGATATTACCTTCACTAAGAAGTCCGGCAACAAGAATATCTCTATCAACAAGACAACCGGTAAAGTTACCATCAAGAAGAAGGGCCTAAAGAAGGGCAAGACATATGCAGTTACGGTAAAGATCAAGGCTGAAGGAAATTACGGTTATGATCCTTCTGAAGAAAAGACCGTAACATTTAGGATCAAGGTTAAGAAATAATCGAAAAAACTGACTAAAGGGGGTGTTTCAAACGAAACATCCCCTTTTTATTTTGTACAGAGTTCGGGGTAAAGAATATAAAAAGATTTTAACAAGTGAGTTAGCAGGTGCTATAATTGAGTTGTTTGAGGGTAACCTTTGACAGGCGGGGTGATCGGGACAATACCATGTCTTAGATTATGTTTGGGAGGAACGTCATGAAAACAATAGTTAAAAGACTCAGTTCCATGTTTTTGGCGCTGGTTATGATGGTAAGCATTACACCTGCTACAGGTGCATTGTTGGCTGATGAGACAGAAGCAGATACTCCGGCAGTAACCGAAGAGTCTGAACCTGAGAAGTCGAAGGAGACCAAGAAGCCGGTCGCCGAAACGACAAAGGAAACAAAGAAGCCTGCAGAAGAGTCTAAGGAGACAGAAGCTCCCAAGGAGACCGAAGTACCTGCAACGGAAGAACCAAAGGAAACCGAAGCTCCCGCTGAGACTTCAAAAGAGACAGAAGCTCCGAAGGAGACTGAGGCACCTGCAGAGACTGCAAAGGAAACAGAAGCTCCCAAGGAGACGGAAGTTCAGGCTACAGAGGCTCCGAAGGAAACAGAGGCACCCAAGGAAACTGAAAAGCCTGCTGCTGATACTCCGAAAGAGTCAGAAACACCCGTTGAGACTCCTAAGAACCCCGATGATGCAGTCACTCAGAAACCGAAAAACGGTCCTGCTCAGCATTCAGAGAAGATAAATGCAACGATTGACTCCGCAGGTATTTTAAGATGGTCTAGACCGTCTGATAATCCCTATACTGAAGATGATGATGAATCAGAAGTCGAATATTGTCTTTATATTTCAGGCGCTTATGTCTACATTAATGAATGGGACGATGATACAGATGACAGGATTATAAACTTCGCGATAAATCTTAAAGATGAAATAGATGAATTAATCAAAAACAAGGATATCTTAATAGCTGAAGACGGCAAGTATACAATTTTGCTGATTGAGCAATATTGGAATAATGAAATATCAGCGTCATTTAAGAAGACATTTACCTATGACTCACCGGTCATAGCCGGTTCAACGGGAAAGATCAAAGCCAGTATCAAAAACGGCAAACTGACATGGAGTGCATACAAAGGTGCATCCGAATATGTTTTATATATTAATGAGTATCAATATTATCCTTCCGGAAGAAGCGTAGATATCAATAAGGAAATCGATTGGCTTATCAAATCCGGATATATTGATAAAACAAGTACAAATACTTACGTTATCAGACTAGTCGGATATAACTATAAAACAGAGAAAAATATTGCAAGTTGGAATTACTCGTATTTCTATGAGACGACTGCTGTAGCGCTTCTTTCACCAGCTCCCATTAATAATTTCAAACTCGAAAAAGGTGTCTTGACATGGGATGCAGTTGACGGTGCTGATGAATATCAGATAGACATATACGCAGGCTCAAAGTTAATAGATATTTATTATATTTATGAAGATACGAACAAAGTTGATGTTAATCAGTACATCAGCGAATTCATAGAGTACGGAGAAGTTAATGATCTCAACACGAAGTTTTCATTTAAGGTCACAGCACTTCAGTATCACTATGATTATGAACAATATGAAGAATGGGGTGATGAGCCTCTTGAACTGGCTAAAGGAACATATAGCAATTACGTGCTTCAAGTTGCACCGAATCCTTTGTCAGTCAAGGGCAAGAAAGCTACAGTCAAGTACAAGAAACTCAAGAAAAAGAAGCAGACTTTATCAGCTTCCAAAGTTATAAGCGGACTTGGCACAGGACGCGGTTCGAAGACATTTATAAAGGTTTCCGGAAACAAGAAGATTTCTATCAACAAGACAACCGGTAAAGTTACCATTAAGAAGAAGGGCCTAAAGAAGGGCAAGACTTATGCAGTTAGAGTTAAGATCAAGGCTGCAGGAAATTACGGTTATGATCCTTCCGATGAAAAGATAGTAACGTTCAGGATTAAAGTTAAGAAATAAGCAGATTGAATGACTAAAGGGGATGTTTCAAACGAAACGTCCCCTTTTAGTTTTCAGATAATCCAAGCTAAAAAACTTCTAAAAAGAATTTAACAAGTCAGTTAGCCGGTGCTATAATTGATTTGTCTGAGGGTAACCTTGGGCAGGAGGGGTGATCTGGGCAATACCATGCCTTAGATTGTGTTTGGGAGGAACGTCATGAAAACATTAGTTAAAAGACTCAGTTCCATGTTTTTGGCGCTGGTCATGATGGTGAGCATTACACCTGCTACAGGCGCATTATTGGCCGATGAGACAGAAGCAGATACTCCGGCAGTAACCGAAGAGTCTGAACCCGAGAAGTCGAAGGAGACCAAGAAACCGGCCGCTGAGACGACAAAAGAAACAAAGAAGCCTGCAGAAGAATCTAAGGAGACAGAGGCTCCCAAGGAGACTGAAGCACCGAAGGAGACAGTGAAAGAGACTGAAGCTCCCGCAGAGACTACGAAAGAAACAGAAGCTCCTGCAACCGAGGAACCGAAGGAAACCGAGGCTCCCAAGGAGACCGAAGCTCCTGCCGAAACGGTAAAAGAAACCGAAGCTCCAAAGGAAACTCCCAAGGAGACAGAGGCTCCAGCAGAAGAGGCGCCCAAGGAGACTGAAGCACCCAAGGAAGAGGCTCCTGTTACTAAGGCACCTAAAACTCCTGGCGACAGCGATAAACAAGATGAAAAGAATGGTCCTTCTCAGGTGGGAACCATAAATGATGCATCATTAGATCAAAGCACCGGAATACTGACTTGGAAAACTATTAAATACAAGAATCCGGATTATGAATATGATCCAGAATGGCAAGATGAGTATCTTTTAGCTAACTGCGAAATCCGTATCTCAGGTGCCTATGCATATTCAACCGATTGTGATGAGGATTTTGATTATGATAATCCTCCCGCTCAGTTTTCTGTGAATTTGCGTAATCATGTCGATAGAATGATCAAGAATGGCGAGATCAAGAAATCTGATGATAACATATATACAGTTTGGTTATTTGCATATGAGGAAGAGGAATATCTGATTGCAGCAAGAAGATTTGAATTAGAATACGAATCCAATGCAAAAGGCCCTTCGAAAATGGGATATATCAAGGGCAGCATAAATAAAGACACAGGTATTCTCAAATGGAGTACATATAAGGGTGTCTCGACATACAGCATTTACATAAATGAATATTTTGATGTTATCTGGACAAAGAGAAGGAGCATTCCGCTCAAAGATGAGATCGATTTCCTGATCAGAGCAGGATACATTCAAAAAGCAGACATTTATAGCATCAGGATCGTTGGTTGCAACACTAAAGGTAAGAACATTGCAAAGTGGGCCGGAACATTTGAATATGAATCGGATGCTGAAGAGCTTAAGACACCAACCAAGATTACGGGTGTGAATTTTGAAAACGGAATTATGAAGTGGAACGCCGTTGAAAATGCTGACGGGTATTGGATAACCATATATAACGGAAATGAGTGGCTTGATGAGTTCTTTGTAAGTAAGAATCAAGCTGACGTCAACAATCAAATTGCTTCAATAGTAGAAGAAATATTCTTAGAAGAGGGCATTAAGGTTGATCCGAACGATTGGGATATTTCATTTAAAATCTCAGCTTATGAGTATTCTGCTTCAGACACTTATTACGTTTGGGGCGGAGAGGAGAATGTACTCTTAGCCGAAAGCGATAAAGCGAATTATACTCTTGAAGTAGCTCCTAATCCCTTGTCAGTCTCGGGAAAGAAAGCTACCGTCAAGTATAAGAAACTAAAGAAAAAGAAACAGACTTTAGCAGCTTCCAAAGTTATAAATGGCCTTGGCACAGGACGCGGACCCAAGAGATTCACAAAGGTTTCCGGCGATAAGAAGATCTCTATCAGCAAGACAACCGGAAAGATCACCTTAAAGAAAGGCATGAAGAAAAAGACTTATACGATTAAGGTTAAAGTTAAGGCTTTAGGTAATTGCGGTTACGATCCTTCAGAAGAGCAGCTCGTAACAATTAAGATCAGGGTCAAATAAACTGACTGATTGAATGACTAAGGGGATGTTTCGATTGAAACATCCCCTTTTAGTTTGCATTAATTCTGTGACGGTTCAGTCGTTTTTCTCGCTCGAAAAGGAAGGGTAGAACGGAACGCTGGTTCCGCAGTACATGCACTTGCCAAGCAGAGGAGCATTGGCGGATTTCTTGACTGCTTTACCGCATTTCGGACAGGGTTTTGCCTGAATCGTAGGAACCTGGACCGCAGGTCTTTCTTTCATTACTTCTTCGATCTTTGCTTCGAAAAGCTTGGGGTCAACGCCCTGTTCGATCATGATTTTGTACATTGCCTGAAGCTTGATCTCAAGTTCGGCAATATCACTTTTCATGTTGCTGATCCTGATATTGGCATCGGCTAATCCTTCACTGGAACGGTCATTGATAATGACCGGAGGCTGATTGTAATCGCCATAACTCATAACTTAAGTCCTCCTGTTCTTATCCCTTAATTACATGTCCTAAGACTTATGGATACATTATATCATGCGGGCGGGATGTTATAATGAATTAGTCTTATCTTTTAGCGAGGTCAGGAATGGGCAAAGTAATATCCGCAGGACATATCTGCCTCGACATCACGCCTGTCTTTCAGCCGGATCTTTCTGTCAGGCAGATCAGTCAGTTGCTGATCCCGGGCAAGCTTATCCAGATGGAGGGAGCCAGCGTTCATACGGGCGGCAGCGTAGCCAACACGGGTCTGGCACTCAAACTCCTTGGCAATGATGTCACGCTGCTCGGCAAAGTCGGCAGCGATGATTTCGGCGTAATGGTCCAAAACATTCTGGAAAGATACGGCGCAGGCGGTCTGATCGTTGATGAGAAGAGTTCCACGTCGTATTCGGTAGTCCTTGCCGTTCCCGGAATGGACCGCATTTTCCTGCATAATCCGGGTGCCAACGATACTTTCACCGCTGATGATATTCCTGAAAAAGCACTTCAGGATGCTGCATTATTCCATTTCGGTTATCCTACACTGATGCGCAGGATGTATGAGGATGACGGGCGCAACTTGAAGGAATTGTTCAAGCGAGTGAAAGGTCACGGCATTGCCACAAGCCTTGATATGACGGCTGTTGATCCCGACAGTCCCGCAGGCAGACTGGACTGGTCTTTGATACTTGCCAATGTTCTTCCTTTTGTGGATTTCTTCCTTCCGAGTTATGAAGAACTCTGCTTCATGCTTGACCGTCCTCTCTATGATAAACGTACTGCTGAAGGCGGTGACATGACCATTCAGCAGGGAATTTTGGAAGATGCAGACATGCTTGCCAAGCGTTGTCTCACAATGGGCTGCGGAGCAGTACTGGTCAAATGCGGACTTAGCGGAATGGTTTACCGTACCGGAAGCAAAGCACGTTTGTCGCAAGTTGGTGCCAGGCTTGTATTGAATACTGATGATTGGTCTGACAAATCAGGCGTTCAGCCTTGTTTCAAGGCGGAGAGAGTTCTAAGCGGCACCGGCGCGGGAGATGTAAGCATAGCCGCCTGGCTGACAGCATTGATGAACGGGGAGACGCCTGAAGTGTGCACACGGCTTGCCGCTGCCGAGGGAGCTGCGTCGGTCACGAGCTACGATGCCCTCGGAGGCATTCTGTCTTTGGAAGAATTGAGTAAACGGATTTCTTTAGGATGGGAATATGAGTAACAATATCTTTTTCGAAAATGCATTTTTTGTTATAGGCACTTCATATGCCGGCAAATCCACGATGGTCAAGGAGCTTGCCAAAAAGCACGGCGGCATTGCATGCGAGGAGAACTATCACGATAACTATCCGGGTGAGCTTGATACTAAAGAGTTTCCGTGCCTGACTTATACTCGTGATCTTGTGGACTGGCATGACTTTATCAGAAGGTCTCCTCAGGAGTATAAGGACTGGATCGATGGCGCGAAAAGAGAATGCGAGATAATAGAACTTCGTATGCTGCCTGATATCTGCAGTCAGGGAAAGCCTGTTTTTGTTGATACAAATATCAGCATGGAAACACTGCGTAAGATAGCACCGGTGAATCATACGGTAGTACTGCTTTCTGATCCTAAGATCGCGGTCAACAGGTTTTTCGACCGGCCTGATCCGGAAAAGCAGTTTCTGTATAAGCTGATGCTTGAAGAACCGGATCCCCAGAAAGCGCTTGAGAACTACAGGCAGGGTCTTGAACTGATATGTTCACAGGAATCTTATGATGAGCTCCTGAACTCCGGATTCAACATTATCCACCGTGATGACAACAGGAGCATCGAAGAGACGTTGGTGCTGGTAGAAAAAGCATTAGGATTATTAACAAAATCGTAAAAGCCAATTCATTAGCAGGTTTTTCTGTCGTTGTACAATCAAATTATCTTGGATTAGATGTTCCATAGCTTTAGTTTTAGGAGGCAATTATGAAGAGAAAGATCGTTGCAATGACGCTTTTGGCTGCAATGCTGGTGTCAACAGCCTGCAGTTCAGGCAAAACACCGGAGAGCAGTACAACAGCAACTGAAGCTGCCACCACAACAACCGAAGCAACTACGGCTGCCACGACTGCCGCCCCGGAGACAACCGCCGAAGAAACAACAGCCGTATCTCAGATTCCCGAGACCAATCTGGGCAGAGTTGCCAAGGCCATGCTTAGCGCAATGGGCGAGGATTATTATGTGTTTGGTGATACAGATCCGAACTGTTATGCATATTTGGGTTATGTTATTGCCAAAGATAACAAGAAAGTAGGAATTGTTGATTACTTAAGACTTGGAACGTTGTCTTTTAGAGAAGATGATAGCAGGGAATATACCTGTTTTGGTATCTATGAGTTTGACACTAATTCAAAACAGTATAAATCACTCTCTGCCAACAGTAAGTTTACTGCTTATGTAATTGGTACCAATGGCTATAAGTTTGTATCAAAAAAGACTAAAGCTACTGTTCTGGCTAAAAACGGCCCTTATGTCTTAACTGCTCAAGTGATTTCTATTACCGGTGATAAACGTGTAACTCAGCGTAAAACACCTTTTTCAATCGGAAAAGCGCAGGAAGGATATGATGCTTTTAAAGCTTATACGAATACTTCCGGTGAGAATATTACTTCCGAGATGATCAAGATGAAGACTTATGAGAAGAACATACCTGATACAAATCTTGGAAAAGTTGCGCAAACCATATTAAATGCATTGGGTGATGGATATTATCTATTCTCTGATACGGATCCGAACAGTGAAAATTATAAGGGCAGTAAATATGCCGAAGCCAACAAATCAGTTGGAATAAAAGATGTAATTTCCGTTGGTCAGTTTATTCAATATGATGATCTTGATTTAATGCAGGTTTACGTTGCTTTGACTATATATGAGTTTGATACGGATTCAAAAGAATACAAAGCACTCGCTAATGGTAAAGATTTTTCCTACTATGGAATTGGTTATGATGATGATGGCAATGAGGTTTTAGAAAAATATACCGGTAAAGTCTTGGCTATTAACGGACCATATGTTTTAACGGCATATGCATATACTTCATCTTCAATGAACTCAGAACAACAACGCAAAGCACCGTTTACGATCGGCAAGGCACAGGAAGGCTATAAGGCATTCCTGGCAATGAAAACAGCTTGATAAGCGTAATTGACAACCCGTCAAGAAAAGACTCTGTGAAAACAGAGTCTTTTTAGTTTGCCACAATATTTCCCAAGACCTTGATGTATAATCCTGTCGGCAAAATATACCTTAAAGAAAAACAAAGAGATATATATATGAAAAAGAAACTGATAAACCTGATAAGCATCCTTATCCTGACTTGCTACATTGCAGGCTGCACGGTAAGCGCTCCCAAGTCAACTGAGACGGGCAACAGCGAATCCGCCCCGGCGGAGTCTACTGCAACAGAGAGTACTGAAGCCACAACGACGACTGAAGCCAGGGGGCACTTTGAATTCAAGCCTGTCGTTATATCTACGATCTTCCGCGACATCATGGGCGAAGACATGTATGAGGCTTATTGTAACTATGTTAAAGCGATCCAAAACGGCGAAGACAGCTTCGAAGTTAAGAGCGAAAAGGCCTACGACTGGATGATCGGACAGTTTCCTGCCCAGCTTAATCCTGTTTATTTCGAATATACCGAATCCAACTACGGCGGCGCATTCAAGAACGGCAGGGCGACTTTCCAGTATAAGATCCCCAAGGAGGAGCTTGCGGCCAAGGAGAAAGACTTTGAGAAGCTGGTCACTGACATATTGAATGAGAACTTAAGGGACGATTATTCCGATTTTGAAAAGGCCCTGGCGCTCTATCTCTATTTCTCGAACACCTATACATACGATTACGATTCTTACGAGAAGATGAAAGACGATCCTTTCATGCATTTCTCTGCATACAGATTCCTTACCAACAAGACCGGAATATGTTCCGAGTGCTCAACCGCGTATTCATATCTTCTGCTGCAGAGCGGCGTTGATGCGACTATTGCCGGCGGCAACAACTACAGCGGCGAGGGACACGGATGGTCTTACGTCACGATAAACGGAAAGTATTATCACATCGATCCGACATACGCTATGGGTAAGCCTAACTGCCTGTCATACTTCATGATGACCGATGAGCAGCGTGAGAATGAAGACGGTTACAAGAAGGCGAAAACAACGATCGCCTGCCATTACAAAGATGACCACAACGGCGACAAGTACGATGCGAATGATAACTTTTTCGCGCCACTCTGGGGAGGCACATTAACATCCTGGGACCACAAGAAAAAGATAATCTGCTACACCGACATGAATGACAAAGAATGCACATTCGATTATTCTTCGGTGGGGTAATAACGCGTTTGACGATTCGTGATATGATAATTCATTATGAAGACTATCAATCTCGAAATCGGAATGCCCAATTCAATGGAGGCCATGACCACACTCAATAACCGGATCTACGCTGAGCGTGCTTCGGGTGCCAAGTGCGTCAAGATCATCCACGGATACGGTTCTACCGGTAAAGGCGGCACCATCAGAACGGTTTGCCGTCAGAAGCTCCTCGAGTACAGAAGAAGAGGCATGATAAAGTACATCTGCCATGGCGAAGATTTAGGGCCTTTCAGTGAAGCGGGGAGAATGTTTGCCGAGAAATGCCCTGAAGTACGTAAGGACATAGACTGGGGCAGGGAGAACAACGGCATCACCATAGTAATGTTTAAATGATCGAGCATATGAGTGTGGATAATCTGCCTGATAAGATCAAGACTCTGATAGCCGGGAAGCCATATTCGGTAAATGATGTCGGCATGTCCAGCGCCAAAGTCATGGTGTTTGATGACTGCGTTCTTAAGATCGAGCCGTATCAGAAAGATACTGAAGACATGGTCAATGTCATGCGTTGGATGGAAGGCAAACTGCCTGTCCCTAAGGTCCTTTGCTTTGAATCCGACCGCGATAAACAGTTCCTTCTCATGAGCAAAGTCTCCGGAAAGATGTCTTGCGATGAGTACTATATGAGCCGCCCTGATGTGCTGATAAGCGGTTTGGCAGAAGCTTTCAATATGTTCTGGAACGTTGATACTAAAGGGTGTCCCCGTACTCTTGATCTTGATTCGGAACTTGCCGAGGCAAGACGAAGAGTCGAGAACAATCTCATTGATCTGAGTGACGCCGAGCCTCATACATTTGGGGAGAACGGATTCAAAGACGCTGAAGATCTGCTTTGCTGGCTCGAGAAGAACAAGCCTGAGTTTGAGCCTGTTCTCTCACATGGCGATTTCTGTCTGCCCAACATATTTCTCGAAAACGGAAGAGTCAGCGGATTCATCGATCTCGGAAGTGCCGGTATCGGAGACAAATGGAAAGATATTGCCCTTTGCTACCGCAGCTTAAGATGGAACAGCGAGGGCGCATATGGCGGAAAGGTCTATCCGGACGTGCGTTCGATGAAACTCTTTGATGCGTTGGGTATCAAGCCCGACATGGACAAGATAAGATACTTTATCCTGCTTGATGAACTGTTCTGAGGCTTATCTGATCTTATTTCCGTCCGAGAAAGCGTTGCCTACCACATCACCTAATGCGACATAAGTGTTGTTGCACGGATCGAATGTGATCGGCTTTAACTTCTTGGGATCGATCTTGCCGTCTGTAATGACGCTCTCGTCCGCTGAGACGTTGACTATGGTTCCTATGAGTATTCCGTCCTCAAAACTCTTTACGGTACATTCCAAGGCCATCGGGAGCTCATCAATGAGAGGTGCGTCAACGAATTCGCTTTTTGTAGCGTGGAAGCCGGCCTTGGCAAATTTATCAGGTTCTTTTCTTCCGGACTCAATGCCTACATAATCGCAGGGGATCACCTGATCTTCGGTTGCCATGCTGACCGTGAATGCCTTGCGGATGGCGAGGTTATCTGTTGTCTTATGCTCGCCCAAACTTATCGTGATCTCCTGATAGTCGGTCGTGATGCCCCACGCTGCATTCATCGCATTGGGTACACCGTTCTCATCGTAGGTCGCGATGATGAGTACGGGCTGGGGTAACATGATGGGCTTGGCTCCGAAATTCTTTCTGCTCATGGTGATGCTCCTTTCGCTTAATCGACTATACTGGCAAAGCCTGTGATCTTCCCTGATTCAGGTTTGTCGGAATTCCTGTCATCACTGAATGTCGCACCGTCGATCTGATCGTTCTTTATCAGCATCGTCAGGCAGTGGTCGTTCAGTTTAAAATGGACCACGCTTGTAAGGGTTATGTCTTTGCCGTTCTTGTTCAGGAATAAAACGTACTCTTTCTTTTTGGACATTGAGCCGCATCTGATGAACCTGATGAAAGCCTCGAGCTCGTCCTTATCCGCGCTCTGTTTGAGGTTGTCAGTTATTAACGAACCGATCGCCTCATCGGTCATGGAATCAATGTATGAACCGTCTTTGTTTTTCGATTCATAAGTGTTGAGGACCGTGTTGATCATGACCTCGAGATTCTCCCTGCCCGGGTAGTAGACACCGCTGATGGTGTCGTTTACATCATTTAGAGGTGTGCTCTTAAAATCCAGCTTTGCGATATAGAAACGCGCAAGACCAAGATTTTCTTTTATCGTCTCGGTCTTTCCGCCGGCCTTGCCGCGGTATCTCGAATAACCCGAATAGAGAATCCTGTATCTGAGATTACCTTTCGAAAGGTCAAAGTGGCAGAAGACATACTCCCAGATGTCGCTGCCGTATGTTTTGTAGCTTGAACAGTCACCGTCGGAAAAGGTGAAATCGGACCAGTCCTCAAGAGAAAAAACGTACTCCAGGCCTTCGTCAATATCATAAGTGTTTTCAAGGACAGTCTCACTGAACAGATATTTCAAAGCAGCCTTATTTTTCTTCTTCAGAGCATCCTTTATCTCTTTGCTGTAGTATTTCTCAAACTCGTGCATGGTTGAGAAATTGCGCTTGTTTTCTTCTTTCTGCTGCGCGGAACGGCTCCCGATAGTGTCATTGATTCTGTCGAAAAAACGACATCCCGTTGCAGGAATGCACGAGATCATCAGAAGGCCTATGACCAATTTTGCTAATGTCTTTTTTATGTTGATCATGTCTTTGTCACCTCGTTCATTATAGCATGCCGGGATTTAAGACAGATTCAAAAAGTTTATAAGTCTTATATCTTGCGATGTTCGTTGCACCCGTGATCGGTTTCTTCTTCCTTAGCCGTAAGAATAAGAGCTGTCAAATGGTATAATTGCCTATAAGGGTGAAATTATACATGAATCAATTGTTCTATGAAGGTCTTACAGAAGGAAATACCGGCAAGCTTTTGTCGGTCACAAAAAGTGACATTCATAATCACTCTACTAAAGGCTGCAGAAGAAAATGGCTCGAAAACAAGATTGGACGGAAGTTTTCTGGCCCGCCTGTAAAGTTCAACGGACTTGAAGGCATGCAGGAATGGTTTACCGGAACCCTTAAGCCTTATTGTTCAGGCAGAGAAGGTATAATTCTCAGATGGGAAGGAGCCTTTGCTGAAGCTCAAAGGAATAACATAAAAAGGCTTGCCATGAACTTCGGTCCGCCCGAGATCGATCTTGCCGGCGGGATGGATGTTTTTGTTAAGCTGATCGAAGAGTTCCATCAGAAGTATTGCCCTGATACTGTTTTCGAGCCTGAAATTACATATGTTACCGTTTGCGATGCCGACAGGGAAGCAGACTGCATAGAAGAATACATATCTTCAGGATTTTTCAGATCCATAGATGTTTGCGGCGGTGAGGATATCAAACCGGTTGAAGCGTTCCTGCCTCTTTTTAGAAAGGCTGAACGCTGTCATTTAGTCAAGAAGATGCATGTCGGCGAAAGCGGAACGGCAGATGATGTGATGAGAGCCGTTGAGACGCTGGGACTCGCTGAAGTCCATCACGGAATAAGCGCCGTTAATTCAAAAGAAGTAATGAGGTTTTTGGCAGATAACAACATTCAGCTTAACGTATGCCCGAGCAGCAACGTAATGCTTGGATACGCGCAAGATTACAAACACCATCCCATAAAGATTTTGTATGAGAATGGCGTAAGAGTAACGATAAACACGGATGATCTTCTAATATTTGATAGTTCTATCGAAAACGAATATCGTTTACTATATCAAGCAGGTACATTAAGTGCAGAACAGCTCGAAGACATAAGACTTTGGGGACTGAAACCGTTAACGGAATAATAGAAAGGGAGAACATCATGGCAGTTGATCTTAATAAGCCGGTAGAGAATCCGAGGCTCAAGGAATTACTTAAGCAGAGAGCAAATACTCCCGCAGATTCGCAGATGGGCGTGCTCAATCAGATCGCAGAGGAATTTGCCATGCGCGCAAATCTCCTCGCCGTCGTTCAGTTCAGCGGCGCTCCCATTCAGCATAATCCTGACGGAACCGCTGTTTTCCCGGAGGGTGCCCAGATCGGTTTTCCGTGCCTGAGCCTTAAAGACGGCGAGCCCATCCAGCCGTTCTTCACGGATTGGGAAGAACTCCGCAAGTGGGAACCTTTTAAGACCGGTGACGTAAGCACGAATGTAATGCCGTTCGAGCATATCTACGCTATGGCAAGCGGCAATAAAGGATCGATCGTCATCAATCCTTTCGGCAATCCTATCCTGATTCCTTTTGATATGTTGGATCACATAAGCAAAGTCAAGGAATCACAGAAGCCCACGGTCGAGCAGCAGGTCGTTCAGAAAGATACCAGGATTCAGATCGGCCAGCCCAAAGACTATCCGCAGGAAATGGTGAATTCGATAAGCACGTATGCCAAAACTGTTAGCGAGATAGAAGCATTATGGCTCTTTCTCATGATGAAAGAAGGCGAAAAGAGTTTCCTCATCGTCGTTGATGCGCAGGGTGATCCCAGAAGATTTTTCCGGAATATTGCAAACGAGGCTGTTCCTTATCTTCCAAAGGGCATGTTTATTGACATGGTTCCTGCCAATGAGGGTTTCGGTAAGGAGGTATCTGCAGACGCAGAACCATTCTACAGAAAAGGATAAGCGAATATGGATTCTTTTTCAGAAGCCTTGTTAAGTGAGAAGACTGATAAGATCCCTGAGTCTTTCGACTGGTTTGCTCCTTTGCTCGGAGACTGGGATTGTGATTATTTCGACGAGTATGTTAAGGGCGAGAAGCGCCATGTAAAAGGTGAGTGGATATTCAGACGCATATTGGAAGGAACGGGAATACAGGATATTTTCATTTTCCCTTCAAGAGCGACAAAGGAGGATAATCCCCAGCCTGACGGTGAGTACGGTACTTCACTTCGTATCTTTAACAAGGACAAAGAGTGGTACGACGTGGTCTACACATGTGCAGGGAACATGAAGAGACTGACCTTCAAAAAGGAAGAAGACAGACTGGTCGGAAAAGTATTAAGCGAAGAGAATACGTATTGGATCTTCTCTGACATAACGGAAAACAGTTTTCATTGGGAGTATGTAACTGATAAGAGTGACGGAACAAGAGAACTTGTTTGTGAGATATTCGGTAAAAGGTTATGAGCATAGAGATTAAAGAAGAGAGCCGACGATGTGATGAAATACAATCACATGGAATGAACTGAATGGACCGTTGAATAATGTCTAACCCTTGGAACAGCATTAAACTGACAGATTACGAGAACCACATGAGCCTGGATTCTGTGGGTCAGCTTCAAGCGCTCAACCGTCTGATGGCAGTGCAGTTTAACGCTTATCCGGTCAAGACTGCCGTTGTTCTCGGCGTTGCGGGCGGCAACGGTCTTGAACATATTGATACAGACAAATACCGGACCGTGTACGGTATAGACATTAATGAAGAATACCTGAAAGAAGCACATAAAAGACATAAGGACAAAGAAAAAGTCTTAAGATGCCTTCAGCTGGATATCATTAACGAAGCGGACAAACTCCCTAATGCCGAACTCGTAATCGCAAATCTGCTGGTTGAATATATCGGCTACGATGCTTTCAAAAATGCTGTATCAAAGATCGATCCTGAGTATGTTTCTGTGGTTATCCAGATAAACACGGATACAAAAGCATGGGTGTCTGACTCACCGTATCTGCATTCTTTCGACAGGCTTGACGAAGTCCATCATCAGATGGAGGAGAACGAGCTGGCTGAGTGCCTTGATGAAATCGGCTATGTTAAGACGGGAACCGAAAGAGAAGACCTGCCCAACGGCAAGGCGTTCGTAAGACTGGATTTCAAAAAGCAGCGGAACCGGATAATAACCACAGAAAGATTGGTGATCAGGCCTGTAGAAACAGGTGACTGTGCTGCCATACACAAATACGCCGGCGATCCCTCTATTGACATGATGTTGTATCTTCCCAACGAGACAATGGAAGATACCGAGAATTACGTAAAGTTTGCCGTCTCCGAATGGGCGAAGGAAGAACCGGAGGACAGGGAATACGTGGTGCTTTTGGACGGGGAGATCATCGGCGGCGTGAACCTGGAGAAGATAGGAAATGATCCGGTATATGAGATTGGATGGGTCATCCGCAAGGACAAACGCGGATCAGGCTATGCGACTGAAGCTGCTAAAGCACTTAGTGATTATGCTTTCGAAGTTTTGAAGGCAGAACAGGTGCAATCTCACTGTGACAGCCGCAATAATGCATCTGAAAAGGTAATGAGAAATATCGGCATGACATTGGCAAACGATAAAGGAACAAGAATCTATCCTAAGACTGCAACAAAATCCGGCGAGTATCTGTATATATTAAAAAGATGATAGTCTCATCTTGAGGGGGGATAAGGTTATGTTCAGAAGTCGGATAACCATATGTGCGGTTCTTCTTATTGCATCTGCCATTGCAGGCTGTTCGGGCAATGCTGCGAAAAACAATAAAGCGAAAAGCAGTAAAACGGATGTGACGCAGATATTTTTAAACGAGACTTATCTTGTTAATATAGAAGACCAGACTTTCTACTGCATGCGGGTAAAAGACAAATACTACAAATTCGTTTATACCGGCAGCTCTGCTGAATTACTCAGTGCCGATGATCCATCGCTCTTGCCCGAGCTTGAAGACGGGAAATTCGCAAAAGTCACCGCGGATCTTGAACTGCACATGTATGATTTCGGTTATGTCCCGAACGTTCAAACCGTTGCGACAAAGATTACAAAGCTCAAATCTTCCAAGCCGGTGGATTTTGAAGACATAACCAAATATTTCAACCTTCCGTCTGCCGACAGCAAAGAAATAAAGAAAATATCCAAACTGTTCCGATATACGCATAAAGGAAAACTGTATCTGATTCTCTTATACAAGGGACAGCTTACGGCATATTCAAAGAACGGTCTGTTTATCGAATACGAACCTGAAGATAAAGAAAAGCCGTTTACAGAGTTTTTCGATGCCCTGGGCAAATAATCTTAAACGTTAAACTTTTTTTCTTATGATACAATCAATGTATCTTATTGTTTGATGATCTTTTTGCATGCCCTAAGAAATTTCATACACTTTAGTATATCACCTGAAGTTAAATACTTTTAATTTCGCATGTTATAATCTGAACATTGGAATTTAAGGCTCTTTTTATTCTCTTTTGAATGTTCCCGCAGCAGTGAGGTATTTATGAAATCTAACAGAAATAAGATTACGCTGATAATGACAGCCGCTTTGCTATTGTCTTTTTCGGCATGCAGTACAGGCCCCGTTGCTTCACAAACGACTACAACAGAAGAAGCATCAATAACGGCTGCTTCTGAGACAACGGAAACAACGCCGGAAGAGACAACTGAAGAAACCACTGAGGAGACCCATTCCGAGACTACTACTGAAGAGACGACAACGGAAGAGACAGTGACTGAGACAGAGACGGTCACGTCTTCCGCTTCTACAACCAAGCCGACTGAAGAGAATAAAGACACCAAGGAATTCCAGGCGTTTTTCATGAGCACGTTCACAAAACTGACAGGAAAGAAGCCTGCCAAATTCAAGCCTAAGAATCCTCAGCCGAGTACCGTCTATGTGATAGTAGCAGGAGACGGATTTACGGTTAATAACAAGCTTAAGCGGTTTGAGAATGAAACGGAAGAATACTATTCCAAGAGATTCAGCAAATCGATGTCGTCTCTTGAGGAGTTGCTGCAAAACAAAGGAAAAACGTTGTATTACACATCCGACCCGAACAGGGCATCCGTGATCATTATTGTTAACAGAAAGTATGCCGAGAGCAGCAGGAAGTATATTGGCATTACAGCTTATGACTGCATTTATAACGAGACCTTTATTAATACAAAGACACACAAGCAAAAGACGTTCAAGTGCCGTACAAAGCCTGACGTAGTCCTTCGCGTCTCGTCTTATGGACCTTATTACTGCAGCGCCGTACTTGATGCGAATGACTATAATGATTTTCTCGAAAAAGTCCGGGGCTGGTTCAAATGACCCCGGACCCTTAAGCAGAATGCGTCAGATTAAAGCATTTTGAACCAGTCCGCTCCATATACCATTATCGATGGGAAGACAAATGTGAAGAAGAACAGAAGGAGGATTCCGACCACGATCCAAATCGTAATGGTGATCCTTAAAAGCTTTTTGTTCCTTTCTTTACTCATCTTGCCTTTGAGCTGAAGGCCCGCGAGCAGGGTGTTGAGCCCAAGAATACCGCCCGCCAGTATCAGCAGAAGCGGTGTAAGTACGATTTCATTAGTAAAATATGATAGGAAATACACAACGAATAAGGCAACCGCAGTGATCAGCATGCCCTGTCCGCAGATATAGACCTTCTTTAATATCTTTGCTTTGTCAGCTTCGGTGTATTCAGCTACCATTTCCAGCGTTTCTTTCATGTCTGTGTCCATATTTTCACTTTTCCTTTCTCCGCGAAGGAGTTCCCGGATGTCGACGTCGTAAAAATCGGCCAGTTCAATCATTATGCTGATATCCGGCATCGTAATTCCGTTTTCCCAACGCGAAACAGATCTCTGAGTTACGCCGTATTTGCCGGCGATCTCTTCCTGAGTCATATTACGTTCTTTTCTTAATTTTTTTAGAAAAGCTCCAATCCTGATAGGATCCATTTCGTTTACCTCCTTACGAGCGGATACTAACATCTTACACCAACAGGGTATACGTCATGCCCCGGGTATTCGGGTAAACGGGCAAGATTATCAATAGGACACAAGGTGAGTATTTCGTTGAAAATGCAACATTTTCAAATGCTATACTGTATCTAGAGTATGGAAAAGCGAAAATTAACATTACTGATATTATTTCTGATGCTTGTTGCCGGCATCTTCTCGGGATGCAGTGCGGGAACAAGAAAATTCGTGTCGATGAAATATCTGGAACTGCATGAGGATTTCACCGAAGCAGAACTTGGAGATATCAGGACTGACGGCGATTATGTCGGATGCAATCCTGACAATATGCTAAAGCTTCAGGGAGTATATACGGGTCCTGATTTTGTTACCCTCGTGTTTGACGCGTCATCTCCGGTTCAGCCTGAACAGGTCAAACGGTATGCCGACACACGTTACAACGGCTTCTTCCAGGGCGTTATATATAAGAGGGATCTTACCTGCAAGTATGTTACGTATCAGTATGAGACGATCATACATAAGCAGACCGACGAGCAGATGAAAACGGCCAGCAAACTGTCAGTTCAATTCCCGCTCAACGACAAGGACCACGAGTCATACTACAGCGTCGATTTTAATGGCTTTAAGACAAGAAGTTATAATCCGAATGTTGTAGAATACGATATGTGTATCGTGAAAAAGACACAGACGGCTGTTATAGAGCAAAGCTACTGGACTGATTATAAGTACGATGAGATCATCCAGTACTACAGCCACGACACCGGGAAGTGGACACAGAAAGAAGCGTATGATCTGCGCACGAACTATATGCCTTTGGAATAGCAGAAAATGGGATTTATAAGCAACATTGCAGGAGCCTTGTCAGAATCAGTAGTATCAGAACTCAAAGATCAGTATCTTGAGATATATGCAACGGATTCTTTAGGACAGGACACGCTTGTTAAACGGGCACACAGGATAAATACCCAAGGCCGCAACAAGGGCAACGTCGATGTCATCTCGGCAGGCTCGAAGATAATCGTTCCTGAAGGCACGTATGCTCTCATGACAGACGGCGGCAAAGTAGTCGATTGTGTCACACAGGCGGGATTGTATACTTGGGAGAACTCTTCTTCGGGATCCGTTCTGTCCGGAGGTGCCGGCAGCGTTTTGGGAGATGTTTTCGACCGTTTCAAATTCGGCGGCGAAATAACGAAGATCCAGAAGATATATTTCATTAACGGTCTCGAGATAATGAATCAGGCCTGCAATGAATATATTCATGTGCCTTATCCCGATCCGTTCTACGGATACCTGAATTTTAAGTTCAAGATAGTTTTCTCATTCCGCATTGTTGACCCGGTTAAATTCTTCAAGCTGACCGGCAAGGACACCAGCGTATACGATCTCATGGGATCGCCTTCAAGTCCGAAAATGCCTTTCATGGAAGTGCAGGATCACATGCAGGAAGCACTGAATCTTTGTGCCGTCCGTGACAGGATGCCGTTTCCTTTGCTTCTTGCCAACAAAAGCAAGGTTAAAGATGCCGTTAATGAGATCATATCAAAGCAGTGGTCTGATCTGCGAGGAATGACACTTGAGTCGGTCGCGTTGGTAGATCTGACTCTTGATGAGGAATCAAAGAGAAGAGTCTCGCAATTCCAGACATCGAAGATCTATGCTGACAATCCTGAGGCTCTCCGCGCACTGGCTGCAATGGGGATAACGGATGCAGTCAAGGCCGCCGGCTCAAATCCGTCAGGTGCATTTAGCGGTTTTGCGGGAGTCGGCATGGCTGCTGCAGTCGCGAACAACATAGTAAAAACCAATCCTGAGACTTGCCCGTTCTGCGGTACGCCGCTGCCTTCGCAGCCGCCGTTGGAATACTGCACGGCCTGCTGTGCAGATCTAAGACCTCAGTAACTGAACTGATTAAGTTTGTAGAATTCGGTTTGCGATAACCTCGTATTCGGCACATTTCTTCGTTTTCATCAGATGCTTGATATCGCGCTCTTTGCCATCGAAAAGAGTCTGCCAATAGGTCCACAATTCCCTCATCTTGTAAAGGATATTGATATCTGGCGAAAGTATCTTCTGATACTCACGATAAACGGTGTCGTGTAACTTCCTGAATCTTGCGAAGTCAGTTTCCGTTGCCAAGCCTTTGATCTTGTCTGCAAGGGAAGGATCTGATATTAGACCCCTGCCCAGCATTACGGTATCGAGACTGCCGTCTAAGTCATTTAAGGAAAAGATATTTCCGTTATATACAACGGGACAATTCGAATGCTCCAAAGCATATGCGAAGAATTCCTTCCGCGGTTCTCCTTTGTAGAAATCAGATCTTATCCTGGGGTGCACGATCAGTTCGCTGACAGGAAAGTCATTGAATATATCCACGAGTTTGTAGAATTCTTCCGGATCGCCATAGCCGATCCTCGTCTTGACGGATATCTTCATTCCGTCTGATCCGGCATAGGAATAGATGTCATCAAGAAAGCTTTGAAGTGCGGATGTCTCGGGCAGGAAACCCGCGCCCATTCCTTTGGCGCAAACGGTTCCAGAAGGACATCCGAGATTAAGATTTACTTCCTTGTAACCCATTGCATGAAGCTCTTTTGCGGCTTCGATAAAAAGAGGTGATCTGTTGGTGAGTATCTGGGGAACCAGGTTTATTCCGCGGTTATTTTCCGTAGTAATGTCTTTCCGCTCGCGAGGCACTATGGGACATTTATCCGTCGGCGAAATGAACGGCGCAAAGTACTTGTCTACGTGACCGTAAATCTCGCTATACGCATTGCGGAATATGTAAGTTGTGATGCCTTCGAGCGGCGCGAAATATATCTTCATGTGTATATTCTATAGTTTTTTCCGATAGTTGTATAATGATGTCATGTCAAAGAAATACGTCTTTAAAAAGTTCCTATATTCCATTTTAAACGACATGGCTTTGTTTGGCCTTTTCGTGGCGGCATACTGCCTGCCGCGTTGTTTACCCTATAATCCTGTGTCCATTCTTTTGACAGTCGTTCTTATCACCGCGATATTCAGCTTCTACGTTATCCGGATTTTGACTGTTGTTGGCGACGTCTACGACGAAGACTATAACGCGTCATTTGTTTTGCTTAAGATAGTGTTTTTGTTCTTTAACATGTTTGGCATGCTGGTGCTTTTAGCGCCGCCCGTCATTGCGTTCATACTCATCGGAATAAACACGATCCTCGTATCGGGTACCCAGTACTACCGCATCATTCAGCTGATTCGCGGAAGATACGAATCATTTGACGGCCTGGTTTTGTCAGCTGAAAGAAAGATGGTCCGTCACGGCGGTTCAGGACCGAGAAGAGGCTACAGCACAATTAACTATTTAGCTGTTTTTGAACGTGAAGACGGCAGGACCATTAACATATGTGTTGACCGCTTCACTTATTGGCGTATCAAAGGCGTTCCCCATGCTGCGCTTGTTTTGTATCAATTCCCGGGTGACAGAGTATTCGGCGAGATATATTTGAAGAAGTAGTTTTTTTTCTTCCATAATCAACACTTTTCTTTACGGCTGTTGCTTTATCAACGCCGGCTTCTTAAATTGTTCATGGTCTTGTCTTCTTCCTGATGTTTAAATCATGGCATTAAAACACAATGCTCAAACAGCAGGGAGACAATGACATGAACAAGAGATTTATGGTACTTATAGTAACAGGCACGGTATTTGCCACCTTCTTCGCCGCAGGATGCGCTGCCCGTAAGAGAGCGCCCGTATCTTCGCTGCCGGTTGTAATATCAACGGAAGCTAATCAGACTACCCGTCCCGGCACGTCAGAATCATATAAGATCGTAACGGTTTACAAAGATGCGCCTACTCAGACTACGGCTGAAGAGACTGAAGCTATAACGACTACGACTGCAGCTGCTCCTACTCCCACGGCAAAACCTACCGCTAAGCCTACGGCTAAACCTACCAAGAAGCCGACACCCAAGCCGACGAAGAAGCCTACTGCAAAGCCCACCAAGAAACCGACAGCTAAGCCCGCGACCAAGGCAGCGGTTAAGACCAACAATCTGTCAGCTGCTCCTAAGAGCAATACAAACAATCAGGAAGCAAGCAAGATCACAGGTATCTACTACGGTTCCTGGTCGGAGATCACAGTTGATGCAACCAATCAGAACAACGTAAAGATTACTGTTAATATCCATGATTCTGAAGATCCCAATAATACTTCAGTATGGAAGATGAGCGGAAAATTTAACCCCGCAAACGGCACGCTGATCTACAGGAATTGTACAAAGACAAATTACGTATATGATGGACATAACACCATCACTTCCAGGGATGTTGCATATAACAAAGGTCAGGGCAACATCGTTATCCGTAACGGAATGCTCACATGGAACGACTATCAGGAGCATGTTGCTGATGACATGACATTCATCTCTGGAAACTCGCACGATCACAGAGGCTGAGAAGAATTACAAAATTAGTCAGTGAAGGCCCGGTGCTTTATGAAGCATCGGGCTTTTTGGTGTATGATGCATGTATTAATGGCAGCATTGAATACTTGATGATTTATGGTGAGCGAAAAGAGGAGTCCTCTAACATGGGAGAGAACAGATTTGTTTCTTACTCCGGCAAAGAAAAAGAGATAGTCAGACAGGGGATCGATGCGATCCGCTGCGTATTAACAGGGGATGACGACTATGCCAAACAGAGCCTGCTTCTTTGTCTCGACTGGTTTATGGATCCGTATTACGGACATGACATATCTGATATCAGGGACGAGCTGATTGACCTGCTGCAGGAAGTTGTTGTTTCCGATAACTCACAGTACGTCAAAGAAGATGCTTTGGAATTGCTTGATCTATATGTCGGAGGTCCTTTTCCGATACTTGAAGCCAACGTTCAGAAGGTGGAAGAGAAGCTCCTCCCGCGGGTCGAATATTCGATCAACAGTTACCGGATAGCGCAGATAGAACCGGTTATGTTAGAAGAGTGCAATCGTTTGTATAAAGAAAACAAAAGCAGATTTCCTGACATGGCTGACCGTTACTGGGTTTTGTACAACAGGAATCTGTCATACAAAGATGGGAAACCAAATATAGAAATGGAATGGCTGTTCGACAAGGGAGAATTGATCGAGGGCGTACCCTACAGAAAAAGTGTTTTCCCGCATACGAACGATAAGGGATTCTTCCTTAGACCTGAGATTCACTTTAATATTCTCCTTAAGGAGGAGAAGGCACTGATCTCATACTATTTCGGAAAAAGGTTTGCCAGATGTCTTGAGTATGATCTCAATTATGTTGACGGAAAATACAGTTTAAGTAATATGATTGACGTGTGGGTATCTTAATTGTTTTCGAGGGGCAGGGATATGAAAAAGTCTTTTAGATCGATCAGTTTGTTCTTGGCACTGGTAATGGTGACCGGGCTTGTTAGTTCATGTGAATTCTATGAGTTAAGCCGTCAGCTTGATGACCGTACGGATTTGACTACCCGGGATAGAATGACCGGAATGATGCCTCGGATTTCTGAACCTGATCAGACCATAAACTCGATGGAACCGGAGCCGGATCAGGATCAGGAACCGGAAGCCGATAATCTCGAGAAATGCGGCTATGTACGAGAGGATTCTTCAAGTCCGATAACAGAGGATGAAGCCAGAACCATTATGGGTAAAGCCATGAAGATCGAAGCATGGTATAAAACACTTGAGATTGTTTATATCGATGAGGTTACGCCTGAATCTTTGGAGAAAGTCACGGCTGAACTTGTTGCATCGGGATGTACTGCGATAGTTTTTGATATAGGTAATTTGGAAGGCGTATACGGTCACTACCGTCCTGTTCTGGCAGAAAAGTACCCGGATATTAAGATATGGCCGATAGTTGTTTATGATTAACGCGGGATCCTGGTCTGAGTTATTCTTTGTTTATTGTCTTACTCCGTCCTTGCCGACATAGTATTTGCCGATCCTCGTGTTTTTTGCCATTACACCGGTCTTTTTATTAAAGTAGTAGGTCTTGCCTGCTATCTTGTGCCAGCCGTGGAATCTCCTGCCGCGGTAACTCAGGTAATACTTCTTTTTCTTGAGCGTGAGCCATCCTGTTTTCATGGCTCCGGTCTTCTTGGTGAAATAGTAGTAATGGCCCTTTATCTTTCTCCATCCTTTTGCTCTGGAACCGGTCTTGGTGAGAAAATACTTTTTGCCGTTGACTGTTACGAACTTGGATTTCATCTTCTTTTTCTTCATGGCCTTGATAACGCCGCTGCCCGGCAGTTTGTTATGCTGGACGTAGTAAAGAAAAGTGAAGATCTCCTCCTGGCAGAGGCTCATTTTGTGTTCGCCCTTTGAATAAGTCTTGGTTACAAAAGGCGTTTTGAAATCCTTAAGATATAACTGCATGTTCTTATACATGCTGCCCTTTTTCTCAACCTTGCTCGCGCACATGAAAAGATGCCTGTGCGGATCATCGGTGAAGACAAGTTTCTCCGGATCTGTTATCCAGCCTCTGTCGTCACCGGAGTAAGTGCGGAATGAAGGACTCAGGGCTCCGACGTTTTTGACGATGTCCTTATAAAGGATTCCCGAGTAAAGTGCAGCGCACCCGCCCATTGAATAACCTGCAACAGTGATACTGGCCTTCGGATTGGCCTTGCGCGAAATGCTGCCATCGCGGATCTTATCAAACAGATATTCCATCTTGGTCTTTCCGTTGATCTTTTCATCTACGAAAGCCTTGAAATATCTATTGCTGCCGTATTTTTCCAAAATTGGGATCACGAATACGACGGGTTTGAGTTTCTTGGTTGCCATCCACTTGCTCGCGTAATACAGGAAACTCTTCTCAAACGAACCGGTTCCGTTTATTCCGCTGAACAATATTACGACGTTATGCTTTCCTGAACCTTTGGGCTCTACAAGATAGTAAGACAGCTTCCGGTCTTCGCTTATAGATACGCTTTTCCTGACCATGGAAGTGTAAGTGTAGGAGGATGCGGCATAAACGTCTCTTTCACCAAGATCAAGGCACGGCGCGATCACAGTCACAAAGACAATAACTGTTATGAAAAAGACTCCGAACCGTTTAAGGATTTTGGTCCCCATTGCAAACTCCCCCTCAAAGTGACTTTTAATATTATATCACTCGCAGTTTATTGACGGCTTCGTGCTATAATGTGTCCGGTAAGTTAAGATCTTTGGTCGATAAACTTTTAATGTTTTGATCTGGCAAGAAGAAGTCGCACCTTCATGACAATCTATATATATTGGATCTTTACTATATGGAAAAGGGCAAAAAGACGGCAATAAAACTCATAGTGCTCATTCTCGCGGTAAGCGTTCTGGCGCTTTGCTTTTCGGGCTGCGGCAGCAACGAGAAGGCGGGCATGACGTACAAATACGTCGTTTTGGAGAAGACCGATGAGGTTACCGTTGAAGACCTGGGCGAGTTGCGGACCGACGGTGATTTCCATAATGTCAATCCGAACAACATGCTCAAGTATCTTGGCTATTATTCGGGACCTGATTTTGTCACCCTTGTCTTTGACCAGTCATCTCTGATCGGCCTTCGGAATGTCGAGCTGTTCATCTCTGAAAAGTGTTGGCTGCAGTCGTTTCATGAGGGTGTCTTATACCGGAAGGAGAACGGGAAGAAGTATGTCGAATTCAAGTTTAAGACGATCATCCACAGCAACAACAAGCAGATGGATACCGCCAAGTATTCACGAGAGTTCGGGTTCCCGTATAAGGCTTCCGAGCCAATGTCTTATTACCAGGTCCGCATATTGCCTTTCAGAGGGATAAGCGACGTCGAATATGATGCGTGCGTTTGCAAGTCCGTGCAGAAGGCTGTTATCAACCAATCGGGTTACGGCTTCAATTGGACGGATTATAAATACGACCTGGAACTTCAGTACTACTTTGCCGATTCCGACAAATGGGAAACGGTGACGAAAAAAGATATGAAGACGGATTTCGCACCGAGATTGTGATCCTAAATGAAATGCTGCAGTCTGCCCGCACAACTACGGAAGTTTTTGCTTCAAAAGGAGCGTTAATTCTATAGAAGGCGTTAGATGATAAACTTTTAATATGAGATAGATAATTACGAGGTGTAAGCAATGACATGACATACTTCTCAAAATTCAAAAAATATGCATGTTACCAATACGGTACGTCAAAAATCGCAGGTGGTGCTTTATTTTGTCGAGAAAAATGACACACTAAAGACAGTATACGGATGCGGGTGGTACTGTTTATGGATTTCGGTGAAAAAACAGAAGAAATGAGAGAAGTAAAGTGAATGATGCATGGAATCGGTGGCATGACATGGTTAGAAAGATGGTAAATAGGTGGAGCAAATGAGTAATGATAAAAATCTCAACGTGTATTCATTATTTGGATTGATTATATCGATTAATGCTCTGTTTTTCCTATCCGTGATAGCGTGTTTGGTCGGTGGATTCGATCAAGTCATTCTTTACATTTTTTCCTTTTTGTTGATGATCTCTCCTATTGTTGGACTAATTCTGTCGATTAAAGGGTTCTTGGATTCGAAAAAGAGCGAGTATAAAAGGTCTGTTGCAAGTGTTGCAGGAATCAGCATTTCTCTCGTTGGAGTAATGTTAATTGTTTTTCTGGCTGTGTCATGGTTTAGGAGAATATATCCCAGTACACAGCCTACTAATTATTCTGTAGAAGCGCATGAATATAATAATGAAAGTTTCCAAAAAGAGTGGGAGCGAGCGGATCTTAAATGGAAAGGTTATCCAGATAATTATCCTGAAACACCTCTTGAAGATAACTTTCACCTGAAGTTGGAATATGATTATGCAATTACGCGCGATGAAAATGATGCTTTTAAGGATATTACGTGGCGCGTTATTCGTAATGACAGACGTGTTCTTGAACGTAATGCGAACGGAGAATTATTACTGGAATCGGATTATCAGTGGATAAAAGGTGACGATGGTAAGTTTACAATATACCTTATAGCATATATTGATGGTCAATATCGAAGGGTAAGCAATATTATTGAGTATTCTCATTAGTTGTATTAT
>JAEEGL012024095.1_pt1 | contig 78667 bp, 48 predicted proteins | sample 9134231 | NCBI WGS metagenome assembly JAEEGL01 (sample SAMN16246548, study PRJNA631951) | gut metagenome | biome: gut microbiome; feature: rumen; material: fiber-attached | host: Bos | place: Iran: Karaj | collected 2018-10 | reverse complement strand
TTTTTTTATCTCTCGGACCACACGGCCTATACCATTGCCGTCATTTGGATCGTCTTTACGGTCCATCGCCACACCATAATTGCCCATGGCAAGTAACGTGCCACCTTTGGACACATAGAATCCCACTCGTTGGTGCATGATGGCTATGAGGTTTTTGGCGCAGTCGGATCTGCCAGGCTTCGTATAACCGTCGGGCACTTTATATTCCGGAAACAGAACCACAGGATCGGTCCAATGAATACCGTCGGCTGAGGTCTGGAGCATGGTGTGTGATGGTGGTACGTGCTCATCAGATGGGTCACATAAATAATGAAGATAGAAGCGTCCTTGCCAATAGGCAAGCATTGGTTGATGGTTGTAGGTCCAACCTTGACCATTGGCTGTGGAGGGATGTTCACGGTTGGCACGCAACACTTGAATATTGTGCACCCCCATGACCGGACTGAGCCGTCCGTCATGGGCTGTAGGATCGCTCAACTGTTTGCCGCTGTAGAAAGGCACCTCATGCTGTTGAGCCCGTGCAGTCAGAGAAAATCCGACAAGAAATAGTATAAGGTAAATATTATTTTTCATTTCGACTGTGAAGCTTTGATGATTTTTAGCACGGTTTTCTTAGGCACTTGAATGATGGTGCCATGCTTATGCAATTCTGGAATGTGTACTTGTGATGAAATGTCCTTGAAATGCTTGAAGTCTGTGGTGAGTTGGGCGCCGAAATCTTTTTGCTGATATCGGTCGTAATAGATGATATAGCCCTGTGATAAATGGACCGCAGAAGGTCCCTCGGCGAAAGACTCTGAGAAAGTGTCCGAGACATCGCGCCATGGACCATTTGCACGGTTTGCCAGGGCTGTTTTTAGATTCCGGTTCGGACGTGTGTTGTCTTTCAACACCATCACATAATCGCTCTTGCCACGGTGCACAAGAATGGCGTCGATGCAACTGAAACCAGGGTCGATTAGCAGTCGGGTAGGGGCAAACCGAATGAAGTCTTTTGTTGTTGTGTAATAGAGACGGTGATTGTTGAACTCGTCTTCTATACCTTTCTCAAATTGGTAGGGTATACAAGACGCCCAAATAATCATGGTGCTGTCGGTCTCCTCATCGTAGAATAGCTCCGGTGCCCATACATTGACTGTAGTCGTATCATCCATTACTTTAATGAATCGTTCCTCACTCCAATTGATAAGGTCTTTTGAACTGGCATATCCGAAACCAAGGTCACCCTTCCAACTGGATGTCCATACAAGATGATACACCCCATCTGGTGTGCGAGAGATGGAAGGGTCCCTCATCACGTGTTGTTTGCCCACTTGGGGGGTAAGCCACACATGGGCTATGCTGTCCCAATGCAATCCATTCTCACTGTATAGATAGCGCAGGCCATCGGTGGCTGGTTCATGGAATGATGTGTAAAGATACCATTCTTTTGTCTTGCAGGAGGATAACAAAATCAGTGTGGCTAGCAACAAAAACGAATATTTTACTATTGTTCTCATCTATAATTATACTTTTTATATTTATGACGTTTTATTCCTTTGATTGTCCATATATGATTGTTTCAGTTGTTTTTAACATGTTTTTGAAAGAAAAGTTACGCAAACGTTTGCGTAAGAGCCTTTTTTTTCTTAAATTTGCATTATCAAACAATCTCATGCCATGAAACCACAAAGGACATCTTTGAAAGATTTAGCAGAGCGTCTTGGTGTTTCCATAGCCACAGTCTCAAGGGCATTGCGTGGCAGTCATGAAGTGAGTGCCGAGATGCGTGATAAGGTCAAGGCTTTGGCCAAGCAGTTGAACTATCGCCCCAATCCTTTCGCCCAGAGTCTGCGGAAGGAGGCTCCACGAATCATAGGTGTTGTCGTTCCCAATCTTGTTACCCATTATTATGCAGCTGTGCTCGATGGAATTGAAGAATACGCCAAGCGTTTCGGTTATTCAGTGTTCAGCAGCAACAGCCATGAAGACCATGTGATGGAAGAACAGGCTGTTGATAATTTCATATCCCTCCATGTGGAGGGTATCATTGCCTGTCTTGCCCAGGACACAGTCGACTACAGTCACTTTAATGAGATACACAAAATGGGAATACCCTTAGTCTTTTTCGCACGTACCTGTTTGCCCAATTATTTCTCCCATGTGGTTGCCGATGGTGATGTGGCGGCACAGAATGCCACGCGTCATCTTTTGGAAACGGGAAGCCGGAGAATAGCCTTTATTGGTGGGCCAAACCATCTGGATATGGTGAAAAGGCGCAAACATGGCTATCTTGAGGCCTTGAGGGAATATAGAATACCCATAGAACGTTCTTTGGTGGTGTGCGACAAGATTGATTATGAGGTGGCAAGAAAGGCGACACTACGGCTGCTTGAGGGAGAGAATCCCCCTGATGCCATATTGGCTTTCAATGATATCATCACTTATGCGGCTTTCGAAGCCATTAAAAGTCTTGGATTAAGAATTCCCGAAGATGTGGCTATCATCGGGTTTACCGATGGCGACAGTGCCGCTTATGTCACCCCACGACTCACCGCCATAATGGACCAGGCCCGTGTTCAGGGTATGAAAGCATGTGAGCTTTTGTTACGAAACATCAATGGCGATAAGAAAATCTACCATGAAGTGATACCCATGATTCTAAAAATCAGGGACAGCAGTGCGAAACAATCTAACAACAAACTATAATCTATGCGAAACGTAAGAATTACCTTGATGGCGATTTCGCTTTTACTGTCGTTGACGGTGAATGCGGCAAGAAAAAACAAAATCGCCTTAAAAGATTTTGTGACAGTAAAGGTTGAGAATCCATCCAGAAATGGCGCCAAGTGGGTGAGACTTCAAGTGATGAATGACAACATCATTCGTGTTGAGGCCACTCCGGAAGAAACTTTCCCAACTAAGACAAGTCTTATGATTGTCTCTCAGACTACCAAACCAGTATATACTGTAAAAGAAGAGAATGGCAGGGTGACAGTGGAGACGAAAAAAGTGAAAGCCGTAGTAGACAAATCGAGCGGAGAAGTGAAATTCTATGATGTTGACGGCAAACTATTGCTAAAAGAAGCCAAACAAGGCAAAACTTTCGTGCCATTTCGTGTGCCTGAACGGGAAATCGGTGTTGGCACATTAACCGAAGAGCAGCGAAACGGTTTTACGTGGAGGGCAGTGTTCGATAGCCCTGATGATGAAGCTTTCTATGGTTTGGGACAGCATCAGGCCGAAGACTACAATATGAAAGGTATCAACGAAGACCTTTTCCAATATAACACAAAAGTAAGTGTACCCTTTGTGTTGAGCAACCGCAATTACGGCATTCTTTGGGACAGTTATTCTTATTGTCGTTGGGGTAATCCGAATGAGTATCTTCAATTAAACAAAGCCTTCAAGCTATATGACAAGAACGGTAAAGCCGGCCATCTCACAGGTACCTATGTCGACAAAGACGGAAAGAAACTGGTGAGAGACGAAGACAGTATCTATTATGAATTTGATTGCCCTCAGACATCTGCCATCGCAAATGAAACAGAACCCGGCGGTATCAAGAACTTGCCGAAAGGTTTCAACCTTGATGGTGCACATGTGGTTTACGAAGGCTTCATCGAGGCACCAGAAACCAATCTTTATCATTTTATCCTCTACTATGCAGGATATACCAAGATTTATATAGGTGGTCAGGAAGTGGTGAGCGAACGCTGGCGCACTGCTTGGAATCCCAACAGCTGGAAATTCAGAACACAATTACAGAAAGGACAGAAAACTCAGATTCGTATAGAATGGCAACCAGACGGTGGCGTAAGTTATTGTGGTCTGAGAGTAGCACCGCCTCAAACCGCCAAAGAACAAGGTAATCTAAGTATTTGGAGTGAGATGAGCCGTGATATGGACTATTATTTCATTGCTGGACAGAATGCAGACGAGGTGATTTCAGGTTACCGCTTCCTCACTGGCAAGGCTCCAGTTTATCCGAAGTGGGTACTTGGTTTCTGGCAGAGCCGTGAGCGTTATAAGAGCAGTGCTGATATTGAAGAGACTTTATCAGAATTCCGCCGCCGCCATATTCCTGTAGACAATATTGTTCAAGACTGGAACTACTGGCCTCTTCCCGATTGGGGCAGCCATGAGTTTGAGGCTTCAAGATTCCCCAACCCACAAGCTATGCTCGATAGTGTACACCAGATGAACGGCCGTTTCATGATATCTGTATGGCCAAAATTCTATGATACTGTAGACACTTACAAGGAACTGGATGCTAATGGCTGGATTTACAAGCAGGCCATCACCGACGATATACACGATTGGCTTGGCTATCGCGGTTCATTCTATGATGCATATGATGCCGGTGCAAGAAAAATGTTCTGGAAGCAGATGAACGACCGCCTGTTCACAAAATTCAATTATGCCATCGATGCTTGGTGGATGGATGCTTCGGAACCCAATGTGCGTGACTGTACACCGATTTGGTACCGCAAGGCACTAAGTGGCCCAACTGCTTTGGGCAGTTCTACCGAGTTCTTCAATGCCTATTCCATTGTAAATGCCGATGCCATATACAACGGACAGCGTTCCGTGCGTCCTAATCAGCGTGTATTCCTGCTTACCCGTAGTGGATTCGCAGGTGAGCAGCGTTTCTCCACTGCTACTTGGAGTGGTGACATCGGTACTCGTTGGGAAGATATGCGGGCTCAGATGACAGCAGGCCTAAACTATTGTATGAGTGGTCTTCCTTTCTGGGGCATGGATCAAGGCGGCTTCTCGGTTGAGAAACGTTTTGAGGCTGCCCAAAGGTTATTTGACACTACCGGGGTGGAAAATGCTGACTTGACTGAATGGAGAGAACTGCAGACCCGTTGGAACCAATTTGGTTGTTTCATCCCGCTTTATCGTGCTCATGGCCAGTGGCCTTTGCGTGAAGTCTGGAATATCGCTCCCGATGACCATCCTGCATATAAAACTATTTTATGGTATGACCGTTTGCGCTATCGCCTCATGCCATATCTCTACAGTATGGCTGGATGGGCGCATTTCAAGGACTACACCTTGATGCGCGGTCTTATAATGGACTTCAACGGCGACAAGAATGTGGAGAATATACCCGACCAGTGGATGTTTGGTCCTGCACTCATGGCATGTCCTGTTGGATATTATAAGGCACGTAACCGCGCAGTTTACTTCCCCCGGCAGTGTGGATGGTATGACTTCTATACCGGTCAACATATTGATGGCGGACAAACATTGGTAGTTGATGCGCCTTACGAGCGCATTCCCGTTTTTGTACGCGAGGGCAGCATTATCCCCTTTGGTCCAGAGATGGAATGGTGCGACCAGAAACCCGCCGAATTGATAAACCTCTATGTTTATGAGGGTGCAGACGGACAGTTCCAACTCTACGAAGACGAGGGCGTGAACTATAATTATGAGAAAGGCAAGTATGCAACCATTGATATCACCTACGATGATAAAGCCAAGACCGTCAGCTTTGGACAGCGGAAAGGTTCATTCTCCGGCATGCTTAAAGATCGCCGTTTCAACGTTGTGTTTGTAAGAAAAGACACACCTCGTGAACTTGACATGGAGAATCCGGAAGGCGTTATGGTGAACTATTCCGGCAAACCAGCAAAGATCCAGCTATAACAAACTGAACTAACGAGCTTGAGAAAAAATAATGGCATCTTGTTCCTCTTATGGATGAGCAGCAAGATGCCTTTTAGTAAATAATGTAAAAAAAATGAAGAGGATTATTACTGTGTTCACACTTCTCATGACCATTTTGAGTATATGGGGTTACGAGAAAGTAAACTTTGATGACAGTTGGCTGTTCATGCTGGCAGATTCAGCCGGAATGGAAAAGAGTGATTATAATGACAAGGGGTGGCGTCGGCTCGACTTGCCCCACGATTGGGCTATAGAGGGGGATTTCTCGCCTTCCAATCCTTCTGGTGCAGGTGGCGGTGCGTTACCAGGTGGAATAGGGTGGTATCGAAAGCATTTCTCCATTACCGATAAGGCTGATGGACGTTACTTTGTGGAATTCGATGGAGTGTATATGAACTCCACTGTCTACCTCAACGGACATAAAGTGGGGGGCCGTCCATATGGCTACAGTTCGTTTGAGTGTGAACTCACTCCATATTTAATAAATGGAGACAATGTGTTGGCTGTGAAAGTTGACAACAGCGACCAACCCAACTCCCGATGGTATAGTGGGTGCGGAATCTATCGCCATGTGTGGTTCGCTACCACAGGGCAGGTAAGAATTGACCATTGGGGCGTGTTTGTGGAAACCTCGGTGAAGGGAGATGTTATGGTGGAGACGAAAGTCGATTATGGGACTTCGGTCATGAAACCTTCACTTACATTGAATCATTTTGTTTATGATGCCAAAGGCACACTGGTAGCATCCGGTAAAACACAAAAAACTATAGCCCGTATGAAGATACGACGCCCCCATCTTTGGTCCGTAGAATCGCCTTATCTTTATACCGTGAAAACCGAACTTGCTGACAGCAAAGGCAAGGTGTTGGATGTTCAGTACACCACAACAGGCTTCAGGAGTTTTGCTTTTCATTCCGCGACTGGTTTTTCATTGAACGGCAAGAATATGAAACTGAATGGTGTATGTGAACACCATGACTTTGGTTGTCTGGGAGCTGCCGTCAGCGAAGATGCCATGCACAGAAAACTGAAAATATTGCGTGAGATGGGTGTTAACGCAATTCGAAGTTCGCACAATCCTCCCGCTCCTGAACTGCTTAACATGTGCGACTCAATGGGATTCATCGTGATGGATGAGTCGTTTGACATGTGGCGTAGGAAGAAAACACAAAATGATTATGCCCGTTTCTTTGATGAATGGCATGAGCGAGACCTTTCCGACCTGCTTCTCCGCGACCGTAATCATCCCAGTATATTGATGTGGAGCATCGGCAATGAGGTGCTGGAACAATGGTCATCTGCTGAGGCAGACACCCTCACCCTTGAGCAGGCCAACCTTATTCTCAATGCAGGTCATGATGCCTCGACTCTGGCAAGTGAAGGAGAACTAAGTGTCAACTCACTACTTACAAGGCATTTAGCTGATATAGTTCGTAAATTTGACAAAATACGTCCTATAACAGCAGGCTGCAATGAACCAGATCCAGGAAATCATCTCTTCAAAAGTGGTGCCATTGACATTATCGGTTTCAACTACCATCATCAATGGGTGAAAGATTTTCCTATGAATTTTCCGGGTAAACCGTTCATCTTCAGTGAGAGTGTATCGGCTTTGCAAACAAGAGGATACTATATGATGCCCAGTGACTCTATATATAAAGCACCTGTGGAATGGTGGCTTCCTTATACCGACCCTTCTTTTCAGTGCAGCGCCTACGACAATATGCACGCTTCATGGAGCAGTACACATGAAGAGACTTGGGATGTGGTTAAACATAACAACTTTGTAGGTGGCCAGTTTATTTGGACAGGTTTTGATTATCTTGGCGAGCCCACTCCTTATGCTTATCCGGCTCGAAGCAGCTATTTCGGTATTGTAGACCTGGCGGGCTTCCCCAAAGACAGTTATTATATGTATCAAAGTGAGTGGACAGACAAACCTGTGTTGCATCTCTTTCCTCATTGGAATTGGCTGGTAGGACAGACCATCGACATGTGGTGCTATTACAATCAGGCCGATGAAGTGGAACTCTATGTGAACGGCAAAAGCCAAGGCGTGAGAAAAAAGGCAGACGGGCATCAGTATCATGTTATGTGGAGAGTCGTGTTCGAGCCAGGCGAGGTTAAGGTCGTGGCAAGAAAAAACGGAAAGGAAGTAAGACAGAAGACGATACGCACAGCAGGAGCTCCTCACCATATCTGTATGAGTGCAGATAAGACAAAGTTGGTTTCGGATGGCAAGAGTCTTTCCTTTGTCAGCGTGGAGATTTTGGACAAGGATGGCAATCTCTGTCCCAATGCCGATAACCAGATTTGTTTTGAACTGGATGGAAATGCTGAGATCGCTGGCGTGGACAATGGCTGTCAGACTTCGCTCGAGCGTTTCAAAGACAACAAAAGAAAGGCGTTCTATGGCAAGTGCCTCGTGGTGGTGCGTGCTGGTAAAAAAGCTGGAGATGTAACGCTGAAAGCACGTGGCGTAGACTTGCAAGATGCCACTTTGTCTTTATCAATCCACTAATCTCAAGTAGATACTTTATTTCCAACCAAATTATAATAACAGTGTGACAACCACTTTTGTCACACTGTTATAATGTAATAGCACTTTCAGATAAAGATCAGAGAAAGAATGTTTTGAGATGACCCTTTTAAGAGTCGGCTATCTCACTTAATTCCAACCAACGCATCGACTTCTCATCCAGTTCGTCATTTACTATTGGCAGTCTCTTGCTCATTTTAACTATCTCGTCGGCACTCAATGTTCCGCCGCTAAGTGCCTGTTCAATCTGAGACCTTTCCTGCTCCAACAATTCTATTTCTTTGTCAAGACGGGCAAACTCGGTTTTCTCCTTGAATGTCATTTTGCGTTTGGTCTCATTCCTGTAGCTGCGCTTTTCTTTTGCTGTTTTCTTCTCAATATCATCCTTTTCGGATTTGAGTGATTGCCATTCACGATATTGTGTATAATTACCCGGGAAATCTTTTACCACCCCGTCACCCTTGAAAACGAGCAGGTGGTCGACTACTTTGTCCATGAAATACCGGTCGTGGCTAACCACTATCACACATCCAGGAAAATCAGCAAGATATGCCTCCAAAATCTGTAACGTCTGAATATCCAAATCGTTTGTGGGTTCATCAAGTACAAGGAAATTCGGATTTCGCATCAAAACAGTACATAGATACAGTTTACGTTTTTCACCGCCGCTTAGGTTGTAAACATAATTGTGCTGTTGCTCAGGAGTGAAAAGGAAATGCTGAAGGAATTGACTAGCACTCAGATGTTTACCACCTCCAACATCGATATACTCCGCAATGTCGGTCACAATATCAATTACTTTCTTCTGATTGTCGAATTGAAGACCATCTTGTGAGAAATAGCCAAACTGAACCGTTTCACCTATATCAAACCTACCTTTGTCGAGCGGCTGTTGACCCAATAACAATTTAATGAAAGTCGACTTTCCTGTGCCGTTATTGCCCACTATTCCCATTTTTTCAAAACGTGCGAAATTGTAATAGAAGTCATTGAGAATAATGGTGTCGCCGAATTTCTTGGAGACATATTGACATTCAAATATTTTGCTGCCGATATAGAGATTGGATGATTTCAATCGCATTTGCCTGTCTTCTATTCGTTGCTTGGCTTTGCGTTCCAACTCATAAAAAGCTTCCTCGCGATACCGGGCTTTATGGCCTCGTGCCTGTGGCATACGCCGCATCCATTCCAGTTCACGACGATATAGATTGTTGGCTCTTGCAATTTCAGCACGGGTGGCGTCCATACGTTCCTCTCTTTTTTCAAGATAGTAGGCATAGTTGCCACGATATGTGTACAACTTCTGGTTGTCAATTTCAATTATCATGTTGCAAACACGGTCAAGGAAAAACCTGTCATGGGTCACCATCAACAAGGTCATGTTGCTTCTTGATAGATATCCCTCGAGCCATTCTATCATATCGAGGTCAAGATGGTTGGTTGGCTCGTCCAGAATTAGGAAATCAGGCTCAGTGAGCAACACATTGGCAAGTGCTACCCTTTTCTGCTGTCCTCCGCTCAGTTCACGAATAGGCTGTGACAGGTCACGTATCTTCAATTGGGTAAGAACCTGTTTGGCGCGAAGTATTTTCTGCTCATCGCCTTCATGGTTGAAACAGGCATCGAGCACGGTGTCGTCGGGATCGAATTGAGGTGCCTGCTCAAGATAGCCGATTTTCAGGTCTTTTTTGTAGATGATAGAACCACTATCATAACCATCACGGCCGGTGAGAACAGACAGCAATGTGGATTTGCCTGTCCCGTTCTTGGCAATAAGACCTACACGTTGTCCTTCGGAAATGCCAAAGGAGATGTCCTCGAAAAGCACAAGGGCACCGAATGACTTCGTGAGATTCTGAACGTCGAGATAGGGGATCATGCTTATGCTTAGGTTGATTCTAATTGCTTGTTAATCTGATCTATGTAGTCCAACACCTCGTCACGGCCTAATTTTATTTCGCTGCTTGTTACAAAGTAAGGAGGTAATTCTTCCCAGGTCTCAGCTATCGTGTTCATATAGTTCTTAACGTTAATAGCTGCCTTTTCTTTTGAAATTTTATCGGCTTTGGTAAAAACGATGGCAAAGGGTATACCGTTCTCACCAAGAAAAGAGATAAACTCAAGGTCTACTTTTTGTGGAGTATGACGGATGTCGATAAGGACAAACAGATTGACCATTTGTTCTCGCTGCAATATATACGAGCGAATCATGAAAGCCAGTTTCTCCTGCATCTTCTTTGAGCGCTGGGCATATCCATAACCGGGCAGGTCAACAAGATACCAACTGTCGTTGATGATGAAATGGTTTATCAATAAAGTCTTACCAGGAGTGGATGAGGTTTTGGCCAAACCCTTATGGTTGCATAGCATGTTGATGAGACTTGACTTACCAACGTTAGAACGACCAATAAAAGCATACTCAGGCTTGTTGTCAGCTGGGCATTGGCTAATTTGGGCGCTGCTTACAGAGAAGACAGATTTCTTGATTTCCATAATAATATATATTCTGAAATACAGAGTTTTCTCACTCTATATCATTTGTTGATGCAAATTTACGAATAATTAGTAAAATGACCAAATTTAAAGTTTTGTTCTGTGTGTAGAATCCATGTTCTCTAAAGTATTAATGATATGCCATTCATTACATTTTAAAATGGTCTATGTTAATGAAACAATGTTTTATTCATCGAAAGGATGGTTATCTCAAAAAAAATCTGTATATTTGTACCCGAATAATGATTGAGAAAAGAACAAGACTTAAAGAACTGCTGTAATTGTTCTTTGGGTTTTGTGTGTATATGTGTTGATATGGATTATTCACTATGAATGATTCGTTGGGGATGTAATGATGCTATGAAACGACTATTGAAATATGGAACAATTAAATGATCACGAACATAATTCGTTAAAAAAAATGTTTAACGAATTACATGGTCTTATGGATCAGCTTGGTAACAAGCAGATGGACCAATTGTTTGAATTAATAGTCGACCCTGACAAATTGGGCCATCTGGTTAATGAGAACTATTTGGGTCATGACCTTCCAGACTATTCTCATTCTATAAAGCCGATAGCCGACTGGCTTCTTCCTCTATGGCGACTTGAATCTGACAGTTCAATAGGTTTGAGAGAATACCTTGAGGCCATGGCTGAAAAAGCGCGAGGAAGAGAAAAGAAATTGCTGGCAGAAGATTTACACAACTATTCTCTCAATATGATTGTTCTTTTCGACCATCATGAGCAACAATATGTATGGCGACTATGGGGAGCGCTATGGTTGGTGGAAAAGTTGGATTTAACAGAATGCTCAGATTTGATATTCCTTTTTTTGCGTCAAGATTATTTTTTCGTTGATTTTTATTTTGGCGGAGATAAAATGGATGTTGCCCAGGCCTCAATTTTTCACTTTTTCTCCAACATGCCCGGCAAGATGTATGATTTTTTAAAAGAAACCAAAATTGTTCCAGATTCTCGCTTGCCTGTGTTTGGAGCGATGGCGCTCACAGCCTCACACGTTCCCCAAAAACGTCTTGTCACTGTGAGTTACATTATTAAATATCTTGATAAAGTGTATGATGTGAGTCAACGTAATGGCAACATGCAAAATATTGAGTCCTATGTCTTTATGTTGGCGAAAAACAACATTCATGAGGCATTGCCCATTCTTAAGAAAATATACGATAATTCTCAATTTATGCGTTTGTCGATTGCCGATTCCACCGAGGTGGGTTTGATTATGGATGAAAAGTCTGTTGAAGATAGTCAGATAATTGAGGATTTCGAATTAAGTGTGGACATGGTGCTTCAAAATGCAGCGGAATGGGATGATTATTTGAATGTCGACCATCATATTCAATTAGACAACTGAAATGAAAAGTAGGTTATAATAGATTTGATTAAGAAATGAAATATATCAAATGGGGATTTATCGGTTGCGGTGAGGTAACTGAGAAGAAAAGCGGACCGGCTTTTAGTGAGGTAGAAGGTTCGAGTGTGGTGGCCGTGATGAGCAGATCGGCACAACATGCCAAGTCGTATGCCGAGAGACATCATATAAAAAAATGGTATACCGATGCACAGCAACTTATCAATGATCCGGAAGTCAATGCTGTATACGTAGCAACACCCCCTTCAAGCCATGCCATCTATGCCATTATGGCCATGAAAGCCGGCAAACCCGTCTATGTTGAGAAACCGTTAGCTTCTAATTATGATGATTGCATCCGTATCAACCGCATCAGCGAGCAGACTGGCATGCCTTGTTTCGTTGCCTATTATAGGAGATACCTACCATATTTTCAAAAGGTTAAAAGTATCATTCAGAATGGAGTGATTGGTAAGATCATAAATGTGCAGGTGCGTTTTGCTTGTCCACCAAGAGAATTTGACCAAGCCCATGATGACTCAAGGCCTTGGAGACTGAATCCTGATATTGCTGGTGGTGGCTATTTCTATGACCTTGCTCCGCATCAATTTGATCTTTTGCAGGATATCTTTGGTGTGATAGTGGATGTAAAAGGCATTTGCGCAAACAGAGGTGGCTTCTACAGCGTGGAAGACACATTGAGTGCCTGCTTCCAGTTTGAAAATGGTTTGCCTGGCAGCGGCTCTTGGTGTTTTGTCGGTCATCCTTCGGCCCAGGACGACAGCATAGAGGTGATAGGCGAAAGAGGTATGCTCAGTTTTTCAGTGTTCAATTACAATCCCATCCAACTTGTTACCAGCAATGGTTCAAGTAGTATCACAATACCTAATCCTCCCTATGTACAACTACCCATCATCAAGGTTGTGATAGAACATTTGCAGGGTATAAATGTATGTGATTGTACCAGTGTCTCGGCTACACCAGTCAATTGGGTCATGGATAGAATTTTAGGAAAGTTCTAATGGTATTCTTGCGTGCTTTTCTCACTACATTGACTCTGTGTTGCAGCTATGGTGCGCTTGCTCAAGACAGTATATCCAAAAAGAAACCAATACCAGTGCGTATTGTTGATTTCGTGTCGGGGGCATTGCGTGAATTCAATAATGTTGACACAACTTATATTGAGCCACAACATTATAATTTCTCTGCGATGGCGCAGGCTACCTATTTCTTTGAGCGCTATAGAATCACCAGCAAATCAGGACAAACCATTACATTCGCTCCTGAGACCAGAATCAAAGTGGGACCCTATGCAGGATGGAGTCTTTTCTTCCTTGGCTACACAATTGACCTTGCCTACATCAGCGCCAATAAGAAAAAGGAACTCGAAATGAGCATCTATACTTCCAGAATAGGTGTTGACCTTTTCTATCGAAGGTCAGGACACCAATATAATATAAAAGATATTGATTTTGATTCTGATGACATAGAGCCTCTGTCAGAGGATATTCCTTTTGGAGGACTGGACGTTAGCATTACAGGACTGAATGCCTATTATATTTTGAATCACCGCAAGTTCTCTTATCCTGCTGCTTTCAGTCAAAGTACATGTCAGCGCAAGAGTTGTGGCTCAGTTATTCTCGGCGCCGGATATACAAGGCATTCACTCTCCATGGATGTCGACAAGTTGGTCACTACCCTTCAACCATACAATGTGCTGCCATTGCTGGATGAAGGTCTATTTTTCAAATCCATTCATTATACAGACATCTCTTTTTCGGCCGGATATGCATACAATTGGGTGTTCTCCAAGAATTGGCTGCTCAATATATCTTTGTCAGCCGGTTTAGGTTATAAGCACTCAACGGGAGATTTTATCAAAGACGCCTTTATTTTCAGAGATTTTTCTTTCAGTAACTTCAATTTTGATGGGGTGGGGCGATTCGGCTTGGTTTGGAACAATTCTAAATGGTATTTCGGCAGCAACGCGGTAATCCATTCCTACAATTATAAAAAATCACAATTTGCCACCTCCAATGATTTCGGCAATATTAATATATATATCGGTTTTAATTTTGGTAGAAAAAATGGACATTAACAATATGAAAACAGTTATTATCAAGGTACATCTCATTCTCATGTGTCTCATGTTTTCCATCATCTCATTGGCCCAGCCAGAGTATAATAGGATGGACAGTGTCAATGTGGAGAAATGGCTGAATGAAAGCCGTCAGATAGAAGAAGCTTCCACTTTTGATGGTTCTTCTTCTTTCATCATGTTTTTTGCTGAAAAGCTGAAAGGTATACCTTATGTGGCATATACACTTGATCAGAACCAGGAAGAACGGCTTGTAGTGAACTTAAGGGAACTTGACTGCACTACCTATGTGGAAAATGTATTGGCCTTGGCCCTGTGTGCAAGCAACAAGATGTATCACTTTTCACAGTTTTGTTATGCTTTACAGAAAATAAGGTATATCAAAGGGCAGATTAATTATACCTCAAGGAAACATTATTTTACAACTTGGATTAATGACAATGCCTCTTTAGGTCTTGTCGCCCCCATTGATCAACCCAATCCACCGTTTTCTGCAACGCAGATAATTGATGTGGATTATATGTCCACACACCCAGACTCCTATGCCATGCTTAAAGCCCACCCGGAGTGGATTGAACCCATAATAGAAATGGAGAAGGAAATAACCGGTATGAAGGAGAGATATATCCCTACTTCGGCAGTTGGCAACAGCACGCTTCTCCATCAATATGTCTTCGACGGCGACATTATTGCTATTGTGACCAAAAAGAAAGGATTGGATATTGCTCATGTGGGTTTTGCAAAATGGCATAAAGACGGCCTGCACCTGTTGAATGCTTCGATGATTCATAAAAAAGTCATCGACGAGCAGATGACATTGGAAGAATACTTGAAAAAGCATCCTTCACATTTGGGCATAAGAATAATTCATCCAATATTTTGATTTTTTATTCCACTTATTTGTGAATATTAGTATTTTTAACTACTTTTGCAATTGTTAAGTCTACATTGCAAATCTATATCAAATACCACTCATGGACAGAATATCTCATGAGGGCGTCGTGGAATCGAAAGCTGCCGATATGTTGAGAATAAAAATCTCACAGTCTTCTGCCTGTTCTGCCTGCAAGGTATCACAGCATTGTAATGCTATGGAAAGCAAAGACAAGATTATCGAAGTACACGACCCCCATGCTGCCAAGAAGTACAAGGAAGGAGACACTGTAGTAGTGTCCTTGCCTGGAAGTATGGGGCACAAGGCAGTGGTTTGGGCTTTTATTATCCCGTTCATACTGCTTGTCGCAACCATTTTCCTGATGATGTACATCACCAAAGACGAAGGCGTCGCCGCCTTGTGGGGATTGGGTATACTGATTCCATATTATGGATTGCTCTACCTTCTGCGGGACAAAATGTCGGAAAGATTTGTCTTCAGCATAGATGACTGACAATTTATAACTAAATATACAAATAATTATGGATTTTATTTTCAGTGCAGTGATCGTACTAGGTTTGATTGCTTTGATTGCAGCAGTCATCCTCTATGTATGTTCCAAAAAATTCGCTGTGGAAGAAGATCCGAGGTTGGGTGTGGTGACTGGAGCGTTGCCTGGTGCCAACTGTGGTGGATGCGGATTCCCAGGATGTAGCGGATTGGCCGACGCGCTGGTCAAGGGTGCCGATGCCGGTTCTATCGAAGGGTTAGCTTGCCCAGTAGGTGGACCCGATGTCATGGCCCATGTGGCCGACCTTCTTGGTATAGCCGTTGCCAATACCGAAGCTAAGGTTGCAGTTGTAAGATGCAACGGCACATGTGAGTTGCGGCCCCGGACAGCCGTGTACGATGGTTTGAGGTCTTGTGCTGCCATGCATGCTTGTGGTGCAGGTGAGACAGGATGTGGATTTGGCTGTCTTGGATGTGGCGACTGTGTTGCCGCATGCCAATTTGATGCTATCCACATCAACGAGGAAACAGGTATTCCTGAGGTAGATGAAGAAAAGTGCACATCTTGCGGCGCTTGCGTAAAAGCATGTCCACGCAACATTATTGAGTTGCGCAAGAAAGGTCCGAAGAGCCGCCGTGTATATGTGCGTTGTGTGAACAAAGACAAAGGCGCTGTGGCAAGAAAGTCGTGTCAGGCTGCCTGTATAGGTTGTGGCAAGTGTGTGAAGGAATGCAAGTTCGAAGCCATCACCATGGTGAACAACCTCTCTTATATAGACCCGGAAAAGTGTCGCCTCTGCAGGAAGTGTGAGGAAGCATGTCCTACCAAGGCAATAGTTGCTGTTAATTTCCCGCCAAGAAAGGAAAGACCCGCAGCACCCGTTGCTAAACCGGCAGCACCTGCCCCGAAACCAGCGTCTGCTAGTGACACACCGGAAGTGAAAAAGGAATCTGTTGAGCCAACCAAACCAATTAAGGAGGTAGAGAAATGAAACTGAGAACTTTTAGTATGGGTGGCGTTCATCCTGATGAGAACAAGCTTACCAATGATGTGGCTACCGTAAAGGCCAACTTGCCCGCACAGGCTGTTTATCCTCTTTCACAGCACATTGGAGCTCCAGCTAAGCCCGTGGTCAAGAAGGGAGACCAAGTGAAAGTAGGCACTCTTCTTGCTGAGGCAGGCGGTTTCGTCTCCGCTCCTATTTATTCGGGTGTATCTGGTACTGTGCTGAAAATAGACAATGCTATTGACGCAACTGGATATCTTAAGCCCTGTATTATAATTAAGGTGGAGGGAGATGAATGGGAAGAAAGCATTGACCGTTCAGACAAACTGGAAACGTTGGCCGACCATCCCGAACTGACGCCTGAGCTGATTGTAGAGAAAGTGAAGAAAGCCGGTGTCACAGGTATGGGTGGCGCAGGATTCCCCACTTTCATCAAATTGTGTCCTCCTCCCACCGCAAAGGCAGAATGTGTTATAATTAATGCTGTGGAGTGTGAGCCCTACATTACTGCCGACTTCCGGCTGATGATGGAGCATGCCGATGAGATACTGGTGGGACTCGACCTTCTGATGAAGGCTGCGAAAGTGACCAAAGGTTATATCGGTATTGAGGACAACAAGCCAGCTGCAATCTCCCTGTTTGAACAGAAGACAGCCAACCGCAGCGATGTGGAAATTGTTCCATTAGCAAAAAAATACCCTCAAGGTGGTGAGAAACAACTCGTCGATGCTGTTATCAACCGTCAGGTGCCGGCACCGCCAGCTATTCCTGTTAACGTAGGCGCTATCGTTCAGAATGTAGGAACAGCCTACGCCGTTTATGAGGCAGTGATGAAGAACAAGCCTCTTTTTGAGAGATACACAACCGTGACCGGCAAATCTATTCAAAAACCTGGCAATTTTCTTGTCAGAATGGGCACACCGATGAAAGACTTGGTTGATTTCTGCGGCGGATTGCCCGAAGGCGACAATAAAGTGCTTGCAGGTGGCCCAATGATGGGTAAGGCACTGACATCGCTTGATGTGCCTATCTGCAAAGGGACCAACTGTGTGACAGTACTCACAGGAAAGGATGCACACCGCAAAGCCGCCCAACCTTGTATACGCTGTGCCAAATGCGTGAGTGCTTGTCCCATGGGACTGGAACCCTATCTTCTGGCTACAGTCTCCTCACTGAAGGATTGGGAACGTGCTGAGGCCGAGGACATCACCTCATGCATTGAATGTGGTTCGTGTATGTTCACCTGCCCGGCTCACAGGCCACTTCTTGACAACATCCGTCAGGGTAAATCTACTGTTATGGGAATCATAAGAGCCCGAAACGCAAAGAAATAAAGTTATATAGTTATGTCTAAATTCATAGTATCATTATCTCCACATGCGCACGGCACCGACTCTGTCGAACGCAATATGTATGGAGTAATCATTGCTTTGGTGCCCGCTTTGCTTGTGTCGTTTTTCTACTTTGGCATCGGTTCGGCCATTGTTTGTGCAGTAAGCGTGGCAGCTTGTGTCTTTTTTGAATGGGCCATTACAAAATATATGCTCCACAAGGAGCCTACGATAACAGATGGTTCAGCCATACTCACCGGATTGCTGTTGGGATTCAACTTACCTTCCAATCTTCCACTTTGGATTATCATAATAGGTGCTTTGGTAGCTATCGGTATCGGCAAAATGACTTTTGGCGGACTTGGATGCAATCCGTTCAATCCTGCATTAGTGGGCCGTTGTTTCCTCTTAGTGTCTTTCCCGGCACAGATGACCAGTTGGCCTCTTGTTGGGCAACTCACTTCATACGCCGACGCCACTACAGGCGCCACGCCACTCAGCTTAATGAAAACCGCTATAAAGACAGGTGACGCTTCAGTGCTTGAAGACCTTCCAAGTTCGCTCAATCTCCTATTGGGTAATGTACCCGACGGAGCTGGTACCATTGGAGAGGTCTGTGCTCTGGCTCTCATCATTGGTCTTATTTATATGCTATGGAAACGAATTATTACATGGCATATTCCTGTGAGCATCATTGCTACTGTTTTCGTGCTATGTGGTCTGCTTCATCTCGCTAATCCTATATATGCCAACCCTTTCGCTGAGATTCTGAGTGGTGGTCTGATGCTTGGTGCCATATTTATGGCCACAGATTATGTGACATCTCCCATGACAGCGAAAGGACAGATTATCTATGGTGTTTGTATAGGTCTTTTGACAGTTGTCATCCGTAATTGGGGCTCGTATCCCGAAGGTATGTCGTTTGCTATTCTCATTATGAATGCATTCACGCCCCTTATTAATACCTATGTTAAACCCAAGCGATTCGGGGAGGTACCTGAAAAGAAATAAGGAGGAAGCAAGATATGAAAAAATTAGAATCATCACTTCTTAATATGGTGCTTGTACTTACGGGTGTGGCTGTGATCATGGGCGGAATACTGGCCTTTGTGAACCACTTGACAAGCGGTCCTATTAACGAACAGAAAGAGAAGACCCTGGCTGACGGTATCAAAACAGTTATGGTTTGTGATCAACTCACCGTGGCTAAGACTGATACGGTAAAACAAAACGATGCCAAGGGCAAGGAGATGACATATATTATCTATCAGGCTCAGGATAAAGATGGAAATAATATTGGTGCAGCAGTGGAAAGCACTACAGGTGGTTTCGGCGGTGACTTGCGTATTCTTGTAGGTTTTGACCCTGAGGGAACTATCCTTGGTTATACTTTGTTGGAGCATGCTGAGACACCTGGACTAGGTGCCAAGGCCGACAAATGGTTTCAAAAAGGAGAGAAAGGTGATATTGTGGGCAAAAATCCCGGAACTAACAGACTTGGCGTGACCAAAGGCGACGAGGGAGAAATTGATGCCATCACTGCTTCAACCATTACCAGCCGTGCCTTCCTTCTTGCAGTGAACAATGCTTTCAAGGCTTATCAGGCAACTCCTGAGGAATAATCTTTCATTATTTTGAATTAATAGTTATGAGTTATATAGATATCATAAAAAACGGCATCATCAAAGACAATCCTACGTTTGTCTTGATGTTGGGTATGTGTCCCACATTGGCCACAACAACTTCGGCCATGAACGGCATGTCGATGGGTTTAGCTACTATGGCTGTCCTTATCTGTACCAATTTCGTTATATCGCTTCTGAAGAGTGTCACACCCGATAAAGTACGTATTCCTGTGTTTATCGTCGTAATTGCTGCTTTTGTGACCGTGCTTCAACTTTTTATCAAAGCATACCTGCCTGATATTGACAAAAACCTTGGTCTTTTCATCCCCCTTATCGTGGTGAACTGTATCATCTTGGGACGTGCTGAGGCTTTTGCATGCAAGAACACTCCTGTGGCAAGTTTGGTTGATGGTGTGGGTATCGGACTCGGTTTTACTTTCGCCCTCACTCTGCTGGGTATTATCCGTGAGTTCTTCGGAGCCGGTTCCTTCTTTGGGTTTACTCTTTTGCCTGAGACCTACAATGTGCTGCTCTTTGTGTTGCCTCCAGGAGCATTCATCTCCTTGGGCTATCTTATCGCTATTGTTAATAAATTAAGGAAAGGATAATTATGGAATATCTGTTGATTTTTATATCTGCTATATTCGTCAACAATATAGTATTGTCTCAATTCCTCGGTATTTGTCCGTTCCTCGGCGTATCGAAGAAAGTGGACACAGCACTTGGAATGAGTGGAGCTGTTGCATTTGTGATGACTCTCGCCACAGTGGTTACATTCCTTGTCCAGAAGTATGTGCTCGATCCATTTGGGCTTCAGTATCTTCAGACTTTGGCCTTCATCCTTGTTATAGCCTCTTTGGTTCAGATGGTTGAGATTGTGCTTAAGAAAGTGTCTCCCAGTCTGTATCAGGCTTTGGGCATTTTCCTTCCTCTTATCACTACTAACTGTGCAGTGCTCGGTGTTGCCATCCTCGTCATTCAGAAGGATTATAATTTACTTCAGTCGGTTGTTTATGCATTCTCCACCGCTATTGGTTTTGCACTTGCATTGGTGGTTTTTGCTGGATTGCGCGAACAGCTTTCACTGGTAAAAATACCGAAAGGAATGAGTGGTATGGGTATCGTACTTGTTGTAGCCGGTTTGTTGAGTCTTGCCTTCATGGGCTTCTCTGGTGTGGATGGTGGACTGAAGACATTGTTCGGTCTCGATTAAAAAACTAAAAACAAAAAGGTATGAAGCAAACTATTTTGGTTACTGGTGGAACTGGTTTTATTGGTTCGCATACCACTGTCGAACTTCAAGAAGCTGGTTATAAAGTTGTTATTGTTGACAATCTTTCCAATTCGAAGATAGAGGTAATCGACGGTATAGAGAAAATCACTGGTGTCCGTCCAGCTTTTGAACAAGTAGACTGCTGTGATTTCAATGCATTGGAGACTGTTTTTGCCAAATATCCTGATATAGAGGGCATTATTCACTTCGCTGCCAGCAAGGCGGTGGGTGAAAGTGTAGAGAAACCGCTTCTCTATTACCGCAACAACATCAACAGTTTGATTAATCTGCTGGAATTGATGCCGAAATACAATGTGAAGGGTATTATTTTCTCATCGAGTTGTACTGTCTATGGACAACCCACGGAAGAGAATCTGCCCGTGACAGAAAAGGCTCCTATTCAGAAAGCATTGAGTCCTTATGGCAACACAAAACAGATTAACGAAGAAATTATTCAGGATTACATACACAGCGGTGCTGACATCAAGTCAATTATTCTTCGCTACTTCAATCCTATTGGCGCTCATCCCTCTGCTCTTATTGGTGAGTTGCCCAATGGTGTGCCTATGAACTTGATACCGTTTGTCACTCAAACGGCTATTGGTATCAGAAAAGAATTGAAAATATTTGGCAAGGATTACAACACCCCTGATGGAACCTGTATTCGCGATTACATTTATGTGGTTGACTTGGCAAAAGCCCATGTAGCTGCAATGGCCAGGGTACTTGATAAGGACACAGACAGGGTAGAGGTATTCAATATCGGTACGGGACGTGGACTAAGTACCCTTGAAGTGGTGGAAGGTTTCGAGAAAGCCACTGGAGTGAAACTGAACTGGAACTATGCTCCTCGCCGCGAAGGTGACATTGAAAAGGTTTGGGGCAATGTTGATAAAGCCAACAATGTGCTTGGTTGGAAAGCAGACACGCCGATAGAAGATGTGCTCGCTTCAGCTTGGAAATGGCAGCTGAAGTTGCGTGAAGATGGAATTATGTAATTGATTCTTTATTTGGAAAAGGGAACTTGCAAATGCAGGTTCCCTTTTCTTTACCTCCTTTCCATTTTTCCACAAATATCTTTCAAGTCGCAAGTGTTACAGCGGTCTATATGGGTAGTAGGGTGAAAAGGACGTGAGAAGTCAAATATATCTGTCAACAAAGCAGTAAGCCTTGCTTTGAACTCTTGGATATAAGGTTCAATATCATCTATACGGGTTTTCTTTGAACGGCTGGAAAATTCTATCACTGGATTATAATTGTCTTTATTGGCCATGGGAATGAACATTAGAGCAGGGCTTACAGGTAGGTGATGCGGATTGATTTCTTCAGACTGTCTTACTATCATGGAGTAAAGCATGACTTGGAAGAAATAGTCGCTTTTTCGTTCTATTGCTTCAGAAGAAAAGACTTCATCCAGATCGTAAATCTTAGGCAGTTTGGTGCCGGTCTTATAATCCACTACTCTAATGCAGCGCTTTATGCCGTTCGCTTTATCCTCCACTTCATCGAGTCTGTCAATTCTTCCTTTAATTGTTTTACTGATCATTTCACCATTTGCCTCAAATTCAATTTCCATAGAAGCATCGCCTTCAAGTCCACGTATTGACAAATAAGACATTTTTGAATCTAATTGCAATAGCTTTTCCAGGTAATTGTGAATTACCTGCAAACTCAACAATTGGAGCCCATTGTACTCTCTGTTATGTTCCACACTATTATAAGAACCGAAAACATGATTGTCAAAGGCTTCTCCAATGGCATTGTCAATAAGATTTGATTCTTTCTTCAAAGCCCATTCTATAACTTGCTTACTCAGCACTTTGCCTTCACCTGCAAACGGATGTTCTGGATCAATTTTCGAACGGTCTGTCCTGGTCAAATTATCATATAATATCTGTGAAGAGTCATGGAATATATTACCAAACAACCTGTTATTAATTTCATCGGTAATTGTGTCGTCCTTGGTCTTTATTCCAAGTACATAAGTGTAATAGAACAACAACTCACAACGCAGATATTTGTTAAGAGCGCTTGGTGAGATCTTGTTCAGTTTACAGAGTTTTTCTTGTATCTCTTTATCTTTTTCCACATCCTTCCTTATGCGAACAAAGCCAGTTTCTTCTGTCTGTAAGATTTTTTGTTCTATATCCTTTCCACTTTCTACAAGCAATTGAGACATAAAACGGCTTCTCTCTCCTCGGTTTGAATTGTCGGTAACATTTCCATATACAAGTGTGACATCTTGGGCTCTTTGCAGCATGCGGTAGAAATGGTACGCATATATTGAATTCTGATGAGTTGTAGTTGTCAACTCAAAAGCTTCTCTTAGTAAATATGGAATAAAGGATGGCGTATCAGATGTCTTGGGAATATTGCCTTCGTTGCATCCCAAAACAAGCAGATGGTCGAAATCCAGATTCCGGGTTTCCAACAGACCCATAATCTGCAGTCCCACAACAGGTTCACCATGATAGGGTATCTTTGTCGTTCTTATTATCTGCTCAAGAAGGCGTTCATATGTGATAAAATCCACTTTCAACTCACCATCCTCCATCAACGATTGGACTCTGTTTACAATAGTATAAAGTCTAAAAATGGATTCTTTGAATAAAGGGTCAGTTGACTGACTGTTCACAGCCACATATCTGATAACATCCAACAACCATCTGCCCATCCTGCAATTGCGGTCCTCGAGACATGCTTTCTCTTGACGGTAGAGATCAATATCTGCAAAAAGCAAAGCAAGGCCTTCATCCCTCTTCAATTCTTCTGCTTTTGGATAAAAACGTCTTTTCTCAATCAATTCATCAAGCAAATCTGGTGAAAGAGGGCTCATGATTCTGGCATAAGGATGATTGAGAATACTTTTCACATTTTTCAGTGTGTAGGTATTGCTTTTTCCATTCTTGTTGCCTTGAATGTGAAACAGCAACCTTAAAAAATCCGAAGAAGGGGTCTGACTAAGCGGATAGCCGATTGTTATGTTCAGATGTTCCACCTCTTGAGGAATGCTGTGTGTCACCATTGAAAGCATTTTCTCATCACAAAGCACAACAGCTGTTCTACGACCAGATTCTGTCCTTGAAGGATTCTCAGCCAACCATTGTCCTATATACTTAGCCTGCATCGACAGGGTGGGAGAGGCAATAAAACTGATTTTTTTCCTTTCTTGCCAATTCTTGTATAGGGAAGGATTGCTATTGTCGAATTCATTAGGATATTTTTTTAGCAGGGTAGCAATGAAATAACCAGCTTCATTGTCTGAGTCTTTTCCATGAGGGAGATAATAGTCGTCAAAATCCCAATAAAACATTGCTTTTCCTTCATGGAGTAGTCGGTCGAAAAGATTTTGCTCAGCCTTCAACGGAGCATGTATTCCCACAAATACATAATGTTTATGCTGGAATTCAAGTTCAGGATTGGTAACGACTTCCCGATATTGTGCGCCTTCGTACGATAGACCTTGCTCATTCAATCTTCTATTGAAATCTACATAGATGTCATACAAATGTTGCCATAATTGCATGAAACGTTCTTTGAGGTTCGTGATACGTTCTTCGCTGAAATCCATGAAGAAACGGCGCAACACCTCTTTTTGCTCGTTCGTGAGATAATCCACTTGGTCATATACCTTGAGGTCATGCAGGTTGGCAAACAGTTTCTGTGCGTCTGCCATACATTTGTCCAAGTCATTAAAATCTGATAGCATTATTTGTCCCCATCCAAAGAAATGATCCAAACTCTCATCATACTCATTTCCCAGGCATTTGCAAAAACTTTTGAACAACTCGCAAATCAATTTCAGGTCATCGGCTTTTTGATAACGGCTCCATTTAATGAACAGTTCTGTCATGGTAAAATACGCTGGTGACCAAATCGGTTTCTTTCCTTGAGCCACCAAATATTCATTTAAATACAGAGCAGCTCTCTTGTTAGGAAATACTACTGCGACATCTGACAAATCATGGCCGAATTTCTTTCTTAAATCTTCGGCTACCTTGAATAAGAAATCTTTGTTCATAGTGCCATGTCAAATTTTGATTATCTCATCCTGATAAACATACCATAGGAAACCTTCTACTTCCTGATAATCCATATCACGCAATAGTGACATATAGTTAAGCACTTGGTCTCTATGCTTCTCATGTTTCTTTCCAAATTTGAAATCTATCACAATTGCATGGCTGTCATGACTTATTACTCTGTCGGGACGGTATTCTTGATGCGCATTTTGATAGCCTGTACCCACCAGGATGCTGCACTCGTTGTGTACGGTCCAATAGGGTGAGAACCACGTCTTCACGACAGGGCTTTCCATTCTTTTCTTGAGCAATGACCTTAGTTGCTCTACGTTCTCACTTCCCGCCAGAAGTCCTTCTGCCACCATAGAATTCAGCGCATTCTCTACATCATCAGTAGTTACTATCTTTGAAAGAACATCATGGAGCAGGGAGCCAAGCTTTATATAGTTGTATTGTTCATCCTCGTCATCGTCTTCATTGTTGACAAAACGCTCGCTGAGGCCACTTTGCCTGAACACTGCTTTTTGTTCGTATGTCTTGATTGAAACGGGAATGGGCTCAGGAACAACGGAGAAGACATTGGCGTCAGTTTCCTTCTTTGTCTTTTCTTCTCCGAATGAGAAAGCGTCGCCAAATTCAAAAGTAAACCCATCCTCGTTGTCCTCGTCATACACCAATCGACAGCCTTCCAATTCATTTAACTCTGGCAGTTCATTCACAACTTGGGAAATAAGTTCACCTCTATAGTTGGCTGAACTGTTTTTTGCAGACACATACAATCTGTCTACAGCTCTAGTAAAAGCCACGTAAAGCAGATTAAGATTGTCTACGATATTTTGAAGTTTCTCGTTCTCATAATCATCTTTGTATATCGTATCAAGAAGTTTTCTTTCATTGTTCACAGGAACAAGAGGTAATTGATTGAATGGTGGCCTATTGGGCTTGCACCACAATGTTTCTGAATGCGACATCTTCCAGTTGCAGAAAGGCACAAAGAGATTGGCAACCTCCAGTCCTTTACTCTTGTGTATAGTTAAAAGGCGTATACCGTCGACCTTGTCACTTTGGATAGCTGTCTTATACAAATAATCGTCCCATGATTGAAGAAAACCTTCAATTGTACCCAATTCAGTTTGCACAAAGTCGGAAACTACATCGAAGAAAGTACAGAGATAAGCACCTTGTCCAGGCACCCTATCCAAATGGAATATGATACATATCTGCTCAATCAATTCTGTCAAGGGTAGAGAACGAAAATGTTGTCTGCTTTTCTCTTCTTGAAATATTGATGGCAGTAAAGTCCAGGGATTTCCTTCGTGAATGAACAGTTCGTTGTCCGTTTTTCCTGTCATCAAAATATCACATTGATAATTCTTTGCAAGCGATTTTACTGTCATGTCATCTTCGGGATTGTTCAACAAGCGCAGAGTCCGTATGATGGCATTCACGGCTATTGAGAAATTTAATTTAAAAGCTTCGTCAGATATTAATCGCCATTCTGGTCTTACCTTTTGAAAGTGTCTTGCTGTGAATGAAAGTTCTTCATTACTCCTTGCCAAAACACCTATTTTATTAGGAGAGACTCCACGGTGCAACAAAGTTTCAATTTCATTTTCCATCCATTTCAGTATATCCTCTTGTTCTGCTTTCTCAGGCATTATTCTTACCTGCACATACCCGTCGTCACTTTTGCCAGACGGTACTTTTTGCTTTGTGTCGGCATAGGCGTCTACAATTTGCTTGGCGGCTTCTCCAAGCTGGTCTTTGATTGACTCGTAAGCTATTTTACTGGATTGTCTGAAAAAAACGTTGTTGAATTGAACTATCTTCTTGCGTGAACGATAATTGGTGTCAAGACTTGTAATATGGACAGACTCTTTGCTATTGGAAAAATGGCTGTCTATTCCAGCCAACAAACGCCAGTCGCCGTCTCTCCAGCGATAAATACTTTGCTTCACATCACCAACGATAAGATTGCTGAAACCGCGATCCATACAGTCTTTCAGCATTATTCTGAAATTTTGCCACTGTACCCTGCTGGTATCTTGAAATTCATCAATCATAATATGCTGAAGCCGCGTACCTGACTTCTCAAAGACAAAAGGAGTATCACTGTCATCTATTAACTGTTGAAGTAATCCCTGTGTATCGCTTAGCAAAAAACAATTGTTTTCTTGATTCATCACACGCACACATTTCTCAATACTGCCCAACAAACGCAGGTAATCAATTTGCCTCAATGTGGCATCAATCGTTGCACATGTAGCATAATAATCAGGACGTATTTTTTCTATGTTTGCAAGTATTTCGAATAGGGAATTTTCCACCAATGGTTTTAGCTCACCACGTCTTTTATAGCTCTTGGTGAACCAAGAATCAGCAGATTCAAGGCAAGGCCTCACATATGAATTCAAGATACTGTTACTGATATCGCCAGCACGGACTTTTAGGAAATACCCATAAATACCACTCTTTTTTTGGTTAAAGTCGTTTTCGTAAAAACCAGCTGAATCGGTAATGTTGAAAAATATATCGGCATAGCCTTTTAATTCAGACAAATACTTTGCCTTAATTTGGCGTAGTTGGGTGGTGTATTTTTCGAAGAACCTTGGTGCAGAAAGGCATTTCTGTATTTGCTCTCTGTTTTCTTTGTAGTAGTCTTTGAACATGTGCTCTCCAAAAGATTTTACCTCACCGATAACATTCCACTTCTTACTCTCGTCCAATTGAGAGCTGATATATTCCCACAACCATTTGAATTCAGGATCAGTTTTTCTTAGAGAATACACAAGATTGTCAACGGCCGATTGCAATACGTCTTTGTCACGAATTTCCAAACGCAAATTGGAAGTGAGGTTAAGTTCACGTGCCAGATTCCTGAAAATGTGCTGAAAAAACTTGTCAATTGTCTCAACTTGAAAATGCTGATAGTCGTGCAAGAGGTTGTGTAGGGCTTTACCAGCTATTTGTCTTATTATCTCAGCACCCATGCCCGTTTCTGCTATCAGTCTGTCCAAATAAGAATTTGAACTATCTAATTGGTTGTGTAGCCCGTAAAGTGTGCTCAATATGCGCGTTTTCATCTCGTCTGTTGCTTTATTGGTAAAAGTGACAGCCAAGATGTTTTTGTAGCCTGAAGGACATTGCAGTAATAATTTTATATATTCCACTGTTAGCCTGAATGTCTTGCCGCTTCCCGCACTTGCTTTATATACGGTAAGAGTCGTTGGTGTGTTGTTGCCTGTCATTTGCTTTTTATTTATAGCATATTTGATATATGGTATCACACAAAAATACGGAAAAATACCGAAAAAACAATGTTTAACCTGAAAAAGGTAACCGATTCGTAAAACTAATTTGTATTATTAAGGAAAAAGTGTTATTTTTGCCTTGTTAATTACTATTTAAAAACCTAAAAAGTCAACTAATACACAAACAATGAAAAATTATCCTAAAATTGGTATCCGCCCAACTATAGACGGGCGTCAAGGTGGCGTCCGTGAGAGTTTGGAGGACAAAACAATGTGTCTTGCCAATGCTGTTGCACAACTTATTTCCGAAAACCTTCGTAATGGTGACGGATCTCCTGTTGAGTGTGTGATTTCCGACACAACAATCGGCCGTGTTGCTGAAGCTGCGGCCTGTGCGGAAAAATTTGAACGTGAAGGGGTTGGTGCCACGATTACGGTGACTTCATGCTGGTGTTATGGTTCCGAGACCATGGACATGAATCCATATTATCCGAAAGCCGTATGGGGATTCAATGGAACAGAACGTCCCGGCGCAGTTTATCTTGCCGCTGTTTTGGCCGCCCATGCCCAAAAGGGACTTCCTGCTTATGGTATCTATGGCCATGATGTTCAGGACCTTTCAGACAACACCATCCCTGCTGATGTGGCGGAGAAGATACTCCGTTTTGCAAAGGCAGCCCAGGCTGTCGCCACAATGAGAGGAAAGTCTTATTTGTCTTTAGGCAATACTTGTATGGGTATCGCCGGCAGTATTGTGAACGCAGATTTTTTCCAGGAATATCTTGGAATCCGTACGGAGTATGCTGACCTAGTTGAGATACTTCGTCGAGTTGAATTGGGAATTTATGACCCGGAGGAGTTTGAGAAGGCCATGGCATGGACAGAGAAATACTGCAAAGTGAATGAAGGCCATGACTACAATGTGAAGAGCAAGACCCGTGAGCAGAAAGATCAGGACTGGGAGTTCACTGTAAAGAATATGATGATTATCCGTGACCTTATGCATGGAAATCCACGTTTGCGTGAGTTGGGCTTCAAAGAGGAAGCATTGGGACACAACGCTATTCTTGCCGGTGTTCAGGGACAGCGTCAGTGGACAGACCACTGGCCCAATTTTGATTTTCCCGAAGCACTGATGTGCACTTCCTTCGATTGGAATGGTCTGCGTGAAGCAGATGTCCTTGCCACTGAGAACGACTCTCTGAATGGAGTCTCCATGCTGTTCGGTCACTTGCTTACGAATATGGGTGTGATGTTCTCCGATATTCGTACTTATTGGAGCCCTGAGGCAGTTGAGAGAGTGGCAGGCAAACGTCCGGAAGGTATGGCTGCTGGAGGATTCATTCATCTAATCAACAGCGGTGCCACCACACTCGACGCTACTGGTGCTATGAGTGACGAAAACGGAAAACCGGTGATGAAACACTTCTGGGATATGACCGATGCAGATGCCGAGGCTTGCCTTAAGGCTACGACATGGTATCCCGCCGACCGTGGGTATTTCCGTGGTGGTGGTTATTCATCCAATTTCCTTACCCGTGGTGGAATGCCCATGACCATGATGCGCATGAACATCGTGAAAGGTTTGGGTCCTGTGATGCAATTGGCTGAAGGATGGACAGTAGATCTGGATCCTGAAACTCATGACATTCTGAACAAGCGCACTGACAAGACTTGGCCCACAACATGGTTTGTACCCCGTCTTGACGAGAAGAAAGATTGTTTCAAGGATGTCTACTCTGTCATGAATTGCTGGGGAGCCAACCACGGTGCGATTGCATATGGCCATATCGGCGCAGATCTTATCACGCTCTGCTCTATGCTCCGAATACCCGTTTGCATGCATAATGTATCTGACAGTGATATTTTCCGTCCATCTGCATGGAATGCTTTCGGCATGGATAAAGAAGGTGCCGACTATCGTGCCTGCGCCAATTTTGGTCCTATATACAAATAATAGAAACAAAAAAACAACGATATGCAGAAACCAAAACTGGTGAGCAGGAAATACTTGTTTACGTTTATCCTTGTCACCACATTATTCGCCTTATGGGGATTTGCCAATGATATCACCAATCCCATGGTGGCGGCATTTCAGACACTGATGGAGTTGTCGGCCGCTAAAGCTTCCATGGTGCAGTTCGCATTCTATGGTGGTTATGCCACTATGGCTGTGCCGGCCGCACTTTTTATCCGACGATTCAGCTACAAGAAAGGAGTGATGCTAGGCTTGGCTCTTTATGCCATTGGTGCCTTTCTATTTATCCCCGCAGCGGCTAATCAAAGTTTCACGTTTTTCTGTGTGTCATTGTATGTGCTGACGTTTGGATTGGCTTTCCTTGAAACGACAGCCAATCCATTCATCCTTTCTCTTGGAGACAAGGCCACTTCCACTCAAAGGTTGAACCTCTCTCAGGCTTTCAATCCTATGGGTTCACTGTGTGGCATGGCTGTTGCTTCCTTCATTGTTTTGCCACAACTAATTTCCGACAAACGCGATGCTGCAGGAAAAATAATGTTTTCGACACTTTCGGAAGCAGAAAAAGCTGATATTCGACTCCATGACCTTGATGTGATTCGCAATCCTTATGTGACGATAGGTTGTGTTGTACTTATTATGCTGATTATATTTGCAATCTCTAAAATGCCCAAAACTGAAAGTGAGGAACGTAAGGCGGTAGGGGAGACACACACTGCCCTTGAGACATTATCGAATCTGTGGAAAAATGTTGTTTACCGTGAAGGTGTTATTACGCAGATGTTCTATGTTGCAGCGCAGATTATGACGTGGACATTCATTATCCAGTATGCTGACAACTTAGGCATAGATAAGGCCACTGCCCAGAAGTACAATATCGTTGCAATGGTGCTATTCCTCTGCAGTCGTTTTATCGCCACTTTCCTCATGAGATACGTCAATACCCGTCTGTTGTTGTCGTTCTTCGCAGTAGGTGCAGGACTATGTGCCTTTGGGGCTATTACAATAGTTGGAATGCCTGGACTTTATTGTTTGGTGGGCATCAGTTTCTTTATGTCGCTCATGTTCCCAACAATATATGGTATTGCGCTTGAGGATGTAGACAGCCGTGACACGTCGTTAGGAGCTGCTTTTCTTGTGATGGCGATTGTTGGTGGTGCCATCATGCCCCCATTACAAGGATGGATTATCGATCAGAAAGAGATTATGGGTCATCCGGCTGTTAATGTGTCGTATATTTTACCCCTTATCTGTTTTGTTATTATCTGTATCTATGGTATAAGAGCTTATAAGAAACAAGCGTGATGTCACGCTTAAAACAAATTTCCCCTTACTGTAAGACAGCAAGGGGAAATTTGTATATGGGAGAGTGGTTATTAACCCAAATATTTCATCAATATTTTTGCATTGCCGCTATCGCGCAATTTGGCGATACTTTTTTCACGGATTTGGCGTACGCGCTCACGTGTCAGGCCCAATTGGTCACCAATCTCTTCCAATCCTTTCTCGTGACAGCCAATACCAAAGCATTCTCTGATAATTGTAATCTCACGTTCTTTCAACACTTTGTTCAGCACACTGTTCAATTCCAAAGCCATTGACTCATGGTCGACTTGACGGTCTGTGCGACTGTCATCCCCGCTGGGCATAACATCCAGCATGCAATTATCTTCGCCATCTTGGAAAGGAGCATCGATAGAAACATGGTGTCCATCAGCCATTAGACTTTGTCCGATTTTCTCCTCATCCAATTTCGTGGCCTCAGAAAGTTCAGAAACAGAAGGATGACGTTGGTAAGCCTGTTCAAATTTGTTGATCTCGTGATTGATTTTGTTGAGAGAACCTACCTGATTCAATGGAAGACGAACAATACGGCTTTGCTCAGCTATCGCTTGGAGAATACTCTGGCGAATCCACCAAACTGCGTAAGAAATGAATTTGAATCCTCTTGTCTCATCAAATTTCTGAGCCGCTTTGATTAAACCAATATTGCCTTCATCAATCAAATCAGTCAGTGTAAGACCTTGATGTTGATATTGTTTTGCAACAGATACAACAAAACGCAGATTAGCTGTAACAAGTTTGTCCTTAGCTCTTTCTCCTTCTGGTCCACCTTTCTTGATTTTTTGGGCAAGTTCAATTTCCTCGTCAATTGAAATCAACGGAGCACGACCAATCTCGACCAAATATTTGTCTAATGCTTCACTTGAACGGTTGGTAATGCTTTTTTGAATCTTAAGTTGTCTCATCTTTTGTGCTTGTCCTTTCTAACTATCTGAAAATCAGATAAATAATTAATAAGTACCTCTAAAGCGAAGCAAAATTATATAAAATTTCTATATATTCCAAATATATCAACCAAAGATTATTGATATATAATATCTTTTAACTAAAATTCACTACTTGTATTTGCTTTATTGATGCATTCTATGGGAATTGGATGGAATTATTCAATAACAAATATAATCTTTTTGAAATTAATATTTGTTCATAAGTTATTTTTTAAGTAATTTTGCAAGCTTAAAAAGATGAAAATACGATGAACCTGTTTACAAATAGATATAAAATAATAATTGCAGTCATTTGTGTGGCCGTATTCATAATATGGCTCATGGGCGGAAGTAAGTCACAACCTAAAGATAAGACAGTTGATGGTATATATGTGTCAGAATTATTGAACATTTATGCTCTTGAGAACTGTGATGTAGATTACTGTGATTTGCTTTCTGATGCGGTTGATGAGAAAAGAGATGCAATACGCACCTTGGCATTATTGGATATAAAAGGTGATGCTTTTTATGACCATGGATGTGTTGTGGTTGACTTAATTGATAAGATAGGAGAAGAAACTTTCATCACTGCGTTAGGAGGGTTAACATGGGATGAAGAAAAGATAATAAGCGATTGTATTATAACTGGGCTTGAATATGGAAATGGAAAACATCAGAATCAGAAATTGGATGAAGCTTTCCCCAAAATCACATCAATATTCTCAGAGCCAATAAAAATGAAGGAAAGACCTATAAAAGAAAAGGAGAAGAAATAGTCTTGGAAAGAATGGGTTTCTTTTGGTTTTTATCATAGCCCATAATAATAGAACCTCCAAATTTTGTAATTGCAAATATCAAAGGAACCCGATATAAATAGAAAAAGGATGTCTGGGAGAGAGCGGCAAACGGGGTTCGAACCCGCGACCTTCGGCTTGGGAAGCCAACGCTCTGCCAACTGAGCTATTGCCGCGACTATTTTTCCTGAAGGAGCCGATACCGGGACTCGAACCCGGGACCTATTCATTACGAATGAATTGCTCTACCAACTGAGCCATATCGGCTTAAAACACATTTCAACTGGAATGCGGTGCAAAAGTAGTGTTTTTTTTTGATTCTCCCAAATTATTTATAGAATTTTATCTCGCAGGAATTTCCCTGTAATACTATTTTTGCAGTTTACCAAATCCTCTGGAGTACCGCTAAAAACCAAATTCCCTCCTTGGTCTCCACCGTCAGGTCCCAAATCGATAATATGGTCGGCACATTTTACAACGTCCAAGTTGTGTTCAATCACAACGATGCTGTGTCCTCTTTCAATTAGCGCATTGAAAGCGTTTAGCAATCGTTGAATGTCATGGAAGTGGAGTCCCGTGGTTGGCTCATCAAAGATGAACAGTGTAGGCTCGCTTCGTTCCAGTCCGATGAAATAAGCCAACTTTACTCGTTGGTTCTCACCTCCAGAGAGTGTGGATGAGTTTTGTCCCAATTTGATATATCCCAAACCTACGTCATTCAGACTTTGCAGCCTCTGTGAGATAGCGGGTTGACCATTTTCGTTGAAGAAGGAGGTGGCCTCAGCCACTGTCATGTTAAGCACATCGTTGATATTTTTCCCTGCAAACCTTACATCCAACACATCCCTTTTAAAACGTTGACCATGACAAGCCTCACAAGTGAGTACCATGTCGGCCATAAATTGCATTTCAACCGTTATCACACCTGCACCTTTGCATTCCTCGCATCTGCCGCCATCTGCATTGAAGGAGAAATATTGTGCTGTCAGCCCAAGTTGTTTGGCAAGTGGCTGTTCCGCGAACAACTGACGTATGGCATCGTACGCTTTCACATAGGTGGCGGGGTTGGATCTTGTACTTTTTCCAATTGGATTTTGGTCGACAAACTCAATTCGTTTGATGGAATTCCAATCTCCCTCAATGGCAATATGTTCTCCCGGAGCATCGCAAGTCTCGCCAAGTTTTCGCTTGACAGCGGGATACATGATTCCCTTTATGAGTGTTGACTTGCCGCTTCCACTCACTCCTGTTACAACAGTGAGCACGTTGAGCGGTATTTTTACGTCAATTCCTCTCAAATTGTTCATCCTTGCACCTTTTATCTCGATATAAAGGTTCCAAGCACGCCTGGAAGAAGGAACTTCAATTGTTTCCGCCCCGAACAAATACTTTATTGTGTAACTTCTGTTGGATTTCTCCAATTCCGATTTGTCCAACTCGCTCACCTTTCCTTCAAAAACAATTTCTCCTCCCAGCCTTCCTGCATCAGGCCCCACATCAATCAGGTAATCGGCTGATCTGATAATCTCCTCGTCATGCTCCACCACCAACACAGTATTGCCAACATTCTTCAGTTGTTTAAGCACATGGATGAGACGATTGGTGTCACGGCAATGAAGCCCAATGCTGGGCTCATCGAGTATGTACAATGACCCTACAAGAGAACTGCCGAGCGATGTGGTGAGGTTGATTCGTTGACTTTCGCCTCCACTCAGCGTGTTGGATCGTCGGTTTAGTGTCAGATATCCCAAGCCGACATCGACCAGGAACTGCAACCGGTTGTTTATTTCTGTCAGGAGCCTTCGCGCAATCTTTGATTCATGTTCATCAAGTTCCAGTTTTTGGAACCATTCGTACAACTTGCATACAGGCATTTCCACCAAATCGGATATGCTCTTGCCGCCAATTTTCACATAATCGGCTTCTTTCTTCAGTCTTGTTCCGTGGCAAGTAGGACAGATTGTCTTGCCGCGATACCGGCTAAGCATCACCCTGTATTGTATTTTATACTGGTTTTCTTTCAGCATTTGGAAAAATGCATCTATAGAAACCTGTTCATGTATGTCTTTGGTGTCGGAAGGCAAGCCGTGCCATAACCAGTCTTTGTGCTTGCGTGACAGTTCATAATAAGGAGTGAAAATGGGAAAATCATCAGCCACTGCTCTTCGGCAGAATTCTTCTTTCCATATTTTCATTTTTTCTCCATGCCAGCACTGCACACAGTCTTCATATACACTCAGGGCAGTGTTGGGAATTACCAGTTTTTCATCTATTCCGATGACAGAGCCGAATCCTTCGCAAGTGGGGCAGGCACCCAAAGGCGAATTGAAGGAAAACAGATGGTCATTTGGCTCTTCAAAAGCCATGCCGTCAGCTTCAAATCTAACTGAGAAATCATAGACGATATTGGACGGCAGCACGACTATACGACATTTTCCATCGCCTTCAAAAAAAGCAGTTTCAACAGAGTCGGTCAGGCGAGACAAAAAATCCGTGGTGTCGTCTACCGCCATCCTGTCTATCAATAAGTATAGGTCATTGGCAGAACATTTTCCGACAAGATCAGCATCGTTCAGCAAGTCCTCGATCCTTTGAAACTGGCCTCGAAGAAACACACGAACATAACCCTGTTGCACTTCCATTCTCAACTGCTGTTCCAAAGTCCTTCCCTCCACAGTGACGAAAGGAGCGAGAATACAGAAACGCGTCCCTTTGGTGAAGGCTTGAACACACTGCACGATATCATCGACAGTATGTTTTTTCACTTCAGCACCACTTATGGGAGAAAAAGTATGCCCTATACGGGCAAACAAAAGCCTCATGTATTCGTATATCTCTGTAGAGGTGCCCACTGTTGAGCGTGGGTTGCGACTGTTCACTTTCTGCTCGATAGCGATGGCTGGTGGCAACCCCTTGATATAGTCGCACTCTGGCTTGCTCATACGGCCTAGAAATTGTCGGGCATAAGATGACAGGCTCTCAACATATCTACGTTGTCCCTCGGCGTACAATGTATCAAAAGCAAGCGATGATTTGCCGCTTCCACTCACTCCCGCCACCACAATAAACTGGTCACGTGGTATGTTGAGGCTAATGTTTTTCAGGTTGTTGACCCGAGCATTTTTGATTTCAATATGATTGTTCATGCGCTGTGCTATGGCATGTTTTGTCAGTCAGTCTGAGTAATAATCAATTCTTTTTTTGAGGACGAGCCTTCCTTGCAAATTCAAACAGTTCTAAAGGCAGATGACAATAACCTTCGGGGTTTTTATTAAGATAATCTTGATGGTATTCTTCTGCATTGTAGAAGTTTACCAATGGAGTAACCTCCACAGCCAATGGCTCAGTATATTGTGCCTGCTCTTTGGCATAGGACTCCTTGATAACTTGCAGATCTTCCTCGTTGGTGTAGTAAATTCCCGTACGGTATTGTGTTCCCTTGTCGTGGCCTTGTTGATTGACGCTGACGGGATCAATTGCTTTAAAGTACATGTCAAGAAGGAAGTGTAGATCTATCTTTTCTGCATCATAAACCACGCGGACGGTTTCGGCAAACTTTGTTTTGTCGGTACAGACTTCCTTGTATGTGGGATTGTTTGTAATTCCATTGGCATATCCCACACTCGTATCAAGAACTCCTTCTATTTGTTTGATATAGTGTTCAGTACCCCAGAAACAGCCCCCGGCAAGATATATCTCTTTTATATTTTCTTTGTTTGTTATCATGTTGTCTTTTTCCTGTGTTTGGATTATACCCATTCCGTTACAAGCCGCAAGAATGACGGTCAATAGCAAACAGATGGATGTGTTATTAATCATATCGAATGCAATATTACTGATTTTTTTTCACTAAACAAAATTACTGGCTTGAAAAGGGACTAAAAAAGAGCATCGTTACAATTCCTATAACCGATGCTCTATATGAATGAACCAAAGAATTTTCAAAAATTCCAATTCACACCGCCCATGAATGTGGCACGGGGCATCGGGTATCCAAGGTTGATTTCATATTCTTCGGCCAAGAGGTTTTCCCCACGTATCCACAATGAGATGCCTTTGGCGAGTTGGTAACTCACGGTTGCATTTAGTAGACAGAATTGTTCCTTTTGTTCATTTTCACCAACCTCGGTATACAAGCCTTTGATGTATTGTAAGCCTGCGTTGGCAGTCCATTTGCCACAACGATAGTCAGCACCGATGTAACCCTTATATGTCGGAGCTGCGACAATGGGATTCTCCATGTGCAACCAAGAATGATTCGTGTTGATTCCCCAGTGATTGTCTATTTGGTAACTGGCATCAAATTCAGCACCATAGTTCTCAATTTCGCCAGTATTCACATTTTTACGGTTCACAGTCTGAATCATATTGTCACCTTTAATATAATATAGGTTCATGCCATAATGTACAGTTCCGGCACGATGTCTCCACGAGATTTCATAGTTCCAGATACGTTCAGGCTCAAGCTCCTCGTTTGAGGGAGGATAAAGATACATCTCGCGCATGGTTGGATTACGGAATCCTTTGCTGGCCATAGCCTTGATTTCGCCGGTATCCATAGGACGGAATACCACACCCATTTGCGGAATCCATTCATTGCCTGTCACACTGTGATGGTCGAAACGCAATCCTGCGTCGAGTGTTAACCACGAAAATACGTCCTGTCTGATTTCAACGTATCCGGCGATGTCATCCTTATCAGATTTGCCACTTTGTTTATTAGGGGTATCAAGTACTTGTCCGGTTTCTTTAGACGTATAGTAGGCATGGCCATAGATGTGCTGATAGTCGGCACCAACTGTGACGCGGTTACCTTCAAAGAAACGTACACTCTGATACCACGAGACACCTGTAAGCGCGTCTTTTGAACGGAAATATCTTTGAGTTGGTTTGCTGGCATCCTGGGTGCCGTCATCTATCTTGTGACGTCCAAAGTTGGAATAGACACTGATAGATCCATTTGTGTTGTCGTATTGGTTGGAAAGAACTGCTGATACCACACCACGTGTGATCCATTGATTTCCCTCAAAAAGTGGGGCTTCGACAGCACCAGGGTAAGAAGCGTTGAAATGGGTAATATCAGCATCCACAAAAGCGTCCCAATTCTTATTAAAATCATAACCTACTTTTAGATAGCCACCATATTGCTCAAAACCCATACGGGGGCGGTGATTGTCGGTTCTGTTGTATTGAGCTGAGATAGTGGAGGAGAATTTTCCATCACGGAATTGATTGCTGGCCTCTGTCTGTACTGTTCCGTAGCTTCCGACTCCGAAATTTACATTCGACCGCATCCCATCCTGATGCATGCTTCTGCTAACGATATTCAGCACGCCACCCATCGCATTGCTTCCGTACAGAACAGAAGCAGGTCCACGCAATACCTCCACTCTTTCTGCCATAAGAGTTTGATAACTGTCGGAAATAGGGTGACCGTATACACCATTGTATTGAGGATGACCGTCAATGAGCACGAGCAATTGCCCTGCTCCTCCTGAGATGCCGCGAAGATTAATGCCTCCAGCTGCACCTGTTGAAACACCATATCCCATCATAGACCTGCTAGTGACCATAAGACTGGGTACCTGTTGCATTACAGTAGGTAATATAGATGGTTGATATTGCTCTGTCAATTTTTCACGATCAAGCACTGTCACAGTCATGGGCAAATGACGAACATCTACAGCATTTCTTGTACCTGTTACAACCACTTCATCCAGTGTGAGAGAGTCGGTTTGTGCCAACATGTTAACACACATTGTCATAACGCAGATAATAGTAAGTGCAATTCTATTCATGTAAATTATAATCAGAAAATGGTAAATAAAGTGCAAAGTTACTATTTAATCTGTTAAAATTTAATGCTTATGCAATTTCTTTTTACAAATTTAATCATTTTGTTATCAGAAATTATTGCTTCTTAACAAATTGAATGATTTTTGCTGAATAAGACAACAAAAAGCTTCCTCTTGTTTTGAGTTTTTAATTGTATTGTTTATCTTTGCAAAAGATGTTTATCACTTTCCGCATAAATCTAAAAATAATGAAAAAACTTCTTACAACCTTTGCTTGTTTCTTCCTGTCTATTATATGTATGGCTAAATATCCTGTATATATTTGGATACACGGACAGCAAGATATGGAAAAACTTCGTAGTGACATGTTGACATGGAAACGTCATGGAATAGTTGGTGTGTGTGTGAATTGTGGAACAGACATTGAGAAAATCCGTACCTGTTCCAAACTTGCCCACGAAATGGGCTTGGAGTACCACGCATGGGTGCCAACGATGGTAATGGGAGGTCTGACTCCTTCATGGTACACTGTCAACAGAAAAGGTATGTCAGCCTTCGACCATCCAGCTTATGTGCCATATTACACCACATTAGACCCATATAACCCAGAAGTTCATACCTATCTTAAAGACTTGTTCATCCAAATTGCAAAAATTCCAGATGTGGATTATGTCCAACTTGACTACATACGCTATGCGGATGTCATTCTTGCGCGCGGATTATGGGACAAATACAATCTTGTGATGAACGAAGAATATCCTGAAGCTGATTATTGCTACTGCGATCGATGTGTTGAAGCATTCCGACAGCAGACTGGTATTAACATTCGGGAGGTCAAGGATCCTTCAAAGGTAAAGGCGTGGGCACAATTCAGATGTGATGCGGTGACCGATTTGGTGAATGAAATATGCAAGGCAGTCCATTCTCAAGGAAAGCTTGTGAGTGCTGACGTGTTTCCGGGTCCAAAGAGTTATGCCCGCTGGATGGTGCGACAGGAATGGAATAAATGGGATATTGATGCAGTATTCCCTATGAACTACAATGATTTCTATCTTGAACCAGCCAAATGGGTTGGCAAGGTGACGAAGGAAGAAGTGAAAAGTGTGAAGAAAAAAGGCATTCCCGTGTTTAGCGGTCTTTTTATATGCCGTGAGTGGCAGCGCAAGTCAGAATTGATAGACCCGGAAAACTCCGGACTTCTTCCGAGTGAAATTGAGACAGCGGTGAGCGGTGCAATAAAAGCAGGCGCAAAGGGCATCTGCCTCTTTACGCCTTATTCAATGACCGATGAGCATTGGAAGGCTCTCGACCTTTGCAATCCATGATAGTGAAACGTTGCGTCAATGTTTGATGGCATCCAAAATGCCATTGATTTCGGATGCGATGCCGAACACACTGTTCAATAGTCCGTCTTTTACTCCTGTCACCATGTATTTGGCGCACTGGCCTTCCAGTTCGCCTATCTTACGGCGTTCAGCAGGTGTGTAGTCATATTTACTCATCTTCTTCCTTATGGACATGAATTTCTCACCGGCATCTTTCCAATCTTCAACTCTGTAGTAAGCACTATTGTCGCGCAAGTCGGCTGTTAGATTCTCCAACTGGTTGATTGCAGTCATTTTGGTAGAACAAGATGAAAGGGTCATTAGCCCAATTAGAGCCATGGCCCAAAATGAAAATAATATTTTTTTCATATTGTTTAATAATGGTTGTTTCGACGGCAAAGATAACACCAACCTGAACAATAAAAAAATAATTCATATAATATTTTTGTGGCAATGGCAAGTTTTTTGTAATTTTGAAGACGAAATATTTTTTGTGACCAATGAAAAAGATTACAGAACAAAATTTTGACAACGAATATATAGACGGTATAGAGCAGGAACGTATAGATAAGTTTGTCGCTGACGAATTAGACCGTCAAATACACCGTTATATAAAAGCCATGTGCGGAAGCAAACGGATAATGGATGAGTTTATCGGAAACCTTAAACAATTGAAGCAAGCCGACAAGGAAAAGGCAATAGCACAATATATAGATTTCCATCATAGGGTGATAGACGGTCTTGATTTCCGTCTTGTGCTTACTAGAGCCTATGCCAACTATTGTGACACTTTCGACTATTTTAAAGTGCTTCTGGCAGATGAGAACAAATTCCATTATTATCTTAATAGAATTAGTGACAAATATCTCCAATTCCATAAGGTGTTTGAGGAAAATGGCAAATTCGGTCTTCGCAATAAGAAAGGTGAGGTGCTGGTAGAGCCAGAATACGATTTTCTCAGACGTGTGTATTGCTATGTCGACGACTTGGCACTTATACCATTGATAGCAGAAAAGGATGGACACTTCGGTCTGATTTTACCTGATGGCAAAAACACCGTTGTAGCCGATTTCATCTACGATGATATTTCCTTACGTGAAGAGTACCCGCATTTTGAAGCAACAAAGGAGAATCAGACCTGTTTTATTGACCATCATGGGAAAGTTTTTCCTGGTCAGCCTTCTTCATGTGATATTTAATGTGATCAAACCCCTTGCCGTAGACGCCTATCACCGCACTTTGCGACACAAATGCATGAGGGTCTATCTCATTTATGATGCTGAAAATCATAGGCGACTCACGGCGCTTGGCCAAAACAAACAGCATTTTCACATCATGGCCTGAATAATAGCCTTGTCCATCAAATACAGTGACTCCCCTATGGGGATTGGAGTTGTTTATTTGATGGGCAATTTCTTTGTACTTATCAGAAATGATGAAAAATTGGACGGAACTTCGACGAGAATTGATTACCTGATCTATGCAAAAAGCCACTACCCATAATACTACATAGCCATAGATTACCTTTTCCCAATCCTTCAGCACGATGACAGATGATGTGACTATAATAATATCACATAACAAGATGACTCGGCCCAAGGTAATGTCCCGATACTTGTTTATCATGGCTGCGATAATGTCCGTTCCACCGGTACTGCCATTGAAGGCTAAGCCAAGTCCGACACCACTGCCACAGAAAATAGCGCCAATAATGCTTGCCATGAAAGGCTGGTCAGCCAGAAGGTGTGTGCCGCGCGTATAATTACCGAAAACGGCCATTAAGACGGTCAGGAAGGTTACAGCATATACAGTCTTTACACAGAATTTCCATCCGAGAATTCTAAAGGCGAATACCAAAAGAATTGCATTGATTATAAAATAAGTATTTTGCACCGGAATTCCCGTACCCCAATATACGATGGAGGCTATACCAGAAACGCCACCTGTGGTGATTTCATTTGGAAGAAGGAAAATGTTCCATCCTATGCAATACGACACCATTGCAATGGAAATCATCACATAATCCCGTATCTCATTGTTAAGGGTCTTTTTATTCATAGATTTAGATATAAAATAATGTTCTTATGCTAAGCAACTGAAAAGTTGGTGCAAAATTAGACATTTTTTCTGTATTCCAAACCATTCGATCAAATCTTTCTTCAAGTAGTTTATTGGTTTCGGAAATATAACGTGTTTGTTTTTGGTAGTGTTCAATTAAGAATAACAATCACCGATGTAATTCCTCGATACTAAATATTCCTTTTCCAGACTCCTAGACCATACTGTGTGGCGGGGCGGCAGAGTAGCGAGGACTCAAACAAGGAAAACGTTTCCGTTATTCCTAATATATGTTTACCTTTGCCTTCCGTTCTGGTGTTGACTGAGAAACAATGCCCCTCAGTCAACACCAGAACGGAATAAGAACTGACAGTTAACCCATACAAGGAATAAGTTTAACCGAGTCAACTTGGACTAGGAATAAGAACTAAGAGTAGTCAACCAAAATATGGAAAACTCAATTATCCCCCCAATAATCAACATGAATTTGTTGTCTATTTCTGTGTGCCGAAATCTGACTGCTGCTGCTCAACCTCTTTGAGTAAAGTAGACTTTTGACTGCTTGAAAGTGAAGGTTGGTTAGAGGGTGTGGAATGTTCAATTTGCTGACGCTTGCTGCCGTACTCTATCTGGCAGAAAGGAAAGAGGGCTGGACGGCTTTCAAAAGTGATTTCAGTTGATTCGGGGGCATGGGTTCCAGGAAACTCCACCTCAGCATGAACGGTTATCTTACCAGCCTTTTGTGTAGAGCGAATAAGAACTGGAGCTGATCCCCATTCCGCAGGTCTCGGATTTGCATGGATTTGTGCATCACCGATTATTTCGCCTTCGCCTTCCACTGTAAATACGATGTTTTCCTTTGCCAAGCGGCGCACGTTGCCTCTATCATCAGTCACTTCTGCAACTACGACAATAAAATCACTTCCGTCAGCAATAAGAGGCAGCCCCATGTCATCAACATACAACCGAAGTTTTGTGCTTCTACGTGAAGGCATCCGCTCATGCGTACACACAACTTTTCCCCCGATAATTCCTTCAGCTTTTATTTTCACATTCTGCCAGTCCTTTTTCTTATAACTATAGTCACGCGCTTCTAAAACATTCCATACATCTTTGAAAATCACAGGAGGATTGGGCATGTGGCCTGCTTGATGAGGCACGGCGAGCGTAAGAATCTTAGCGTTATCATACATGGTAAGCCTTACCGAATCGCAATTGCTGAAAACGACAACATCGGAATCGGAGAACGGTGTCATCTCATGGGCGATATACACCATAGGCCCACTTTCCACCACCTCATTGGAGTAGGATGCGGGTGATTGACTGCGGAACATGTAGTATGACGTTTTTTTCTGTCTGAACGCATCATAGATGCCACCCCAATAAGGGTCAGGATGATAGCCCCTTTGATGGTCAAACGGGTGCCAAAGACAACCGCCCAAAAATTGTCCGGTAGTATGGAACATCTCATCACAACTGGATGCGTGAGACATCGCCTGAACCAATTGGGGCTTTTCTCCCCAACTGCGGCTTGCCCGATTCATACAGTTGTGGGCATACCAATCGTCAACAATTTCGCCAAATTCTCTTGTAAAGATACATTGTTTGGGCTTGTCGGCCGCCTCGTCATCTCCAGGCCATCCATACACCAGATCATAGTTGTCTTTGACGCCGGCTGAATGCATGTCGGCTGCTGCAATAGGCCGATAGGGATAAGGATATTCTTCTCGCGTTACCTTCAGTGCCTCAAGCGCGAAACTTTCAGGAAAACGTGTTTCATTGAGTATGGGTTCCCACATAAGAACACTTGGATGGTTGCGGTCGCGGCGTATTATTTCCCGAGTGTTTTGCTGAACTTTTACCGCAAAAAGACTGTCTTTGTTCCAATACTGCCAACCAGGAGTCGCCACGATTACAAAGAGTCCTAATTCATCACAGGCATCCATGAAAGATGGGTCTTGGGGATAGTGGGCAGTACGGATAATAGTGAAACCTGCATTGCGCAGTCTCAGTGCATCGCGCCATTGCTGGCTGTTAGGCAATGCATTCCCTACATAGGCGAAGTCCTGATGTCGGTTGGCACCTACAAATTGATGGTAGCGCTTTCCGTTTAGCCAAAAGCCCTCTGCGCCTTTGAATTCGAATGAACGTATTCCAATTTTCGTAATGCCACCATCAAGCGATTGTCTGCCCTGTGTGACTTTGGTTTCTACTTGATACAGTGTGGGTGACTCCGGTGACCAAAGATCTGGCCGTAGGATGGTCATTTTTTGAATTTCCGTTTTTTTTGCATGCGGTTCCAGCACAGCCGAACTTCTTTTGTAGCCTTTCACCTGTCCGTTTTTGTCACGTATTGTTGTCAACAATGAAACTTTTTGCGAGATGTTGCTTTTGTTCTCCAGTTCTGTGTTCACATAGACAACAGCACTCTTTTCAGAAATGTCTGAATAGTGAACGAAGATGCCACCACCAGCTTTCTGTCCCGATTCTACAGCATCGGTGATACAAACAGGAGAGGTCTCAATAAGCCACACATCACGGTAAATACCACCATGATAAGCAAAATCCAGTGCATACTGGGGCTTGCCCGGAGGATAACTCTTATCATTGCTGTTGTCTGTCATTACGGCAATCACAATGTCATCTTCATCAATCAAGTTTTTATCGATATGTATCGTGACAGGTGTATAGCCACCTTCATGTTCTCTGATCTTCTTGCCGTTCAAATAAAACACCTGTTTTCCCATGACTGCTTCAAAATGCAAATCATAATACCGGTCGGGAGAGGTGGAATTAAGGCGGAAATGCTTTCTATACCAAGCGACACCTTGATAATTTCTACCACCACTGGCTTCGGCTGGTTCTAAAGTCACCGAGTGAGGTGTGGATACAATGCTCCATGAACTGTCATCAAATGATGTGGTTTGAGCATCGGCCACATCTCCCAGATGAAATCGCCAACCTGAGTTGAAGTCATATACTTTTCTGCCACTGTCGGCCAAAGGGAAGAGCCCGGCAACTGAAGTGTTGTTTTGTGCCGAAATCGATAAAAAGCCGCAAAGCGAAAGAATGATGAAAAGACGAAGTTTTAGTGCCATATAATAATATCTTTTTTTCGTGATTGAGGTTCCACATTCAGAATAGAGACTTTGCCATTATCCAGTTTCGCCTCTATTGTCGTTTTCTTGCTTGCATGTAATTTGAAATGCACATTCTCATTCATAGGCCAGGCAGGGAAGAGAATGATTTTGTCATCGGTTTCCTGCAAAAGCATGTTTTGTAGGCCAATCATACCCGAGCCACCCCAGTTGTGATCGGGTGACCAGTCGAAACCGGGTCCCCAAAAGGCTGGATAGCGGTAAGGTCCATTTTGCAGTTTCAATTGGTTCAGGCGCATTGCCTCATCTGTGAGACCCAGGCAAGCAGCCCAAATATTGTCTTGTTTCCATCCTTCATGAGAACGGAATTTCAATGCGTCAGGGTCGTATTCATAAGTGTTTCGGGCAATCTCAAGGTCTGGCAAACCAACACCATAAAGTCTCCATGGGAAAACAGGGTAGAGTTGAGGTGTTTCAACATTATTAACCCGTTCCCATACAGTTGCTGGAGAAAATGTTCGATGTCCGCCAATTTCTCTGAACGCGAATGGTGGAATACGTTGATAGAAGTCACTAACATAAGCCGTGTCTACCAATTCCATATATTTTTCTGCCACCTTGCGCAGTGCACAGATAGTGGAAGTGGGGTTATACGCCATTTTATAAGTCTCACAGGCTGAACCTGGATAAATAATCAGATGGCCATTGTCGTCCAGTTTTTTACGACCTCTTTTAGAGGCAAGCATCTGGTAATGACTGTCGAAAAACGAAAGGGTACTTTTAATCAAAGGTATATAAGGCGTGATATCTGCATCAGAATAATCCTTATCCAGTAATATCATGAGACAGAATTCCAATGCAGTGTCCCATTCATATTCAAGCCATTGGTTGTATTCCAATCCTTTGTCAAAATCCAGAGGCCGTTTTGTTCCATACTCGGCGTAATTGGGCAAACCAAAATTTTCAATTTGTTCGGCGAAACATGCCCCGTCATGATTCCAATAAACAGAACTCCTAAGTTGGGCAGTATTTAGAATGCGTCTGTAGAACTCAAACTGCGGTGTCATCAGGTCGAAATCGCCGCTTCGCAACATGGGCCAATAAACCAGGCGTTGGTTTTGTGCAGTATGTGTGCCGCCACCCCATTTACGGAAGTCGGGCGTGAAGTTACAAGATTTGTCAACCAGTTCCGGGTCAAAAGTGAAAAGCCCGCCATTGAATTTTGTCGGCCACTCGCTCTTGGCGTTGCAACCCAAAAGATAGCGGAAAAGAGTGTAGTTACGGGTCATCATAGCCGTGGAACCTTCTGACTCGATGAAACTACGTTTCCAGAAATCATTCCACCATTTCCGTGTTTGTTTCTTGTCGCGCGAAATCAGAACACTCTTTTCTGTAGCATCCAGTTTGTTCAGCCATTCCTGCTTCGAGCCCTGCAGCGATGCCATCGTGATAATATAATGCCTATAAGAGCTGGAGGCAGACAGCGTTTTTAATCTTCCGCCAAATATCAGATTCTTCAACGGGTTGTACATGTCCGAAGCAAATTGTTCAAGGCCTTGCTGAGCAACGCTCTCATCGAATACAGTGTGGCAGCCATTCTCATGGTAAAAGACAGTAGCGTTATCAGTCCGGTAAACCGAGTCGCATGAAGTATAAGCTTTCCCCTTGGCCGTCCACTTATAAGAACACTGCTGACCCTCCTGTCTGTCAAGTTCCCGATACTGTGTGCGCCAGTTCTCGTACAATAGAATTGGGCTGATTTTTTTATCGCCTTTTACCTCTACATGTACAACGGGTTTCGCTGCATCAACCCATATCTCCACATGGGTGTTCTTGTCGCCCACACTTACATATCCATCGTTGACATGAAGCGTCTGGTTGAAATAATCCATATTGAGTGAAGGGGATAGACGCAAAACGAATTTCCCTGCTTTCAGCAATGTGTTGTTCTCATCAAACGACCCACTACGGCAAAGGTAGAATTGAATGCCCCCATTCTGTTCCACCCATATATTTAAACCAATGTCGCATCCTCCGCATGGCATTGAACCAGCAGAATTAAGGCTTGGCGTGTTCCAAACTAAATCTTTCGGTTGCGCCGACAGGTTGAGCACAATAGCCAAGAGGATATACAGAAGGCGCTTTCTCATGACTACCAATTGTCAGATCGGAAGGAAGAAACAGGAAGGTCCTCGCAGAACAAATCTCCTTGAGCCCAGTCTTTGAATGCGTATCTTACAGCTACAGGGTTTGGTACTTTGTCGCTGTGCACCAACATACGGCTACGGCTTATCCACGCTTTGGCAGGATAAAAGACACGGTCCTCGCCAGCCAATTCAAAGAGTGAAGACTCAAATGCACCTTTACAGTTTATCCACATGTCAGCTCTATTGAAAAACACTGTCACTGTATCGTTGCTTACTTCCATCTTTTCAAAGCGGGCGCTTTCGCAAGTTACGCCCTTCATTCCATAGGTTTTTACAAGAGCGAGACGGGCCAGTCGTTCACCTGCCGTCTGTTTCTTCATCGGGTGTATGCCTTTTTCCAATCCGGCATCCATCAGTACCGCCATTCCACAGTTAGGTATCAAATCTTCCGCTTTCAGCTGTTGTTCTCTTAGATATGCAGAGCATATAGTGTCTTGTCCCTCAAACGTGATAAGGTTATAGTCATAAGGAGCAATCTGACAATAATAGAAAGGGAATTCTCCTTGACCAAACTCTTGCCTCCAACCGCGTACCATTGTGGAGAAAAGATCTGCATAGTTCTGATATCTAGGCCAGTTGTCTTCTCCCTGATACCAGATTGCGCCTGCAATCCTCAATCCGATGAGTGGGTGTAGCATGCCATTATATAGAGCGGACGGGCAACGTTGTTTTGTCTTATCCACATCTGCCTGGTCCTTCGGCATCTTGACCGTTGGAAATGCTTTCAGCCAATCAGGTTTGAGCCAGGCTTCACATGCTGAACCACCCCATGCTGTAACGATCAACCCGACAGGAACATTCAACATCTTCTGAAGTTTGCGGCCAAAGTAGTAAGCAGTGGCGCTGAATTCTCTTACTGTCTCTGGCCTGGCTGTATTCCATTCACCTTGAACATCATATTGTGGTTCAATCGAGGCATTCCGTTTCACAGTGAAAAGACGTATGTGGTTATTTTCACTCTCCATGATATCCTGAGAGGCGTTTTCCACTGGCTGATTCTTGTATCCTTTCATTGGCATTTCCATATTGCTCTGTCCAGAGCAAAGCCAGAGTTCGCCAATCATAATGTCATCGAGTCTGGTGACACTTCCGTCATTGAAAGAGATGTAGTAGGGGCCACCGGCTGAAGGGGTTTGAAGCACAGCCTCCCATGCCCCATTGTCATCTACTTGGCACGATATGCTTTTTTTCAGCCATGAAGGCTTAACAACTACTTTCTTCCCTTTTTGAGCCTGTCCCCATATACGGCACTCGCTGTTTTGCTGCATGACCATGTGGTTGCTGAAGAAAGCAGGCAGAGCCACTTTCGCTTCAGTTTGTAGAATGCAGAGCAGAAGAAAGGCAATGGAAGTCAATGTCCTGGTTTTCATCATTTTATTTTTTTTATTCATATAATATCTTTACTGGACCCAAGAGGCCGGCAGGATTCAGTTCAGCGGTTTTCTCTCTGTACTTGGCATTTGTCCATATTTGTCCGAAAGGAGGTGCGCCCTCATCATTCCCTTTGAGAGCATTTGCCCATGTGTTTACAACTTTTACCATCAGCGAATTCTTTCCCGGCTTCAGTCCATTGGTGATGTCGATTTCATAAGGTGCAGTCCATACCACACCGCAGTCATGCCCGTTCACATAGACATGAGCCACATCATGCAAATTGTCGAGCCTAAGTACGGCTGTTTGTCCATCGAAGTTCCTCAAAGAGAATTTAGTGGTATAAGCAGCGTATCCGCTATAATACTTTATCAGCGGATTGGTTTGCGCAGACCAGTCGAATAATGCTTCCGCATTTATTTTTTGGCCATTGCGCTCAAATTTGACTTCCCAGGGACCGGTAATGGAAATTGAGTCAGAATAATCAACTGCATGTAAATTGGAGTAGCTCACTTTGTTGGCACAAATCACAAATACTGAGCCGTATGCCGCCAGTTTCATCTCCACTATTGTCCTTCCGTCTGATTTGTCAACACTAATTGGATTGTAGTATTTTTTTGCCAATGGATCATATATCACCACAGTGTCTGGGTCAGCCATTCTGAAAGATGCTTTTATGGTTCGCGTACAATTTTGTTGATTGGTGATAAAATAACGTGCACCTGAAAGTTCGTCCGGTATATGTATAAAATCTACATCTTCGGGCAGTTCAGCATCACGAGGCAGACCATATTGTGAAAAATCATCTTCAAGATAAGGCTTTTCTATAACAATCACACCTTCTTGTTTGAGATAATCTACTCTTTTTCTTATCTCATCGGATAGTTTCGTGAGCGATGGATTCATGGCCGTTTTTCCCGGAATGACCAAGACCCGGTAAGAAGCTCCCCCAGGCAAACAAAGTCTACCGTCTTTCACGGATGATAATTGAAGGAGCGCCTCAGAATTGACACAGTCATAGTGATATCCTCGCAGAGCATTACACCAGTCGGCCAAATCTATTATACCTGCGGTATGTCGCACTCCCACCGGACTCTCCTCAAGAGTCAAATCATTAGAAGCCCTTCTTTTTATTACCTTTTCAACCCGTTCCTTACCGATAATACCCGGCAGTATGTCAACCAACTGGTCAGGACGCAACGAACGGGACGGTATTTCCTCACCAGTGAACACTGCCACATCGACAACAGGCATTCGGTCCTGTAGAATCTGCTGGCAGCGTGTGATATAATCGGTAAGGCCTTTTGATTCGGGAAACCAAGTCTGGTCACGTTGGAAAAAGAGACCTATTCCGTCAAGAGTCATTCCTGGCTGTCTGTCAGTCCAAGGATTATGGGTAAAGACATGGAAGAAAAGCTTGTTCATACCGAGGGCAAATTCCCTATCAAGCAGAGGCTTTATTGTGGCGGGAGACTCATTCCAGACACCCCTCACTTCGGTGAACCCTTCGGCCTGCACGATTTTTTTACCGTAAATATGCGCTCCGCTGATAGCGTCAAGTATATCATTGGGCTTATCGTGTGTTGGGGAATTGAGCCAGAATTCACCCATTGGATAATCTGCATATTTGTAGTGTGTAAGTCCGTCGCTAATCATTGTCGGAGCCACGCTTTCAGTGGAGAGGAAACAATCATGAGCATGAGCATACTGTTCTACGGTAGCGAAGAAAGACTCATCAATCAGTTCGGCAATGGTCTTCCTGACATCCCGCAACACCCGTTCACTCTCCTGAGCCGACTCTATGGGGTATCCACACAACAATGGTAGATAGGGAATTATATTATACTGACGGCGATGCTTGAATTCCCCTGAAAAACAGTCATTCCAATTCTGCGAGCCGCATTCCCAGCTGTCGACATGAAGGTATTTCACGACTCCCGAATGCTTACGTTTTTTAAACTCATTGAACCAATGGTCTATCTGCTTGGTCACCGCCATAGAAGAAAACTTGTCGCACTCCAATCCTTTTCCTCCGCCGGCAGTGGCATTCGTGTGTCCGGTAGTAGTGTGCCCAATTCTTAACAACAGCCACTTTCCTTTTGGCAATTTATTGGTGACTCGGTTGTCTTTCAATAACAAACGGTGAATATCTTTCAGCCTATGGCAATCTGATTCTGGCAACTGTTCCGTTGTGGACTCCGGTGCAACACGCCATACATAACCAGCTTTACCTTCAAACTGATGCACGCGAGAAAGATTGGAGAAGCGGATGCGGCTTATTTTCAAATTAGGTCTCCATTTTGCAGCATCCAGGTCCTCACTTCCGGGTTGTGTACCTACAGGACTCCATTCAAGCCGGAAATACCGGGCCTTGGTGGGTGGAATGGCGAAGGTAAAAGCGTATCCATCGTGTTGCCATCCTTGACGAGGAGGCTCCATTTGATATATACTGCGGAAGCTATTACCGTCATCACTTACTGTGACCTTTAACCGTTGGCTTTGGATATTGTTCCCGCTTGGAGTGATTTCAATGGCTTTCACCATGGTAGACACTCCAAAATCGTAAGTTATCCATGCGTCTTCATCACTACGGAAAACCCCTTTCTCGTCGCGTCGCATATTAGAAGACCAGCTTACAGAGGGTTCCTCATACCAAATTTTGGCATCATTAGCCACAGGTATTGCATAACAAGCAATATCCTCATAGTAATCTGATGATGTTAGAGGACGTGAGAGCATAAAGTCAGACTTGCCACCATCAACAATCGTATCTGAAAATACTATTTTCTGCATCGATTCCTCTGGGGTGAACCACGGACCGCCAGCCAGAGCGAAGCCATCACTGACATGTATACCCATTTCCAGGTCCAATTGTTCGGCTGTAACAAAGGCATAGTCGATCATCTCCCAAAAAGTGTTGGAGAGTTGTTGTGCCGTGCCATTAAATTCAGGCTTATCTTCCACACCTCTTATAGGCATAAGATAACACCCCCCTAGACCGGCAGCCTTCATTGCCTCAAGGTCGGCCTTGATACCTTCTTTTGACACGGCACCATACATCCAATACCAAAAAGTCCAAGGTTTTTGGCTCCACAAATGCAGACTGACTGCCAGCAGGATAAAACATGCGAATGCTCTTCTCATTGTTATTCAAAACTCAAAATCAAAGAACCAGAATAATGTCCATTGGCCCAAAAAGGTTGAGCTGAAGGACCGTTCAGGTCAGTTGTGTTTACCTTGTTTCTTACTGCAGGTATAGCTTTAAAGAAAGAAAGTCCAGACTCGGGCAATTCATACAGTAAATGGTCACGTCCATCTTTGGGAGTAAATACCCCGATATAATCATTGCTGTTATTCTGGATGTTAATGATTCCAACGTCGGTCTTCAGTTGCATCCATTTGACTCCTGAGAAAAAGCCTTTGAATTCAGGATATTCAAAACTTTCAGCCGGTATGGCATCATTGTAGTCGGTCTGCCAGAAACCATATTGCGGTCCGTCAAGTCTATTCTGCCATACCCGATAAGGACCATTTCCCACCCATGACTTACCAAGTACTGAAGATTCAGGCAGGTCAAAGGCAATTCCCATCTCATCCACTACACCTCCAAAATGATATGAATAGTCTAGCCGGGCAGCAGAGCCATAGAAAGTCCATTCCATGACGTCAAGCGCACCGGTTGTATAATTGGCACGTAATTTTAAAGTGTCGCCTGCATATTCGTGCTCAAAAGATTGAAAATCACCATAGTCCTTATATAGTGTATATTGAGTCATTTTCTTTTTGGCATCCGGATCGTCATGGTTGTAAAATTGGTCGTATGATCTGTCAGAGCGTCTTGCAGCTATGAATCTCGGCCCATTTGACAAAGCGATACTTCTATTTCCGACATTCACTTCTTTCAGATAACCTGTTGTCTTTGAGAACACGTAGGACTTTGCGCCACATATCACCTTCAGATTCTCCCCATCTTCCTCTACAACAGGTTTTGACACAGAGCGGACAACGGGGCTTTCAAGTTGGTTTATCGGGAAACCCCAAGTAAACAGTTCCAGACCATTCATGTCTATAGCAGTCAAACGAAGAAGATTGCTCTTGACATCACCTTTAGGAATCGACAAAACACCATGTCCTTGGGGAGCTATATCCGGCCCCTGGAATGATGTCTCTTTTATAATGTGCTCAGATGTGTTGCCGATTGATGGCAACTGAACATACTGACAGATAAATTTGCAGCTGTTAGTGTTTAAAAAATCATAATGATTGGATAGGTTTATCACGATTTTGTCTCCAGAGTTCTCCAGACTGTCTATTTGAATTGGGCACCATATTTGTTTGATGGTAAAGAAACTGCCTTCTTTCTCAAAATGTGGTCCAACTATACCGTCGGCTCCAAAATTGCCTACACAGTCGATGATATTGTTCATGTCTGTCCTGATCACACCCTCGTCAGCAAGATCCCATAGGAATCCCCCTGCGCATCTTGGGTTAGACATCATTATTTCCCAGTAGTCTCTCAGTCCAGCGCCATGTCCGCCATCGTAAAGTCCATGAAGGAATTCTGTCGGCATAAAGATTTCCGGTTGCCGCATATAATCGAGTGTTTCACCCCATGACCGATAATGCTTTGTTTCAAATCCATTCCTGTTGGCCCATGGATAAAGCACCACACGGTGTTGCGGGTCATAGCGGTAGAATTCCGGCTCTATCTCATAATTGAAACCACCCTCATTGCCGTTGCTCCAGAATATCACACTTGGATGATTCACGTCACGAGTGACCATCTCGCGCACCAATTTCTGTCCCACGGCTGTTTCATGTGCAAAATGCCATCCGCTGAGTTCATTTTCCACATAAAGCCCAAGTGAGTCGCATGCCTCCAAGAATTCCGGGTCGGCAGGATAATGACTGAGTCTTACGGCATTCATGTTCATGCTCTTAATGAGTAATACATCTTCAATGTTTTTTGCCTTGCTCAATGTGCGGCCGCTTTCTGGTCTGAAACTATGCCTGTTGACTCCTTTAAAGATTACCTTCTGACCGTTGATATACACTCCGTCATGTTCCCGTATTTCAATAGTTCGGAATCCGAATTTCTCACGGTGTATGTGAATTGGCTCACCCTGCTGGTTTAACAAGGTGAACTCGGCAGTATATAGATTTGGTGTTTCTGCCGTCCATAATTTAGGCTTGTTCACTTGAAGTGTGACAAATGTCTGGTCACTCCCTCGTGTCTCGACTTTTTGGTCGCCTACAGTTTTGCCCTGTTTGTCAAGAACGCGTACTCTGACCGAAGCACCGGCACCTGCGCGGTTGAGAACACACTGGGCAGCGAATTTGCCGTCCATCCCGGCATTTATGGCAACGCGGTCAATATTGAACACAGGTTTGGAAATGGCATAAACTGGACGGAAAATACCACCGAAGTTCCAATAATCAGCCCTCCTTTCCGCCATGTTCACTTGAGTGTTCTCGCTTTCTTTTGACACCTCCACTTCAAGACGGTTTTTCTTTTTTCCGTAGAAGATACGGTCGCTCACGTCGAGTGCAAAGCGATAGAAACCACCTTGGTGATTCCCGCCTTTTCGTCCATTTATCGTCACTTTGGCATCTGTCATCACAGCCTCAAACACGAGAAATGTCTGCCGGCCTTTCCATGCTTCGGGAAGGGTGAATTCATATTTATAAAGACCTTTTTCATTGGCAATTCCTTCAGGCTTCGGAATACCGTAAAATCGCATACCATACTGGTATGTGCCAAAATTTTGCAATTCCCAACAGGAAGGTACTCCAATCTTTGTCCATTTGCCCGAATTATTTCCATCGGTGCAAAAGAAATCCCAATCCACCATGTCATCGCATCCATGGCCCGACAGATATTGTTTCTGTGTCTCAGTGAGTGGCTGAGCTACAAGACAAGACACTACTAACAATCCAATGATAGAAAAAATATATCTTTTCATGCCTATTATTATTTTTTACCCGTAATAATGACGTGTAGTTTATACGTTTTATTTTTATCTATTGAATATTTTTTCAACACACCAGGTCCACAACTGCTGTTGCCCAATCCCATTACAGCAGCATTGACATGAACATAGGTATAATCTTCCTCCTTCAGCTGAAAATCATGTGTACAGGAAGCCAGTTGACTGGTAGAGTAGGGAAGTGCGGAAAAAGAGAATGGTGCATCGACAGCTGAAATCTGCAGACTGCCCTTCTTGGATTTCATGGTCACAACCACACAATCCTCATGATTACCGCTGTCTTGTGGACGCGCATAATGAGTATAGGTATTGGCAACTGGAGAAGAATACCAACCTATTGGAGCCGCATCTTTCCTGTCAGGGTAGCTGTCACCCAGACCCCTTCCATACCATGAAATCTCATTGTATTGGGCTGGCAGCCGGAGCAACATGCCCAACCGTGGCAATTCAGGCAGGTCACCTTTACACTCATAAGTTTGTTCCACTTCGATTTTACCTTCTGCCAACGTGTCAATTTTTGTGGTAACCCATATAGAGCCGTTGGCATATTTGTACTCATCTATCCCCTTTCCATGGTGCACAACAACAGCACTGTCGAGATGAGATCTTGACCAATCCTTAGCTATCCAATTACCGAATCCTTTGTCATTGTCGGTAGGGGCACGATATGCCTCAAAGGCGATATCCGATAAGTCGCCGAGTGCTGATTTTTCTCCTTTTACTTTGGTAAGAGACGCTGCTACCGAGAGCAAATTATCATTGACAGCTAATTGCTGTTTGTGAAACTCCGTTACCCCTTTCTCAGCCCAAACAGGAGTTATTCGTAATTCGGCAAACAGATTGAGTCTGACATCATGATTCTTTTTCCCCTTAAAATCTGTTATCCAGGCAAGGAATCCCCTTTCGTTGTTTATAATATGATTGGTCAGCTCACCCTGTTTGACCACCTTTCCGTTGTCAAGTAAATCGTAGTGAAACTTATAGTCATCCCATGAAGAATGATTGTAAAGGTTGGCTACAAGGATGCTGTCATTACTCACATAAAATTGGATGGGAGAGTATATTTGTCTAAGTTCTAAATATTTATCTGTAATAGACCTGTCGCTCCTAATAACACCATTCAAACAAAAAGCTTTCAGGTTAGGATAATCACCGAAATCACCTCCATAAGCCTCATAAGTGTTTCCATTTTTGTCGCGGGTGTATATGCCTTGGTCAACCCAGTCCCACAAAAAGCCGCCGAGCATTCTTTTGTGACTGTAAATCTCCTGCCAGTATTCTTTGAAATTTCCCATTGCATTGCCCATGCAATGTGCATATTCACTTGTTAGCACGGGGCGATCGTCGTTGGTTCTATTTGCAATCTCAAGCAATCTTTCCCACCGAGCGTTTTCAGCCCTCTCCTTGTCAGACCCTTCTTCTATGCCTGGGTTAAGATATTCTTCCATGACACGTGGATAAAACCTGCTGATGACATCAACACAATTAGGATCGGGTTCCCCATCGGAGCCTTGGGCCCCTTCATAATGAACGAATCGGGTAGGGTCGAAGGTATGCAACCATCCTGCCATTGCGGCATGGTTGGCACCAAAACCACTTTCATTGCCCAGACTCCATGCAATGATGGAGGTGAAATTCTTGTCTCTTTGCGCCATCCTTACAGCTCTGTCAAGAAATGGTGCACTCCAAGAAGGGGTTGATGCAAGGGTGCCTCGCAGACCATGGGTCTCGCAGTTGGCCTCATCCATCAAGTAGAGTCCGAAGGAGTCACAAAGTTCATACCAACGAGGTACATTGGGGTAATGACTCAGCCGGACAGCATTGACATGTGCCCTCTTCATCAAGCCAATATCCTGAAGCATTCTACCTTCGCTCATAACCCGCGCTGTGAAAGGATCATGTTCATGACGGTTCACGCCACGCAGTTTGACGGGAGTACCATTCACCAATAACTGCCCGTCGACAATCTTGATGCTTCTGAATCCGAAACGATGGCACAGTTGTTGTGTCACGTTTCCTTCTTTGTCGCACACTTTGAGGAATAATGTATACAGGTTAGGATGTTCTGCATCCCATTGTACTGGTGATTTGAAATAAAAGGAAAAACGGTCAAATTTTAGCCCACCCCGTTGTGGGAACCATTCGTTCATCCTGGCAGCCTTGTGTTCCAAATCAAGCAAATCATCAATCGCTATAACAGAATCGCAACAAAGATTGGAATTGCCATCATACACAATGGCGCGCAGTGTGAATCCCTTGCCAGTCTCTTCATTGTGAACCATACACTGTGGATTGATTTGCAACACATAGTCATGTGTTTTGTTTTCTTGTGCAATTGTTCTGATAGCGAAATCATTAATTCTCACATCTGGAGTATGAATCAATGTCACATCGCGGTGAATTCCTCCAAAACGCCAATAATCCTGATCCTCCAAATATGAGCCATCACTGTATTTGTAGACTTCAACGGCAATCTGGTTGCTGCCAGAATGGAGATATGGTGTTATATTGAATTCAGAACTTTCCATGGAGCCTTGCGAGTATCCCACTTTTTGCCCGTTAATCCATAGGTAAAAAGCGCTCATAACACCATCAAAGCGGATGAAAGTCTGTCCTTCTTTCCAGTTTGAAGGCAATAGGAAGGAACGTTTATACTGACCGGTAGGGTTGCGCTCCTTATATGTGGTATAGGTCTCTTTGGGCTCCGACATGACAAAAGGAGGATTGATGCGGAAAGGATAGCCGGCAGATATGTAAATAGGTGTGCCGTATCCGTTCACTTCCCAATTTGAAGGGACTTGAATATCATCCCATTTTGAGCAGTCATATTGCTGCTGGAAGAAGTCTGCTGTTCTTTTTTCTGGTGTTGGAGTCCATCTGAACTTCCATTTCCCATTTAAAGAGAAACTCTCGTCGCCTGTTTTGGCAAGAAAAGGCACAAAATAGGCATGTGCAGGCTCGGCATTCACTTGAATGACGTTCTGATTTTGCCATTCTTGTGCGTATAACCCAACAGGGGAGTCAATGACACACAAAAGGATAAAGCAATATCTGAGTATATTGTTCAGCTCCATAACTATTGAATTTCTAAAGTGTCAAAATCAACGCCATCTGTCTCTGTCAATTGAATCTGATATTTGCCGGCATTTATTTGGGTGCCGGTAGTGGTGCTGATTATCTTGAATTTGGATGGTGTTGTGGGGAAAGTCATGCCACGTTCCAATAAACATGTCCCTTTCGCATCAGTGATACGCAATTGAGCTATGACTGCATTTCCAGTTGTATTGCGATAACGGAATCTAAGAGCATATTCTTTAGCTACACCAGGACGTATGGTCCATTCATTCTTTTTTATGGGTTTATAAACGACTGCGGGGAATGCGTCCTTATCGACCGGTAACAACTCTTTTGGAATTATTCCAAGTGTGTCTTTGTCCAAATCGGACCAGAAATGCGGGGTGAGGACACGTTCAATTTGAACATCGGCAACTTTTTGTCTTGAGGCAATGGCAATGGCGCAAAGAACTGCCTGCCCAGCTTTTATTTCAGGAAAACTAATGTCAAGTGAGCCATTTTCAGAATGTGCAGTAAAGTTTTTTTTCAGAGCACCGGCAAACCCACTTTCTGCCCAGATATCCAAATCGCGAATCACAGTGTCTTTGTTGCATGCTACGGAGAAGACTCTGAATCCCTCACAATCAGCATAGATGCCGCTACCGCGTCCGTGCCACGGTTCCGTGAAATAGAGTTCAACCAAATAGTCTCCATCAGGAACATCAAAATGATACTTCAGGCGGTGGCGTCCGTACCGAAAATACCTAAACAATTCAGTATCATTGGGTGCGCCGTGAATTGCATTGTCAAAGTGGCCCTGACTGCTTAAGAAAGGTTTTTCAGCCAATTCGTCACTCCAGGAGCGTGATATGGAAGGCTGCTCTTGTTGCCACGTGTTGCCATAGGTGTCGGTATAATCATCTCCACCACAATTAATCCTATAAAGGTAATAATAACCGTCTCTTGGTTTCAGAACATCATGTATCTGGTCGGCTGCAGTTTTAAATAATGGATTCGCTCCCATTCGGGCATCCTCGGCCACAGCTTTACCGTCAACATATCCCACGGCATGCAACCTTTGTCTATCGCACGTAATCTTTACACTGTCACAATTAGTGTAATAAGAAGAATCGGAAACCAGGTACACCATAGGGTCTTCATTTCCTCTTACATGACTGGCTCGGTACATATAATAGCCATCGGTAGGTTGTTCCCAGATGGTAAGCAGACCTTTGTAATTGATAGGGCCGATCTTGTCCACTTTTCGATAACCTCCATCTGGTTGCACGCGACCAGGATTCTCATGCGACACGAACAACCATTGATAGTGTCCACAAACACTGTCGGCCGCTTGTTCTGCCAACTTGGCTTTCAGACCAAGCAGTTGGCAGAAACGGTCCTCGCTGTTTTTCACATCACCATGTAGACCTAAAGTGCGCCATGCTCCATACTCGCCATTGAGAAGTTGAGACGATTGTTTCAATTCCTCTCCATATTTTGTGGCATCGCCACCATAGGTTCCACTCCAGTTTTGTACAACATTCCAGTCGGTTCCTTCACCGCCATTGCAAGTTGTCACAGCTCTCATGTTTAATGACGTGGGGTCCATTTCACGGATAATGGCTGTACATTCCTCAGCAAAGTCCTTGGGAAGGACACTTTCATTCTGCAATCCCCAAAGGACAACGCTTGGAGAATTACGGCGCTCCTTCACCCATTGACGCAACAATTGTTTGAAGTTGTCCCTGAACGCAGGGGTGTCATACCATATATGGGCAGAAAATTGAGTCCAGAAGAGCACGCCCAATGAATCGAGCAATTGCTGATAACGAAGATTATGCGGCTGATGTGCTTCCCTCAAGGAATTGAAGCCAGCCTGCCTTATCATCTTAATTCTTGACTCTATTTGCTGGTTGCTGAAGGCATGGCTTTGACCCAATAGGTGCTCATACTCGCATGTACCATTAATGAATACCGGCTTGCCGTTCAGCAGGAACCGTTTGTCCTGGTCATTCCGTTTCACTGGCCATGAAATGTTTCTCACACCATAAGGCGTTGTGAGTTCATCAATGGTCTTTCCATCTTCATCTTTCACAATTGATGATAATTTATAGAGATAAGGGTCTTCCAAAGACCACAAATGCGCATCTTGCAGTTTCTCTTTGAAGACGACTGTAATTGTCTGACCGGCTTTCACCATTGTCTTCTCAGAATTTCTGAAAACTGTCTTTCCGCTTGACAGTGCGAATTTACTTACTAGTTCTATCTTTTGGTCCCTGTCACTATAGTTGTGAACTTCTGTCTCCAGGTAAAGACTGTCGCATGTATCATTATTCCAAATATGGACTCCAAAGGGCTCGACTCTTACAAGCGCAGTCTCAACCAGTGTAACCGGACGGAATATACCGAAAGGCTGCGACCCCTCACTAAAGCCCCATTCTGATGAGCATCCTCCACATACCCATGGAGAGTCGCTTATCATTTCAGGATGCTCCACTTTTATCAACAGGGAGTTTCGACCGTTCACAAGATTCTCAGTGACTGGAAGTGTGAAAGTGGTCCTGCCCACTAATCTTCTTGGATATTCTTTCCCGTTCAGGATGACTGTCGCATAAGTGCCTACTCCCTCCATTTGCAAAAAATAAGCACGTCCGGAACTTGTGTTAACGTTGAACTCTTTTTTGTAATAAGCAGTTCCATGCAGATTTCCATGCTTCAGTTGACGGAATCCATAGTAGTCATCATGGTTGTGGGGAAGGGAGACTTTTTTAGCAACGGAGTCATTCTCTGTCCATGTTGTCCAATCATTGTTCAAAGAAATAGCCGTTCTGCGACCTTTTTTCTCCGGTGCAGGAAAAGACAAGTCGGAGCGACCGTATGGAACACTTGTAGCGAGTGCTATACCCCGTTGGCCGTCATTGTTCACTGCACAATAAAAATGATAGACAACCCCCTCGTGCATGACTACGTAACTTTTGTGCGCAAACATTTCGTCATAGTGTTTAGTAGGGTATATAAGGTCTTCTCCGTTCCATTTCTGCCAATGCAACAAGTCTTTGCTAACAGCAAAGGTGTTGTAAGCATTGTACTTGCGAGAAGGGTCGTATGCGGAGAAATAAAACATAACGAAAAGGTCATCCATTCTCACAATTTGGGCATCACCGGTAATAATTCCACCCACCTCATTTGCAAAGACAGGATTACCCACTTTATTGCCATTGTTTAAAGGCAAACGCTTCCATGTGCGCATATCTTTAGAAAGGGCAATACCAATTCTTTCAGCCTTAAGCTGATTTTCAGGATTCACACCTCCTGCATTGTAAAACATCACAAAAGGTGCTCCGAGTGTCTTTGATTTGTCCCAGTAGACTGTGCTTTTGTATTGCACCAGTTTTTCCCACCACTGTGCTTTTTTGTCGTTGATGCTGAGCAATGGCTTGTCGCTCATCGATTCCCATTCGTGAGACTTGGTTATATCATCTGATGTCCAAGCAAGGCCGATATTCAAGGGAGCATTGACGGCTTCATATCCTGTGCCTTTGCCTCCGATATATGTCATCCAATGCTTTCCTTTGTAGGCCGCCATTTGATAGGAACCGCCCCAATCCCAGTCTATGAGAGATGGGAAGCCCCCTCTCTGATTACAGTCCCATCCTTCATCCTTGTAAGAGAGTATTCGTCCCTCGGTTTTCCAATGTAACAAATCATCGCTGCTTGCCAGCCAAGTCTCATATCCTCTGCCATCAAGACCTTCTTTTCCGTTGAATACCACATATGTCATATACCATCTGCTGTTTTCGCAAAAAATAGTGGGGCAGTCAATTTTATGGTAATTATCGGAGGGTGCCACAACGAGGCCATATTTATATGGCGTTTTCGCAGTTTCATAAATTTGTTGCATCCTGTCTTGGTCAACAGGTTGAGCGGCAATAGTCTGCATGCAGACCAGCATAAGCGATATAAGCGTTTTGCGCATGATGCGATATCAAATATAAAGTATTTACTCCGATTAATAGAACAGCCAGTCGATCGCTTTGTCATTACCTGACAAGCCGGCATCGCGTGGCACTATTTTGTCATCCGTGAATCCCAACACCAAAAGGAATCCTTTTGGAAGATTAATGGTATGTTTTCCAGCCTTGAAGTCATAGCGGTGTACATTGACCTGTGGCATGCCATTGATTCGGATGGCGCTTGTGATTTGTGGTTCAGCTTGGTTATAGTCATTAGCAGAAGCATCTATCTCAAGTTTTGGTGCCTTGGCATATTTCATTTGGTCGTCTCTGAAGAAGCCTACCAGCATGGATACATCATTTGTAGAAGTAAAAGTGATGGAGGTACCATTGGAACGTTGCGACTGACTGGCGAACTGCAAAGCAGAAAGATTTGTCAATTCGGGTGCCATTTCTATGACGGTGCTGTCCAAATCGCTGAATAATTTCACACCCTCTTTGAGAGGAACATACGGAATATTTCCTTCAATAGTAACCACTGCATTTTTCAATGGTTTTATACTCTTAGCCTCAGACACTTGCACACCGCTTTCTATGGCTCTCAACAATTTGATGTTCTTTTGCAAATTACTGAGTTCCAATTCATAACGTGGCAGAAGTTCTGTCCATGTCTTCATCTTTCCGCCATCACCGCCAATTGGAATCCTACGCTGTGCTGTTTGCATACTGTTGGCATAAAGATATGTGTTTTCGGTGAGATTCACCAAACGACGATAATGTTCCAAACTACGTCTCAATAAGGGTATCGCTTTGTCCAATTCATCAATGTTTTTGCCCCATTTGTAATTCAGCACATGTTGTGCAGCCCGAACTTTGTATCCAAAAGCATAAGCAAATTCCCGGTAGCAATGCATGTCATTACAGAGTCTTGCAAATTCTGCAGAATTCTCAGATGCCTTGTCTTTCACCATCTCTATTTCAGCCACGGCCTTGTCGGCATGGCGTGTTACTTGGTCCACTATGTCGAGTGGAAGTTCTCCCTTATGGTCCTCATTTTTCCATTCTTTCTCTACATATTCTATCAATTTTTCACCTTCCGGGCCACAACTCTCATAGAATCCTGGATAAATGGTATATTTATAGGGATTGACCAATTGGCTCATAAACATGCCGAGAAGCAAAGTCTGCCTGTTACCTTCTGTAATGCCAAAACGCCGAAGCAGTTTAGGAGCGATTTCGCCTGATTCCTCAAGTGCATTTCTTACGTGAGCGGCATTGTCTGCCGACATACCGTAGAAATTGGAAAGCTGAGTATCCCAATAATTCATTTCATCCAAGCGGTCTCTCCGACAGTTCCATGAATAACGGCCCCATGTGGCGTACCACATCCAGTCGCGGTACAATTGTTTCTCACGTTTGTCACCTTCCCATTTGTCGGCTGTGTATGGCCAGTCCCAATAAGAGGCCTGCGGATACAGATGCAGCGCATTTGCATGATGAACATCATGCATTGCCGTGACCGCTTTCTGCACGAAATCGGGTGAAGCCCATCGCCACGGTTCCAAATTGGCTAGAATATGAACATTGCTGATATGTGTACTTCCCAATGCGGCTAAATCGGTATGTATTTTGGTCCAAGGCCCTCTCGGCTCATAGGTGGTAAGTGACTCACCGTTGTATTTGTGCATTGTGTACAGATTCTTGTACAAGGGTAGCGCAGCCTCCATAACCATCTTGCAGTCAGTGTCGTGGGCACGGAGCAGGATAGGTGGCTCATCGTCGCGTCCAAGAGCTGACAAACCGTCTTTCACGCCAGGTATGATAGTCTTGGTAAACCATTCCACATCATCCTCATAAGTTGCCATAGCCTCACCAAGGCAAACCAACAGTCCAACGTTGGGGTATTTTTCGATAAATGCAGCTATAGATTTCCGTGTGTAATCGCTTACAAGGGGGGTGATGGGTCTGTTTCTGTCTTGCGTCTTAAGTCCGTAATGGTCGGCAAACGGTTTGCTTAGAATGATGTTGTAGAACATTTGGATGACGAAGATACCCCTTTTGTTCGCCTCTTCGGTGAGGAATGAGAAAATCTCCTCATTTTTTTTGAATGTCACATCGTCAACTTCCACAGCGAAAGGATAATCTTTCAGACGGACAAGTGATGCGAAGGGATGTCCATTCCAAAGATAAAGCGAATTGAATCTGTTGTCAACCATCATGTCGAGATATTCAATCCACTGTTCCTTGTCATAAAACCAGGGAAAATTTTCGGGTGTGTATGGATATTCGTAGACAGTGTGTCCCGGCAGATACTCCGTCTTCTGCAATCCGATACAAGAACCACGGAGCACCATTTCGGGCTGTGACTGAGTGGATGTCACTTTGTCAATGCCGCCTTTTCTCTTCACCTGGTCCACTATTTCAGTGCATCCGTAAATAACACCTGAAGGGTCGTTTCCCATAACAGTAATCCTTTTCCCCTTACAGATGATGCTGAAGCCCTCCTTGGCTCCAACTCCTTTGGTGTTCAGGATAATTTTATACTGAATCTTGGATTTCTCACCCTTTGTTTTTACAACAGCATGCAGACCCTTTTCTGTCAGTCTTTTTTGGAGATATTCGGCAGCGTAACGTTCACGCATCCCGGCATTTTTGTCCAGACTGATTCCAACAGTTTGTGCTATTGAACCAGTGAAGATAAAGAGTGCCACTATAGACAATAATGTGTGTCTCATTTTAATTCATTTAAATCGATTTTTTGATAAGCAACTTTCTTTCGCCTCCAAGTATATACACAATGCAGGCATCCGTCTCGGCCTTGTATGATTGCAGGATAGGAATACTGACTGACAGGGCTGTCCTCCAACGTGAGAACATGCCTCCAATTGGTTCCATCATCAGAGATGGCGATACTGAGAGGAGTTCTGACACCCTTGTTCTCGCCAGGCAAGGTCTCGAAATCATTGTATATGAGGACATGCCGTCCATCCTTCAGCGTTACCGCATCCGTACCCGACTGGTTGTTTGGCACATCAAGGAGAGTCACCTCACTCCAGGTGTCACCACCGTCACTGCTGAACGATGTGGCAATTTTCTGATTGCGTGAGCGACATAGCACCTGGAGCCTGCCGTCTTTCAGTTTAATGATGGAAGGTTGGATACAGCCTATAGGCTTGTCTTCAGCTACATCCTTCAACAAGTCTTGCGACAATCGCATTTTTTTAGCCTCAACCGGTCCCACATATTTCCATTCGTTGGTTGCAAGGTCAAGAATTTCGAAATGGATTTTCCAATTGCCGCCATGCTCGGTACTCGACGGGCAAATCAGGCGGTTGTTGATGAGTTCGGGCTTATTCTTGATTGGTCCGAGGAAACCTTCTTTCAGTGGCTCACGTTCACTCCACGTTCTGCCACCGTCTTTTGACCTGACTAACCATCCAGTCCAGTCGGCCACTCTGAGTCCAACTTTGAAAAAAAGCAGCAGTTCGCCATCGGGCATCTGGAAAAGGACCGGGTTCCAACATGCTTTTCTTCTCATATTGTCTATATTCCATCCTTTTCTTGGAATGATCGGACCGGCAGTTGCCAAAGTTGTGGTACTTTCCACTCCAGCAATGCGGGCATCGTCAGTACCTAATAGGAACACTCCATCGGCAGCGAGGATAGGGGCTTCCCATTTGTCATTACCTTTGGTTTTGCGGCTTACCCAAATGCACACATCCGGATTGTTCTCATGTAGTCCTCCAAAATAAGCAGCCAGCAAGTCACCATTTGGCAGTTCTACTATTGTAGCCGCATGGCACTGAGGAAAGGAAGCCTGTTCATAGAGGAACTGGTATTTTTTCACTGCTTTGTTCTTATGTGGAATGTCTGTCTTGAAAACATGGTTTCCTGACCCTATTTCTTTTTTCATGCCATCAGGCAGCCATATTTCAGCCGTCGTATTTGCCGGAATGTCGACTTCCCAATTGAGATGTTCCAACGATTTGGTCCATTTGCTTTTAACCAGTCCATAAGGAGTGGTATATTGAGCATTGGCTGAGAAACAGTCTGGTATACTGAAATCAGGTTTCAGGACTATCTTTTTATAACCAGGCAACCCAGGTCGTATTCCACCCAGATACTCGTAGCACCATGTAATCAAGTCGCCTAACAACATGACATGGTTGCCGCTGTTCATGGCGGGATTGGCCTTGTCGCCATTCCACAGTTCCCAAACGGTTGTGGCACCGTTGTTCACCATGTAACCCCATGACGGATATTTTGTGTTAGTGGCAAGGAGGTAAGCCACATCGCCGAAACCGTTGTCACTAAGAGTTCTCAAAAGCCATGATATGCCAATGACACCACAACTCACCATACCTTGGTTGAGTGTTATGATGTTGTTTATGACATTTTTCACCACTTCATCCCTACAATTGTCTGGAACCAAACCAAAAGCGAGAGGAAGCAGATTGGCAGTGGCTGTATTGTTGCCATAAAACACGCTGTCAGGATACAACACATGTCCAGGCACAAGAGATGTACCCTTTTTTTTGGTAAGGAAACGATTGTTGAAAGCCTCGGTCATCCAGTTTGCTTTTTCCTGCCATTTTTCCTCATCCTTGGGCATATTGAGCAATTTGGCATATTTAGCCATCAGTTGCATCACTTTAATGGTATAGGCCGTAGAAATCAAGTCACCGTCGGTCTGCCGCGCCGGATCCGCACTATGGATGAGTTCCAATTTCTCAGGTGGCATACACCAGTCCCCATATTTGTCATGTCCTACAATACCGTCGTTACAATATTCCGAAAGAATGTGATCAATCCATTTCACAATATTGATGTACGACCGTTTTATAGGTTCTATGTTACCATACTGCTCATACACCATATCGCATGCGAAAGGAAGGGCTGCCGGCCAAGTGACATCATCGCTGTAGTAGTTCCAGAAAGCTGGTGCTACATCGGGTATGTTTCCGTCTGCCCTTTGCGAATCGCAGATATCGGATATCCATTTGTTGTAGAGTCTTTCATTGTTGAAGATAAAACTCTCGCCTAGACAACCTACAGTGCGGTCGCCCAACCAAGGCTGCCGCTCATTGCGTTGAGGGCAGTCAATCGGCATACCCTTGTAGTTGCTCAAGATGCCCCAGCATGCGTTGTCGTAAATTTTGTTCAATATGGTGTCGCTGCATTCAAACAGTCCAGTCCTTTCCATTTCATCGCTCACCACATGAGCCACGAAGTCGTCTGTTTTGGCATTGCTGTAGCCGCTAACCTCAACGTATCTGAAACCGTGATATACAAATGTGGGATGCCAGAAATCGCCATTCTCCTTTCCATTACATATATAAATATCTTCTGATTTGGCATCACGCAGATTGGCGGTGTATAGATGACCTGTTGAGTCAAGTTTCTCAGCATATTTCACATGAATGTTGTTGCCTTCATTCCCTTTGACCCTGAATGAAACCCAACCAGCCATATTTTGTCCGAAATCTATGATGTAGTTCTCGCCGATTGTCTCTATGGACTTCGGGGTAATTTCTTTGACCACATGCATGTTGGGCGTCATCTGTCCACACAATTCACCCGTTGGGATGGAGACCCTTTCTGCAAAACTCCACAAAGTGTCGTCATATCCATAAAAGTCCCATCCTTCAAGGTTTTTTCTGGCGTCAAACTCCTCACCATCATATTCATTATTGGCACGGATAGGACCATCGGCACAAAGTTTCCACTTCTCATCGGTCTTGATGGTCTCCTGGCTTCCATCTTCGTATTCAACAATCAGGTCAATACGACATTTTGGATAACCGAAGACAGGTGTCTTGTATGGTTTGTTTTGTCGCATGGGGAAGAATCTTCCATTGCCCAAAATGATTCCGATTGTATTGCCTTCAGTCTGAAGAAAAGAGGTGACATCAAAGGCATTGTACATAACCCGCTTACGGTAATCTGTCGGCACAGGACTCAACACCTGATTGCCTACTTTTTTCCCGTTTAGATGCAGTTCGTAAAGACCCAGACCTACTACATAGGCTGTGGCTTGCGCCACCTTCTTTTGAATCTTGAAATCATGCCTCAAATAACGGGCTGAAAGACGTGTGTGCAGACCTTCTTGCTCACCAGGAAAAAGTCCCTCGTGTCCTATCCATCGGCTTTTCCATTGCGACTCGGCCATAAGGCCGACACCAAATGATGCAATCGGACTCCAATCGGATTTTCCTTTGTTGGTTATGACTCGTACCTGCCAGAATGCCCTTTGATTGGCTCTTAATTTTATACCTGCATAAGGGACAAGCAATTGTTGTTCTGAGGTGACTTCACCAGAATCCCATAAGTCTCCGATTTGTTTTTCAGCATTTACCATCGTTGAGCTGACAAGAATCCGGTATGACTGTTGCACTACATCTTTTTTAGAGGATTTCTCCATCCAGCTGAACCTTGGCGCATCAGTGTATAATCCAATTGGATTGACCAGATTTTCAGTTTTCAGATTATATACCTCTACACTTGCCGCAAGCAGACCCACCTGCGACATCAAAATGAGAATAGCGAATAAATATAGTTTTTTCATGGTGTTTATTCGTTAAGGTCTCTTGACTGTTTAAGTGAAGAATGTTCATCAATTGAAGTCTGGTCTTTTGAGAGATAATTCTTCCGGCTGTCGACAGCAATCAGAACACCATCGTTTGCCCTGCCTGGTATGCGTTGATGAAAAAAAGTAGTTGTCTTATTATCGAATTCACCAATGTAATATAGTTGACCGTCTTCGGCGGAGAACCACCACAAATTTTTTCTGTCACCGCTGATTTTTGTAAGATCCACTTTCATGGGAACACAATTGTAATTGTATATCAGCAGATAGTCATTCCCCCGTGTGGCGATGAGACGGTTGTATTTCTTTCCGTTCTTTCCAACAATGAGTTGCTGGTCAGGAACACGCTCAAAGTAGGGGAATGAGAGCATCAGATTCTTAAGATGTTTCATTTGATTGAAACCAGGGTCTCTAAGCGCATCATACCAGGCCTTTTCTGTTCCGTCACTACCATACGAGGTTGGATAACCAGGTTTGAGCATCTGCATGATGGCATTGTGGCCATAGGTATGGCCGCAGCTGCCGGCAAAAACCGACCAATAAGCGTAACGGCGCACATCATAGTCCATCCACCGCTCTTCGTTGGGGTCATGCAGTCCTTTTGGAATATCTTCATAACTGGGTTCGGCATCAAGGACTGGTTTCATCGGATTATATGCCCATGTGGAGTCAACATACATCCAGTTGTCTTCCTCAGTGTCATCAGGTATGGGGTAATCGGCATTTCCCATTCGCTGTCCATATTTACGATGCCCGCTTTGGAACATGTGAAAATCCATCCAAGTAGCTTTACTCCACCATTTGGCAGAGGTATAGCGTCCACGAGGATGATAAGTCATCAAGTGATGCTTATCGATTTCTTTAATGCTTGTGGCCAAAGCGTTCCAGACTTCCGGATGGATATCACCTTGAATGTCACCCCCCATAATCCAAATGATATTAGGACAGTTCTTGTAGCGTTGTGCAAGGAATTGTCCGTATGCTTTGGCTTGTGTGGCATTGATTTTTTCTGCTTTCACCATAGAGCCCCAAATACAAACCATTCCGATGTAAATCCCATAATTGGCAGCCATGTCAATTATGTAGTCGAGATGGTCCCAATAGCCGTAGACACCCTTTTGGTTGATTTTGTCGAAGTTCCATCCATCCACTAGTGAGGGTTGCCCATAGATATTGTAACTTGGCACACCGTCCATCACTTGAATCTGAACAACATTGTAGCCAGCCTGTTGGCATTTTTTCAAATAGAACTCAGCCTCGGCCCTGTCGAGTCTTTCCGGCAGCAACCAACCCGTCTCACCTTGGTAGAAAAAGGGCTGTCCATTGGAGAACATCAAGTAACGGTTGTTTTCGCTCACCTTTAATTCGCCATTGTCCCAAGGTTTCTCGGCTCCATATACAATTAGGGAGAGGAGGGCAAAAAGAAAAGTAGTAATAGATTTACGCATTTATTTTGTGTTTTATTGATTCAATATGTAAAGTTTTCCGGGTTCTGTGCTCAACTCATACAGGTATGTTTTCCTTATACCTGTGCTGCTGTCTTTTATGTCATTGTTTTCTACAATTTTTTGATGCCCATCGTCAAAATACAGCGACATATTTGTTTTTGTAGCTTTTTTCAAACCTTTACCACGCAATGGAGAAAAAGAGCGAATTCTACAAAGACCACCATTGCGTGAATAGATTTCAATTTTTTGTGCCTTGCCCTTGGTCCACTGAATATTGACCTCAAAGCCGCCTCGTGCCACAAGTCCCGACACCGCACCTTCTTTCCATTCGGAGGGAAGAGCAGGCAATACGAAGAGATAATTGTCATGGCTTTGCAGAAGCATTTCGGCTATGCCAGCCACACATCCAAAATTACCGTCAATCTGGAAGGGAGGATGTGCGTCAAAAAGGTTGGGATAGGTGCCTCCGGTTTGTTTGGTTGTGCCGAAAATGAGAAATGTATCGGGTGATAAGGTTAGTTGGTCATTAATCAGTTTCAATGCATGGTCACCATCTAATAATCTTGCCCAGAAGCAAACTTTCCAGCCCATGCTCCAACCGGTAGATACATCCCCTCGGTGCTGAAGTGTTTTCTTTGCGGCCTGAAACAATTGCGGCGTGGTAAAAGGTGAAATCTGCCTTCCGGGGAAAAGAGCATACAAGTGGGACACATGTCGATGATTGTCATCAGGACTGTCAAGATCATCAAGCCATTCCTGAATTTGTCCCCATTTCCCGATTTGCAGCGGAGCCAAGGCTTCCGCAGTTTTTTCAAAATGGTTTGCGGTGCTTTCATCATTCAGCAACCGTGAAGCATGTGCCACCTCATGGAAGAGTTCGAAAAGCAGTTCGTTGTCCATGCTGGCACCTGCCGTAAGGGGAACTCCGCCTTTGGGCGAATTCTCTGGTGACACACTCGGCGCTATGATTTTCCATCCTTTTTCAGGATGGGCGATTAGGATGTTTTCCAAAAATCTGGCCGCATCGCGCATCAAAGGGTATGCCTTGCGAAGGAAGTCCATATCTCCTGTAAAAAGGAAATGCTCCCACAGATGGTGACTGAGCCATGCGGCGCCAGTGGGCCACATACCCGATTGTGCATGGTCAACAGGCCCCGTTATGCGCCACTGGTCAGTATTATGGTGAAGCACCCATCCGTCGACTCCATAAATTTGACGGGCGGTCTCTTTTCCAGTCTCAGCCACCTCGGATATCAGTCGGAACAGCGGACCGTTTAATTCTGTAAGATTAGTGACCTCACTTGGCCAGTAGTTCATTTCCAAATTGATGTTCGTGGTATATTTGCTGTCCCAGGACGGGAATAACTTCTCGTTCCATAATCCCTGCAGATTGGCTGGGTTCATGTCATCAGGCTGTGAACAACAAATAAGCAAATATCTTCCAAATTGAAAATAAGTGGAAACAAAATAAGGGTCTTCATGACTACCGAATTGGATAAGGCGCTGGTCGGTAGGCAAAGACGCATAGCGGTCAGGACCAAGATTGAGCGAGACCCTATTCATATACTGGCTGTATTGAGCCACATGAGCAGCCTTGACAGCCGAATAGTCTTGCTCCATAGCTTTATGGAGGCATTTCTTGACGAATGACTCCTCATCACCGCTGATGTCTTTGTATGACTTCACATTTGTACCTATCGCAACATATACTACAGCCTCATCAGCCCCGACAACAGACAGGATGCCGTCGGCACAGGAAAAAGAACCACCTTTGTGATTGACAGCCAATCGTCCTTGAAAGCGTACTTTTCCTTTCACACTCTCGTGTTTGGAAGATACTCCACGGAGCACCACTTCGCCTTTGTCGCTTCCGATGAGTACATCATTATGCGGAGAGGTTAAATTAGCAGTAAATGTTATCATGCCAGGACGGTCTGCTGTCAGCCGCATCATGATTACTCTTTCTCCAAGAGGTGCTGTCACCTCACGAAGATAATTGACACCTCCTGAACGGTAAGAAGTCACTACCACCGCACTGTCTAATGAGAGATGGCGTCTATACTGGGAATATTGAGCATGTCCCGGAAACGAAACATAGAGGTCGCCGAATGGTTGAAATGGCATGCCGCAATTTTTCACTTCCCCAGGCATGATTTTTTCGTTGGCCAACTGCTGTGCCTCACGATAATTCCCATGTAAAACAAGTTTTTGAACCAACGGCAATGCTTTCGCCGCGGAAGGATTTACATTGCTGTTGGGCTGCCCAGCCCAAATTGTCTCCTCATTTAGCTGGATACGTTCCAAAGCAGGTGAACCGAAAACCATACCTCCCATGGCTCCATTACCCACGGGAAATGCCTGAGTCCAAGTCATGGCTGGCTTGTCATACCATATCCGTTGAGATTGAGCTGTTGAGCCTGCCGTTCCAAGACAAAGGAATATGGCTAAGAAAAAAATAAAAGTTTTGTATCTCATTTCAGATTGGTTTTCATCATTTCTTCTGGTTCAATCGTAACTTTCGATTCATCAAGCATATTGCGGTCCAAGTTGAAAGTGTCTATAAAGAAATTGTAGACAGCCATACGTTTGTTGATGCCGAAATCGTGTTTCTCATCAGGCAGGTGAACATTTTTAACTTCATCAACAGCGCCATAAAAGCCATAAATGCGTTGTAGGAACGGATATTCCAGAAGAGGCACAGTGGAAGTCCAGTCGCCACCGTCGGAGACAATAAGCATGGGGTGGGGGGCAAACATGGCAGCGAGTTCGGCATTGCAAGTGCCGCCTGCTGAGAGATGAATGGGCATACCGCTTTCACATGGGCAACCTCCATCAAAATGTGAGGCCAGATTAACAGTCGGGGCTGCCGCGGTGAATCTGCTGTCGAGAGCTGAAAGCAATATGGTATGTGTGCCACCTCCTGAGCCTCCATTCACACCTATTCGGCTCATGTCGATATCTTTTCTGTTATTGCACATGTAATCAAGCAATAGCAGACCAAAGGCTGCCTGCATAGTGTGTGCTCTTGATGTGTGGTGTGCGTCATTGGGCAACTCTTTCTCCGACTCTCCCCATCCATAAAGGTCGAAATCTACGCATACTGCTCCCATTCGGGCTAATGTGCCCATACGTTGTTGCTGGTCTTTTCTGTATCGTCCTTGATTGAAATGTCCTCCAGGACAAATGATGAGAGCATGCCTGCCTTTTTTCACAGGAGTATAGATTGAACCGAAGACATGCTGTCCTGGGGTCGTTTCCAGACAGATGTTTTGCACAGTGTATCCATCGTATTTCCTTATTTTGGAGAGGATGGGTTTGGCTTTCACACAACTGTCGAGCAAAGCATCTATGCCCAACCGTTCACGCATCTCCCGTCTTAAACTGTCACGTCGTAGTTCCCATGAATCTTTATCCGAATAAAGCGTGCTTAGATACGCCAACATCTCCCCGCCCTCGTCTTCGTGACGACGAGGATATTCATAAGGCTTGATTTTATAGAGCTTGTCGTTCTGTTTCCACCAATTGAAATCGAAATATTTGCAAATATTGTCTAATGTTTTCTCAATACTGTATGGACGGATGCGGAAATCGGCATACGGCAAAATCAAACCTGCGGTGTCGACATTGTATTTGAACCGCACTTGAAATCTTTGTTCCAAATCGTTCATCACTTCATTGAGCGGCCTTCTGAATTGTGATTCGTAATTTTGTGAGAAGGATAAAAGTGCGACGAGAAAAAAAGCTGATAAGGAAATGGTTCTTTTCATAAAAATGTCACATTATTCATATTTATATATTGACGTGAAAGAAATCAAAATGTCATCATCATACAGTCAACCAAGGACTGAATAAAAGCAGGGAACGATTCGCATCGTTCCCTGCAGAGTGTTGAGAGAGAGTTTATGAGAATTATGGCAATCTTCTGATTTTTATTTGCGAGGCTCTGAAATATGACACATCATTCACATCAGATGAGATTCCCGGAATATTGGCATAGCCAAACTTCAAAGTTCCAGGCTTCTCAACATCAATGTCAAGACGAGCATAGTCCCATTCATAATTAGAAGCCAGATTACGAAATTGCATAGCCCTGACCGTATCAGTGGGATTTGCCTCATTGTTGATAAAAGGCAAGCGGTTTATGCTGTCGATGGGCATTGTCAGAATGTTGGATTCTTTATACGGAGTAATCTCATATACAACAGGCTTATCATCAACATCAATCAATTTTGCGTACATGACAGCACCGTTGCCATTGGCATTGACAAAACCCTCAATACAATATTTGCCGGGATTAACATTTTCTGTACGGTTGATGTCAAATAAGAAGTCTTTATCGCTGTCCATATTTTGCTCCAATTCTATCATTTTTTCACGAAGGTCCTCATCAGCATCAGGGGTGACAGTCCAAGTGTGGATATTTGAACGGCATCCGGACAAAGTGCTGATTTGCATTTTGAATTTTTTCAACATTGAATAACATTCATCTGAAAGATATTCCTTCGGATTTTCTTTGATATTCTTATCCACATTCATGTGTATGGAGAATGCCGTGTATATCATTAACAAAAGTGACAATAGCCATGCGGCAACCAGCACAATCTTTGAAGATGCGCTCATGTCGGGAGAATCCGGTCTTTTCAGCAACCATCTGACAATGGCAAAAAAGGGTATCAACAATATACAGAGGATGGACAGGAAAAGCCCCCACAGCATCCATGGATGGAGATTATGTGCAATGTGTGAGATCTCCATGTCATCAAAAGGGCCTGCACCAAAAATAAAAGCAATCGCTGTAAAAACCAGGCCAATGAACAAAGCTAATAATATCAATAAGGCAAGTATGGCCATTAGTCCCATCAGTAGTCTTAAGAATCCTGATAGACACCCTTTTGCACGGTCTCTGTTGGATGGATTCTGCACGAAGGTTTTTGCAGAGTTGACACCCTTTGTCAGTTCCTCAGTTATTGCCTTAGCTGTCACGGGTTTGCCATACATCCGAAGTCTGTCTTCCGGAGTTTTAGCCTCAGGTATCAAAATCCAAGCCACGAAATAGATAATAGCCAAAGTGCTGAAAGACATGAACAACAATATGACAACCAAAAAGCGAGGTATCAGCGTGTCATTTATGCCGAGATAATGGCAAATACCAGAAACCACACCACCCAAAATCTTGTCGTCGGGATCACGGAACAAAGCTTTTGATGAACGACCCTCTTCTGAATAGGAACCTGCAGATTCGTTTTGATAGGCATTCGCACCATCTTTTGAATTGTCTTCCACATTGTCGAATTCTTGAGGATCACCTATTCGGCGGATAATATCACTCACATGTTCTATGGTAATGGCCTGTACACCTTGGGCTTGAAGCTCAGATAACAATTCTGCTACACGGTGCTCCACATCATCGGCTATTTCATCTCCACCCTCACGGTTGGCATAGTACCTACGCATGTTCTCGTTGTATTTGAGGAGCAATTCATAAGCATCCTCATCAATAGGGTAGAGAGTACCAAAAATATTTACACTAATATTCTTTTTCATAATTTATTGATGTTTTTATTATTTTTTCAAGGTTTCGATAGTACGTATAAGAGATTCCCATGTAGTTTCCATTTCTGCCAGAGCATTCGTGCCCTCCGTGGTGAGACAATAGTATTTCCGGGGCGGGCCTTGGGTTGACTCTTGCCATTCATAGGATAATAGACCGTCTTTTTTGAGACGTGTGAGCAGCGGGTACAGTGTACCTTCAACCACGATCAAGTCTGCCTCCTTCATCTTATTAATAATGTCGTTCGCATAGCAGGCCTGACGGTTCAGAATCAAGAGCACGCAATATTCAAGCATGCCCTTACGCATCTGTGATTTGGCATTGTCTTTGTTCATCTTTTGTTGTTTTGATAAATCTGATGCAAATATATACAATTTTATAGTACTATGTAATACAAGGTACTAAAAATTAATATTATTTTCACAAAATTAACAAGTGAAAACAGTTTAAAATGAACAACACCTTATTAAAATTAAGATAAGAGGAGAAATCAGTAATGATGGGGAAAAACATATTTATTGAAAAAATATTTGTTTAATCAGATTTGTTTTATATCTTTGCAGTGTATCCAACCATTCTACTATGAAAACACGCACAAACAAAGCCAACATTTCTCACAAATTTCTTAACATTAAGGAACGCGATAACTTTTCTTTCTGAGCCATAGGAGGACTACTATTTTCATTAATAGTAATTTATTGTTTTCTAATTATTTATAACCAATTACTTAAACATAGATATCAATAGACTTTATGGAACTCCCATTTGCAGAATCATGGAAAATCAAGATGGTAGAACCCATCAGAAAAAGTACTCGGGAAGAACGTGAGCAATGGCTGAAGGAAGCCCATTACAATGTATTTCAATTAAAGGCAGAACAAGTGTATATAGATTTGCTTACTGACTCAGGAACCGGAGCTATGAGCGACCGTCAATGGTCAGCTCTGATGCTGGGTGACGAAAGTTATGCCGGTGCCACATCATTCTATACACTACAATCTGTAATCCAGCGTCTTTTCGGCATGAAATATGTCATTCCTACGCATCAGGGCCGTGCAGCAGAGAATGTATTGTTCTCATATCTGGTAAAGGAAGGCAATGTAGTTCCGGGAAATGCCCATTTTGACACGACCAAAGGTCATGTAGAGAGCCGCAAGGCAAAGGCCATTGATGTGACGACAGATGAGGCACGCGACACCCAACTTGAAGTTCCTTTTAAAGGCAATGTGTCGCTGGAGAAGCTGGAGAAAGTGTTGAAAGAAAATCCTGGCAATGTGCCTTTTATGGTGCTTACGGTGACCAATAACACAGTAGGCGGTCAACCTGTTTCGATGAAGAATATCCATGACACATGCCGATTATGTCACCAATATGGTGTACCCGTTCTGATGGATTCTGCACGTTTTGCTGAGAATGCCTATTTCATAAAGACCCGTGAGGTAGGTTATGCTGACAAAACGATTAAAGAAATAGCCCTTGAAATGTATTCTGAAGCTGATGCCATGACCATGTCAGCCAAAAAAGACGGTATCGTAAACATGGGCGGCTTCATTGCCACCAACCGAGAGGAATGGTACGAGGGAGCAAAATTGTTCTGCATACCCTATGAGGGATACGTTACCTATGGCGGAATGAATGGACGTGACATGAATGCTCTTGCAGTAGGCCTTGATGAGAATACCGAGTTTGATATGTTGCATACAAGGATACACCAGGTGAAATATCTTGCCGATTTGCTCGACGAATATGGTATACCTTATCAGCGTCCAGCTGGTGGTCACGCCATTTTTGTAGATGCCGATAAAGTGCTCACTCAGATACCGAAGGAGGAGTTTCCTGCCCAGGCTCTCACATGCGAATTATATCTTGAAGCCGGTATCAGGGCGTGTGAAATCGGTTATATGCTCGCCGACCGTGATCCTGTTACCAGAGAGAACCGTTTTGGCGGATTGGATTTGTTACGCCTGTGCATTCCAAGACGGGTCTATACCGACAACCACATGAAGGTTGTGGCAGCTGCGCTGAAGAATGTATACGATCGGCGCATGGAAATCACACGGGGTCTTGAAATTGTTTGGGAAGCACCGCTCATGCGACACTTTACAGTTAAACTAAAAAGAGCCGAATAAAAAAATGAGAACCTGAAGTTGTTTGAAACAATGCTTCAGGTTCTCATTTTTTCATTGCGATATTAGAAGAACTTCACGATTTCGTCAAGATTCTTTCTTTCAGGACGATTGGGTTCTTCTGCTCTGTAACCTAAAGCAATGACTGCCATGACAGTTTCGTTTTCAGGTATGGAAAACAATTCTCTTAATTGGTCAGCATCACGCATCCCCATAATGAGAGTGTCGAACCCCATTGCTCTCGCTTTGAGGATTAGATAGCAGTTGCTCAATCCATTGTCATAAGCACCCCAGCCATCTCCGATTTCATTTGTCTGCTCACCTTGGAAGAAGCCTGATTTTCCTTTTTCAAAGGTAGAAACAATAAGAACAGGAGCATTGATGATTCTCTCCTTGTTTTGTCCGACCAAATCTTGAACAGCTGCCAGTTTTTCCTCACTGATAGCCACATAGTATTTGGTGGGTTGCTGATTTGCCCATGACGGAGCATCTTGAGCCGCTTTAATAAGATCCCGCACTTCAGCCTCCGTGATTTTCTTAGAGGCATCATAGCTGCGCACACTCCTCCTTGAAGTGAACACTTCATCGAATGAGGGTGCATTGGTTTTTGAATTACTGTTGTTTGAACATCCTGTCAATGTCAATAACGCCACAAAGGCACCAAATAAAATCTTTTTCATCTTTGTTGTATATTTAAGAATTATTGCAAAAGTAACGAAATAAATGAAATTAATTGTACTGTAAGACTGTAAAAACCAGTCAATGTAAACCATTTAGGACAAAAAGGACCAATAGCTTATATCATTTTGCAGAAATTATAAAACAAGACGTTTGGATATGATTAAAAAACAATATTTTTGCAAGTGTACGTTTTGTCATATCTTGAATAGCAATTATTTTAGAAAATAACATAAAATTACGCTCTATGATAAGAAATATTGTTTTGGCCATGCTGCTGTGTGGTTTTCACATTACTAAGGCTCAAGAAAAAGTGATGATGCTCGTCGGCACCTATA
>JAEEGL013200634.1_pt1 | contig 78710 bp, 74 predicted proteins | sample 9134231 | NCBI WGS metagenome assembly JAEEGL01 (sample SAMN16246548, study PRJNA631951) | gut metagenome | biome: gut microbiome; feature: rumen; material: fiber-attached | host: Bos | place: Iran: Karaj | collected 2018-10 | reverse complement strand
TTTAAATTCTTGATACCGCCTCTTGCATTACCAAATGTTATGTTGTTTTGAATTCTTTGTACTTGCATTTTCATACTCCTGTGATTTATGTACTTTTATTTTTCCCTATCATACCATGAAAATTAAAAATAAAATTTGCTAGGTTGGGGGGGGTAAATATAAAAAAGAGGAAGTGAAAATTTCACTTCTATTGTTTATAACATTTAAATAAACATTTTTAATTTTTTCTCTTTGATTAAATCGTATATTGCACAGCGAAAAAGTTTTGACAGAAACGTTTCCGGAACAGATTCTAAACATTCAGGATTTTTAATGACATTTACTTTATGTAAAATCCGTGCAATGCTTTCTATTTTTCCATATTCACAAAATACACGACGGTCAAAACATCTGCCCAAACAAATATAGTCATCCGGTAACAAAACACCTTTTTGTGGCATTAAGTCCATAATTTCCGTAAATTTTGTATTTTTTTCATCAAATCCCAAACCTTTTAAAATTGATTCTAAATAATATTTAGTTCCCCCATCGCAAACATAATCAGTAAATATCAATGTTTTACCTGTTCTTTTGCTGAATTCATTATCAACACCAAAATATTTAAAATATTCTTCCCAATCTTTAGCTTTAAATTCTTCGTACCGAGTATAATATTGTCCGTAGCCGCAATATGTCTTTTGGGGATATCTTGCACTTTTTGAAAAAGGTACAGCAACTGCATCAGCACCAAGTAAATGCATTGTTTCTACAATGACGGCCGGACTGCGACCTATGCCAACAAGTTTGTATCCGTTTTTGTACTCCTTATCCAGTTTATTTTTTGTTTTAAGAGCTATCCTTAATATTCGTTCGGCATCCCGATTTATGCTCATGTTATCACGAGTAAAATTACAACTATCATCTAATTTAAAAGTACCTTTTCTATTTAATATTCCAATTATTCGCCGTTCTTTTGGTGATAAATTTTGATAATCCGTATATTCAAAGTGTTTTTTATTAAATGTTGGTAAACAGTTTGTATTTGTTATTGTCTCTTCATATTTATAATTAATCGGATGTTCCACCATATCACTTCCATTTGGCTTTGACAGAAGGGTTTTAAGTTTTTCCCAACCTTGTCTGTCACTTTGGGACTGAATATTCTGCAAATTATTTATTTTGCTTTCACCTTTGAAGGTTATAAAAGGATTATTAAACTGTACCCTCTGCACTTGCATTTTTAATTTTATCCCTTTACCCCTTTGCCCCTTTTACATTATTGATGTTTTTAGTCTTGCCAATTCAAGAAATATTTCCAAAGCACCTTGCTCTGAATCGTCAATCAGATATTTCGGTGACAATTTTTTACTTCCAATAGTGTCCATACAATACCATTCTTTGTCATTTCCACCAACCGGCATATAAGTTATCCCTGTAGATGAGGAATACATTCGTCTCATATTTCTTTTATCCCGTTCAAATAACAAATTATCCAAAATCAAGAACTGCCCGTTAATCATTTGTCCGTTTTTATCAAGAGTCGCTTCAAAAATAGTAGCATCTTTCTTTTTTGTATCAAAATATTTGTAGTAGAGTTTTACGATAGAATTTTTTTCTCTTTTATTGATAGAAAGACAAACATTTGCATCAACATAATTTATAAAAGGCGGTTTGGAGGAATAATCATGAACTTTTCCTTGTAATAGTTTTATATCTTTTATACCGCCATATTCTCCAATCAAATTATAATATTTTTGAATTTTCGGGTACATTTTTTTTGCACTTTCAGAATTAAAAGAATCTGTTGCGATTGCAATTAACTTTTGTCTTCCTGCTCGGAAACTAATGTTGTTAATATTCGGTATATTTTGTTTTCCGGTATAATTAGCCGATATATTAATGCAATTATTCTGAACTCTTTGTACTTGCATTTTATATTTACCCCTTTACCAATTTACCTATTTACCCCTTAAATCCTATGGGTTTTGCTTCTGTTCCGTTACGGGTTTCTTTAAATTTTTCTATGGCTTTATCAAAGTCCTCCTGAATGATTCGGAAATACTGTTTGTCTTTGCCGGAAACAGTATCATTATCCATTTTATCGTGAATCCCGGCTCTGTCATATCCGAATAAATGGGCTTCATTAATAATATATCTTATGTCACCGCCGCTTGCTCTTAAGTCATATAGCCTTTTAACAAGAGCATCTTTGTCTAAAGTATCATCAAGCGGTTTTTTAGCCGAATGAATATCAAAAATTTGTCTGACTCCGTTTAAGTCCGGCAGTTTAACTTCAATATGCTTGCTTAACCTTCCCGAACGAATAAGAGCTTTATCCAAAGCTTTAAAATTATTAGTTGCACCTATTATAAAAATATTATCTTTGCTTTGGTCCAAATCTGAAATAAGTGTAAGGATTTGATCAAGTGCCTTATCACCGTGTTCATCGACACCACCCCTTTTTCTGCCGACAGCATCAATTTCATCAATAAATATTATGGATGGTTGCTTTTGCTTAGCTTTGTCAAAAAGCTCACGCCAATTTAGCTCTGTATCACCGACAAATTTGCCTTCCATTTCCAAACCGTTCAAACTTTCAAAATAGGCACCCGCTTCATTAGCTAATGCTCTTGCAATATGAGTTTTACCGGTTCCGGGAGGTCCATATAAGACAAAGCCCTTATTTACATCAAATGTATCATACATATCAGGATATTTTAACGGATACATTATACTTCTTTTAAGCTCTTTTATCAGTTCGTCCTGTCCGCCTACGTCTTTAAATGTAACTTTACTTTTAACTTCTTTTGTTTCCCTTGTAAGCTGAGCTACCATTTTTCTGTTAATTTTTTCTATTTCCTTTTGTTCCATTTTTGTGAAGTCAAAGGCTCTGCAAAAGTTCTTTCTGTAGCCCGTTAAATCACATTTTGGTGCCGGTTTAACCTGAATTGCATCTCTTGGTCCCGGCATAGAGATTAAGTCGTCTTCAAAAACATAATAAGTATCATACGGAGTAAGATAGTCCGTCTTTATTGTCTTTGAATCCATCAGTTTAATTTCAAAGTCATTCAAATTAACAATCTGTTTATTCCACTCTTTATCTGTATAAAAACCCAGATATCCCTGATATTTCCTTTCGGGAAGATAGAAAATGCGTGATATCAGACCGTCAATATTCTCAATACTTTTCAGCATTCTTATTTTTGCTTCGTTTAATTTCCTGCCGACAAGAATCAAATCTCCCGGTTCAACCTTTTCAAACATTGATGCAAGTCTGTCCTCAAGCGGAATTTTTAAAACCATTTCTAAGGATTCTTTTGAAGAAATTCCTTTAAAATTAATTTGATTGTAATTTTTATTTAGAATGTTTAAATCTGTTATATTTGAACTCTGAACTTCCGTATTCTTTTTATTTTTATATGTTTTTGATTGGAAATTGATTGTATTAATCGTGTTGTTAATTGGATTGACTTTCATTTGTACTCCTTATACCCCTATGAAAAGTATAAAACATAAAAAAAATATTTTACTGTTATTAATATTAGTTTTTACAAATTTTAACTTTTATTATATTCCTTTATTACCATACTTTTTAATAAGTTTATCTAAATAATTAATTGCAGCTTGTTCTTGTTTTTCCCATAATTCCTTATAGCTGTCAGCTGTTGTTTTAATTTTTAAGTGTTCTTTACTTTCACCGTTTGTTATATATCTTGCTTTAAATATCTGGTCAAATTCGTTATACTCTAATTCAACCAAATCATTTTCCTGCCCGATTTTCTTTGCTTTTTCCGATAGTGTTTTCAAAAATTCTTTATTAAAATTTTTTTCAATAACATTTACATTCGCACGGAAAGTTGTATTGTAATTTTGTAATCTTTGTACCTGCATTCTTCTTAATCCTAAAATTATCAAATTATTTTACGTACTTTGCATACAAATTATCTATATATGAAGTTGCCGCTTTTTTGGCTTTTTCCCTATATGCATATCTGCTTGAGTCACTGAGCTCCTGTCTGACTTTATCAACTCCGGATTTATTTCCTTTTTGAATTAATCTCGCTATAAATGTACCCTTATGAACAGCTTTGTTTGTTGCCTTTTTTGGATTACCGCTGAAACTTCCCACATATTTTATCTCTATTACATCTTTTTCTGTGCCTATTTTTGCGGCTTTATCAAACATCTTCTCAAAAACTTCACCATAAAACATTTCACCGTCTATCTTTAATTGAGCATGAAAAGATGTATTATAATTTTGAATTCGGTTTACCTGCATTGTATTTTCCTCTTTATATAAAAAATTATACGTATATATTATTTTAAAACCCCTAAAAAAATTTTTTGCGCATGGGGGTAGGGGGTAAATATAAATTAGTTGGTTGGAAAATTACAAGATAAAAGTCGGGTATTTGATTAGTAAGATTATAATAACAATAAAAAAACAGGAAGTGAAAAATATCACTTCCTGTTTTTTTTATTTTATATTTACCCTTATGCCATAGCTTTTTCAACAGCTACTGCAACAGCAACTGTTGCACCAACCATCGGGTTATTACCCATACCGATAACACCCATCATTTCAACGTGAGCAGGAACTGAAGAAGAACCTGCGAATTGAGCATCGCCATGCATTCTGCCCATAGTATCAGTCATACCGTAAGAAGCAGGGCCTGCTGCAACATTGTCAGGGTGAAGTGTACGACCTGTACCACCGCCTGAAGCAACTGAGAAGTATTTTCTTCCGTTTTCCCAGCACCATTTTTTATAGGTTCCTGCAACAGGGTGTTGGAATCTTGTCGGGTTAGTTGAGTTACCTGTGATAGAAACGTCAACACCTTCTTTAATCATGATTGCAACACCTTCGTTAACATCATCAGCACCATAGCATCTTACTTTTGCTCTTTCACCGTCAGAGAAAGGAGTTTCCTTAACGATTTTGAGTTCGCCTGTTTTGTAATCGTATTCTGTTTCAACAGAAGTAAAACCGTTGATACGTGCGATTACGTGAGCTGCATCTTTTCCAAGACCGTTTAAGATAACTCTTAAAGGTTCTTTTCTTACTTTGTTAGCATTTCTTGCAATACCGATAGCACCTTCAGCTGCAGCGAATGATTCGTGTCCTGCCAAGAAACAAAAACATTTTGTTTCTTCTCTTAATAACATAGCACCTAAGTTACCGTGACCGATACCAACTTGTCTTCTGTCACCAACTGAACCCGGAACTGCGAATGCCTGCAAACCTAAGCCGATAGCTTCAGCTGCTTCTGCAGCAGTTTTAAGTCCTTTTTTAATAGCGATAGCACAGCCGAGAGTATATGCCCAAGATGCGTTATCGAAAGCGATAGGCTGAATGCCTTTTACGATAGCATCAACATCGATGCCCTTAGATAAACACAAGTCGCGAGCTTCTTCCAAAGATTTGAAACCGTATTCCGGTAAAACTTTAGCAAGAGTTGCTTCACGTCTGTCTTGTCCTTCAAATTTTACTGTCATAATTTATTTCCTTTTCTTTATTCTTGTAATTTTACCATTGAGGCGGAGTTAGTAGGAATAATAAATTTTTGTAGTTCCTATTGAAGCCGACCCAATACATTTACCCCTATTCTTCTCTTGGATCGATGTACTTAACAGCATCAGCAAATCTGCCGTAAGTACCTACGTTCTTATCAAATGCTTCTTTAGGATCAACACCTTTTTTGATAGCATCCATAAATTTACCCATGTTAATGAACTGATATCCGATAACTTCATCATTCTTGTCTAAACCGAGCTTAAGAATGTAGCCTTCGGTTAACTGAAGGTAACGAACACCTTTTTGTTTGGTAGAGTGGATTGTACCACACATAGAGCAAAGTCCTTTACCTAAATCTTCAAGACCTGCACCAACAGGTAAACCATTTTCAGAGAATGCAGATTGAGTTCTGCCGTAAACGATTTGTAAGAACAATTCTCTCATTGCAACGTTAATTGCGTCACAAACCAAGTCTGTATTAAGAGCTTCCAATATAGTTTTACCCGGAAGAATTTCACCTGCCATAGCAGCTGAGTGTGTCATACCTGAACAGCCGATTGTTTCAACAAGAGCTTCCTGAATAATACCTTCTTTAACATTAAGGGTTAATTTACAAGTACCCTGTTGCGGAGCACAACAGCCGCAGCCGTGAGTTAAACCTGAAATATCCTTAATTTCTTTACATTTTGTCCATTCGCCTTCTTGCGGAATTGGAGCAGGAGAACCTTTAACACCACGGTGTACGCAGCATTTTTCTTCGATTTCCTTGGTAATTTCTATTTTGCCCATTTGACCTCCTTATTAATCAAAAATAAAGCTAATATCCTCTAATAAAATTATTATATTATAAACAAATTATCTTTTGTGAAATTTTTTGCAAAACTATATACTGTAAATGAAGGTTTACTTTATAACAAAAATCGTTATATTAGAAATATGAGAAAATCCATAATACTGACTGTTTTATTTTTAATATGCTTACCTGTATTTGCAGACGATTTTTTTGACACATATACAGGTGTTGATAATGCATGGGACGGACAAAAAGCAATTACTAACAAAGAATTTGAAAAGGCAATTGATACTTTAACGGAAAAACAACAGAAAAAAGAAGCAAGACAAAGAAAGAGAAAAATTAGAAAACATACCGGCGGAGGCACAAGTTTGCATGCCGGACTTGAACCAATGAGTGAGATTAATGCACAAGACAGCTTAAAAAATAAAGATAAAAACGAAGGACAACTTTTGAATATACCGGTAGAAATAGTTGTTGACGGGCAAATTTTAGAACCCGGCTTCTACAATATCTTTGGGGAAAAAGACGAAAAAAACAATGTCTATCTTTCCTTCTATCAGTCACAATATTTTAAAGGCAAGGTTAAAGCATATAAAACTAATGATGATTATGATTCAGACAGTCTGGATTTTGTAAAATTCATTCCTTATGACGAAAATTATATCAAAATTATTTTTGGTTCTCTGGATTTTAATGCCTATGCTTATGTAAAATATTACGAAAAATAATGCCTGAGACTCTGCCGAAAGTTTCTTATAATTCCGGGCATTATAAATTTTCGGGATTATCCCTTCTTCTTACAACGATTAATTATTACACACCTCAACTATCCCCGGCTGTGGAGGGAATAATGTTTATCTTTTACTTCCATAAAATCAGAATTATTTGCGAGTATTAACTAACTGCCTTTGGCAAATTTATTGATAGTACCAACAATTCTTTGTGAAGAAGCATTACTTATTGCAACACCTTGGAATAGATGCAATATCTCTCTCACATTATAACCATCATCATATTTTTCTACAGGAAGTTTGCCATTTTGTAAATCAGTCAGAACTTTTTCTTTTGCTTTATTAATAAAACTTTCAATTTGCTCATCATTAAATTCAGGGTACCCTGCTTTTAATACATGAGTTATGAACTCTTTGAAGGTATCCATGCGATTTGAAATCTTATCCATATCAGTAGTGAACTCCTTCTTTTGAGCACTTGCAACCATTAAAGTTTCTTTATATTCAGCTTCTTTTTCCGACAGTTCTTCATATCCTTTTTTTCTTATCAGTGCTATATCTGCATCAATTTCATCACTGCTATATGCACTAATACCTAATATCGTTTTATATGTACCATCAACAATAACATTATCAAATGATTCCATAATATCAGCAAAAGATCTTGAGCTCATTGTTATTTCTTTCTTTTTTGATGAATCTTCTTCATTCTTACTGTTAACAACTTCTTGCTCTTCTTTTTTATCGTCCTCTGTTACTTTCCTGACTTCAGGTTTAATATTATGTACAAATTTGTTAATAATAGAATGAATATTTGATGATGACATAAAAACTCCTTTATATTTATTGCTGTACATTATTTATATCGGCATATTTTGTTAAAACTTTAGTACAAATAGACAAAACAGTTTTATTTATTCGCATTATATTAGGCAATATCGCTGGATTTGAGCCGATTGTAAAGATTTCAAACATTTCTTAATAATTATTTACATTTCTTTACATACAAATAAATTATGTATGTTTGATATTAAATCAAGAGGTAAATTAAGTAGGTTAGGGTTTATAACCCAACAATAAATTTTATTAAAAATTTGTCATTGCATAAATAAAACAATCAAAAATTTTTTATTTTTATATGTCCACATCTGACGTGACAATTATTTATAATGACAATATAAGGAGTAAATTATGAAAAAACAAAAACAAATATTAGTATTAGGTGTCGGCGGTGGCGGTCAAAATATTTTAAATCAATTACAAGAGCAAGTTAATAACAATGTTAGACTAATTACCATAAATTCAGATGAACAATTACTGAAATCATCAAAAACTGATATCATTTTATTTCCGCAAGAAAAAAGAATTTTCAAAAAATTTATTAAAAACGACCGTTTGAACAATTTTAAACATTTATGCAACGGTATATTTTGTAAAAAACCATCTTATGGCTGCGCCGGAGATAAAGATACAGGAGAAAGTCTTGCGAAAAAACATGTTTCATTGCTAAAAAACGAAATAAAGCAAAGTAACAGAATCTTTATCATTTCTACATTTGGCGGTGGTTTTGGTACCGGTGCCGTTCCGGTTATCGTTGATTATGCAAAACAACTAAATACTAAATTAACTGCAATTGTTACAATGCCGTTTCGTTTTGAAGGAAAAAGAAGAAACTTGCAGGCAAATGAAGGTATGGAAAAGTTAAAAGAATTAAAAGATAATTTGATAGTTATCAATAATGATGATGCAATCGGTTATATTGAAAATAAAATTTCCGCTAATGAAGCATTCTATTATATAGGAAACTACATTATATCTAAGATGTTTGATATATGTAATAATGAAGATATTTGCATATAGTCTGTCGAACTTACTAATCCGATAATTATTATATATTTACCCTGAATTATTTACCTCAAATTATTTACCCCAAAAATATTTACCCCTGAAATATGCTCATAACAGCGATAAATTGACAATTTAACGAAAATATGCGAAAGTAATTGTATGTTTACAGTGCTTGAAAATACACTATACCCTTTTGTAGTTAAGTTTAATGAATATTTATCAAATTACATTTTGGTATTTTTGCTTTTAGGTGTCGGCATTTGGTACACAATAAGAACAAAATTTGTTCAGGTAAGATTTTTTGGAGAATGTATCAAAAACACATTTGGCGGACTTGTTCATTTTGGTAAAACACATGAAAGCGGAATGAGTTCTTTTCAGGCTTTATCAACTGCAGTAGCAGGACAGGTCGGTACAGGAAACATTGTCGGAGCTTCAGGCGCAATACTTATCGGAGGTCCCGGAGCAATATTTTGGATGTGGGTAATTGCTTTCTTCGGTATGGCAACAATCTATGCAGAAGCAACACTGGCAATAAAAACACGAATTGTCGAAGAAAATGGCGAAATTAAAGGCGGTCCTGTTTATTATATTACAACTGCTTTTAAAAATAAGTTCGGAAAATTTTTAGCAGATTTCTTTGCAGTCGCAATCATTCTGGCACTTGGATGCATGGGGTGTATGGTTCAATCAAATTCTATAGGTTACAGTTTGCAGCAAGCTTTCGGTATTCCAAGCTGGGGTGTGGGAATTATCTTGGTTATAATCTGTGCTTTTATTTTTATCGGAGGAGTAAAAAGATTAGCTTCCGTAACGGAAAAAATAGTACCGATAATGGCTGTTATGTTTTTAATCGGCGCCACGGGAATTTTAATTGCTCGCATACAATATCTGCCAGAAACTTTCGGAATGATTTTTAAATATGCCTTTCATCCGCAGGCAATAATAGGCGGAGGGTTTTGGTATGCTATCATGGCAACAATAAGCCAGGGTGCGAAAAGAGGATTGTTCTCAAACGAAGCCGGTATGGGTTCAACTCCGCATGCTCATGCTCTTGCTCATGTTAAACACCCTCACCAACAGGGAACGGTTGCAATGTGCGGAGTTTTTGTTGATACTTTTGTAATTTTAACTCTTAATGCCCTTGTTATTATCTCAACTCTTTATACTCCTGACGGGGCTTTGTCAAACGGTTATTTTGGAGATATTACAAATGTACTGGGTAAAACAAATTTGGTTCAGACAGCCTTTGGAACAGTTTTTGGAGCTAAATTCGGAGAAGTGTTTGTAGCACTTTGTTTGATGTTTTTTGCTTTTTCTACAATAATCAGCTGGAATTTATTCGGAAAAATTAATATGATTTATTTGTTCGGGAAAAAACACCCCAAAACTGCAACTTTAATTTATACACTTATTGCTTTATTTTTTATAATGCTTGGAACGATTGTATCAAGTGACTTTGTGTGGGAATTAACCGATATGTTTAATAATCTGATGGTAATTCCAAACGCAATAGCATTATTCGCTCTGACCGGTTTGGTTATCAAAACAATGGAATCGGCAAAAGAAGATTAATTATTTTTCAATTAAAAATATATTTTAGTGGTGACAGTGATGTGCTTCGCTATGATGGTGACAATGTGCGTGTTCGTGACCATCTCCTCCGCATGCGTTTTCACCTGTTTCAAGAGTGTCAGCTACATAGCTTCTGATAACTTCCAGTATTGGTAATTCAGGACAGCCGATTACAACTTCAACACCGTTTTGAGCAAATATCATCATTGGTCTTCCGCCCATACCGCCTGCTAAAACTTTGCTTACACCCTGCTCAGATATCCAGCTTGCACTTTGGCAAGAAATTCCTTCTTCCGGTACTTTTTTTTCTATACTTATAATCTCTTTTGTTTCAGGGTTAACTTCTGCAAAAGTAAATGAATCACAATGTCCGAAATGACCGCAAAGTTTACCTTCCAAAGTCGGAATACAAATTTTCATAACTATATCTCCTTTTAGTTTTTCAATATTACTCTGTAATAAAATAGCACTTTCTAATGCTTCCGTATCGGTTAAATTATGCCTTTTGGCATAATCACGCAAAATATTTAAAATATTTTCGTTAATTCTTCTGTTGAATGGCACTTTTTTAAGACAGGTTTTCTTTCTTCCTGCCATTTCTCTTTTGCCGCCCCAATTTGAATTACCGCAACATCTCATAACAAAAGACTAACACTCACACTTGATTATGTCAATACAAAATCAATATAAATTTTGTTTGACTAGATTTGCATAATTTATGTTACAATATATTTGTGGTTTATAATTAGGAGGAATAAAGATGAAATATGTATGTAAAGTGTGTGGGTATATCCATGAAGGCGATGCTCCGTTAGAGCAGTGCCCTAAGTGTAAACAGTTTAATGTTTTTATGCCGGTTGGCGAAAATAAATCAAATCCTTATGCAGGAACTCAAACGGAAAAAAATTTGAAAGCTGCATTCGCAGGTGAATCAGAAGCAAGAAATAAATATACCTATTTTGCTTCAAAAGCTAAAAAAGACGGCTATGAACAAATTGCGGCATTATTCCTTAAGACTGCTGAAAATGAAAAAGAACACGCAAAATTATGGTTTAAGGAACTAAACGGCATCGGTACTACTTCGGAAAACCTGAATGCTGCAGCAGACGGTGAAAATTATGAATGGACTGATATGTACGAAGGTTTTGCAAAAACTGCGGAAGAAGAAGGATTCCCTGAACTTGCAAAAAAATTCAGAGGTGTTGCAGCAATTGAAAAACACCATGAAGAAAGATACAGAGCTTTGTTAAAAAATGTTGAAACAAATCAAGTATTTGAAAAAAGTGAAGTTAAAGTTTGGGAGTGCAGAAATTGCGGTCATGTAGTTGTTGGTACAAAAGCACCGGAAGTTTGTCCGGTATGCGCCCATCCGCAAAGTTTCTTTGAAATAAACGAACAAAATTATTAGATAATTTGCTTAAAAAAATAAAAAACCGATATGATAAACATATCGGTTTTTTTTTGTAATAAAGTTCTTTTGTTAATTCAACAGATTACTCAAATTTTTTTGCAAGTATTGAATAAATTACTTGGAATATAGCCATTATGTATTTCTTCAGTATCTATATAACCCTTGGGAGCTATTCTAATTAAAACTTTTATTTTATCCTGTTCTCCATTTTTCAAGAACATACTTGCAATACACTGCATATCTTCTATAATTCTTTCATTAGTGATTTTCTCATTTTCTTGCCATACATCAAACAGAATATTATATTCTTTGTCTTTTATTAACCTCATATTATAGAAGTAGCCATCTGTCTTAACTTGGTCATTATATGATTTTTCAGGAATTTGCCTTTTTAGCTCAAATAAATCAATTTCATTACTTAGTATTTCTGAACGGGTTAATTTGTATGGTTGTTCCCAATAATTATTTATTTTATTTTCGGAATACATATACTTAACTATAAATACACAAATTGTTATTATAGTTATTAAAGCAGCTATTATTAAAAATATTTTCTTATTTATTTTTTTCATATCAACAATATTATTTCACTTTTTCGCAATTATCCTGACAATTGTTATTATAACAAATCGGTTCCGAATGGATTGATATAGAACTATTTATATATATTGTCTGAATACGTTTTTCGATTTCATCGCATATGTTATGACAGGCACAAATCGGAGTATCTCCCGGGAATTGTAATATCAAATCAATATCTGTTGACGGACCTATTTGACGGGCTTTAATGCTGTTTTCTTTAAGTTTGACCGAACCATGAAACTCATTTACTATTTCTTTAATTTTTTCAATATCTTCTTTAGGCAGTGAATAATCCAACAAATGCATTAAAGCCCGTTTTGAGATAGTATAACCTGCCCGATAGATAAATGCTGCAACAAATAATGCTATAATTGGATCCAATACAGCATGTCCTGTGATTTTAATCAGAACCAAACCAATCAATACTCCCAATGAAGAAAATACATCAGTTCTTAAATGTTCTCCGTCAGCATATAAGGAAATAGAATTAGATTTTTTTGCAACCGCAAAAAGTAATGAACTCACTATTATATTCATTACAACTGCAACAGACATAACCATAATACCGAGAGTATTTTCTGTTTCTGGATGAATACCTAAAATGATTTTTTTTATAGCTTCGTATATTATAAATAATGATGCCAAAATTATTAAAAAACCTTCAATAAAGCCTGACATATCTTCATATTTTCCGTGTCCGTACGGATGGTCATTATCTGCCGGCTGTGAAGATTTTACTACTGAGAAAAATGTAAGTATTGATGCCGCAAAATCGCTTAGTGAATGTATTGCTTCAGATATTATACTAAGACTTCCCGTAGCTATTCCGGCAAAAATCTTTAACAAAGACAGGATGACATTTGAAAAAATTGATAAACCGGCAACTGTTTTTTTCATTTTATTAATATGCATGTATTTAATAACCCATAATTTAAGACACAAAAGGATTATATCATAAAATGACAAAACTGTAATTAATACGATATTTTAATGGTTTCATAATGGGTGACAACGATGTATAAGTATTATTACACAATAATCTGCAAACATTTTTATTTACAGATTAACCTTTGCTCCGATAGATATTATGGAGCGATCTCTGGTTGAATTTAATTTATCAACTTTTCCGTTGTAGCTTAAATTAACCGAACCATTATTGCCAATTTGAGCTCCTACATTTACTCCCAGTGTTCTCACATTTTCTGTTTGTTCGTTAAATCCGCCGATTCTGATTCTTTGTTGTTCAATGCCGTAATTTGCACCGCCAAATATTGTGATATTACTTCCTTCGGGCTTATAGCTTGCCTGAACATGTCCCGTTGCACCAACATCCACTGAAGGTTTTGTTATTACAGAATAACCGCTAATTCCTGCCCCGAAAGTTACGTTATCATTCAGCCTGGTTTGGTATGATGTTGAACCGTTTAACTTAATTCCCGGTGAAACGGTTGGCGTAAGAGTTCCGCTTTTGAGTGACATATCAGCCGTTATACCACCGCTCAGTGCAGTGCTGAACAACGAGGTTCTGTTATGTATATCCAGTTTTAAACCTTCTTCTGCAGCAAGTCTGATATCTCCGCCAAATGAGGTAAAAACTGTTTCTTGTTCTATGGAATTGTTTTCGGATATTAACTTGCCATTCTCCCAATTTTGGTTATGATAATGTCGTGATCTTGTTAATACATCATTAAAGCCAAGAGTTCCGCTTAATTTATATCCGTTGGTAAGCTCTATACCATTATCTTTTAGTAATGTTTTTTCTCTTCCGAAAACTTTTCTGAAAAATAAGGAAATATTAGATGTATCAAGAGACCGTACAGAAGTTGTAACTGCATTATCATCATCACCTCTGTAGATTCTCAGCATTTGTAATAATTCCTGATTTACATAATTGTTTTTATATTGCTCATAATTATCTATATGATCTTGGTTAAAGTCGCGTCTTGCAATAATTACATCTTTTGCCTCATTGTAAAGATTATTTATAAGATAGCATTCCCACTCATCTTCTATACTTTTTAATGCATTTTTTTGTCCCAGTATACCAAGCTCGTTGTATGATTCACCATCATCTGATACGTATTTTTGCTTTGCCTGTTCAATAAATTCTTCTTTAGAAATAGGTGAATTTATATTTTGGGAATGCTGTTCAAAGTAGTCTAAATACCAATTACACCATTCAACATTACTTTCGTAGCTTTCAATTTTATTATAATTTTCATAATCTTTTTCAATCCATTCTTTTATTCTGTCAATTTGTTCTTCATCTCCGAATTCTCTGTGATCAATGGTTTGCATATAATCACGACCTATGGATATTTCATCAGTGTGTAAACTGGTATAATCAGCCATTATTTTAGTTTCAGAGAATTTTTTCCCGTTATCCAGTACTTTTTCTGTTTTATGTTCAATTTTTACACCAATACTGGTTGAGGTATCAGCCAAAGATGTTTGATTACTTTTTTTAAAACCTAAAGAACAACTTGTTTCTTTAGATACAGTTTCATTTCCATAGGCAAGAGTTCCTGTAATATTAGCAGAGAAAGAACCAAGGTTTGATACATTGACCTCACCTTTAACAGATGGTGCAGATGCTATGGAGTGGTCAAAGGCTGACTGATTATTGTAATCTCTTTTATCAAATTCGTTTCCGTTAACAGCTTCGTCTTTCATTCCGAATTCCTGATAAGAGCCGTTATTATCAATAAAGTATATGTAGCCGTTGTTGATTAAACCTAAACCTCTTTTATACACTTCTCTTGCAGCATCTTTAATGTTTGTAGCTTCAAGAGTATAAGATTTGCCATAGTTAGAATGGACATACTTTCCGTCACTTCTTTGCCATAACAAACAGGTATGATTTGAACTGCCGGTTCCGCCTGCCAGCATTGTTGCCTTAATACCGCATTCATCAAGCAATCTCATGCCAAATTCATGAATAGTAGAACATACAAATCCGTTAATTTCTTCTTTTTCCGGAGTCTTGAGAATTTTTCCCAATATTTCTTCAGAACTGTCACCTTGGTGTTTTCTGGTATATCCGCTTATACCAAGCCAGTTATCAGTTCCGTGATCATAATGGTCTTCTGCATTATCAAGCAAACATGCAACAGCCCGCTGAACTGCATCCGGATTGCAATCTTTATTTTTTATAATATAACTCTTTAAATCACCGCAAATTTGCTGTAAAGATTCTCCGTTTTCAAGCCTTTCTCTCATAGATTTAAACTCAAACAAGTGCAGGAATTTTGCTTCATCAGAATAGATATTTACAAGATCTACCTGTTCTTCAATTTTTTGATACTCCTCCGTATCTTTTTCACCTCTGCACCAACTGATTCCGTATTCAGGTTTTGTTGTTTTTTCTGTTTCATACACTTTTAAATCTGATACGTTTTTAACTGCCTGCTCTTGCACATAACTAACTTCTGCAGAAACTTCTGCAGGCTTTTTCAACTTAATATCTTCTTGTTTTTTCTTTTTTTCTTCAGACATTATCCCAACCAAAAGTGTTTATTATATATATAAAGTATATTAAACAGAAATAATTGCCCTTTTTGTTAAGAATTGCTAAGCAGAAATTATATATTGGGGTTATAAATATCAGTCATAAAATTACTGATTATTTTCTTTTTTAATATTTTTAAGCAGCAGCAAAAGCGGAATAATAGAAATTGCGGCTATTGCGAATACTCTGAAGGCATCAATAAATGCACATAACGTTGCCTGCTGCATCAGAAGTCTGTTTATGGCTCCTTTTGCCATATAATTCGCTGTTATAGGATCATAGTTTGTTATAAAAGCACCTGTATATGTCTGAACTCTTTCAACATAATTGGCAGTTGTATCAGTTAAATGTTGTATAAGCATAAACTGGTGTTTTTGAGCACCACGGCTAATAAGTGTTGCTACAACCGAAGTTCCTATTGCACCGCCGATATTTTTAAGCAGATTCTGCAGACCGGAAGCATTTGTCATCTGATCATTTCTGAGTGTTGCCATAGATAATGTAATTATTGGAATCATTGCCAAGCCTAAACCGACTCCGAACAAAAAGTTTGGAAACATAATACTCATCGTTGAAATTTCTAAGTTCAGATTTCCGAGCATCAAACATCCGGTTGCAATACATAAAAGTCCGACTGCAACCAAAAGCCTTCCGTCAAACTTATTTGCAAATGAACCATATAATATTGTTGCGGTTAATGCTCCCAGACCTCTCGGCATCATGGAAAGTCCGCTTTTAAACGCATCATATCCCATTAACGATTGCAAGAACTGTGGTAAAATTGCTACAGATGCCAGCAAAACCGCCTGCATAACTATCTGTACGGATGTTCCTACAAGATAGTTTTTATCTTTAAATATTGATAAATCTACCAAAGACTCTTTGTTTCTAATCTGTGATGTTACGAAAAGTGCTGCGGAAATCAGAGATACAAGAGATAGCCAGCATATCCAAGGTGTATTAAACCAATCGGCATTATTACCTTTATCCAGAACTATCTGTAAAGAAATCAGCCATATACTCAGGAAAAAGAATCCGGCAAAGTCTGCTTTTACGTTTTCTTGTTTTTTTGCATAATCCGGATCATATATAAATATGTTAGAAAGAATCCAAGCCAAAATTCCGATAGGAATATTAATGTAATAAATATACGGCCACGTCCAGTTATCCGTAATCCATCCGCCGATAACCGGACCTAAAATAGGGGCAAGAACAATAATCATACCAAAAGCTGCCATTGCTTTACCTCGTTCTGATGGTTTAAAGTTTTCCAACAAAATTGCCTGTGAAATCGGTAAAATTCCACCGCCTCCAAAACCCTGTAAAATACGGAAAGCAACCATTTGTCCCATTGTCTGAGCCATGCCGCAGAGAGCAGATGCGATTGTAAACATAATAATACTGATAATAAAGAATTTTTTTCTGCCCATTACCTTGCAGAACCAGTCAACCATTGGAATAACAATACCGCTTGCAATGAGGTAGCTTGTCAGAATCCACATGGATTCTTCTCTTGAAACAGAAAAACTGCCTGCCATGTGAGGAAGTGCAACGTTAGCGATAGTTGCATCCAGAACAAACATAAATGCTGCCGTCATAGTAGGCATACACGCAAGCCACGGGTTTGTATTATACTCTGCTTCTTTATTCATAATAATATAATTTTAGCACTTCAAGATTAAAAATCCCTATATTATTCACAGAAAAATTTATAAATTTCTTGTATTTATTCCGTAATATTCTCTGTCTTCTATTTCATCATTCATCTGCTGTACAAATATGCGGAATATTTTTTTGCATAATTGTCTGATAAAACTTACAGGAGCAGGGTGCAGCATTCCTGCCGTAAAAAAGAATAATATAAGCACTAAATACTTCTTCATATAATTTATACCGCCATTTCCGTTTAGCGTAATACCTTTTTCAGGATTTTTAATATAATCCTTCAGGCTGATTAATGATGCATCAATATTTTTCCTGCACTCATTATAAGTATTAACATTTCCCTCTTTAAAACTGCAGATTCCTTTTCTGAAAAACATCTGCTGTTTTTTTCTGACGGTATTATATATTATATGTCTTTCCTGATATCCTGCACCGCCGCTCATTGCTTCTTCAAATACACAATCAGGATTCAAACGTATATCGTTTGTAAGTTTAAAATTATCCGTATAAAAATGCTCAATTTTACATTTATAGTTTTTATTACAACTAATCGTTTCCTTAACAGGATTATGATACCAAATCATGCATGAAATAAAAACAAAAAAGAACGTTAAAGCAATGTGTTCTCTGATACTGTATTTATGATTTTTATCCATGCGATAATTATAATCTTTTTATCAGAAATAAACAATGTTAAACTTAAAGTTTCCAGACAACAATTCCTGTTTTTTCGTCTTTCATTCTTCTTATTACACCATTTTGAACAGGATTTATTACAATCTCTGCCGTATATAAAACGGTTGCTTCCAGTAAATGTCCGCCCAAAAATTGCGGTGTTTTGTTTTCGTCAAGATAAGAAAACATTGCGTGAGTATGATGCTCAATGTTATCATTGTCATCTGCGGATATGTTGCCGTTGAGGGAAATCATCTCAAGCATCATACCTTTTTTATTATGTCTGAGAAATTCGTTTGTTTCCGGTATGAGTGTCCCTACTGTAACATCACCGCATCCGCCGATTCCTGAATATGTTGCGGATAAAATTTTTTCTTTTCTGCAAATACCCAAAATACCTGTAACTATTTCATCACCTTTATCAAACCTTGCATATATTGAATCGCCAATCTTTTTATAATCCATCTCTACTCCTTTTTAAGAAATTGTAATTTATGGAATTTCTATTGCATTTGGCCTGGAAAGAAGATTGTCCTCCGCAAGCAGAACTTTAACATAATTTCTTTTTGTATCAAAGAAATTTCTCCAAAATTTATACTGAAATTCATCAGGCATTGTTTCATTAATATTAAATCTGTCTGCAATATTTGATGTCATTTCTTCCAATTTGTCAGCATTTTTTTGAATAATAAATAATTTCTTTAATTTAGTTGCCAGCTCACTGTCGGATAATTTCCTCAATTGGGCTGCAAGCCTCGGTTTTATATAACCTAAATCCTCTACAAAACGTTCTTTGCTATCAAACGTATAATCAAAACGAATTGCTCCCTTATCGTTTTTGTAATGAAAAATATTAAAAGTATAGTCCGGATATCTTTCCGTTTGTTCTTCAAAAATTTTAGCCACATTGTTCCAACGGGCTTTGTTACGGAATGAACTACCGTAAACCAGTTTTGCACCGAAAGCAGTATTACTGTTAACAGTATTTATTGATTGAACTTGCATATATGTACCCCTTAAATTTATTATAAGTCTGTCATAAAAACAGTTATAAAACAATACGTAAAAACAAATTTTGTGCTAATATCAAATAAAGAAGGAGAGAAATTATGCCATACATTGAAGCAAAATTAAGTGTTAAATTAGATGAAACTCAAAAAAACGAATTACAGGCAAAACTGACAGAAGTTGTATCAGCTTCTTTTTCAAAACCAAAAGCATACATAATGGCAGGTATTGAAGATGGAAAATCTTTATACATGGCAGAAAAAAAGCTTGAAAAAGGTGCATATATTTCAATAAGCCTTTTAGGTTCTGCATCAAAACCCGCTTGTCAAACTCTTACGGGTAATATTTGCAGTATTTTATCGGAATACGGAATTGACGGTTCAAGTGTATATGTAACTTACCACCCTGTTGATTTATGGGGATGGAACGGTTCTATGTTTTAATTCTATCCGACAGAATTTTTCTTCTGGCATACATTGTCCTCGATCATGCTAAGATATGACATGAATTTTTCAACTATACTGTTAGCATCAATATTGAAACCCAGCTCCATCAATGCCTCAGTCGGATGCTTTCCGTATTCTATATATTGCTTCAACTTAAACATTGTATATTCATCTCTGCAAAAATCTACAATTATTTCATTAAAATAACTGCACGTTTCTTCGTATGCCTTGTTTAATGCTTTATAATCCGTATAACCTGTCATATTTGTATACATTGTTTTTATAATGGGAAAAACTTTGCTTTGAATTTTTTCTATCACACCCATAAAATCACCATCTGGTGATATACCTTCAAAATTCAGCGGAATACTTTGTGATGAATTGATAATTTCACCAAAAGTCATTGAGGTTCCCGGGCAGGCAATATCATTAATACCGGTTTTATCCCTGGAAATATTTGAACTGTCAAAGTCAATAATCTCCCGCATAGTTTGTTCTCTCAAAACCCAGTCTATATCTTTACTCGGATTCTCATAATCGCCTATGATTGTATATTCAATTCTAAAATCTGAGTTAAGCAGGTCTTCATATAAAACCGTATATTCTGTTTGCTGATACAAATCCCATAAAGTTACAGTATCTTCTGTTATATTTTTGACACCCCAAGCATGACCACCGCCTAACCAGCGAATATGTGCAAGTTCTCCGTTTGGCTGGGTTGGAATTATGAAATCAGCACCTATGGTACCAATATTTAAAATAACATCTCCGGATAATAATCCCGGTTTCATTATTTTGAATAATTCTTCTGCAGTATATGTACTAGATATATCTATCCCCATATTTTCAAGTTGTTTTCTTATGTAATATTGACCATTATTTGCTCCAAACTCAGTTTGTGATAAGAATTTTATATATTCGTTAGTCTGTTCATCATAGATTTTATCATATAGTACATTGAACGAATCGTCACTGTCTAAAATGAAATTGTTTTTACCTGTCAGCCAAAATATCATATCTCTTTGCGAACCGCCATTTAACCATCCTTGAGCTGCCGGTAGGTTCATATCTTTTCTGAGCTTTTCGGTTGCGGCAAGGAGTACTAACATTGTTTTGTCACCGTGAGAATATTTATTAAGGTTTTGTTGAGCAACTTCCATATCTTCTTTTGTAATAGTATATGATCTGTTATCAGCACCTTTGAAAGTTACGGTTACACTTCCGTCATCATTAAACGTCATGGCATCCTTTATCATTTGTACACCAATCGGAGATGCTGCCAAGCTGGTTATTGCTCCGACAGCCCAGCAGGTGCCTGAATATTTATCCATTGCATAAATATCCAGTTCGTCATCTACTCCATAATAATATTCATTAATCAAATCATCACTGTTAATAATATTTTCCAAAACTTCAAAAATATTATTATCATTTAGTTTTTCAACAGTTTCTTTTGATAATTGTTTACTTTTGCTGCCATCAACTTTTTCGTTAATTAATTTTATTATATCGGTGACAAGTTCTGCTGTGTCATAATAGTTTGTAAGACCAATTTTTTCAATCGCCTGATTAATCATTGAGCGGAGCTTTACAATCCCTTTATCTTCGCTGAACATCATAGAATCAAGCATATAAATAATATCTGTTGCCGTGAGAGTATCTTTTCCGTTAAATAACATCTCTGAATTTATACTTTTTGCATCTTTATAGTCAGAGTTATTATTAACAATAGCGGCATCTGAGTTCAGTATGGAATAAAATTCATTAAACCAAGAGCCGTCACCATTTTCATCAAGCATAATTAAATCGGATATTTTTATATGCGTGTCATTTTCATAGAATGTATCCCAGTTGAAATATGTTCCGTTCCACTTGCCTATTTTTTCACCGGCATCCATAAATATTTTTTTCATAAACGAAGCTTTATCCTGCTCATTTTCAAGATTACAGGATTCACTAATCATATATGCAAAAAATTCGTTTTGAAGACTTAATGAAGTATATTCCTCCGTTAAAATACTTGTTGTTTTATATGCATGTTGTTCATGATTGCAGTCATATCCCTGTAAAGAGGTTTTTCCGGTTAATTCATTTAACATAGCCATAACATTATATTTTACATTTTCTATGTCAAAATTTTCACTGCCAAAATCAATTTTTTGTTCTATAAATTTCATTAATATATTGGCATAATCCTCAGAATACCCTTTTTGCTCAATAAGTGACTCTTTTAATTCTGATAAGAATTTATTCGTATTTGATTTATCGACTTCTAATTTCAAATCAGCCAGAGTTTGAATATTTTTACCCGGGAAATCAGCTTTTATTGTATCCGGATTAAATCTGTACCAGTCTGTATATACCGGAATAAAATATTTACTGTCTACTCCTGAATCTTTAATTTCCTGAGCGGTAAAAGAGCCATTTCCTACAATTCCTTCTATTGCAGCCTTCAAATCTGCCAGAGTTTGTATATTTTGTCCCGGAAAATCAGCTTTTATTGTATCCTGATTGAATCTGTACCAGCCTGAATACACCGGAATAAAATATTTACTGTCTATTCCTGAATCTTTAATTTCCTGAGTTGTAAAAGAACCCTCTCCTACAACTGTTTCTTTATTTTTATCCACGGCATTTTGCGTTTGTGTATTTAGAGAATTTTCAACTTCATCAAGCCAGTTAGAAAGCTTGTTTTGTTTTTCTGATTTTTGGATTAAATTTTCGGTATTATTATTCTGTACACTTTCTGCAGAATTACTTTCACCATCAGGTTTTGCATTTGCGATATTCTGTTGATTAACTTGTTTTAAAATATTAAAAGGGATAAACCTGTTCTGAGAAATATCCATAACTACTCCATTAAATCTTTATATTATTATCGGCAGTTTTTTAGAAAACTTTAATGACACGGTAATATTATTTACAATGTGTTACATTAATGTAACCAAATATTATTTATTATTCTTTTACCTCAAATTTATATGACCGTTTTTGACAAGGGGGTATTGTATTATGTATTTGTAAGGGAAAATTTGTGAATCTCGTTATAAGTAAATAAATACAATTTATAAAAAAAGAGGTAAATATGAAACAGGAAATTAATGTTACAAGAAACAAAGACGAAATAGTTATTACAAAAGATTCTAACAACAAAAAATTTGAAATAACTTTTAAAGTATCTGACTTTCAGCAGCTTAAATTAAAAGAACAGGATGTAATAGCATTACGTTACGGTTTGGCTGACAATATTCCGAAAACTCTTAATGAAGTCGGAAATATTTTCGGAATTACAAGAGAAAGAGTCCGACAGATTGAAGCACAAGCATTCAGCAAGCTTCGTTTTATAAAAAAACATCCGATGCTGAAAGTAATTTAAAAATAATAAAATACATACGTCCATTTTTGACACAGCAGTATTTTACAATAAAAATATCAGAGAAAATAAACAAAAAGAGGTGGTAAAAATGCCTCTCTGGCTAATAGGACTACTTTTATTCTGTTATTGGGATGAACTCGAAGATTTCTTTGATGATTAAAACAATAACAAATACATTGAAAATTGAATAACCAATCTCATAGAGAGTGTACGAGGGACAAGCCCGATGACTACACAGCAACCCGGAATAAATATATTTTATTCTGAAGGTGCTAATGCTTGAATGATGAGACCTCCTTTCTGCTTTGTGTAACTAACTTTGCTTGCAAGAAAAGGCTTGTCATTGCGATGAGCCTTTTTCTTTTCCTTAAAAAAGATATGTGTTAACCATTCGTGCCTCTATGAGTTATCAAACGTATAAAATCAGGGAAACCTGATAAGAAATATTAAATATGAGGTAACGAAAAATGACAAAATTCAAATCAAAAAGTGAAGTTGAAAAGCAGCTTCCGTCAAAAACAAAAACTCATTATGCCGGAGAAATTTATCCTGAGATTTTTTCTCATATAAACAGCTCCGAACTTAATGACCAAATGCCGCTTGATGCGGCTCTTATCTGGCTCGGTTCATACCGGCTGAAAAGCGGATTGTTTCAAAAAGAAATCTGTCCAAACTGCAAAATTAATACTTTAATCCCCTATATGTGCGGGGGTTCGGTTCTTTCCGGCGCACATACAATCCAATTCTACTGTACAAACTGTCACGAACAATTTGTTACAAACGATAACATAGAATACTTCAGGCAGATTTACCGGTTCGTAATGGATAACATTAACGAACTCGAACCAAGTCCAAAATTTTCCAACTGTACTAAAATAAAAGGAGGTACTTATGTACACAACAAAAACAACTAAAAAACAACCAAAAACTAATGATACTAAATTAAACAAAAAAGAGGTAATAACCATGAACAATCTTCAATGCCCAAAATGCGGTGAAAAATTTCAAATCGATGAAGCAGGATATGCTGCAATACTTAAACAGGTAAGAGATAAAGAATTCTCTAAAGAGCTTCAAAGCCGTGAGCAGCAATTTGAATCAGAAAAAAATCAGGCAATTCAGGTTGCAAAACTGGAAGCAGAAAAAGGCTTCAATATTGAATTAACGAAAAAAGATGCTGAAATTGCAAAACTGGAAGCTAAAATTAAAGAAAGCGACCTTATTAAAAAATCTGCCGTTAAAGAAACTGCTGCCGAAAAAGATAAAGAAATTGCCGAACTCAGGAATCAGCTTTCATCTTTTGAGAAAGATAAGCTGCTTGAATTAAAAAAACTTGAGTCAAAACTAACCGAAGAAATAGCGAAAAAAGAAAACAGCATTGAAAAACTTAAAAGCGAACAGGCATTAACAGAAAAAGAATGTCTGCTCAGAGAACAATCACTCAAAGAAAGATATGAAATTCAGCTTAAGCTCAAAGATGAAACAATCGAACAATACAAAGATTTTAAAGCAAAATTATCAACTAAAATGATTGGTGAAACTCTTGAACAACACTGCGAAACAGAGTTCAACAGATTCCGTTCTACTGCTTTTTCAGGTTCGTATTTTGAAAAAGACAATGATGTAAAATCCGGCAGTAAAGGCGACTATATTTTCAGAGCATACGATGAAGATAAAAATGAATATATATCGATTATGTTTGAGATGAAAAACGAAGCAGACACAACATCGACTAAGAAAAAGAACGAAGATTTCTTTAAAGAACTCGATAAAGACCGCAAAGAAAAGAAATGTGAATATGCAGTTTTAGTATCACTTCTTGAGCCGGAAAGTGATTTATATAACAGCGGAATTGTTGATGTTTCTTATAAATATGAAAAAATGTATGTAATAAGACCTCAGTTCTTTATTCCGATAATTACCCTGCTCAGAGATGCAGCAAGACATTCGCTTGAATACAGAAAAGAACTTGAGCGGATAAAAATGCAAAACATTGATGTGTCCAATTTCGAAGCCGAATTAAACGATTTTAAGGATAAATTTGTTAAAAACGTGAAAGATGCAGGCTTGAGGTTTAATGATGCTATATCTGGTATTGATAAAGCCATCAAAAATCTGCAGAGTATAAAAGATGCACTGCTTTTATCCGAAAAGCACCTCAGCTCCGCTAACAATAAGGTAGAAGACCTTAGTATTAAAAAGCTTACAAGAAATAATCCGACAATGAAAGCAAAATTTGATGCCTTAAAAATAACGGACAAAAAAAAGAAAAAATAAATTGGAATCAACAGAGAACATTTCTTTTTTATTTTACCGGAGGAAGAAAAAAGTTTTTCTTCCTCCGTCCATTTCTGTCGCATTTGTCTGATATTATGTATATGTAAGAAACGAAAATGAATAGCAAAAGGGAATGTGATATCCCGTTTAACAAGGAGCAAAACCATGAACAATTTTGAAAAAAGAAAATTTTTAGATTATGTGGAAAAACTTATGCCGGTAACTGATACTAACAGTTATTCGTTTGATGCCGTATTTGATTTTATGCTGAACGAATTTAAGATTAACCCGAAACAGTTTGATTGTATTGATAAAGACGGAAACCTTGAACTTGAGTCAACAAAAGCAAGGGAAGTTTTTGCTAAACAGATGAAAAAAGTTGTAAAAAAACTTAAAGAAAAAATTCAGCCGAGAAACACTAAGCTTGAGCAGCAATTATTAACTATCAAAGAGATTTTTACACTAAATAATATGGAGTATGAAATATTACTATATATGGCATTCAAAGAAATCAATAATATTTTTGACAAGTATTTTGAATGTTTGGAAAATCAATCTCTGTCCACTTTTTCAAGAGTCTATCTGGGACTCAGATGCGGCAAGAAGGAACGTCTTTTAGACGGTCTGCACCGGAAAAATATTACCGAAAGCAGACGCAGTGATTGTATAAACGATATTTTTCTGGAAATTCTGGATAATCCGCAATGTGATTCTGCAGATAAAATAATCAGCATTCTTATAGGAAAAAAACAAAAAGCAACATTAAAACTTGAGGATTTTTCTCATATCAAAGATACTCAAAAGGTTATAAATATTTTATCTCAGGCAGTTATGCAAAAGAAAAAAGGAGTTAATATTCTTCTGTATGGCGGTGTCGGAACAGGAAAAACCGAATACTCAAAACTGATTGCAAATAAAGCAAACATTCCTATGTATTCCGTTATAACAGAATTGGGAAATATGAATTATAAAGAAGCCGACAGAGAAGATCGACTTGTGGATTTGAATGCAAAGCAGCATTTACTTTCCAGAACCGAAGGTGCCTGTATTCTTTTTGATGAAGGCGAAGATGTTATGAACAGAGGGTTCGGTTACGGAGGTTCGGCATCAAAAGGCTATCTTAATACCCTTCTGGAAACAACGTCCGTTCCAATAATCTGGACTACAAATAACATATACGATGTGGATCCGGCTTTCCTCAGAAGAATGACTTATTGTATTGAATTTGAAAAACTGTCTGAAGAAACAAGGCTCAATATCTGGAACAGAGTTATTAAAAAGAATAAACTAAAGGTCAGCAAAGAAAAATTAACGGAATTAAATAAAAACTATGATATTCCTCCATCACTTATTTCTAATGCCGTTCAGACAACAAAAATGATTGGCGGTGATGAAAATGACTTTGAAGGTCTAATTGAGAATGTTGCCAAGGTTGTGACGAAAAAGAAAAACGTAAAAAACAAAAAAGAATTTGAATTAAAAGAATACGATGAAAGTCTTGTTAATACTGACGTTGACATAAAAAATCTTACACAAAAAATAAAATCTTGCGGAAAGCTCAATTTTTCACTTTGCCTGTATGGTGAGCCGGGAACAGGAAAATCTCAATATGCAAGGTATCTTGCAAAACAGCTCGGTGTTGAAGTTATTTATAAAAGGGCAAGTGATTTGATGAGCAAATGGGTTGGCGAATCAGAGCAGAACATTGCCGCTGCTTTTGCGGAAGCAAAATCTAAAAAAGCGATGCTGATTTTTGATGAAGCAGACAGCTTTTTACAAAACAGAAATAATGCATCACATTCCTGGGAAATTACACAAGTTAATGAAATGCTTACTTGGATGGAATCGCATGAATATCCGTTTGTATGTACTACAAACCTGCTTGATACATTGGACGAAGCATCTCTGAGACGCTTTACATTTAAAATCCGCTTCGACTTTATGAACAATGAACAGGTAAATTGTGCAATTGAACACTTTTTCGGAATAAAAGTTAAAGATAAAAATATCGATATTAAAGGGTTGACTGCGGGAGATTTTGCAACCGTTAAAAAGAAAACTGATTTTCTGGATATTATTGATTTGGACGAAATTGTAACAATGCTAAGAGAAGAAGTAAAAGTAAAAAAATCCAAAGAGTTGAAAAACAGTATAGGATTCTGATAAAATGAAACGATAACAAAATAATTTTAACGGTCATAGTGGTAAAGAGATACAGGAGCGGATAAAGTATGAATAAGCTTGCAGATTTTTCATGTGTCAGAATGGATGAAAACAACCCCAAGTGGGAACAGGCAATCTCAAGAGAAGCCGAACTTTATCAAAAAGAGAACGATTTGCGGACTCCGTTTGAACGTGATGAAATGCGGATTATGCACTCTAAAGGATACCGAAGGCTAAAGCATAAAACTCAGGTATTCTTTGCTCCTCAGAATGACCACGTTTGTACAAGAATGGAGCATGTTCAGCTTGTAGCCTCCGTTGCTGAAACAATTGCCAAGTACCTAAACCTTAATAAAGAGCTTGCAAGAGCTATTGCACTCGGGCACGATATAGGACATGCACCGTTTGGACACCATGGTGAAACTGTTTTGCAGGATATTGCAGAAGCGAATAACCTTCACTCTTTTTGGCATGAAAATAACAGTCTTAGATTTATTGATAAAATTGAAACTATCACTGACTATAGCGGTTATCAGCAAAATTTAAACCTTACATATGCAGTTCGTGACGGTATTGTATGTCATTGCGGAGAAGTTGATGAAAGATATGTTAAACCGAGAGAAGATGCCTGTGATCTGTATTCAATCCAAAAAGGAGGTAAAAACGGGGCATATACTTACGAAGGGTGTGTTGTAAAAATATCCGATAAAATCGGTTATATAGGACGTGATATAGAAGATGCCATTTCATACGGTATTCTGAAAAAAGAGCAAAAAGAAGAATTATTGAATGTTGTTCATACCATTTATCCCAATATTAAAATAAACGAGTTAAACACATCCTCTTTCACACACTCTTTGATACTGAACCTGTGTGCTAATTCCTCAATAGAGGACGGGCTTTGTTTCTCTGAGGATTGCTTCCAGGTGCTTAAACTTGTAAAACAATTCAATTACAAAAATATCTGTAACCACCCAAGAATTTCGAAGTTTAAAAAATATGCAACTCTCATTATTGAAACTCTTTATGAACAGCTTGGAGAAAATTTAACAGGCAATAACGTCAGAGATGTTATCGCAAAAGAAAAAATCCTGTATCCTAAGTTATACACTATTTATGAAGGATGGCTTACTAAATACTCCGACTATAATTTAGCGGAAAAAGAAAACAAAAGATGCAAAAACAAACTTATTTATCATCTTGATGATGAGCAGGAATATAAAAACTGTGTTCTGGATTTCCTCTCAGGAATGAGTGATACATTTGCAATCGATTCGTTCCATGAGGTTATTTCTTTTTAATATACAGTTGGATAAACACGTCAAAATAATAATTTGGGCGGTTTAATTGCTTTATTTATAATTTTGCATTAAAGCACTGACTACAACCCAGTCCGCCGGTTCATCTATTTCATAAGAAGTATAAAAAGGCATCTCATAAAAACCTATATTTCCGGATAATCTGCATCTGTCACGTTTTATATTACCGACAGTATTAATATAACACGCACCGTTTTCGGCAAAAATACCTTCAAAATCCTGTCTTCTGGGGCGGTTCTTATAATCATAATTTATAGGTTTAACATTATTGTCCCCCTCAAAAGTCCAGTGGAATTGTTTTTCAGTGACACCGGTAAACATTGAATCCGGTTTTTCTTCAACGAATTTTTTATACATACCGTCAATATGTTCTGACTTTAGCATAGGAGAAGTTGCCTGTATCAGAAAAAATTTATCACTGTCTTTTAAAGAACTCTTTTCAATATATTCAAGCATTACACTTTCTGTGGAAGAATTGTCTTGTGCATTTTTTTCTTCTCTGTCATAAACGGAAAGTTTTGAAAAACAAAAACCGTTTACTACAGATTTTATTTCATAACTATCCGTTGCTATAATAACTTTGTCTATACAATTTGAATTTTGTGCCGCATAAGCAGTCCAATATACAAGCGGTTTCCCGTTTAAAATCTGTATATTTTTCATAGGAATAGATTTACTTCCGCCCCTGACCGGTATGAATGCTATGTTCATTTTGCTCCTCTTTTATCTTTATTAAATCATATAATACTTTATTATATGGTGTTGGTATTGCGTATTTTTCCCCCAGTTTAATAATCTCTCCCGAAAAAATTTCAACCTCGGTTTTTCTGAATGAAAGAATATCCTGAAGCATTGATGTTTTACCTTCATCACACATTTTGTTTAACGAAATAAGTGCATCTTCTTCAAGTTTTTCCGTATTATTTACACCGTAAGCTTTTGCAATCGGCTTTATTTCATTAACAATTTTTTTTGCAAATGCTATAAATTCCTTATTTTTTTTCATTTCACCAAATGTCATACCCAGTATTGCAGAAGTCTGATTTGAAAAAATATTAAAAACATATTTAAGCCACAAAGAGTAATTTATATCCTCAGCTACAGAATATCTGATACCGGATAACTCAAATATTTTTTGAAGAATCTCGTCTTTTTCCGTAACAATTTCGCCGACTCCGTCTTGCGTAACATTATTTCCGTCACGTACGGCACTATGACCTATAAAATATGATTTTAACACTCTTGCCTGCGGATAAACCTGAGATATTTTTTCTTCAGAGGATATTCCGTTAATCAGAGAAATTATCCTGGTTTTTTCAGAAACAAAATTTTTAATATTTTCAATTGCAGAATCAAGTCCGGATGCCTTCGTTGCTATAATAATCAAATCCGCATCAAACTTTTGAAACGGCAATATGTAATCGAACTCCTGCGGAATACCATTAAATATTGGCGGATTGTTTTTATATCTTTCTAACCGTCCTTCATCAACAAGAACACTGAAACTGTTGCACTTTTGTGCAAACTTTACAGCAAAAGTGAGTCCGACAGCCCCTAATCCGCATAAAATAATTCTGTTCATAAATATATTATAAACCTAAAACTCTTATAAATCTCTTAAACTATCAGAAAGTTTTTTTGATAATTCTTTTAATTCTTCAACCAATGCAGGATTATCAAGCTGTTCCAAGATATGCTGCTTAGTACCGGATGCAATCATAATTTCCATGGCAGTATCACTGTGCGGTTTAGATGCACAATACTTTAGTCCTCTTTTTTTCTGATAATTTTCAACACCCTTTGGTGCCTGCATAATTTCAAGCCAAAATTCATCAACACAAAAATCTTTGTTAATGTTTTTAAATCTTTCTTCTAAAATAGAAAAATCGCCATATTCAGGCACCCTGTTGTTGTTTTCTGCCAAACTGCGAATATTTTTGACCATTGTTTTTATGAGTTCTTCCATTGTTGTCACGACATTTGCCTCATTAACTTTTGGAGTACCGTTAAATGACATGTTGTTGATTCTGTTTTGATTAATCTTATCCATAAACTTATTTTACAATACTTTTGTTTAAAATTCCAGTATATAAAACTACCCGACAGAATTAAGACTTATTTTTATATATGTGGTATTTTATATATATGAAGAAAATTTTAGGGATTATAATTATATTTTTTGTTTTCGCACTCTGTATTAAAGGGTGCATAAAAGCTGATATTCCGGAAAATGATACCAAAATTAATTTATCGGAAACAAAAAAAGAATTTACGTACCCAAACAAAAATAAAAATGTAACAATAAACGGAGTTCATTATATACAATCTCAGGCACCGGTAGGAAAATTCGGCGGAGAATTGGTAATATCAACTATCGGGGAAGGTCCAAAAACTTTTAACCCCTGCAACTCAAAAGATGCAACTTCGTCCGAAATGGCAGGCCTGATGTATGACGGTCTTGTAAGCACTCACCCCGCTACAGGAGAAGTTATGCCGCAGCTTGCAGAAGCTTTTCATATTGAAGGAAATGATTATTATATTTATCTCCGAAAAGGACTAAAGTGGACTGACGGAAAACCTATTACTGCAGACGATGTTATTTATACATATGAGGAAATTGTTTTCAAAGGGCTCGGGAATCCATCCGCAATGTATGCAATGATGATTAACGGAGAGCTTCCCAAGCTTACCAAAATTGATAATTATACCGTTAAATTCACTACCTCAAAACCGTTTGCACCTTTTTTAAGACAACTGTCTTATCCTATTGTGCCAAAACATTACTTTAAACCATATTCAGATAAAGGAGCTTCCGCATTTGATGCATTTTTAAATCCGAATACCAAACCGTCAACAATTGTATCAAACGGAGCATTTATACTTAAAGAGTATGTTGCCGCACAAAGAGTGGTTTTTGAGAGAAATCCAAATTATTATAAAATCAATCTGAATAATGAAAAACTTCCGTATATAAATAAACTGGTATTTTTAATAATCGGTGACACTAATAACCAAATTCTGAAATTTGAAGCTAAAGAGATTGACGTTATTGATTTAAAAGGAGATAATGTTGCCCGGTATAAACAGCAGGAACAAAACTCCGATTATGCTATATACAATCTCGGGGCAAGCACGGGCACTCTGTTTGTCGTAATAAATCTCAACAACAGAACAAATAAAGAGGGAAAACCGTATATAAATCCGGTTAAGCAAAAATGGTTCCAAAATAAAAACTTCAGAAGTGCCGTTGATTATGCTATTGACAGAAAAAATATGGTTCAGAATATTGCATTTGGTGTTGCAGAACCTCTGTTTACAGCTGAAAGCTTAAATTCAATTTATCTGAATAAAAATATAAAAGGACATCCCCAAAACATAAAATTAGCCAAAGAACTGCTTCAAAAAGAGGGATTTGAACAAAAATACGGCAGGTTATATGATAAAAACGGGAATCTTGTAGAATTTGATTTGTACACTAATGCCGGAAACCTTGAAAGAGAAGCTATCGGTGTAATGATTAAGCAAGACCTCGAAGAACTCGGAATAAAGGTTAATTTTAAGCCTATCGAGTTTAACTCTCTTGTTAACAAATTAACAAAAACTTATGACTGGGATATGGCTATAATGGGACTTACCGGTTCTCCGTTAGAGCCTCATGACGGCATAAATGTCTGGGCATCAAGAGGTCCTCTGCACATGTTTAATATGAGAGATTCAAAAGATAATACGGACGACAGATTAGAATGGGAAAAAGAACTTGATACAATTTTTGAACAGGGTGCTTTAAAACTGACTTATTCCGAAAGAAAACCCGTTTATGACAGGTATCAGGAAATAATTTATGAAGAAAATCCTATCATTTACTTATATTCTCCGACAAGAATTTCCGCAATAAGAAAAAAAATTAAAAATATTTTTCCGACACGGTTAAGCGGAATTTTATACAATTTAGATGAAATATATATTGATTCGGGTTGTCCCGTAAAAGAAAACACAAGGAGCGGGAAATAATGAATTTGACTAAATATATAACAAAAAGAATATTACAGGTAATACCGCTTTTAATAATAGTGTCAATTATAAGTTTCTTTATAATCAGACTGGCACCAATTGATCCGCTTGCGGAGCTGCGTCTTAATCCTTCCATTTCGGAAGAAACTCTGCAAAAAGAAATAAAACGGTTAAAACTTGATAAGCCCATATATATACAGTATGCTTCATGGGCAAAATCATTTATAAAAGGTGATTTGGGATACACCGCCTCAGGCGAAAAAGTATCTGTCAAACTTAAAGAAAGAATTCCAAACACACTTCTTTTAACTTCTGTTGTTATTCTTTTAACCTGGTTATCAGGGATTCCGATTGGTATCCTTGCTGCAATAAACAAGGGGAACGTTTTTGACAGGACACTAACCGTGCTATCCAGTATCGGAATGGCAATACCTTCTTTTTTCTTTGCGATTCTTATGCTTATGTTTGCGGTTAAAACCGGATGGTTTCCGGTTGGAGGGCTTACAAGTTATTATTATAATGAACTCAGTTTTTGGGGTAAATTTATTGATATAACAAAACACCTTGTTCTTCCGGTAACTGTTTTATATGCAATTTCTCTATCAGGACTGCAAAGACAAATGAGAGCAAATATGCTTGAGGTTTTGGATAGTGATTATGTTAAATTTGCAAGAGCAAAAGGACTTAGTGAGTTTAAGGTTATTTTTAAACATGCTCTCAGAAATGCAATCAATCCTATGATAACACTTCTGGGCTTTGAATTTGCAGGATTGTTAAGCGGTGCAGCTTTGACAGAATACGTTTTTCAGTACCCCGGTTTAGGACGGCTTATACTTGAAGCAGTAATGAAATCGGATATTAATCTTGTAATGGCATCATTAATGATGGGAACGGTTATGCTAATTACAGGTAATTTACTGGCTGATATTCTGCTTATGCTGACAGACCCGAGAACAAGAAAATCACAGGAGGATGTATAAATGAACCTCCTGAAAAAAATATGGAATGACAAATTTGCAAAAGCGGCATTTATAATACTCGCAGCACTTTATCTGATAATTTTATTTGCCGATTTTATTGCTCCGTATTCAAGTTCTTATTCAAACAGAGAACTTGCATACGCACCACCTTCTAATATTTATACAATTGACGAAAACGGTCATTTATCGTTACCATACACATATAATTATGTAAGACAATACGATGAAAACCTTATGCAAACGGTTTTTAAACAGGACAGAACAAAAAAATATTATATAAGGTTACTTCCTAAAGCAGAAAAATATAAATTCCTTGGTATTATACCGACGCACAGACATTTATTCGGAACGGAAAAGGGTGGACAATTATATCTTCTCGGTACCGATATAAACGGCAGAGATGTATTTTCCAGACTTCTTTTTGGCGGAAGAATATCTATGACAGTAGGTTTCCTTGCATTACTTATTGTTTTCCCGATAGGATTATTGTACGGAGGGCTTTCCGGATATATAGGCGGATTTATTGATACACTGATGATGAGATTTGCCGAAGCAGTTATGGCTATACCGAGTTTTTATCTGCTTATAATTCTTGCAGCCATTCTTCCTGCAGGAATGACAAGTGTGCAGAGGTTTGCACTAATTGTCGTAATTCTGGCTCTTATCGGCTGGGCGGGATTTGCCCGTGTTGTCCGGGGGATGGTGTTGTCGATAAAAGAAGAAGAATTTGTTCAGGCTGCAAAAGTTCTAGGTGCTTCAAAGTGGAGAATCATACTTAAACACATACTTCCTCAGACAACAAGTTACGTCATCATAGCAATGACTTTAAGTGTGCCGTCATATATTCTGGCTGAATCGGGATTAAGCTTTTTAGGTTTGGGAATCCAGCAGCCTGATGCAAGCTGGGGTAATATGCTTAAAGAAGCTCAGGAATTTACAAATATATTATATCGCCCATGGCTGTTAACTCCTGGCGGACTTATATTTATTGCGGTTTTATCTTTTAATATTTTGGGTGATGCAATAAGAGATTTTCTGGATCCAAAGTCTGAAATCAGAAGGTAAATTTTATTTTTCCAGCTGCTTTAAAAATTCTTTGTTAGCATCAAGTGTATCCTGAGAGCAAACTATTGTATAAACAGGTTTTTGCGTAAATACTTTTTTTGCAAACTTAGTTATGTCTTCCTTGGTTATTTTATCAACTTCGTCATAAATTTTATTTTTATAATCTATTCCGTATTTTGATTCCATTCCCATAATAAGTGAATGTAATTTTGGATAATTTCCCTCATTATTAAGTAATGATGCTTTAATAGAACGTTTGGCATTTTCTAAATCCTGCTCTGTAAAGTTACCGTTAAGAAGTTCTCCTATCTGACGGTTAAATCCGTTTATTGATTTTTGTACATTATCATAACTGTATTCCCCGATCTCTTTATTATCGGTTGTAGTCAGAATGTTTAATGACAATTCGCCGATATTTCCTTCCTTTTCAAGGCTGGAATATACCGAATATGCAAGATTTTCTTTTTCGCGTAAATTATCAAACAAACCTATACTTGAACTTGAAAGAATCAGGTTTGCAATTTTGCCGGACACAATTTCTTTAATATCATCATCTGCCTCAAACTTAAATGTCTGCTTTATGTCTGCCTGAGAATTGTTATTTGCTTTCGTCAAAACTGTAGTCTTTTCTGTGGGTTTATAATACATATACCTGCTATATTCATTTGGTTTAACAGTATCTAAGCCGCTTATAAAATCAGTCACGTAGTTTTTAACCTCAGCTTCTTTTCCTGAAGGAAGGTTTACCGCTGCAACTCCTGTACTGTTTTCCAAAAGGTATTTGTGCATGCTCTTGACATCATCTACCGTAATACTGTCCAAAGATTTTTTTATTTCCTCATCGGTAAAATAGTACGGAAGATTCTGTGATTCATAATTAAAGTAAAGAGAAGATGAAGAATCCTGTTTTTGTTCAAAATTATCTTTTACTGTTTCAATTGCAGCTTTCAGGGTTTCTTCCGTAATATTCGGGTAATACAAAAGTTCTTTTGCTTTTTCCAGTGCCAATTTGTATTTATCCCCTCTGCCGCCGGCAGAAATTGAGAGTCCGGAAACACATGGCGATACACTTGCATTTATATTATTTTTATCAAGATAATCATAAAAATCTTTTTCTGAATTTTTAAGAGTTCCTTTGCGGTATATTTCGTTTAATACCAAACTTAAACCCGGTTTGCCGACAAAAGGTTCTTTTGCATCCAGTTCTATTTTAAGATTTACTTTTTGGCTTTTTGTATCATAAAAAGCCAAATCATAATTATTTTGAGTTGTTTCTTTTGATATTTTGGATTTTTCGATTGGGATTCTGTTTCCTTTAAATGAAATATTGTCTGTTTGTTTTGGAGGATGAACAACAGTTATCGCCGTTTTATTTATATCAAAAAATTTCTTTAGTGCGGTATTCGCTTCTTCCGGTGTTAATGAATCAAGTATTTCATTATACTTTGTTGCATAATCCATATCATTATCCAGCATTGAATTACCTATGAAATCATTTACCGTATCCGAATGTTCCAAATTACTTTCCATTTTAGATTTTATTCTTTCACGAATTTGATTTAATGTTTCTTCATCAATCGGTTTTAATGAAGCTATGGTATTCAGAACAGTGTTTAGAGCATTTTCTGAATTTTTTTCGGATGACGTAATAAACATGCTTATCATACGTGGACTGTTGGGGTTTGTTGATATTTTTTGGCTGTCGAGACTGCAATCTGCATTATATTTGTTCAGATTTCTTATTAGTCCCGAGCTTTCCAAATTGATATATTCTCCTACAACACTGTATAAAATATTATCCCTTGTGTCAGTATTTACAGGTCCTGCAAAACCTAAAACCATACTTGCACCGGAAGCTTTATCCGATATAAAATCTTTTCTGACGGTTTTTGTTATCGGATTAAGTCTTTCTTCGAATTTCTTACCACGGCTTACCTTGTTTGAAGTAAAATTTTTTGAAATAAGTTCAATTACTTCATCAGGATTTACATCTCCGGTTATAACAATATTTGTATTATCAGGTGTGTAATATTTATCATAATAATCCACAACATCCTGCTGTGTCAGATTTTGAATATGTTCAACACTTCCGCCTACAAGTTCGTCAGCCGGATTTTTAATATTAAATAATGTTCTGACGGTTTGATCGATTGCTATTGTGTCCGGATCATCCATAATCATATTTATCTCGGAAGAAACAGGACCTTTTTCTTTTTTAATCATTTCTTCCGACAGTTTCATATCTTCTGCCATTGCAGCTATAACTTTTATCTGAGTTTCCAAATCCTTGCTGTCAAGCTGCGGAGTTGAATTGACATAATCTGTAATTGCATAATTGGTACTGGCATTAGCCCATCCGCCCATTTCATCTATCTTTTTAAAAGAGTCGCCCGTTTTCAGTTCAATATGACCGTCATTACCGTTGGTTCCGTTAAATGCCATGTGCTCCAAAAAATGACTAATACCTTTGATGTTGTGTGTTTCATTCATTGAACCCACATTGACATAAGTTTTAACAACAGCCGGAGAACCTTCCATCGGAACAATACTGACTTTATAGCCGTTTGACAGTCTGTATGTATAAAGTTCAAGACCGTTCTGAATCTTATGTACTCCTGTCGGAGTGTACTTCACCGGCATTTTGACATTAAAATCCGGAGTTACATAGCCAAGCTCTTTAACATCCTTTTGTTTTTTTTGCATAGCGGTATTATCGGGCAATACCGGAGTATTACCTCTGAAAAAGAGATTATTAACACCTGTTACTTTCATAACCATATATATATAAAAACCTTCCGGTATTCAAAATTGCCGATTTGTTACAATTTATTAACACAAAACATAAGATTTGAATAGTGCTTTTTTAATATGTTAATGTTTTATCTGTTTTTCAGAATTCCAAACAAATTAGTTTTATCAGGCTTAACAATTTCTTCATCCTGAGGGGTATTTATAATAATAAGCACTTCGTCTTCGCTTGACATTTTAAGATTATTTCTTGCGATTGCCTCAAGACCGTTTACATTCGAAAAGTTTTTAATATTATCCTTTAGCTGGTCATTGAGAGAAAGTGCAGCATCTCTTGTTTTTGTAATCTGTATAATTTTGGCTTTGTATGATATAACCTTGGAAATATTCAGAACGGCACTTATCGTAATCTGAACCAGACATAGCAAAAGAACTATGGTCAAAAAAGAATAATAAAATCCCTTACCCGGAGTTGAAGACTTTTTGACACTTTTTTGTTTTTGCTCCTGCTCCGCAGCATCATTTATATTTATTACACGTCTTTTATTCTTATTTCTGTTAAACATTTTCTATAACTTAAAACCTGATGAAAAACTGACACTTTGTGATGTATTGCCATTTGCATAATATGACTGTGCAACACTCAACTCAAACTTTAACGAATCGGCATACTTTTTGAGAGATGGTTTATATACTAACGTTAATTCATTTTTATTTTTTTGTGACCTTACATAATTTGAAAAAGAATCCTTAAAGGTCAATTTGTCCGTAATATGCCACTCCGGTGATATTTTAATAGTACTCCACTGGCTGTCTTCAAGTTCTCTGTTTGCCGATTGTCTGAGGGCTGTTTCTATTGAAAAATGCTTCAGACTGTCATACCGCAAAAAAAAAGATGCCGTAGATTCTATTTGGGAATGTGATAATTCTTCCCCGTATCTGGAACCGTAACTAAAACCGCCTGACTGAGTATAAACACTTGCAGTAAGCGGCAAAATGTCACCCAGAGTATTTTTCATTATCATGGCACGAGCCAAAGCACTTCTTTTGGTATTTGCATTTGATGTGATATTTAAGGTATCTGCAGGCAAAGTTAACGTGTGTTGAGGAATATTAACCTCAGGTTTTTCAATATCCGTATCAAGATATATTGTCTCAATTAAATTGTCATCATATTTAATTTGACCGTCAATTTTATACGTTTCTTTAACCTGTTCTTCCGCAAAAACGCAAGTCAGTGAAAATGCTAATATGAAAACTATTGCTATGAATCTTTTCATACCATAATTTTAGATTAAATATTGCTGAAATTCAAATAATAAATTTTTGTTACAAATACAGAATTTTGCAGTCGGCAGTTTGTTATTACTTAACATAATAAACTGCGTGTACATTTGCAAAAACTTTAATTACACCACCGGAAATAGACGTAGTCGGTACAGCAGACTGAGCAGCTCCTTCTGCAAGAGTATCCATCATATTTTTTGCGGCAAATACTCTCATATTGCTATTATTATAACTTTCACTGCAGCTGACATCCATTGATTTTATGCCGTCTAAAGAAGAATTAGAACCACGGGCAGCTATCGATGCTCTTGTTGATGCTTTTTGCGTAGCCGTTTCTATTAGTGAATTACACTTATTTTCATAGTTTGATACTGAAAATTTTAAAGAATCAATATTGGTAGCTCCGGCTTCTGTTGCTTTATCAATCATTGAACCGAGTTTATCCAGTGATTTTGTATGAACGGTAACTCTGTTTGAAACCTCATACTTATCAAGTGTTCTTTTGTTGCCATTGTAATTATATACAGGTGTTGCATTGTAATTTGAAGTTTTTATATAGTCACCGTTAGAAGTGTTAATTACTTCTTTAAGCATAGTATATATTTTTTCCGAAATGTCTTTGTTCATAAGTGTTGCTTTTTGCATAGATTTACTGTCTGATGTTTTTACGGAAAAAGATATTTCTGCAATATCGGGTGCAATTTCGGCATCGGCAGATGTCGATACGGAGATATAGCCGCGTTCCTTTTCAATCTGAGCAGCAGTTGTATAAGTACATCCGGCAAATATTGATAATATTGCGATTGCAATTAATGTTTTTTTCATAATTTTCTCCTTTTCTATTATTTAATTATTCTAAATCATCAATACTTTCAAAAGGCTCCTCATCGGAATTTTTATCAATTATTTCACCCTGAATTGATGTTTCACCATTTTGAACATCAATATTATCGGCTCCCGGCTGAGGATTTTCTTCTCCGATATTATTTGTAATTCCGTCTTTGGATTTTTGTTTTGTTTCTTTCAGAGTCTTTTGCCGTGCTTTTATTTTCATAAGTGTTTCCGCATCCATTTGACGAACTTTTTGCATATATTCGAATTTATTTGCGGCATTTTCAATTTTTTTCTCTTTTTTCTCTGACTTTTTTTCGGCTCTTACTTCTTTTTTTGCCTGCTTTTCGTCAAACTTAAGTTCTGAAAAAGGTACTACATCATATTCTTCCGACAGTTTATATCCGACAACGGATATTGGAACAAATGTTCCGGTCAGAGATTCAATTTTTGACATTTGATTATTTATATCAATACTCCAGGTGCCAAGAAATTTAGGGTTACTTCCGGTATAAGCATAGGCACTTGCGATTACACGGTTATCATTATTGGCATCAAACCCCATAGGATATATATCCCAACGTTTTTCGCTTAAATCTATATTTTCCTTATTCTGCCAGTAATTTATAATTGCTTCCCTGAGAGCTGAAAGACGTTTGGGCTCTTTTTTATCAAAATCATAAACCCAAATGTCTGTTTTCCAGATACCGTCATGTTTATATCCGATTTTTTCTTTTATTAAAAGTTTTGTATTATCTTCGGAAAAATCAATTGGTGTAAGTGTTCTGAATACATATTTCCTGTCAATATCTTTGCTGGTTGATAAAATAGGTTTTGGCTCTTTATTAAGAACATTTGCTTTGGTGACTTTTTCAATATTGGAAAGTGTCGGATCCAAATTTATCTGGAATAAATCACAACTTACACAATCTGCTTCAGCATAATAATAAACTGAAGGATAAATCAGTTTTGTGTAATCACCGGAAACAATTCCCTGAGCATTTATTTGTCTGTCAAACTGAAGTTTTCTGGGAAGTGAAAGCTCAGGACTGCCTACAGGCTCATTGTATTTAACCAGCTTGAACTTATGCTGGGGAACATATACATAATTTTTATCCTTTGGCATATCAGGCTTATCAAGGATTTTTGCATTTATTTCTTTTTTTGTTAAAGCTCTGGATTTTGACTCGTATTCCTCAACTGTCATATAGCCGGATTCAGGCATACGAGATTTTTTAAATTTTTCTTTTTCGTCCTTTTTGTCCGTTTTATTTTTATAAACCATTTCGGAAACTTGCGTGTCGGATTTACGCGTGACATTATTTTTTGCCTGCGTTAAATGAACTTTTGCCGCCATATACATTCCTGCAAGACATGAAAACATTATTTAACAAGTCCTTCGCTTATGGCTCTGACGGTTGCCTGTGTTCTTGAAGTGGTGCATAATTTCTGTAAAATACTGTGTACATGAGCTTTTGCAGTGGCTCTTGATATTACAAGTTTTTCAGCAATTTGCGGATTTGTAAGTCCTTCCACAATAAGTTCTAAAACATCCAGTTCTCTTTCGGTAAGTCCGTATGAATTTCTTTTTGCAGATTTTACTGAATCGGGCTCTGAAACCAGATTTTGTGAGGGCTGCTGAAGGTTGGCAAAAACCATTTTCGCAATACCTGAGTCAATCCAGCCAATGCCTTCATAAACCGCCTTTATTGCAGATATTGTTTGTTCGTGAGTTGCACCTTTCATAATATATCCGTCTGCACCTGCTTTAAATGATGCAAAAACATCTGCTTCACTGTCACGGGATGTAAATATAAGTATTTTTACATCGGGATTAAATTCTTTAATTCTTGCCGTAGCTTCTATTCCGTCAATGTTAGGAAGTCCTATATCCATTAAAATTACATCAGGAGAAAGTTCCCTTGCTTTTCTTATACCTTCAATTCCGTCAGCAGCTTCTGCCAGTAAATTTATACCGTCAGCCTTGCTCAGAAGCATTGAAAGCCCCATTCTCCATAATTCATGATCTTCTACCAACAATACGTTTATCATTTACTCCTCCCCCTATTCTTTTACAGATAAGGAAATTTTATATTTATTATTTTTGCACAGCTTTTTCCCTGACTACATCCGTAAGCAGGAATGAAAATTCACTGCCTTTATTCAGGACACTCTCGAGCCAGATTTTTCCGCCGTGAGATTCAATTATTTGTCTGGACAAATATAGTCCAAGCCCTGTTCCTGTCGAACGTTTTTTGCTTGTTCCCTGAGAAAATCGCTGGAACATATTTGGGATATCCTCCTGAGGTATTCCGGAACCGTTATCGGATACGGAAAATATCAAATCTTGTCCTTCCACCTTTAACGTGATAACAACCTTGCCGCCCTCTTGTGTATAGTTAATCGCATTTCCGCATAAATTACAAATTACACGGCGAAGCTCACTTCTGTCAGCATAAATCTCCGTATCAAAGAGTTCGGTATCTATCGTAAATTCAACATTCTTAGATTGTGCAAGCGGCATAAGTTCTTCATAAACCTGATGAACCAGATTGTAAATATTAAAATTCGTTTTGGTCAGGGTTAATTTTTCAGCATCATATTTATACACTTCAAGAAGTGCATTTACCAATCCCAATAAATCTTCGTTACTTTTTTTCATTGTCGAAAGGAGAACTTTTTGTTTTTCATCAAGTTCGCCCAATGCACCGTCCAGGAAAAAGTTTAAGGTCTGTATTGCGGCAAGCAGCGGAGTTCTCAAATCGTGCGTGAGAGTTGCAATAAAATCATCTCTTAATCTGTCTGCTTTCTTTTGCTCGGTTACATCTCTTATTACCCCAACAAACCGTTTAAAACAATCTTCGGGATTTATTCTTGCAAAACTGATTTCTACCGGTGTTTCCGAGTTTGTAAAAGGATTTTTTACACAGAAATTTCTAAGCAGAAGTTCGCTTTCTTCAAAATTGTGTAATTCTTTTGATATAAAAGTTTTCGGACTGAACAAAAAATCATCAATTGAAGCATTGATTAGTTTTTGGCTTATATGTCCTATCATTGATTCGCAAGCCGGATTTACCTGCTCAATTATACCATCTTCATTCAGAATAACTATACCGTCGGCACAATAACTGACAATTCCTTCCAGCTTTGCATTTGACTGTTTTAAATCTGCCGTACGTTCTTCAACGAGTTCTTCCAGAGAATGAGAGTACTTTTCCAGCTCTTTTTTTGCAATCTCAAGCTCACTTATAGTATGTCTCAACTCTGAGAGTAAATAACTTCTCTCTATACCATTTCGGATATTTAAAATTAAATCATTGTTATCCCAGGGCTTTTCTATGTATCGATATAATCCTACTTCATTGATTGCTCTGATAGCATTTTCTTTATCCGCATATCCTGTTAAAAGTATTTTACTGACTTCGGGATAAAGTTTGTTAACTTCAGTAAGAAATTCAAGCCCGTTCATATCAGGCATCAAAAAGTCTGAAACTACAATATCAGGCTTATTATCCTTCAAAAATTCCAATGCTTCTGCCGGAGAATTAAAAAAATGACCGTCATTAAACCCCTCTACTTTAAGCAATGTCTTAAAAGCAGAGGTTATTATGGTTTCATCATCGACTACTACAATCTTCCCCTTGTTCATATTTTTATATTACCCCAAATTGCCGAAACAGGCAAATATCGGATAAATATAGGGATAAATATTAACATTTTTTAATATTAATTTTGAAAATATTATATTTTTGTCTTGAAATAATCTATTGTTTTAATAAGTCCGTCTTTAATATCAACCGTTGGCTCCCAGTTTAGCAGCTTTTGAGCTAATGTAATATCAGGTCTGCGTTTTATTGGATCATCAGAAGGAAGCGGTTTATATACAATTTCGGATTTTGAATTTGTAAGTTCAATAATCAGTGATGCAAGCTCCAAAACAGTTCTTTCGGAAGGATTACCTATATTAACAGGCTTGTGATAATTGCTTTCCATTAACTTGATTAAGCCGTTAACCAAATCGTCAACATAGCAGAAAGAACGAGTCTGTGAGCCGTCTCCGTATATAGTAATATCTTCATTTTTTAGGGCTTGTATAATAAAATTAGATACAACTCTGCCATCATTTACCGCCATATTAGGTCCGTAAGTATTAAAAATTCTTACTATTCTTGTATTTACACCGAATTGTCTGTGGTAATCGCTCATAATTGTTTCGGCACAACGTTTCCCTTCGTCATAGCAACTTCTTATCCCTATAGGGTTGACATTTCCCCAATATTCTTCTTTTTGCGGATGAACAAGAGGATCGCCATAGACCTCGCTCGTTGATGCCTGAAGGATTTTTGCACTGCTTTTTTTAGCTATTTCAAGCATGTTGGAAATGCCTATAACGGAAGTTCTTATTGTTTTTACCGGATCATATTGATAGTGGGGCGGGCTTGCCGGACAAGCGAGATTGTATATTTCATCAATATCCGTACAAAATTCTTCAGTAACATCGTGTTCTACAAACCTGAAATTTTCATTTTTTAATAATGGTTCAATGTTTTTTTTAGAACCCGTAAACAAGTTGTCCAGACAGATTACATAATGACCTGCCTCAGTTAACTTTTTGCACAAATGCGAGCCTATGAAGCCCGCTCCGCCTGTTATCAATATTCTTTTCATTTTACACCCCAAAAACTAAGGTGCTGATTAGCACCTTAGTTTTTTATAACTATTTTTTGCTTTCGTTAGTTGTTGAAAGTTCATTCAAAACGGCATAAGTTGCATCCCATCCGCTTAATCCGCCTGACATTTTGTATTGATTCAGGCTTTTTGCCCTCATTGTTTTAATTTTCTCCTGTTCTTTTGCAAATTTTTTAACTTGACGTTTGCTGCTTTCTCTTTTTTGTACAATAGGATCAGCATAAGTTAAAAAGTTGCGATACTCCTGACATCCGTATCCGGCTTTTACTTTGTCCGAATAATTATACAAGAGATAATTGTAAACACTCATTGCTCTTTCTGAATTTGCAGGTTTACCCATTATAAGTTCAAGATTGCTTCCCGGCATCTTTGTAATAACTACAACAAGAGCAAGTGGGTTATATCCCGCATTAATCATCAAATCGACTGCTGTCATATCAGCTTCTTTTTGATCTCTCAATGTCGTTTTGCTATTCCAAAATTCACTGTTTGCTGTCGTATTAATTATGTTATCCGAACTTAATTTTTCAGCAAGTATTTCTTTTGCTGCTTTTCTCATATTATCTTTACCGGCTTTTCCGTTAATAATTTGTCCGAGTTCATAAGCTACAACCGCAGCAACTTCATTATCGTTACCGGCATAAGCCAAATCAGCTTTTGATATCTGTACGATATTTGTAGCTGATGTAGTTGAGTTGTTAACAGCACCTTCTACCGTTTTAAACTGAAGTTTTGCCGGCAGACTGTTCTTTTGAACAATTACTTTTGATACGGAATCAATCCTTGCCGATGCATCCCAGGTTGCAGCATTAGCCGGTATAACAAATAGTACTGCAGTAAAAATTGATATCAGAATTTTTTTCATTCTTCCCTCCTTAAAATTTTGACAACCGATATTTTATCATGAAAAACAAATTTATTAAACATATAACATTACCGTTTGTTTACACAAAATATGTATTTATATTATAATTCTTAAGAAGGAGGTGTTTTATGTATAAATATTTTACAGGTTCTTATATAGTAACAATATTAGGTCTTGCTGCAGCTTATTTGTGGGGAGAAAGAATACATCCCGGAACCGGTTTGACCTGCGTATTTATTGCATCTGTTCTTGCAATACTTGAAATAAGTTTATCGTTTGATAATGCCGTTGTTAATGCTATGAAGCTTGAAAATATGTCTGCAAAATGGCGGCACAGATTTATTACCTGGGGGATACTTATTGCAGTATTCGGTATGAGATTTTTATTTCCGCTTGCAGTTGTGGCACTGTTTTCCAAACATAGTATATCGTCAGTGCTTAATATGGCAATTAACGATGTAAATACTTATGCTCATTATCTTCAGGTGGCGCATCCTACGATAATTACGTTTGGCGGAGCATTTTTGCTTATGCTGTTTCTGGACTATTTTACGGAAAAAGACAAAGAAATACACTGGATAAGACCTGTTGAAGTCACTTTAAATAAATTAGGAAATTATAGAGGAATATGCACGGTTGCAACATATGGCATACTTGCAATTTTATTATTTATGACACCCGTAGCACAAAGAATGTCAACATTTCTGTCCGGAACTGCCGGTATATTGACCTATCTGGCGATAGACGGACTTGCTGAATGGCTTGAAAGAAAACAGGAAGCAAGAGCAAAACTCTATGCCAATTCGGTTAAGTGTTCAGGGCTTATCGGATTCCTTTACCTTGAATTAATTGATGCTTCTTTTTCACTTGACGGTGTATTGGGAGCATTTGCTCTAAGTAAAGATATTATTATAATTACCATAGGATTATTTATCGGTGCCATGTTTGTCAGGTCACTGACAATTATGCTTGTTGAAAAGAAGACTCTCAAAGAATTTTTATATCTTGAACACGGGGCACACTGGGCTATAGGTACACTGGCGATACTTATGTTTATATCTTCGGTACACGAAGTACCGGAAGTTATTACAGGACTTCTCGGATTGGTATTTATAATCAGTGCGGTAGTTTCATCAGTTATTCATAACAAACAATCACAAAATCAAAAAGAAAATAAAACGGAAAATTAATAAAATTAATATGTGTTTAAAAAATCAAAAACTATATTTTATAGGCGGGGCTGTAAGGGATGAAATTCTCGGAATACAAAGTATAGATACAGACTTTTGCTATGAAGGTAATGCAATAGAATTTGCTGAAAATAATGATTTACGTATTCTTAAGAAAAATACCGAACTCTGCACAGTTAAAGTTAGTCTTGAATCAGGACAAATTACGGACATAGCATCTACACGAACCGAGTCATATCCACAAAAAGGACATTTGCCAAAAATAGAACAAACCGGATGCTCTTTGGAAATGGATGTTAAAAGACGCGACTTTACGGTAAATTCACTTGCAAAACGTACGACCGATAATGAGATTATTGATTATTTTAACGGAATAAATGATATTCAAAATAAAACACTGAGAGTTTTGCACAACAACAGTTTTATTGATGATCCGTCAAGAATAATAAGAGGATTAAAATTTTCTGTCCGGTTCGGTTTTGAACTTGACGAAAAAACAAGAGTTCTGCAAAATACATATCTGAATAATATTAATTATGATATGAGCTATCACAGAATAAAAAAAGAACTTAAAGAAACTTTTGAATTGAATAACCCTGTTGCTTTTGACAGATTTATTGAAGAAGATATATATAAACTCCTTGGAGAAAAGATTGCAAAACCGAAAATAAAAGGTGCTGATATAAAAAATGAAATAGAAAAATCCGGTTTAACTGAAAATATTTGGTTTATATATGCCGCTCCTTTTATCGATACAGAATCGGCAAATATACCGCTCACAAGAGCAGAAAAGAGGATTCTTGAATGGTGCAAAAAGCTAAAAACTCAGGAAACCACACATAATACACCAAAAGAAAGTATCATTCTTTCGAGGCTGATAAATAATGATTGACAAAATAATTAACTGCAAATTTCATTTAAGATTTTTAATTAATCCCTTAGTTCGTTATCTTTCGGATATGATAGGGGATTATAAAGGCATAACTGAAATAAAACGAGAAGTTCCGCTCATTGTTTCACTAACATCATTTGATGAAAGATTTGACGATTTGGAGCTTTCATTATATTCACTGTTCAGCCAGTCAACCCTGCCGGACAGAATAATACTATGGTTTAGTGATGAATATTCTCTTGCAGAGCTTCCGTATTCCGTAACAAAATATATTAAAAACGGACTTGAGATACGATTCGTTAAAGATATTGGTCCATATACAAAAATAATATATGCACTAAAAGAATTTGGTGAATGTGTAATAGTAACAGCCGATGATGATGTATATTATCCGAAAAACTGGCTGGAAAAATTATACCACTCATATTTATCAGCACCTCAGGATATTCATGCCCACAGAGCACACAGGGTAGTTTTAGATACAAAAAATCAGCTCAAACCATACGAAAAGTGGGAAAAACAAATAAACGAAGAGTCTGCAAGATATGACAATTTTCTTACCGGTGCCGGCGGGGTTCTGTATCCGCCAAAATGCTTTGTGAATGAAGTATTCCGTTCTGATATATTTTTAAAATATTCTCCGCAAAATGATGATATTTGGTTATGGTTTATGGCTTTGGTTTCCAACAGAAAAATAAGAATTGTCAAAAATCATATAAAAACTTTAACAGTAACGAATTTTTTAAGACAGCTTAATTTGGATAAATCAAGAACACTATACTCTCAAAATAAAAAAGGGAATGATAAACAATTATCACAACTGATGAATTTCTACAGCAACAATATTCTACAAAAATTAAACATTTATGGTAAAATTCGCTTATGAGTAATAAAAAAATAAAAATGCTGTTTAGTGCTACAGTGCTGCCGAGTTTTTTGCACAACAATAAAAACCGCAGCGGAATACTTTTTGCATCTTTAAATCTTCTAAAAGAATTTTCTAAATATGAAGATGTTGAGATTACTTTATTCTATGAATATCAGACTTATAAAGATATAGTTAAATTGCAGGAGTCCGGAATAGTACCGGAAAACTGCAAATTCCTGAATGTAGAAGATGTTGTTCCGCCTTCTATTATTCCTTTTCTGGACTATTTATCAGATTTAAGCCTAAAATATGCAAAAGGAAAAAATGATAACATTCTGAAAAAAATACTGAGATTTTTTATTTACAGGGCATTCAGATTTTTTTATAATTTTGCTTTGCCGCATTCCAATTTTAAAAATGTAATAAATAATTATAACGTATTTTTTTCTCCATGTTTCAAGATTCATCCGTTAATACTCTCAAAAGAAAACATAAAATCTTATTTATTGATATACGATTTAATTCCGATAAAACTTGCAAAGTATTACAAAGGCTTTGAAGAACAGCTGGCAGGAATGGAAAAAATTGCAAAATCAATAAACTATAAAAATACGTATTTTGCTATATCTGAAAATACAAAAAAAGATATTATCGAATACAGAAAAGGAATTGACCCTTCTCACATTGTGGTTTCACTGCTCGGTGCTGATGACCGTTTCTATTGTGAAAAAAATAAAGATGTTATCAACAGAACAAAACAAAAATACGGAATATCCGCCGATAAAAAATATATTTTCAGTCTTTGTACACTTGAACCCAGAAAAAACCTTGTTTTTGCAATAAGAAATTTTCTGGAATTTGTAAAGAAAAACAACATAACAGATTTTGTATTTGTCCTTGGCGGTGCCTCATGGCAAAAATTTCCCGAGATACTTGAAACTCAGATTAATAAATTTGAATCCGCAAAAGATTTAATACAAACAATCGGATATGTTGAAGATGAAGATGTTCCGGTTTTGTACTCCGGAGCTGAATTCTTTGTCTATCCGACACTCTATGAAGGTTTTGGGCTTCCCGTATTGGAGGCTATGCAGTGCGGATGCCCCGTTATAACATCCGATAATTCATCCATGCCGGAAGTAATCGGTGATGCCGGAATTATGATAAACCCGTATTCTGATGAGCAAATGGTTCAGGCTATGGAAAAGATGTATTTTGATTCCGAGTTCAGAAACTCATGTTCCCAAAAAGGATTTGAAAGAGCAAAAATATTCTCATGGGAGAAAACATCAGATATTATCATCAATAAAATAAGAGAGGACTTAAACAATGAAACTCCTGTTTGATGCAACCGAACTTTCTTATTATAATGACAATTCAGGACACAGAGCCGGTGTTTTTCATGTTGCACTTAATGTACTGAGAGAATTTATAAAAAGCGGAGTAGATATTACCCTCCAATGCGATTACAGAAGATATTATTTTTTAAAAAATACAGATGAATTTAAAAATTTACCTTTACTGGAAGAACACTCTCTTATAAACAAATTTTGGGGCAAACTTCTCTACTTTACCGATAAATTTCCTATCAGGTTTAAGTACGGGATTATTATTCTTACAAGATTTTATGATGCCTGGTTTTATAAAAACAACAGGAAAAATCAGGAACAGCTAAAATTTTTTGATGCTTATTTTTCACCATATACACCACCGTCAAAAGAAATTGCAGAATCGGAATTAAAGAAATTTCGTGTTATACACGACACAATTCCCGTAATTGACTCAGGTTTGCCTAAAAGTCCCAAGGATTGGTATTACAAGATATATTCAACAATAAATAATAAAGAATACTATTTTACGGATTCCGAATCAACAAGAAATGATGTTATAAAGTATTTTGATGTAACCCCGGAAAACGTAAAGACGGCATTGCTCGGAGTTAGCGAAAACTTTTTTCCTGATTATGAGAATGCCCCTATTAAAGAAAAATACGTATTTTCTCTTTGCACTCTCGGCAAAAGAAAAAATCTGGAATTTTCAATACATAACTTTTTTAACTTTATCGGCAAAAATAAAATTGATGATTTAAAACTTGTACTCGGAGGAAGTATTTGGGAAAAATATAAAAAAGACCTGAACAACATTTTGAATAAGTATGACAGGTCAAAAGTTATACTAACAGGATACATCAGTGATAATGAGCTGAAAAAATATTATTCCAATGCTATGATGTTTATATTTCCGTCTTTGTATGAAGGTTTTGGTCTGCCCGTATTAGAAGCCATGGCCTGCGGATGCCCCGTAATAACTTCTAAAACATCCTCCCTTCCGGAAGTTATTGGTGATGCAGGAATTAAAATTAATCCCGAATCTGATGAAGAAATGGTTGAAGCTTTTGAAAGAATGTATTTTGATAATATTTTTCGTGCTTTGTGTTCGGAACAAGGTTTGAACAGGGCAAAATTATTCAGATGGGATAAATACGCAAATGAAATTATGGAATTTATAGCTTCCAAATTATAACCCCCAAAAACATCCACCCGGTGATAAAAATTTTTCCGTCAGTATGCAATTCTTATTTTGAAAGGATTGATTATGACTGAAAATAAATTTTTAATGTTTGTTTTGACCGAAGGTATTTTACTTTTGGTCTTAGGGCTGACTGTGCTTATATTACCAAAAATCTCGTTTATATCATTCGGATTTTTAATATGTGTTTCTTTTATTGTTTACGGGATATTTAAAATTATTTGTGCATTATTTACAAGAAATTTTTCCAGACATTATATATTGGATATTCTGGAGGGTTTAATCTTAGCTGTTGCAGGATTTTCACTTTTTGCAATTCCCGTTTTTGATATTGCATTAATTACCGGACTGGGCGGAATTTATTTTATTTTAAAAAGCATATCTTCATCGGCATTTTCGGTTCAGACAAGAAAAACACTAAATTTTTGGTGGATGTGTATGTTTTTAGCAATTTTTGAATTTTTCTCCGGAATAATCATTATTATTACGATACCATCTTCTGCACTGTGGCTTGTAGGAGTGGCAGCCGGTTTAGATTTTGTTCTTTCGGGAATGGTTCTGTTAAATATGTATATTTCCACCAAATACATTCAAGGGTGATAAAGGAGTACATGGTAAATGAGCAAAGAGGTAAATTACTTATGAAAAAAATAATATCAGCTTTTATCATATTGGCATTTATTGCACCTGTATATGCCAAAACAATAGAGGGTGCCGTTTCTGAAAAAGGAGGCAGCAATTCACACCGAATAATAGACAAAGCAACAGGCAAAGGTGTTGGCGGTGCCAAAATAACTCTTCCCAAAGAAAATTACATGACAAAAACCAACAAAGACGGTTTTTTTGAACTAAACACAGCAATAGAAGGAACAAGCATTATGTCTGTCCAAAAAGACAAATACAAACCCTTTTCAATGACAATTAATGAAAAAACATTTAACAAGCCGCTCGAAGTATCCATAGAAAAATCTGACGGAAATGCTCTTGCAATAGATATGAATATGCATCACCTCGGAGATAACAGTTATTCGGAAAATTCGGCAAATGCAGGAGAGTTTGTGGGTGATGCAACAGGACCTTTTTTTACAAAAAAATTTAATCTGAAAAATATTAACACAAGTTCGCCTGTGTATCTTGTAATAGGCTCTATTATAGGGATAGATACACTGATGGCAAGAACAATGAACCAAAATCGCAGACCAAATGCGTACGCCACAGCTCCCCAAATATTTTTTAACGGTAATAAAATTGCTGATATACAGATAAACGGTGACGGACAAAAGATAAAAATTCCTGCAAACCTGATAAGGAAAAATCAGATTAACGAAGTCACAATAAAAACCGGATACAATGTCATGCAAACTTCATATACCGATTATGATGATATTGAATTTATGAATCTTTCAATTGAAAATTAAAAACTAAGCTATTCACAACACCGGTTAACTAATGTATAATTTAGTTATCGGAGGAAAGAGCTTATGTACAAACTCGGAATAATAGGATATCCGCTCGGGCACTCAATTTCTGCAGCTATTCAAAAAGCAGGATTAAACAGCATCGGAGAAGATGTTGTATATGATGTTATGGAAACACCTGCAGAAAATTTAATAGACCGTATCAAATATATAAAATCAAATGATTATCAGGGATTTAACGTTACAATTCCGCTCAAGGTTCCAATGTCTCTTTTTGTAAATGATATTGATGACTATGCTAACGTTGCAGGATGTGTTAATACAATAAAGGTTAATGAAAACAAAGAATTTTTCGGATACAATACTGATATTTACGGTTTTAAAAAAGCAATACCGTTGGATATTGATTTGAAGGGTAAAAATGCAAGCATACTCGGAACAGGCGGAGCGGCAAGAGCTGCCGTTGTGGGTTTATCAGAAAAGGGTGTCAGCTCAATTGATTTTTATACCAGAAATATAATTAATTCACACAATACACTAAACTATGTAAGAGCACAGTTTCCCAAAATAACATTTAATGTATATCAAATTCAATCAATAAGAAGTCTTGCCGGTTCAGCAATTATTGTTAATGCAACTCCGATTGGAATGCGCGGATATATGGCAGATCAAATGCCGCTTGAACCTTATGATTTAGACAAATTATCACCGGATACAGTCGTATATGATATCGTCTATAATCCTGTAAAAACAATACTGCTTAAAGAAGCTGAAAAAAGAGGACTTAAAATTATTGGCGGATTAGACATGCTAATTTATCAGGCAGAACGTGCAATACAAATCTGGACAGGCAAGAATCCCGATACAAAATTAATGAAAATAGCTGCGCTTGAAGCATTACAGGCATAGATTGTAACATTTTGTTAACATCTCCTCTAAAAAGTGTAAATTTTACATATTTTTTGTTTTTTATAGTAAGATATAAATTGTAGAAAGTTTAATTAACGCATTGAGCGTTGGTAGAAATGGAGGCACATGAATTGACAATTGTATCATCATCACTAAAAGAGCTTGAGACTCATTCTAATTTAGACACAGTTAATTTAGGTCAACACGTTCTTGCAGAATTTTTTGAATGTGATTCGAATATTTTAAATAACATTGATAAAGTAGAAAAGTACATGATAGATGCAGCTCTTGAGTGTGGTGCGACAATCGTTCAAAAGTGCTTTCACATGTTTAACCCCTATGGTGTATCCGGTGTAGTAATTATATCCGAAAGTCACTTGGCAATTCATACATGGCCGGAATTAGGCTATGCTGCCGTAGATTTATTTACATGCGGAACAAAATGCGATCCTAAGGTTGCTTATGAATTTCTAAAAAAAGTATTTAACTCAAAAAAAGCATCATTTACTGAATTAAAACGCGGAATTATTGACAGAGAAACACTTAAACTTTCCGAGCAGCCGTTTGAAGTTGCTGAACAATTCGCAGAATAATGATACTACAGATTGATTTAACAAATCTTTACATATTACTTAACAAATTTGCACGACATGTTAGTTTATGTTAAATTTTTTGTAGGCGGTAACAATATACTGCGAATAGTGAGGAGTTATGAAAAGCACAACACTTAGAAGATCAAATATTACAAGAGAAAAAGTCGCAATGATGGAAGCACTGAATCGCTATAACAGAGAACATCAGGACGAGGATTTTTACAGACGACAAACAAAAAGCCGTGAGCTGGATGCTCTTTGGCAAAATCTGGGTGTTGCAACCAGAGCTCAGAAAAACGAAAAGACTCCTCAGGTATATTTCGTTATGGGATTGATTGTTGGTGTAATAATTACATTAATAATTACCACTTTTGTCAGTTTATTAATCAATGTAACAACTCCAAAAGAAGATATAAGTATTAAACCTTCAAAACAAGTTACTACCACTGATAACGGCAAGTTTAGATTTATACCGGCTGACTCAGCAAAGAGTACATCAGCAGCAACATATAAAAATAAAGAATATACCGTTAAAGAAGGGGATACTTTAGAAAGTATAGTTATAAGATTTTACGGAACTTTTGACATGGAAAAAGTAGGTTTGATACAGGATGCTAATAAAATGGCTAATCCTAACGCTTTATCCATAGGTCAAAAATTAATAATTCCCGTTAATAAAGGTTAGTATGAAAGTGTAGTAGTATAAAAAAGATTTGGCATTATTGTCAAATCTTTCTTTATGGTGAATATGGCAAAAATCAAATCAAAATATGTATGTCAGAATTGTGGTTATGAAACGGCAGGGTATTTGGGAAAATGTCCTGAGTGCGGTGGTTGGGGTACTTTTGTTGAAGAAACGATTTCTGCCGAAAAAAAGGAATTTGTAACTGAAGTTGTTGATTCTGTGCCACCGAAAAAACTTTCAGAAATTGAAATGAACTCAGAAATACGGATTACAACAAATATATCAGAGTTTGACCGGGTACTTGGCGGCGGTATTGTTCAGGGTTCATTAATTCTTCTTGCAGGCGATCCGGGAATCGGTAAATCTACAATTCTTTTGCAAACATCAGGGGAGCTTTGCAAACAAAGTAAGAAGGTTTTATATATATCTGCAGAAGAATCCGCCACTCAGGTTAAACTACGTGCCGAAAGACTTGGTGTAAAATCAGATAATTTATACATATATCCGCAAACAAATTTAGAGTTAATAAAAAAACATATAGACATTTTGCAGCCGGATTTAGTTATAGTTGACAGTATTCAGGCAATTTATACATCACTTATACAGAGTTCGGCAGGCAGTGTATCTCAAATAAGAGAATGCTGTAATGTGCTTATGCAAATTTCCAAATCAAAAAATTTATCAATTATTGTTATAGGGCATGTTACAAAAGAAGGTAATATTGCCGGTCCTAAAGTTTTGGAACACATGGTTGATACAGTTATACAGTTTGAAGGTGATAAATACAAATCATACAGAATTTTACGTTCCATCAAAAACCGTTTCGGAAATACCTCAGAAGTCGGTATTTTTGAGATGGGTGCAAACGGACTTAAAGAAGTTATTAATCCGAGCGAACTTTTTCTAAAAGAATATAACCGTACACAAACTCCCGGCAGTACGATAATTGTTACCAACGAAGGAACAAGACCGCTGCTTGTTGAAGTACAGGCTCTTGTGGGAACAACTCCATATCCGGCACCCAGAAGAATAGCAAATGGGGTTGATACGGGGCGTGTTTTACAGATTCTTGCGGTTTTGGAAAAAAGAATCGGTCTGAACCTTTCCAAACAAGATGTATATGTAAATGTTATCGGTGGAATTGATGTCAATGAACCTGCTGCGGATTTGGGTATTGCACTTGCTATTGTAACATGCGTACGGGATGTTATTTTTGACATGCAGACAGCAATTGTCGGAGAACTCGGATTATCCGGTGAAATTCGTGCCGTAAATCATATCGAAAAACGTATTAACGAAGCTAAAAAACTCGGATTTAAAAGGATAATAATTCCTGAAGCAAATGAAGTGCAGGAGTCTTTTGACGATATTGAAATAGTTAAGGTTCAAAGAATTATCGAAGCTATTACAAAAGGTGTCAAAACTCCGCATCAGTAATGGTTTTGGCTTAAATATTTTTCCGGGTATTTAGTAATAAAATCGCTTGTAAGCCTTGTAAATCAATTATGTTTTTGATACCATGAGTACAGATGTGTGGTATTATTACAGCCAGACTTTGTTTGTAAAGAAATGTAAAATTACTGTTCTTTTACTAGCAAAAATTAAACTTCACATGACTTTTTATATATAGGTACCAATGGGGTTCGTATGATTAAGGAAGTAAGATTATCAGATAATAGTATAAATTTTCAGGCTAATTCTAAAAAAGAAAAGCCGGAAAATCAGGAATCCATGATTCTTCCAAATACTCTGAAAACAAGAATTAATCAGAAATACGACAAAACAACCAGTGCAATAATAGAATACCCCGTCAAAGGTTTAAGAGGAGATGTAAATTCTGATTTTTACGAATTTTTAGCAATAGGCATAATACCATATTTAATCGGCAGCGGCATGTTTATGGGAATGTTTAATCTGGTCAATAAACACTTAACTCCAAAAGCAGCTTTGACCGGTAAAAAGATGGGGCTTGGTGTTGTTTTATACGGACTTGGCAAAACACTTTCCAATGATTTAATCACTCGTCCGATAGCATGGTCAACAGGTGTTGATATTGAAATGCCATACAGAAATGTTTATTATCCGCTTCCTACAAAACCGGGAGCAGATGCGGAAATAATACCTCAGCACCAGCAAAGAAAAGTTTATGACAGTATTGAATTCTTCAGAAAAGATTTATTGGCAAAAGATCCGAGATACGGCACTGCATATTATGATAATATTGCAAGAAAAATCGGTCTTGGCGAAAATCTGAATGATTCGGTTACGGAAACAACACCAATTATACAGAGCATTGTTGCAACAACAAAAACTGCTAAGAGCTTATCCTCATATGCGTGGGCAGGTGTCGGTGTAGGTCTTGCGGTTCAGAACAGCTGGGCAGACTTCTTTAAGAACTTCTCTGACAGACCTAAATATATTGCAAAAGAAGGTGAAGGTTTCTTCTCAAAATTGGGCGGCAAAATCGCTAACACATCTAAAAATACCGTTAAATTAACAAAATCTTTCGGCAAGTCATTCGGCAAAGCATGTAAAACCTTCTGGACCGGCGAACCGGGTACCAAAGGATTTATGAAGCATGCCGGCAAAGGCTGGTTATTATTTACAGCTGCTCTCACTCTGGGAACAATAACAAACTCTATATACAGAGCAAAGCACATGGGCAAGCTGGCAAACAAAGATTTAATTGACAGAAATGAAGAAAGTACGGTGATATAACATGGCAATAACTCCTGTACAACAGAATATTGAAACTCCGCAAAGGACTTACAGGGATGCAAAAACTCCCATTAAGACCAATAATCTTGTACATCCGCTGCCGGCAGAAGGTCACCTTGTACATGACACATTACTTTCTATTCCAAAATTCTGGTTAAAAGATATTGCATACGATGTAAAATGTATCAGAAATGGTTTAAGAGGAACTGCAAATGATCACCAGACAGGCAGACTTAATGACGTAGGTCTTAAGCTTGGCGGTATTGGTATTGCTACATATCTGGCTTCCAGAACAACCGATCCAAAAATGAGAGTTATGGAGTATTTAGGTCTCGGAACATTCCTTGCATCTATGTCGCTCTATCCGAAACTTGCAATTAATGCTCCGTCAAGAGTTATTCAGGGATTTGATATCGGTAAAGAATATATTGATGACCAGGGCAGAAAAAAATCCGTGCTGCAGGATCCTAACTACATTCCTATGGATATGTACAGAGGAGAATATACCGATGAAGATTTACAGCTTATTGGCGACAGCATGGGTATTCCGAGAGGAATTAAAAACCGCAATGACTTAATTAAAGAACAAATGAGAAAAATAGGTATTCAAAATAATACCCTGTGGATGCTTGGTGCAGGATTTGCTACTCCTGTCATGACAGCATTAATCTGCTGCGGTTTGGAAAGAGTTATTTCGCCGGCTATGATGTCATTGAGAAATTCAAGATACAATTCAAAAATCTCAAATGCGTTAAGATTAACTCAGGATATGACACTTAATATCTCAGACATCGAATCAAACAGCTTAAGCAGAAAAGTTGAGAAACTTTTAACAGAATATAAAGACAAAGAATTGCCGAAAGAAGAATTTGATAAATTAATCAAAATTCTTTCTGATGAAACCGATGCAAAAATTACTGACGGCATAAAAGAAGATATCAGCAAAATGCTTAAAGCAGAGAAAAACGGATTTATAATAGGTTCCGGTCTTGCTGATGACATATCAAACATTATCAAAGAAACTGTTGTCGGAAGAAATGCCGCTACAGAAAAAGAAGTGTTTAATCTCACAAAAGAAGAAATTGAACAGGCTTTGAGAAATGCTGTCGGAGCTGACGGCAAATATATGACACAAGAACAGCTGTACGATTTTAAAGGCGAACTCAAAAAGTTGTTTGGTGCAAAAATAGAAGCTCAGCCAACAGGTAAAAAAGCTCTTTATATGCAACAAAATAATATTATTGAAGAAATAGCAAATTCAATACAGAAAAAACCATCATCGTTTGTAAGTGAAAATATTATCAAAGATATTACTGATTTTGCAAAAGTTATCGGTGATTTTAAAGAAAAAGACCACATCATTGATAAATGTAAGTCCTTCAAAGTAGAGCACGCACCGGAAACTGTGCTTGCACGTTATTACAAGAAATTTGAAAATACAATCTTTGACATTCTTGATATCAAATACAAAGATTTAAAACAAATGAAAGAATCCGAAGCACTCACAAAAGAAATTATCGAGCAAAAGATTGAAGCATTTGTGAAAAATGAAGCTCAATATGAAAAAGGCATAAGCAAGCTTGCAAAAGTAATGTCAGATATGGAAGTTGCACTGCACGGCAAATTTGAAGAAGAATCTTACATTAAAGATATTATAACCGCTTATGAAAATAACTTTAACAAAACCGCTCAGAGAATCGACCGTATCGGTCAAGGTAAATTCTCACGAACAATAAACAAACTTGTCAAAGATAATGTAAATGAGCTTTCAAATACAATCGAATCAAGACAAGACATGTTTGACTTTATAGAAGGTGTCCGTTTGCCTAATGATCCTGAAAAAACAGGTAATTATGGGGCAGATGCGGTTGCTTATGCTAAAAAACACTCAAAAGGTGTCGGATCATCAAGAGATATGAGAATCTCAAGAATAATTGAAAGAATACAGGGTGTAAGAAATACTCAACAGAGATTGCTCCATACTCTTGATTTCTTCAAACGTGAAACTCCTGTTGACGGTTATCAAAAAGACCTTAACAAAAAGATTAAAGATGTTCTTTTAACAGCAACTTCTTCAGACCATACTTTAAAACTTGATACATTACATAATCCTGAATTATACAAAGATATATTCTATGTAGGATGGGACAGAGGTATTCAGGATGCTACAAGCAAAGCCATGGGTGAAGGAAGTATTGAAACTGGAAGTATTAGGGATAGATTCCTTAGTTATATGAAGCGATTCAGAGATGTAATGGGCAACAATGACATTGACTTTATGCAGCCGGAGCATTTACTTAACAATTCTAATGAAATGGGTAGTAAATATACCTACGAATCACAAACAAGAATGCAGAAGTTTAATTTGGTAGCTCAAAATCCTTTAGACTTCTTTAAAAAGGCATCCAAAACAAGATTTGAAAATCAAAAATGGTTGAGAATCGCATCAGCTATCGGCGGAACAGTTCTTGCCGGTACAATTCTGGCACAATTCGCATTCGGAAAAGTTAAAAATCCACATAATATACAGAAGCAGGTGAGCGATGATAAAAGTATCTAGCATTAATTCAATTATTTTCAAAGGTGCTGAAAGTAACAACTACCAAACAGCTCCGATTAAAGAAAACCAAAATCAGGATAATAAAGTTTCACAAAAATATCTTGATAACTTGGCAATGATTAATGCTCCTGCCGTAAAAAAAGTTAACCCCGGAAAAACACAAAACATAACTTATAAAAATAATCTGCGTTCAATGATTCAAAACAATGAATCGGTTATGCTGGCAATGGTACCAAGAACTTTTACCGCAGAAGATGTTAACGGTGATGATAAAGTTACCATAAGCAAAGGCGAAAAAGTCGGAACATTTTTAAGAGCAATTTCAAGGCTTGATGAATTAAAAGAAGACGGCATTAATACAATTCATATTCTTCCTATTCATCCGCCGGGACACAAAAATGCAATGGGAACAGCAGGTTCGCTATACTCTCCTTTAAAATTTGTTGAAGACAACGGTGATTTAGCTATAGATCCGATGCTTATAGAAAAAGATGATCCGAGAACTCCTAATGAACAGTTCAAAGCATTTATTGATGAATGCCACAAACGTAACATAAAAGTAATGCTTGATTTACCGAGTTGTGCTTCGGTAGATTTATTTGAAGCAGAACCTGAGTTAATGGCATTCGGAAGAAATGGCGAAGATAAAACTCCGCAGGGCTGGGCTGACATAAGAATGTTTGAGCCATGGGCAGATGAAACTCAAAGAATTTTAAATCCTGCATTATATGAAATGCACAAACAATACGTAGATGCTTGCATAGAACTCGGACTTGACGGAATAAGAGCTGACGTTGCACGTGCGAAACCGACAGAATTTTGGGATAAGCTAATTACATATTCTCATACCAAAGATCCTGAATTCGGATGGCTTGCAGAAAGTTATACTTATGAATGTGCTTCTCCTCAGGTAAATATGCCTTATGACAGACCGGAAGATTTGTTAAGAGCAGGTTTCGATGATTATTACGGTCAGTATCATATATTCCATGACTGGAGAAATGCAGAAGAATTTAATAACTATATTAAAATGAATCTTGATATGTCACACAGATTACCGGCAGGAAAAAGTCTTATCGGTTCTTTCCTGACACACGATGACAGTTCTTCAATGATTCACGGCGGTGAGAATTTCTGTAAAATGACAACGGTTCTGCAGTCAACAATACCGATGTGTAATCCGTACTTTGTAGACGGTTTCCAGTCCGGTGATTATTATGATTACAAGTACAGAAATACTACAAACGAAGAAACATTTACCGATAAAACAAACATGGAAGAACACAGATTCAGACTTGCCATATTTAATCTTTCCAGAAAACCGGGAGGAAATTCACCCGATATTGAAAGAATTATGAAAGGCTGCCTGAATATGAGGGCTAAAAACACAGATATTTTTGCCGACAGAAACTCCAGTTTTATTGAACTTGATAAACGTGATGACAAGAATGACCAGATTATAACTTTTGCAAGACACAACAACGGAAGAACGGTACTTGTTGTCGCAAATAAAAATCCAAACAGAAATGTAACAGGTATTATTGAAATTCCCGGATTAAAGAAAACTCAGAAGCTTGAAAATATGGTTCCTGAATATGGTGAAAAGAGTGAATTTCAGGTTGTTGACGGTGAGCTGAGAGTAAACCTTGCTCCTTGTGATGCTTATGTATTTGAAATAGATACTCCAAACATTGAACAAGACAGAAAAGGACACGCATTTAAACAAAAAGTTTAATGCAGCTCTCTCTGAATACAAGTATAAAAATTTTATCAAACAGAATACTAATCTGAGAATGTCTTGAAGGTCTTTTCAACGTTGTCTTTGATAACTTTCTTAACAGCATCCATTTCTGTTGCTAGTGCATTTTGTTCTGTATCAAGCTGTTTAAGACGCAATTCGAGTGTTCTGTCCTCCTGCTGGATTATAGAGGTTTTTGCGTTAATATCTGCAATTGTTTTTTCATACTGTTCTTTTTTGTATAAATATTCATTCATTGCATCCTGATATGCAGCTTCATTCGTAACAGTTTCAACATTTAAATTGTAAACAACACTGTCATTATCAAATTTTACGGATTTGAATCTGCCCTGACCGTCAGTTTCAAGAAGAGCATAGTTTGTTTCTTCAACTTTTGTCGGGATATATGATGCAGTGTAATAAGGCATACGTGTTTTTTGTGTATCAATAGGTTTGTTGCCGTCATACGTTGAATTTACACTGTTAATTAAATCTTCGTATGTTGTATAATAAGATTTTCCGTATAAATCAAAAGTATAAATACCGCTGCCGCTGTAAACAAGATTGCCCATATCATCAAAACTTGCATATTTACTAACAGCTGAATCCGGACAATCTCTCAGAATTTGTGCAATATCGGCAACCTGATCTCTGTCGCTGTCAACAACGAGTTTATTTAACTCGGTAAGTTTTGAATTTCCTACAAAAGCAGGCCCGTAAACTACGGAATAGTCAGTATCATCCGGAGATTTTGCAATATTAACATTATTTATAGTTGAAGAATTTTCCATAAAGAAATTCCATTTGCTTCCGGTTTTATATCCTCTGATATCGTCATATACCAAATCTCCACCGGCAGGAATTATTCCTTTTGCTTCTTCAAAAGTTCTTAATGCAGCTTTTAATTCAGCATCGGCATCTGCCTTTTCAGCTGTAATTGCAGAAGAATCTTTGTCCAAATAGAACCGCCATTCATCTCCGTATTTGTATCCATGAATATTACTGAGATTTAATGTGCCGTCATCATTAATCATATAATTATTTGTTTCAAAAGTAGTCAATGCGGCTTTAAGTTCAGCATCTTCATCAACTTCCTGTTGAGTTATTGCATGGCTGCCGTCAATAGTAAAATCCCATTCCCCGCCGGAATTGACAGAACCAAATATGTTTTCAATGGTAACACTTCCATCGTCATTTAATAAGTTATACTTTTCTTCAAATTCCTTCAGAGCTTTTTCAAGAGCTGCATCTTGTTCAACCTGCGAAGCATTGATTTTTGAATATTCATTGGCAACATAAAAATGCCAAGTTCCGCTTGCATCCTGATAACCGTATATTGCATCAGTTGTTAAGGTACCTTCTGACTTTGCCATGTTTTTTGCGGTTTCAAAATTTGTTAAAGCAGTTTTTAAGTTATTATCTCTTTCAACTTGTTCATCGGTTATTTTTGTGTACTGCTGCTCTTGCTCTACATTTTCAATTTTATAAGTAACAGTAATATTTCCGTTTGCATCAAGACTTATTGTTGAATTTTTTGGATCATAATTAAGTTCTTTAAGAACGTTGCCCATTTGAATCTGCGGATCTTGCAACAATTTTTTTGCGCCGGTAAAAATATCAGCCATATAATAGTGCTTAACACTATAGTTATAATCAGGGTTCTTATTGCTAAGTTGTTCCCATTTTTCAATTACTGATTCATTTTCGCCATCAGAATATGAATACTGCAGCTCGGTATAATCGGTCGTTTTGGGAGCATTCGGAACTTCAAGCCCCAAAAGACGATTAAAAAGATTTGCACTCTGATTTGCAAGAGCAGTTCTTGCCTGATTTATCTGCTGACCTTCCCATTCGGTGTTTGTTTTTCTTGCAGTAAGTGCCAAATATCTTGCTTGTGATGCTGCCATTCCCATAGCGAACTCTCCTATTTTTTACATGTTTTAATTTTTTTTTTGACAAAGTCAACATGTAAAACGGCAGAATATTACAGCGACTTTAACTGATAATCATACAAATCATACTTTTATATGATAAAAATTTAATTATATTCAGCCTGTAATCACTTTTTAGGGGTTTTTATCTTAATAAGTTTTAGCCGAAAGAGCAGTTGTCAATCACAAAAAAATATGCAATAATATTAATACTTTATACGGGTGTTTATTTTGTTCCTACATTATTTTTAAAAGGGAGAGTAAGCTCTCGGTTATTATGAAGTATACCCGCCGATAAAAAATCGCCAGCGGGAAACGGAGGTAATCAGGCACTCACCCACCTGCTTTTACGGCAGGAAACAAAATCACACTCGTATAAAGTTTTTATTCTTTCCAGGATATCCCGTAATTTATATCAACATCAAGCGGAACCTTCAGAGGTTGTCCTAGTTCCATTGCCTTTAGCACAAGGGATTTTATATCTTCCAGCTCTTCTTTCGGAACTTCAAATATAAGTTCGTCATGAACCTGCATAATCATTTTGGTTTTAAAATTACCTTCAGAAAGCAGTTTATCCGTTTCTATCATAGCCATTTTCATCAAATCGGCAGCAGTTCCCTGTAATGGCTGATTTATTGCGGCTCGTTGTGCAAACTCTCTTATTTGATAATTCGGACTTGAAAGCTCGGTCGACAAATATCGTTTTCTGCCAAATATGGTTTCTACGTATCCATGAGTGTTTACATACTCTATTTCATTAATCATATAGTCACGGACTCCGGGATAAGTCGCAAAATATTTATCTATAAATTCCTGAGCCTCATCATTTGTAATTCCTATACTTTTTGCCAAACCATATTTTGACTGACCGTAAACAATACCAAAATTAACAGCCTTCGCTCTTCTGCGCATTTCCTTTGTAACTTCATCCAATCCGACACCAAAAACTTTTGCAGCAGTCATTGTATGTATATCTTCACCTGTCGTAAATGCGTGTATCAGATGTTCATCACCGGAAACATGCGCCAATAAGCGGAGTTCAATCTGAGAATAATCAGCACTCAAAATCAGCCAGTTTTCTTTATCTTCTGCACAAAATGCCGAACGTATTTTGTTCCCTTCTTCGGTTCTTATCGGTATATTTTGTAAGTTAGGGTTTGAAGAAGATAATCTGCCCGTCACAGTCAGTGCCTGATTATATGTTGTATGTATTCTATTATCTCGTTTGCTGATTAATGTCGGAAGAACATCCGTATATGTTGATTTTAATTTTGAAAATTTCCTGTGTTCTAAAATGTACTGGCAAATTTCATATTCCTGAGCCAGCTCCTCCAAAACTTCCGCACTTGTAGAACGGGATTTTTTCTTCTTTGTTTTTAATTCCAGTTTATCGAAAAGAACTTCTGCAACCTGCTTTGGAGAATTTATGTTAAAACTTTCGCCTGCAAGCTGGAAAATCAAATCCTCAAGCTCTGCAAGTTTTTCCGTCATGTAATCGGAAAGTTCCTTCAAATAATCAACATCTATTGCTACCCCTGTATGCTCCATCTTCCCAAGTACAAGTGTTAGCGGCATCTCAATATTTTTAACAAGTTTTTGTTCTTCTTCATCCAGATTAGTTTGCCAGTATTCATACAGCTTGTATATTGTGTAAACTTCGTCACAGGCATATTTTTCCTGTTCAAACGGTTGGCACATAATATGATTTAAAAAGTCCAAAGCCTGTGCATCCAGTGTGTGTTTTCTGTTCGGATCTTTGACGTAACTTGCCAAAAGAACATCATAATCAAAACCTTCCGGTTTTAAACCGTTATTTAAAAGAACATGATAATCCGATTTCATATCATAGCCGAATTTTTTAATATCAGGTGATTCAATAATATCTTTCAGATCATTTATATATTCTTCGCTGAAATAATATGACTTTTTACCGTTTGAAACGGATATCGCATCGATTTTACCGTCTTTCACATAATATCTTACAGCCAGTTGTTTTTCATTCTTTAAATTATTTATTACGGATTTATCCGATACTATTTCATATTCAAAGTCGGAATCATCTATATTTTCCTTTATAGCCTGACTGAATAATCCCTGCTGCACAGGTTCAAAAGAATTATTTTTCGGCTGAGAAGCAAATATGCTTAAATTTTCGGGCTCGACTTTTTCACCGTTAAATGAGCCTAAGATTTTATCAATATTTTTTATAAAAGTATAAAACTGCATTTGACGGAGAAATTCAGAAACTTTATCTAAACTGGGTAGTGTAACCTTTGCGGTTTTTATATCAAAATCAATTTCTACATCCCGAACTATTGTTGCCAAATCCTTTGACAAAACGGCAATCTCTTTTCCTTCACATATTTTTTGTCTAACGGCATTTTCCGGAATATTTTGACAATCTTCTAAAACAGCTTCCAAATTAGGATAACGGTTCAATAATTTTTGTGCCGTTTTTTCTCCAATTCCTTTAACACCCGGGATGTTATCTGAAGTATCTCCCCTAAGCCCTTTATAATCAGTAATCTGATTCGGATAAACACCTAATTTTTCGTAAACTTTATTCCAGTCATACTCAATCAGTTCCCCTTTGTGCGGAATTAATACTTTTACTGTTCCATCTCTGTCTATAAGCTGAAAACTATCCTGATCTCCTGTCAGTATGAGTGTATTATGCCCGTTTTCCGATGCAATTCTTGATATTGTGCCGATAACATCATCAGCCTCAAAACCTTCTTTTGTATAAATAGGAATGTCAAAAGCATTCAGTCCTTCACAGATTAATCCTATCTGTGTTCTCAAACTGTCAGGCATTGCTTCTCTTTGAGCCTTATATTCTTCATATTTTTCAACCCTGAAGGTTTGTCTGCCGACATCAAAAGCAACTGCTATAAAATCAGGCTGAATTTTTGCAAGTAAGTCAAAAATAGCTTTAAAAAATCCGTAAACAGCCCAGGTAGGCAAATTCTCCGAATTTTTCATTCCCGTACGTTCAAGAGCGAAAAATTGCCTGAAAGCTAAAGCATGACCATCAATTAATATCAAAGTCTTTTTTTCTGACATAAACGCACTCCTAATCTTAAAAAAGCAGTCTGTATTCTAATTCTGATTATACCAAATCAATACAATCGATAGTGTAACAACTTGTAAAGAATTGTAAACATTTACCTTAGAAAATAGGATAAAACAGCAATTTTTTGGAAAAAATTTACTTTATATAGATAAGGTTAGAATAAATATAGGTTAGGTAGGTATGATTAACAACATCACAACTACGGACATGCGTCCGCGGATGTCGGTGGCTAAAGCAACCCCTTCGGTTACAAGCCTTAGCATGCCGGCCATTCTGGGATTTAAGACTCCGGTACTAAATCAGAAAGCAAATATTCGTGTAAAGAAAATCAAGCGAGCGGATAATATTATTGTACCCGGTGAAATTGATGAAGATTATGTTGATACGGTAGAGGAAGAAATAAAAAGCAGTTCTCCGCCATCCGGTCATAATTTGTTTATATCGCAACAAATAATTTCTTCTCCTGCGATAAAACGTAAGACTAAATATTTGAAAAATTGTTATATTATTGACTATATACAATCTCCCAAACCGCACTGCGGACTGGGAAGTACAGCTATTAAACAGCTAGCCGAGAAGGCAATGTTTGATTCCCGAGCCGATGGGCGAATTGTGACCTTTTCTGCGCCGATTATGCGTGAATCATCGCCGGCTCTGTTCTTTTACAAACTGGGATTCAGGTTTACCGATCCTAAGTGTAATGAAGTAATGGAGGAGTGTCTTAAAAACAATATGCCCGATATACCGGCTCAGATAGGTATGATGTATCTGCCGAAAACTCAACTTCATAAACTTTTAAGGTATGGAGAACTTTTCTAAATGGATTCAATTACAAATGAAAACAACAATTATCCGGCAGCACAACCGCCGCCGCTAAGGGGTGAAAGCACCGACTTTAATATTGAAGCTCACACAACTTCAAATATGAAGCTGAAACGACCGAAAATAACTAACTCGGTCCCCCCGCCGCTGATACAGACAAAACATCTGTATCGACCTTCTGATGCGGAACAATACCTGAAAAAACTTAATACTGATATATATGAAGGAACCAAAAAGGAGAAATCAACAAATGAATTCAATTTTAAGCGCTATTTTACAATTTTTGGAATTGTTGCTCTCATCACAGCAGCCATTGCCTATTTTCGTAGAGGAAAATAGTGAAAGTAAGTAAAAATTTGCCAAAATACTAAGTGTGAATTTGCAGTGCAGTATTTAAAACAAAAAAAAGGGTTCTGCGCAGAACCCTTATGGTTGTTTTTCTTTTCAACTCATTTTCTCTAATTTTCTCGTGTTTTTATTTTATCCTCGTTTATACCCGTGTTTTGGCATAGCAATGCCTTCTTCCGCCTCGCCAAACAAGTATTTGCACAGAACATCCGTTTTCTTGCAAAAAACTTGTTATCCTAATCCAGTAGCGCCTCTAAAATTCTGGCATTTTTATCTGCCATTGTATTCTGTCTGACTTGTGACCTTGTAATGTAACTTCTTAAAGCTTCTCTAATGAGTTCAGATCTTGAACGACTCTCGTTTTCTGCAACTTCATCAATTTTACCTAAAAAACTTTCAGGCATTGAAATTAATACTCTTGCCATATTTTGCTCCTTTATATTCTCAATTATTTCCCTGTGATATATATATAAAGTATCGGTGTAAAAAAAAATTGCTTTATTTTTTGCCAATGTAAAGTTTTGTAACGCTATTTATTATACAAAAATATATTTTACGCATGCATTAAGCATATATCTTTTCGATACTGCATACCTCTAAAACTGAGTTCTTTCAGTTCAGAATAAGTTTTTTGTGCAGCTTTTGCCACACTTGATGAAGATGATGTAACCATAAGCGACATTCCGTTCTGAACGTTGTATTCAAGATATTTGTTTTTAGTTACGGACGGATAGAACGTAATTATTGTACCTTCATCAATATTGTCCAATCCCTCAATTGCATTATCCGAATTTTGTCTGTTAGCACAGCTTAATACAACCGAAACAGAATAGAGATTATTACATCTTATATTCTCTACCTCATCACTGAATGAACCGATTATACAAGAGTAAAACAGAGAGTACAAATCTTCATCCAGAGAATTTAGAACAGCGGCACAATCACAATCCTGCATAAATGTCTGCCATCCTAAAACCACTATTTCGCCGTCATCTGTCAGAATACCGTTTACGCCAATTATTCCCATATACGGATTACCGTCACGTTCCAGATATTCCAGTGTCGGATATATAACATTGTCCATTAGAAAATATTCATTATCATAGGACAACTTATAATTAGGGGAACATGCTCCGGTACCGCTTGTTAACTGACCGCCGTTACCGTCAAGTGAATGTTTGTATGTCAGCGAACTTCCGAGAGGCAAAGCTTTGTACCCGTCAGTAATTGCGTAATATGAAAATGGTGTGCCATATACATAATCTTCAATAATAATTTTTTTATTTTTTTCGGTAAATACTGTTTCTACGTAGTTTTTTGCCGTTGAAGCAGAAGTAAAAATAACAGCACTGTTACTGTCATTTGTCTTGCATACAAAAGGAATCTTTTGATTTTTTATATAATCAAGCGCCAGATTGGCTTTTTCAAAAATACCGAATTTAGGTGTCGGGATTCTGAGTTTATAAAGAATTTTTTTTGAAAGTACTTTATTTGCAGAGATAACATTTGCATTGGCTGTCGGAGCAAAAATACATTGTTTATTTTCCGTAAACCTTGCAGCAATATCATTTTGTATAGCCTCCTGTGCCAAAGGAACAGTCATATCAATATTGTTTTCAAGTGCAAAATCAAGCAGTTCGTTAACCTTATCAGGTCTTATATCGACTATTGTCGCAAATTCCTTCATTGTATCGTTGCCGGGAGCAACAAATATTTCATGCTCCTCTGAAAACTTCTTTGCAAGAGCATATTCTCTTGCGCCATTTCCAACAATTAATATCTTTTTTCCCATGGCAATAATTATAACACATAATATAAGTCCGTAAAAAGAATAAAATAACAATTCATATATTTGTATTTGTTACAATAGTTTACTATGCTTGACATATAGAATACGAGTAACGAAAATGTAATTATAGTATCAGGAGAATACAAATGACCAAACAAACATTTTTACATGACAAACACATTGCACTTGGGGCTAAAATGGTAGATTTTGCCGGATGGGATATGCCGGTTCAATATACCTCAATAATAGAAGAACATAAAACCGTTCGTGAAAATGTCGGTTTATTTGATGTTTCTCATATGGGAGAATTGATTGTACATGGTGAAGATGCTCTCCCGTTTTTAAATAAACTTGTTCCGCAGGAATTATCAAAACTGACTGACAAAAAAGCTGTATATTGTCAGCTTCCGAATAAAGAAGGCGGATTGATTGATGACTTGATTATATATAAACTGGAAGATAAAAAATATCTTATAATAGCAAATGCATCAAGAGTTGATGAGGATCTGAACTGGATGATGAGAAATAAACTCGGTTTTAATGCCGATATTGAAAATATTTCTCACAAATATTCACTTTTGGCACTTCAGGGACCAAAAGCATGTGATTTAATAAGATCTGTTGGAATTATAGACCTGCCTCCGTTCTTCTCTATTAAACGTGATGAATTGTTTAATATTAATCTTTGGATATCAAGAACCGGATATACAGGTGAAGACGGAGTAGAGATAATGGTAAGCAACGAATTTGCCGAATATCTCTGGGATAAACTTCTTGATGCAGGAAAAGAATACGGAATTAAACCGATAGGTCTAGGAGCTCGTGATACATTGAGACTTGAAGCTGCCCTTCATCTGTACGGAAATGATTTAGATGAAAATACTACACCTGTTGAGGCAGGATTGTCATGGTCTGTATCAAAGAACAAGGCAGAAGATTACAACGGTAAAAAAGTTATAATGGAGCAGCTCCAAAATGGCGGAAGAAAAAAACTTATCGGATTCAAAATGCTTGATAAATCAATTGCAAGACACGAATATGACGTATATTCCAATGGCGAAAAAATCGGAACGGTAACATCCGGCGGAGTATCTCCCACAAGAGGAGATAATATCGGACTTGCATATATAGGTGCTTCGGCTCAGCATGTTGACAATTTACATGTTGGCTCTACAATTCAAATTATGATACGTGATAAATTGCACGATGCCGAGATTATCAAAAAGCCGTTTGTCGAAAAGAGAAATAAAGGTTGAAAATAAGAACACATATTATAAATAGGAGAAAAATTAATGGACGAAAACATGCTATGTACCAAAACTCATGAATACATTTTAGAAAAAGATGGCATATATGAAGTCGGTATAACCGATTATGCTATTGAACAATTGGGCGACATTGTTTTTGTTGAACTTCCCGACACAGACAGCGAATTTACAAAAGGTGAAGTGTTTGCAACAATCGAATCAGTTAAAGCTGCTTCTGAAGTTTATATGCCAATTTCCGGAAAAGTTATTGAAATTAACGAGGAAATTGTAAACAGCCCTGAACTGCTTAACGATGAAAGTTATGAAAATAAATGGTTTATAAAAATCGAATCTGATGCCGATCAGGTTGAAATGGCAGATTTGCTTGATTACTCTGACTATAAAGAAGAAGTGGAATAATGAAAAATTTTATCGCACATACTGATGATATAAGACAAGAGATGCTGAACTCGGTGAATAAATCTTCAATTGATGATTTATTCAAACACATTCCCGTATTGTTTAAAGAATTTAAGATGGATAATCCGCTGAGTGAGCTTGAAACGCAAAAAAGAATAAAAGCACTCTCAAAGAAAAATAAAACAGATTATATATCTTTTCTCGGGGGCGGAGTTTATAATAAATTTATACCGGCTGCTGTTAACTATACGGCACAACGTTTTGAATTCTTAACGGCATACACCCCGTATCAGCCTGAAATATCTCAGGGAACTTTACAAGTCATATATGAATATCAGACAATGATATCACGTATTACCGGCATGGATATTGCAAATGCATCTATGTATGATGGCGGTTCCGCATGTGCAGAAGCCGTTTTAATGGCTCACAGAATTAACAGAGGCAAGTTAAATAAAGCTCTTATATCAAACAAGCTTAATCCGGAATACAAAGAAGTTATTAAAACATATGCATGGGCTAAAGATATTGAATTAAAGTGGTTTGATGAACTCCCGGACAACGTATCTGATGCTTGCTGTGTATTAGTTCAATATCCTGACTATTACGGAGAAATTTATCAGCTTAAGAAACCTGATACAACTTTTATTGTTTGTGCAAATCTGTCTGCACTTTCCGTAATCAATCCGCCTGCAGAAGCGGATATAGTTGTCGGAGATATACAACCGCTGGGAATTCCGATGAATTTTGGCGGTCCCCATGCCGGTTATATGGCATGCAAAGAAGTTTATATGCGTCAACTTCCGGGAAGACTGGTCGGAAGAACTTTAGATGCAGACGGCAAACAGGCATTTACTCTTACTATTCAGACAAGAGAGCAGCATATAAAGAGAGAAAAAGCTACAAGTAATATTTGTTCAAATCAATCTCTTATTGCCCTTTCTGCAACTTTATATCTGAGCTTGCTCGGAGAAAAGGGATTCAGAGAAACCGGAATTATTTCTGCAAATAATGCTCATAAACTTTCTCAAATGCTTCAAGAAAAAGGTATTAAGACTCTGAATAAAAACTTTTTTAATGAATTTGTAATTGAAGTTAAAGATTCCGATATGTTTTTAAGCAGACTTAAAGAAACAGGAATATTGGGCGGAATCAAACTTAATAATAAACAAATTTTAGTTTGTGCAACCGAAATGAATTCTGATGAAGATATCAACGCATACGTTGAACAAGCCGGCAAGATTTAACTGTTTACAAAAGCCTATCTAAAATAGTTATTTGCTTTGAATCAATTTCGCAAAATTCTGTATTCAGACTGCCGATTTGTACTGTTTTATTTTTTCCATGCCAGTCACTACCGCCTGATATAAGCAGATTGTACTTTTTTGCACAGTTAGCAAGGAATTTTTCTTCCTTAAGCGAATATCTTGAATAATAGCACTCAAGTCCTTGTATGCCGCAATTTGCCATTATTTCAAGTTTGGAAATAAATTCATCTTCCGTAAGATGTTCTTCTCCTTCGCCACCAAGCGGATGCGCCCAGACAGGAATACCTCCGGCTTTCAAAATCGTACTTATTGCAGCTTCACCATCAAATTTAGTATTCCCGGTTTTACAACCGTCAAGATATTTTTTCATTGCATCAACATTATTGTCTGATAACCCCCTGTTTACCAGAATGTTAGCAAAATGAGTTTTTACAACACTTTGTCTTGAATATAGCCAGTCAAGCTCTTCTTGAGTAAGCTCAATATTCCAAACCTCTTTCAAATAATTGATTCTTGTTTCCAGTTTCTGTCTGCGTAACTTTTTACCGAGAGCTATAAGATCTTTTAGCTCCTTATTTTCGGGATTAATTCCGTAACCGAGTATGTGGCATTTAATATTTCCGGTTTTACAAGTAAGTTCAATACCTTTAATAAATTTTATTTTCGGCGAAACGAGGACCGAAATCTTCTCAATTCCTGCAGCAGTATCATGATCAGTCAGTGCAAAAATTTTGATGCCGGAATTTATAACCGTTTGAATAAGCTCCTCAACGGTTTCACTCCCATCTGAATTATTGCTGTGCAAATGTAAATCAAACTTAGCCATAATTACGTTTTAACATAAAATATGTTTATAATCACTATAAAAATAAACTTTAAGGACTGAATGTATTTACATTCTCAGATTATGCTATCCATTGTGTAATTTATGCATTTACTGCCATGTACACTCATCAAACATGTCATTCGTTAAACCGGCACAAGCATTGACCAAAAAATAAAAGGAATTAAAGTGTCCCTTAATTCCCTTAAAAACGGAGTTTAACTAATATGAAAATTTTTATAATAATTTTTATATATTTAATACTATTGTGTAGCCATTTCCATTGCTGATTGCAGCAAGTCTTTATTTGATTTAATCAGGGCATTAACAAGCTCCATCTGGACTTTTGCCTGCTGATAATTTGAAATATTTGCCTTAAAATCAGTATTAGCCTGTTCCAAAAGACCTGAACGAATCTCACCACGACCTACGACAGGTTTTCCTGACTCAGGAGTTTCTACAAATACACCATCTTTTACTTCGTACAAACCGTTAGGATTATGGAAGTTTGCCGTAGCAATTTTATACAAAGGCACCATACGATTTCCGCCATCAGCTTTACCGTATATAGTACCGTCATTTTTAATTTCGTATTCGTCATATTTTCCTAAAAACTTACCATTATTCGGATCAATCCATAGTTTGATATTTGTTGTCGGAATACTTAATGCACCGCCTTTTAATGCTGTTTCTTCGTATAAATCAGCACTTATAGATTTTGTACCGGACATTATTTCACCCTTGTCGTTCAGAATATAGCCCTGAACTGTTGCACCGCTTTTTGCTCTGTAAACACCTTCCGAGTCAAATGTAAATTCACCTAAACGTGTGTATGAAACATTTCCTTCCGGAGTTCTGAGCATAAAGAAACCTTTGCCTTCGAAAAATAAATTCTCATTTGATGTTCCGGGAATTGATTTTCCCTGGTCTTGATTTTTAACGTTATTATCTATTACCGCACCGCCAAGAAATGTTTTAAATGTAATTTTGTTTTCTCTGAAGCCGGGCGTATAAATGTTTGTCATATTTTCCGCCAGGAAATCCATCCATTGGGTTGTTGCTTTTTGGGTATTTATCGCAGTTGTGTACAAATCATTCATTGTTGCGTCCCTTCTTTCTGTTTTCTTGGTCTTGTTCCTGTTTTCGTTGTCTTTGATTTAATTCATTGTAGTCAATGTTATTGTCATCAAATCTTTGTTTCAGAAGCGGTAAATTTTCTTTCAGATATGCCTCTGCCACCTGAGAAGACGGGAGAAAATCTGCTGATATTTTACCTGCTCTATCTATTTTTATAATGACAGAAATGTCATTGTCAAAATCTATTCTTATAGGTTTGTTATCGTTCATTGCTTTAGCAAGCATGTCTGCCAGTGTTTTAGATACCTGAGCGGATTTTGCCGAAGATTCAATATCGCTGATATTCAGCAATCCGTTATTGTTTACAAGGTTTGCAAAAAAGTCAACATCTGCTTCCGTCATAATGACTGAATCGTATTTTACAATAGTATCAACCGTTATGTTTGTATTTCTGTCAACTTTTTTAATCCCTTGTTCATTTTCTACGGTTTTGGTTTTAGATAAAGCTATATTTTTGTTCGCAATAGCGATATTTTCTTCCATAGAAGATAATATCGCTTTTTCTTCGGCAATATCTTTTGCAGAAGAACTAAGTTTATTATCTTGTTCATTGTTTATAAACTCGGCAAACGGTTGACCGTTACTGTTAAAATTCATTTCCGCACCGGTCTGCATCATTAGCTTTTCCGTCGGTTCCGGAATATTCATATTATTATCAATCAAAATATTATCCTCATATTTTTCATCAGTTTTAGTTGTAAAAGTTTCCTGAATAAAATTTTTAGTATAATTTTCTTTTTGAGTTGCTTCATTGAGTTCATGAACTGCATATTTAAGTCCGTCAATCGCACTATCTATGTTTTCAGTATTTTCCGGGGAATTGCCTGTTTCATCTACAACCTTTTCTTCTGCGGCTTTTTTCTCTTCTTTTGTAACCTTTTCCTGAGCATTTTTTACCTGTTCTTGAGATTCTTGCTTTGCAGAAGTTTTTTCTTTTGTTTCCGTACTTTCTGTCGTCTTTGATGTTTTCAATTCATCAGCAAAACTTGGTGATGAATTTGAATCATTCACTTGTGTTGTTGTGTTTGTTTTGGAATTTACTGATGGAGTTGAAATGTTTGTAGTAGTTGCTGTTGATTCAATATTCATATTTTTTTCCTAATATCCTTCCGATTCGTTTTGTTCCGATTCCAGTTCCATTTCCATTTCTTCAGCTTCGTCTCGTTTTTGCATGAAGAACCGCTGTACACCGATTTCAGAATATTGTTTTAATTCTGCTTTTTTTTCTTCTTCTATATAAAGTTCTTTTTTTCGTTCTTTGTGCTTTTCAAGAACTTTTACTTTTTGTTCACACTCGATTAGTTTCTGTTTTTCTTTATCAAGTGCTGCCTGTGCCTGTTTACGTTCCTGTTCAAGGACTTCAGCTTTATCCCAGAGGTGATGTAAGTAATTATCGTAATATTCCATCATTCTGAAATCTGCCGTTCTTTTATTTTTTATGGTTTCCTGTATTTCTGCTTCGTTTTGTCTTATACGTTCTTCAACTTCATACACAACCATTTGTGCTTTATGCACAACTACCTGTTGTGCTTCTTTTTGTCTGATACGATCTTTAAGGATTTTCTCTAATCTGTATCTGAAGGGCATAATATATTCTCACACATGTATTATGTATTATTATTTACACTATGACTTCATCTATTTGAATGATTAATAATAAATTTTAAAAAATCAAATTTTAACAAATTTTATTTGTTATAATGTGAAAATTTATAAATAAATAGGTTTAAAGTATCAAATAATGCTGAAATTGTTGCCTTTGATTCATTGGATAAAATTGCATTTTCAATATCCTGATTGCATCTTTTTATAATTTCATTGTAAATTTTTTTGCCTTTAACTCTTTCCGCATAATCATTATATTCCTCATCCGTCATGTTTAATCTCTCATTCAAAAGATTGCATGTTCTGAATCTTTTTGTAAATCCGTTTTTATAATAGTAATCCCAATTCGACAGATATTCATTTAAGCCTTCTTTTGAGAATTTTTGTTCGGAGTATTGTGTTAATTTGGGTTCAGTTAGTTTTGTTAATACTTGTTTAAGCAAAACAAGCAGCTGTCTTTGGGAGTTAGCCAAATCTTGTTTTGAAGATTGTGTTAACATTCGTTTTATAACATCAATATACTCAATTAATTCACGTTCTGAGCAATCTTCCGGTAAATTTTGTTTAAAAGATTGCAGAGTTTTCTGTATTTCCTGTCCTGAAGATTTATTCAGCCTTTGTTTAACAGACCGAATAAATTCAGCCAATTCCTTTTTTACATTCTTTCCGGGTGATTTTTGTTTTTTTATTTTCAAAGACTTTTTAATCATCACTTCCGGTGTTTTAATTAATTTTTGAATATATTCAATAGCCTGAATCAATTCTTTTCCGGAATATAAGGCTAATTTTTCCCTGGTAAAAACTCCAAGAGAATTAAACATTTCCTCCCCCGATGATTTAACAGCGGTTTTACCGGCGGTCGGAATACCTTTGTATGAGGGTTGTGACATTTTTACTGAGTTATTAGGATAAATGTACATAAAACCACCTTAAACTAGAGTAAATACACTATTACGAAAAAGTGTGAAGAAAAATTTTTGATAATAAATAATCAAATATTTACATATCTTAATATATATATTAAGAGAATTTGTTGACGGCATTATTTGCAATAAAATAATTATATGAATATATGTATTTTTCCCGGCACTTTTAATCCCATACATATAGCACATCTTGAGATGGCACATTTTGCTTTGCAAAAATTCGGCTTTGATAAAATTATATTTATTCCGTCATATATTCCGCCTCACAAAACGGTAAATCCGAATCTTTCAAACCACAGATACAATATGGTTAAGCTTGTAACGGACAGAAATCCGAAGTTTGATATTTCAGATATTGAATACCTTTCTGAAGGCAAATCATATACTATAATAACCGTAAAAAAAATCAGAGAGATATACGAAATTAAAAATCGGCTAAATTTAATTATCGGTACGGATGCCTTCAAACAAATAAAAAGCTGGTATAAAACAGATGAATTAAAAGATTTGGTGCATTTTATCGTATTTCCGAGAGGCAATGATATAATAAATAAAGAGGATTTTGAAGGTTACAGTTTTGAGATTGTTGATGCTGCAAAAATTAATATTTCCTCAACAGAACTGAGAAATGGCATGCAAAACGAAACTATAGGTGAAGTAAAGGAATATATTGAGAGAAATGAACTATACAATTGATTCAATAAAAGAATGGCTGAAAGAAAATCTTAACACCGAAAGATATGAACACTCACTCGGGACGGCGGAATGTGCTGAACAGCTTGCCCTGAAATACAATCTTGATACAGAAAAAGCATTTTTTACAGGTCTTATTCACGACTGTGCAAAATGCCTTCCCAAAGAAAAAACATTAGAAATATTAAATATGCTTGAACTTGAAGAAGGCGAATCGGAAAATCCGAAAACGCACCATGCTCCTGTTGGAGCTTATATTGCAAAAAAAGAATTTAATGTTGAAGATGAAGAAATTTTATCTGCTATCAGATGGCATACCATCGGAAAAATAAACATGTCCGATTTTGAAAAAATTATATTTCTTGCTGATAAAATTGAAACCAGAACTCGCCCAAAAGAATACAGAGAGCCGATTGTAAAAGCTTTAGAAGAAAACGGAATCGATGCAGCACTGCTTCAATGCTATAAAAATACTATTCAAAGCCTGATAGACAGAAAGCTTACTATTTGTACACAAACTATTGATATTTATAATGAATTACTAAAAAAGAATTCCTGATAGTTTTTTTGTTAACAAATAAATACATCTCCGGCAGCTTCAATTTTTTCATCTGCGGAGTGATTGTGCTGTGTTGCTGAAGGCTTTCCGGTATTAATCTTTTTACCGGATTCAACAAATATGTTGTGTAAAAACTTACTGATACTATAAACGGCAGATAAATATTCTGCTACTGTTATTAATGAGTTTACAACTGATGATTGCAACGAATGTTTTTTCTCTTTTGTTGTTGACAGTTCAACTGTATCATTCGGCACAGAATTAATACTGCCTTCACTTATTTCCGGTTCTTTGTTATGTTTTCTGTCACACGCATACAATGCAATTGTTGATAATGTCAGTAACGTAACGGGTATGTACTTTCCTATTTTAATCATTTTCCCTCCGCAAAGAAAGTCTAAATATAACTTTAATTTATCACATAAGAAATAAATAGCAAACAGAACTCACCAAATTATATAATTGGGTGGATTAACAACCTCTTGTTAACTTCATTTTCTTCTTCTCTCTATTTCGGAGGTAGAGAGAAGAAGAAAACGAAGCAAAAGAAGAAGAGAGACACCGGATTGAATGGATGCTCAGGTCAGCCTTCGGCTGAAAGGATTGAATGATTGCTGCA
>JAEEGL014454569.1_pt1 | contig 78721 bp, 61 predicted proteins | sample 9134231 | NCBI WGS metagenome assembly JAEEGL01 (sample SAMN16246548, study PRJNA631951) | gut metagenome | biome: gut microbiome; feature: rumen; material: fiber-attached | host: Bos | place: Iran: Karaj | collected 2018-10 | reverse complement strand
TTCGATTCTGGCTGCCGGCTTCCGTCCTCTAGGCCTGATTTTTGTTCCCCTTAAGGGGAATTTTTGTTACCCCTAGGGGCTGCAAAATCTCGCTTGATTTTCACGGTACAAAGTTACGAAATAAAATTGAATCTACCAAATATTTTTGTAAATATTTTTAGTTAAATAGCAAAATATTTATAAAACGGATTGATTTGCACTTCTGATGCTGTTTTTCTGCTTTCATATGATTATTACGATGTTACTTCTATAGGTATTTATCGAAAAATGGTCAAGATGGTCATTTGTCATTTGTCAAAATCGTTTTCAGGTAGGGTAAGAATCCGCACTATAATATATAATTAAAAATTATATATTATAGTGAGCCGAAAAACTTGTTCACTTTTCATTTTGACCAAATGACCATGACCAAAATGACCACGATTTGAAAAAAATCCCCAAATATTTGGTAGTTTCGTGGAAATGTGGTATCTTTGCGGGCGGAAGGGTGTAATCGAATAGAAACCAAGACTAATGACTAATATGAATGATATCCAAACCATTCAAAGCAAGATATATGTGATTCGAGGTCAGCGTGTGATGCTGGACTTTGACTTGGCCGCTATGTATGGAGTAGAAACGAGGGCGTTGAATCAGGCAGTTAAACGCAATAGCAAAAGATTTGAAGGCGATGATTTCATGTTCCGACTCACGAAGGATGAGGCCACTCAAGTATCTTTAAGATCACAAATTGTGACCTTAGATAACCTTAATGAGACAGGCTCTGTTGAATATTCTACTCGTTCAAGATCACAAATTGTGACCTTGAACACAGGTCGTGGTTCAAACTTCAAATATCTTCCTTATGCCTTTACCGAATTGGGAGTTGCAATGCTCAGTAGTGTACTAAAGTCAGAAACAGCCATTAAAGTGAATAGAAATATCAAAAGATTTCCACCTGACTTTATGTTTCAGCTCACCAAAGAAGAGTTTGCTTTTCTTAAACAGTCTTTGATATTCCAAAATGGAATTACAAACGAAGAATTAAAAAAAGCAAAGGGAATACTCCGAACAGGACGCGGTGGTGTACGTCAGTTTGAGGTCACTCGCGATGAACTTTCAAGATGCCAAATTGGCACCATGAACATAAAGCAAGGTCATAATATTAAATACCTTCCTTTTGCATTTTTTCTCCATTTTTTTTTGGCAGATATAAATATAATGTGTATCTTTGCGGCTGAGAAATAAATGTATTTTGCATGAGTACTAAGATGATGACCCAAATAATAGCCGATTATTTCAAGACACAACCCGTCTTGAAAGCTTGGCTGTTTGGATCTTATGCTCGTGGTGAGGAAACCCCAAATAGCGATGTAGACTTGTTAGTGATGTTTGACCACAGTACACCTATTGGTCTTTTTGCCTATGCACGTATGCATCGTGAACTGGAGGAACATTTAGGTCGTAAGGTTGACCTTGTGGAAGAAGGCACATTGCGTCCTGCAGCCGAAAAGACTGCTAAAAAGGACATGAAAATCGTATATGAGAGAGCGAATTAGAGACATAGACAGATTGAGGCATATAGACGAATGCATTGGTCACATCATGGATTTTCTTCGAGGAAAGACCTATGAAGAAATGGAAAATGACGTGATGTGTTATCATGCAGTGGTCTATAACATCATGATTATTGGTGAAGCAGCTAATTTGTTAACGAAGGAGTTCCGTGAAGAGCATCCCGAAGTACCTTGGCGTGAAATTGTAGACATGCGCAACGTGTTGGTACATGGCTATTTTACAACAAGCGCCCTGTTTATATGGGAAACATACACCAAGGACTTACCGCCACTTCGCGAGAGTATAACACGATATATTGCAGAGTTGTGCAATGGCATAGAAGCATATGACTCACAATGATAAACAATACCGGTGCAGCGTCTGGAGATAGTCTGCGCCTTTTATTTATTATTAACAACTAAATCTTATCAATATGAAACGACTAGTACTATTTACACTCCTAACGATGCTGATGTCTCTCTCTGCATTTAGTCATGACATTGAGGCAGCGAATGCTGATGGTGTGACAATCTATTACAATTATATTAATAATGGTACTGAATTGGCGGTTACTTACCAAGGTAGCGATTATAATTCTTATTCGAACGAATATCAAGGCAACGTCGTTATTCCTGAAGAAGTAACCTATATGAACAGGACGCGTAAGGTGACGAGCATTGGACATTATGCGTTCTTGGGTTGCTCTGGCCTTACCTCCGTCACCATCCCCAACAGCGTGACAAGCATTGGAGAGTATGCGTTCTGTGGTTGCTCTGGCCTTACCTCCGTCACCATCCCCAACAGTGTGACGAGCATTGGATATTATGCGTTCTCTCGTTGCTCTGGCCTTACCTCCGTCACCATCGGCAACAGCGTGACGAGCATTGGAGGGGATGCGTTCCTGTATTGCTCTGGCCTTACCTCCATCACCATTCCCAACAGCGTGACAAGCATTGGAAGTTCTGCGTTCTATGGTTGCTCTGGCCTTACCTCCGTCACCATCGGCAACAGCGTCACAAGCATTGGAGAAAGGGCGTTCTATGATTGCACAGGATTAAAGAACATCGCTATTCATAACAAACGTCCACCTGTTGTGAATAAGTACTTAACTTCGCAAGAGGTGTATGACAGTTGTGTGCTCTATGTGCCTGAAGGTTCAGAAAATGCATATTATGCTGCAGATGGATGGAAGAATTACAAGAACATCCAGACAATAGGTGCTGTAGAGAAGGTGCTCAGGATGTGAATGGTGACGGCATTGTAGATACTCAGGATGTACTGGAGATCTACAAGTACATTCAAGAGCATTAAGAAAAATACTATACAACAAAACAAGCGGGCACATCCTTCCGACAACAACAAAGAGCAGGCTTTCGGAGTCTGCTCTTTGCTTTGTAGATCACGGTTAGTGGATCATAGGGGACAGAGTGGATCATAGGGGACAGGAACTTTGATGCATGAAAGACATATTATAAGGTATTTCGCCCCTACAGGGCGATGGGTGGGGCGTTTAAAACGAGATAGGGCTTCCGCCCTATCCTACGATATTTCGCCCTTTCAGGGCTATCAAAATGGTCAATAATCAATGGTCAAGGGTCAATGGCCAATGGTCAATGGTCAATGGTCAATAATCAATGGTCAAAAAAGAAGATAAGCTGCTCCCCTAAGATAGCTATGATAGGGTTGGTTTCTGAAGCTTATGTACTGTTTGAATGAGGAGGCTTCCGAGGATGCCTGAGCATAGTGAGCCAAGTAGGACGGCTATCTTTCCGCTAGCTCGTAGGTGTTCAACGAGGTCGGGATAGTCGCCAAATGAGAGGGTATCGACAAAGATGCTCATGGTGAATCCGATTCCTCCCAGACAGGCTACCGCAAAGAGCATGGGCCATGTGGCTTTCTTCGGCATCTCGCCTATTTTAAGACGTATGGCGGCAAAGCTGGCAAGAGTGATGCCGATAGGCTTTCCAAGTAATAATCCGAAGAACACTCCCATTCCTACGCTTCCGATTTCGGGTGTCCACTGGAAGATGTTGAAATAGCTGATGTCGGGTATTTCCACACCTGCATTGGCTAATGCAAATATAGGCATGATGGCGAAGTTGACCCACGGACTGAGTGCGTGTTCGAGTCGGTAGGACATTCCCATGGTGTTGGCGCTGATGGAACTCATGCGGCGCAGGCAATGACGCTGTAGGTCGTTGGGGAATTCTTCGTTGACTCCGTCGACATCATCGTAGCTCTCATATTCAACAAGGCGTTTTTCGTACTCACGATTCTTGCGTTGTAGATAGGCGCGTGTGTAGCGTCCCTGCATTGGTATCATGAAGGCCATTACGACGCCCGACATGGTGGCGTGGATGCCTGCATAATAGAATAGGAACCATACGGCAGCAGCTGGGATGAGGTAGTACATCATACGTTTTTCGCCCATCTGATTCATGACAAAGATGAAGGCAAGCAGAACGAGTGCGATTGCAAGTAGGACGAAATTGATGTGTCCTCCGTAGAAGAAGGCGACAACGAGGATGGCTCCCAGATCGTCGGCTATAGCAAGGGCTGTGAGGAATACCTTGAGCGAGATGGGTACACGGTTGCCAAGGATTGACATGATACCAACTGCAAAGGCTATATCTGTGGCTGTAGGGATGCCCCATCCGCTCACTGCATCCGTGCTGTGATTGAAGAGGAAGTAGATGAGGGCAGGGAACATCATTCCGCCTGCAGCCGCAATAACAGGCAGCATGGCTTTCTTGGGTGTGGAGAGTTCTCCGCATACGACTTCACGCTTGATTTCTAGTCCAACAGTGAAGAAGAAGATGACCATGAGGATGTCGTTGATGAATTTCTCGACGGTCATGTCCTTTGGGAACATCCAATCGATGAAGTGGGTTCCGTCTGCCAGTGTGGGGCTTTGGATGCTCATCGAGAGTTTGGTGTTGAGCACATCGTGGTAGAGTTGATGCGTGAAAGGCAGATTGGCCAACAGCATGGCGATAATGACGCATACGATGAGAATGAGCCCTGAAGCCCATGGTTTGCGCATGAAGCTTTTATTGGATATTCGTACGGCTCTTACGTTCTTTGCCCATTTATAGGTTGGTATTAGTTTCATGTTTGGAAGTTTTTAAAGGTCTGTCAATCCTTCTCGAAGTATTTTTGCGTGTATTGTTTTGGTGATAGGCCGGTTGTGCGTTTGAAATAGCGCCCAAAGAAACTCTGTGTAGGGAAATTGAGGTTCACACTGATGTCTTGAATCTTGCAACGTTTCTCGCGCATCATCTCAATGGCCAGTCCTACGACATATTCGGCAATCCATTCGCTGGCGTTTTTGCCACTGTAGGTTTGTGTGACGGTCGATAGGTACTTGGGTGATATGTGGAGCTGATCGGCATAGAACTGCACCTCGCGTTCACGATGAGCATAGAGGTTAAGCAGGTCGATAAATTGCCGATAAACCGTCTCCTGACGCGATATGGCTTTTCCCTTGATCTGCGTGTCGATGCTGAAGGAGTTGAGCAGGAATACCAGAATGAGGTTGCAGAAGCTGCGGGCATAGATGTCGAGGTATTTCAGCTCTTTGTGGGAGAGTCCTTCGCAGAATTCGTCGTAGAGACCTGATATTTCTTTGAATGCTTCGTTCGAGAGTTCGGTGACATCGAAACGTCCTGGAGAGAAACGGTTCATGTAGAGTCCTACATCCTTTATGCTTTGGATAATGGCTGTCTCGGAGTAGCGAACGAAGGCAAAGCGCGTTTCGGGTGTTACTTGCTGTACCTTGAAAGCAGCTTGCATGGGTATGATGACAATGGACTTGCGTTCCATCGTCTGGCTTTTCCCGTTGATGGTGATAGAAACCTTTCCCTGTTGTATCCACAGACAGGTGAACTCGCCCATGAGATAAGTCTTGTCTGGCTCGTAGATGTCTGTCAGGCGGGTGCGACTGTAAAAGTTGTCGTAGAGCGCTACATATTGTTCAAACTGGCCTGTGTATCGGACGATTGTTCCGATGCGTGCTATTGTATCTTCTATATATCGGTTGGTCGGATTCTTTCTCATGGCAGGAATGTTTTTTGTTTTGATAATTTTTTACTATGTTTGCTCATGAATCGGGCAGGTGAATAGCCTGTCACACGTTTGAAGTATCGACCAAAGAAACTCTGACTTGGGAAGTTGAACATATCGCTCACATCTTTTACGCTCAACTGGTTGTTGTAGAGAACAGCTTTGATCTTGAAGATAACATATTCATTGATGACTCTTGAGGCAGTCTTCTCGGCATATCGATTGGTTGCTGTTGTAATGTGTTTTGAAGGTACACCAAGCAGATTGGCATAGAATTCCACCTTGCGCTCAGTTGCATAGTGCTGACTGAGGGCAAGGAGGAATTTGTCGAACACCTGACGGAGGAAAAGCGGCGACTTGTATTCGATTTTATTTGTGACAGCAATGAACGAGAACATGTGGGCAAAGAAGATGCCGATTCCTGCTTTCAGCATTTCCTCGTGAAGCGATGTTTCTTGGCGAAGCATGATGTTTTTAAGACGTAGATAGTCATTCACAATCATGTCGGTCTGCTGTGGATGGAAATGATAGTGGTGGAATGTGTAGCAGTTCTCGCTGATGGTGATGGGGGTCCCGATCATGTTGTAGATGTCGAGTGCGATGTAGTTGGTGATTGCACAGCTGAAGAACGAACAGAAAGAAGTGAGAACTTCGATTCGTGTGAATGGCATAATCACCAGGAAGTCGTTCGACTTGAGCTTTACCTCTTGTCCATTGATGACAAGGTTCATCGTTCCGTGCTGCACAGAGATAACACAATGGTTGTTGTCGTTGTAGATTGTGCTGCAAGGATTGATTTTCGGGTCGTTCAGCCTTTGCATATTGTCACAGCAATAGTAGTTTTGCTGAAAAATGGTGAAGAACAGCCCGGGGTTGGATGCTTGTATGCTTTGCGATAGCATCATGTCGAGAGAGTCATTCATGTCTTTGTTAGTTTAAGTTAACGATGAGTGGATTCGGGATGGGGTAGGTCAGCTTTGTGCGGCTCTCAAGATGAGTGTGGTAGCCCCAATCGTGATGATTGCTCCATCCTCTAGGTTAATTCTGTCAGTATCTTTCAGGATTTGGTTCATGTAGAACGTCCCTGTGTCGCTTGGAGCATCTCGTAAGATGTATTTGAGTTGTCCTTGTGCGTTTTGTTCCACTCGTATGACACAGTGAAAGGTGTCGATGCTGGGGTCGCTTGTCTCGATGGGTTTGTTGATGTTGGTACCTTTGAGGTATCGTCCGAATTCGTTATCACCTAACTCAAGTGGAATGATTTGCTTGAAGGCGAACTTGTTCTCAACAACAATGATGCTTCCATAGTCCTGACTGAAGGCGTTTTCGTCGATTTCACGTTCTTCGTGGATGTTTGTCATTTTCGACTTACCCATTCTGATCTTGAATTCTTTCTTGCAGCCAGAACAAACAAAAACAAGTGACTGACCTTCATTGTATTTTGTTTCATCGAATACAATGAAGGTGTCACATTTCGGACAGCGTACCCTTTTCATCTTATGACAGATTTACAGGGTTACAGCTTATTGTGCAGGTGCTGGAGCAGGTGCTTCGGCAGGAGCCTGAGCTTCTTTTTCTGAAGAGTTCTGTGCAGGTGTCTGTTGCTGGGTAGCAGCAGGGAATGACTGTACGTTGTTAGCGTCTGTCTGGGTTTGAATTGGAGAAGTGAGAGGCTGCTCTTCTACTGTTGTTCTCGTAACGAATGCCATAGAAACAACGCTGAGCACTACCATAATGATGGCAAGTCCCCATGTGGCTTTCTCGAGGAAGTCCGTAGTTTTGCGAACACCCATAATTTGGTTTGAAGAAGAGAAACCTGAAGCGAGGCCTCCTCCCTTTGACTCTTGAATCAATACGATTCCGCACATGAGAATAGCTGCGAGAATCACAAGTACGATAATTAAAGTGTACATTTTCTTTTGATATTTTTAGTTTTGAATTATACGATTCAATGTGATATGGTCACAAATGAGTTGCAAAGTTATTACTTTTTTCTGATTTGGCAAAACGTTTTACGGATATTGTGCAATTTTTCTGCCAATTTGCGATTTATTTTACCAATCTGCGACGGTTGCATTGTAAATTTGACCTACGATGTCGTCAATCATCTCTTGTACTAATTGTTCTTGGACAGCACTGAGTTGCTGCTTTGAATCGTACTGAGTGATGGCAGAGAAAGTCTTCTCAAAGTCCGATTGTGGTTTCTTGGAATTCTTGAATCGGACGTTGACGGTCATCTTCAACTGAGTCTGAGCGGAGAATCCGTCAGATGAGATAGATTTATTCGTCTGGCTGTATTCGGTAATCTCGCCCGCAAGTTGTAAATCACCGTTTTTCTTGAGTACTTTCAGTTTGGTCTTTTTTGCGTATGCGTCTGAGAGACTATTATAGAACATACTCTCCATTGGTGCCCAAACATAGGCACTACGAATGGGGAACTTTGTCATCGAAATCGATTTAACCTCGTTGTAGTTGATGCTGGCTCCATTGAACGAATACTCGACCTTACAGGCAATCAGAGTAATCAGTGTAAGCGACAAAGCTATCCCTATGATGATTCTATTCTTTTTCCAATCCATAATCTTTGATTCTTCTGTAGAGCGTTCGTTCACTGATGCCCAGTTCCTTGGCTGTGCGACTGCGGTTGAAATGGTTGCGCTGGAGTGCCTCCTTGATTTGCATCTCCTCGACCTCTTTCATTGAGCGAGGGGTGGGTTCCACATATTCCACTGCGTTCTGAATACTCTCTGATGGTAAGTTGATGTGAGTGACAGGGGTTGGCTCATACTGTGGAGCTACTGAGTACTCAGCATCTTGCAGGATGTGAGTTGGCTGCTGGTGTATGGTTTGTTGGTTGTTAATCATCTCTTTTAGCTCCTTCACTTCTTTACCCAAACTTGTTAATGCATGAACAAGCCATTCGCGCTCATTCTCATAGGTGTGCTGCCCAGGAGATGCCTGATTTGCCAACACAAGTCCTCTTCCTGTGTTAGAGTCGTCTGTGATACCAAATTGAATAAGTGCTTCGGCTGTGATATTACGTTCCTGACTGATGATGCAGATCTGTTCGGCAATGTTTTTCAGCTGGCGGATGTTACCTGGCCACTTATAGCTTTGTAGCAACATTTTTGCATCGTCAGAAAGGACAATAGGGTCGAGCATATAGCGTTCGGCAAATGATGAAGAGAACTTCCGGAACAGGAGTTCAATATCTTTGCCACGAGCTCTTAAAGGTGGAATATTGATTGGAATGGTGGCAAGTCGGTAATAGAGATCCTCACGGAATTTCCCTTCACTGATTGCCTTCTGGATATTTACGTTTGTAGCTGCGATGATACGTACGTCCGTCTTTTTTACCTCTGATGATCCCACTCGGATATATTCACCCGTCTCAAGCACACGTAGAAGGCGAGCTTGGGTACTCAAAGGCAGTTCGCCCACTTCATCGAGAAACAGGGTTCCTTTATTGGCCGCTCCGAAATAGCCTTCGCGTTCGCCTATAGCCCCTGTGAAAGCTCCTTTTTCATGACCGAACAACTCGCTATCGATTGTTCCTTCTGGAATAGAACCGCAATTGATGGCAAAATACTTCTGATGCTTACGGGCAGATTTATCGTGAATGATTCTTGGAACCACCTCTTTACCAACACCTGATTCTCCCTGAATCAGGACGCTGAGGTCAGTAGGAGCTACCTGAACCGCAATATCAAGTGCACGGTTCAACTCAGGTGCGTTTCCTACGATTCCATATCGTTGTTTTATCGCTTGAAGATTTGATTCGTTCATAGTTCGTTCTTAATAAAGAAATAATCGCTTATCTAGAAGCCTCTCTTTTCTGCTTTGCTTCAAAATTAGCTGACAAAATTACATAATTTTTTTTGAAAATCATGACAAAATTGCGAAAAAGTGAGTAAAAAGCCGAATATTTACAATTTGACGAATTATAATTTATGATTTGTAAAGTAGAATAGGCGAACTATCGAACGTAGGGGTTGTAGTGTTGTTCGTAATCAATTGTAGTTGATGGTCCATGTCCTGTGAATACTTGTGTGGTGGAGGGTAGGGCGAACAGTTCCTCTTTGATAGAACGGATGAGGTCTTCTGTATTACCTCCGGGGAGATCGGTACGTCCGACCGAGCTTTGAAACAGTGTATCTCCTACCCAAACGGCATCTTCCTCTGGGCAATAAAAGCAGAGGCCTCCTGGGGTGTGTCCCGGAGTATGGAGGATAGTGAGTGTGTGAGTACCGAATGCTATTGATGCCTGGGTGCTGATATCGTGAACAGGGGGTGGGGTTGGTATGCTTGAGGTGTCGAGGTCGAACGCATTCATATAGACACGTAGCTGCTCGTATTGCTTCTGGTCGGCCATGCTACCTTCAATATTCAACTTATAGTCACGATACACGAACCCGCAACCCATGATGTGGTCAAAATGAAGGTGGGTACAGAGCATATGTACAAGTTTGAGCTGTTTGTCTTCAATGTAGTTCTTGATGGCAGCCCACTCTGTCTCTGTCATGCATCCTGGGTCAATGATGCAGGCTTCTTTCGTATCATCACTGATGATGTAGCAATTAACCATCAGTGGGTTTACTTGGAACGTCTTAATCTGGATCATAATTTATTTTACTGATACATGTACAACTTTCTTGGTTTCGAAGAATGGTTCGTCGAAATACTGTGAGAGGTCCCAAGTTGTACAGATGTTACGCATGGATGCCATTTCGCTGTCGAGTTCTCCTCCTTTTAAGGCAATGATGCCGTTTGTGAGGGAGTTACGTTGAGTGTGGTCGATGTTTTTCCTCACACATTTGATGAGTTCCACCAACGACATCACAGCTCGCGTAACAACAAAGTCGTATTTCTCCTTGATATCTTCTCCTCGTGCATGACTGAATGCTACGTTCTTCAATCCAATAGCATTGGCAACTTCTTGTGCTACCCGCACTTTCTTCCCAATAGAGTCAACCAGATGAAACTGTACTTCAGGGAATAGAATGGCAAGTGGAATACCTGGGAACCCTCCACCGCATCCTAAGTCCATTACATGCGTCTCAGGACGGAAACTGATGACTTTTGCGATGCCTAATGAGTGTAACACATGGCGCTCATACAGGTTCTCAATGTCTTTTCGTGAGATGACATTGATTTTCGAGTTCCAATCGGTATATAGGTCATACAATTGGGCAAACTGGGAGGTTTGCTCAGGAGTGAGATTCGGGAAGTATTTAGTGATTATTTCCATTTTTTACCAATTTAAACCCAAGTGACTCTACTGCTTCAGCGATGTCTGTTTCTGATGCATCTCCCTTTACAACTGCTGTTTCTGATGCGAGATCCACGCTGACATGCTCGACACCTTCCACTTTGCGGATTGCGTTCTCTGCATTCTTGGCACAGTGTGAGCAGTTCATTCCTTCAATACGGTATTTCCTCATCGTGGTGTCTGTCGCATCTGCTGAACAAGCATCTTCGTTGCATTCGTGACAGTGATCGTGACCTCTTAAGTGGTTGATGAGTGCATAGAGCAGCAAGAGTGCCAGAAGGATAGTACACCCTATATTGAACCACTCTACATGCTCGTTACAGCATCCGGCTGTTTGGGCAAGGGTAGGGATGAACCACTCGCGTGGCAGGAGGTAGTCGATACCTAATCCGAACCCGATTGCTCCAAGAGCGATGGCCGATAGGTAGATAATCAGGGTCTTGCGACCTAACACCTTATTGATTATTAATATAGATGCCGCATTGGCTGCAGGTCCTGCCATCAATAGAACGAGTGCTGCTCCAGGAGTGAGTCCTTTCAGCATCAGCGCTACAGCAATTGGGATGGAACCTGTGGCACATACATACATCGGTATGGATATGCAGAGCACCAATAGAATGCTCATGAATGAGTTGTCAGCAAAAACCGCGAAAAACTCTTGAGGTACAAAGGTGGTGATGAGACCTGCGATGATGAGACCTATCACCAGCCATTTGCCGATATCTCCCATCATTTCAACAAAACCATATCGAAGTGCCTCAACGATTTTCTCCACGAAACTATGATGTTGCTCGCTGTATTCACGTTGCTCCGTATGTGTTGTGGTTGTCGAGGTTTCTTTGTTGAACAGGTTGACTGCCTGTCCTCCTATCAGGGCAGTAAAGAATGCTACGAAAGGTCGTATGATGGCAAATGGAAGTCCTAATAGTGAGTAGGTTGCGAAGATGGAATCGAGACCTGTCTGGGGTGTGGCTATCAGGAACGAAACGGTTGCACCTTTCGAAGCGCCTTCTTTTCGCATCGACATCGCAGTAGGAATGACTCCGCATGAACACAAGGGGAGCGGGACTCCGAACAAAGCCGCATAAAGAACCGATTTGAACGAACTACCCGAGAGATAATGGGTATAGATCCTGTTAGGAATGAATGCATGCATCAATCCTGCAAGGAGGAAACCCAATAGCAGGAAGGGTGACATCTCGTTGATTAAATTGAATATTTCTTGCATAGGCTACGATTGTTGTGACAGAATGAGTGATGTGAGTCGGCCTTCGCTGTTGATGGTTGCCATTCCTGCAAAAGTGTGTTGGAAGGTCTTCTCGTCTTGGTGAATGATTTCTGTAAGGACAAAATGACCAGAGTAGGTTGGTGTGTGGTTTTCCACTTCTTTGTTGATAATCAGGTTCCGAATTTGGAAACTGATGTCCCTACTGCTGTCCGAATGAATGCTGAACATGTATTTCTCAATGTCTGCAGGGGTTACGTTGCTTTTGCCCATATACGAGGTGACTACGTCGGCTACAGTACTTTTCAGCAGTTCTTTGTTTTCTTTGGCTAATGCGATGAAGTGGTTGTTAATGACTTGTCCGGCATCTGTCACTTCGTTTTCAGACAATTCTCCGTTGTCAATACATTCCATACGTTTTTTTGCCTCAGATGCATACATTCCATCCGAATAGCTGGCGAGATACTGCTCGTAAGCTTGATAGGTGTTGTCATCGGCTGCATCGAGAAAGGTGAGCGAATCGAGTTTGCGGTTAGCTTCGTTACGGAAGAAGCTGTCGCTGTGGTTGCGGATGAAGTCTTCCATATCTTCCACTGCATCGGTATAGCGTACGGATGCCCAGTCTTTCTTCTCAACATCGATTTTGTCTTTCAGCACTCTTACCTGATCGGCATGCTGTCCATTTACGAAGTTCCATTGATAATAGCTGATAGCTGCCTCGAGCGAGTCGAGTTGCATGTTACTCTCAAACTGCTGTATCTTGAGCCATGCTGCCTTTTCGGTTTCTGCCTGATCCACCTCTTCGGTCTTGTCCCAGTAGATGTAGGCCACCATTCCTGCAATTGCAAGAATCAGGATGATGAGAATCATCCACAGGGTAATATGTTTGTTTGGCTTGTCCTCCATAACGTCTATGCTTAATAGTCTTTAAAGCGTTCGTCCTTCGAATTCGTCACAGCGATACACTCCATCTCGATGAGCCACTGAGGACGGCACACAGGGGCATAGGTGATAACGTATGGGGTATTTGGAAAATTCTTTGCGAATAATTGTTCTACGATGGTATAGTCGGCAGTATCGCGAAGGTAAACGATGATTTGCATCACATCGTCGAAGCTGGCTCCACCTTCGTTCAGCAGGGCTTCTACGTTTTCCCACATTCGCTGGGCTTGCTTTCGTATGTTGCCCACATGTACCACTTCACCTTTGTTGTTGATTGATGCAGTACCTGAGATGAGCAGGTGGGTACGATCACCATAGGTGATTTTCACTCCGCGTTCGAAGGTTACACCATATTCGTAGGTTGGGTTGAGATGGGTACGTGCATAAAGATATTGTTGCTGATCTGGTTCAAGGCCTTTCACCATATAGGTATCCATTTGTACGATTGCATTGGTGTCGGCTGGGATGCCATGTATGCCTGTAGAAGCCAGATAGTGGGTTTTGTTGGTCAACCCCTGTTCCGCGAAGTTCTCACGACGTGCTACAACCAATCCTTTGTATTGCGTGTCAACATCGCGAACGAAGAACCATGTTCGGACACAATGTTCTGCGATGTTTGCATCGTAGCGTTGTTTCAACTCTTCCTCGTAGCGTTCCAAAAGGGTGCGTGATTGATGATAGCTGTCACCTTCGGGCACAATCTGGTTCATCTTCCACACTTGCTGGTAGTTGCTTTCGCCTCGATGCAAATAGAGCCATGCAGCCACTTTGGTACCATCAAGAGGTGGTTGTTGGATCACAGATACATGTTCTGCTAAGTCGCACATCAGGGGCATTTGATTGGTTGCATCACTAACGAAATAGCGTTTCATCTTGACGGTTGCACCACCTATTTGCTCGATGAATTGTTGCTGGGCCTGTAACAGTTGGCGATATTGCGTTTCGAAGTCTGATTCATGGTCAGTCACATGTAACAGCGCATGAATCTCTTCGAGTTTTCCTTCTGGGGCAAATACTGTATAGTCGATATTTACGCCCAATTCCTGTATGTTTATACGTTTTGCTTTCATTCCAAGTTGCAAAGGTACTAAATAATTGATAATTGACAATTGACAATTGCGAAATTATTCATATTTTGCACTTTAATTATTTCATTTTCTCATTTTTACATTTTTCCTTGTTGCATTCGTTCGCTAACTCACATCCTTCACAATGGCAGGTTCCGTCCTTTCCTCCACAGCAAGTGTGTCTGTTGGTGAGGATGCGGTAGATTCTTATTGCTACCAATACAACCACAATGGCTAATATGATGTAAACAACGATTTCCTGCATATTTTTTGCTGATTGTTGAAGGTTATACGATGAGTGCGCCTATTTGGTAAACCAATGTGGCACATATCCATGCAAGGCTAGTGGTGTAACAAGCAGTAAAGAGTGCCCATCGCCATTTGCCCGATTCGTTCTTGATGGCAATACAAGCTGGCAGACAGGGCATGTAGAGCAGGACAAACACCATGAATGCAAAGGCTGTCAAAGGGGTCATTCCGCTCTGAGCGATGATCTGTGAGAGATGAGAGCTGTCTTCCAAGTCTTCCGCTTCTGCTCCTTCTTCTGTATTGGTTGCGTAGAGCACGCCCATCGTCGAAGCAACGATTTCTTTGGCTCCTACACCTGCGATGAGGCTCACTCCCTCCTTCCATTGTAGTCCACAAGGGCTGATGACGGGTTCTACCGCTTTTCCCAGTTGGCCAATATAGCTCTGCTCCATCTGTTGTTCGTTGCTGAGTTCTTCATGATGTGGGAAGTACGCTAAAGCCCATACCACGATGCTGGCAGCCAGAATGATGGTACCCATCTTCTTCAGGTATTGCTTTCCTTTTTCCCATGTGTGGCGTACCACAGACTTGGCAGATGGGAGACGATAGGGTGGGAGTTCCATCACGAACGGACTTGATTCGCCTTTCACGACAAATTTGCTGAACAGATTCGCCATCACGACGCTCATCACGATACCGATGAGGTAAATGGCAAAGAGGGTCAGGGCTTGATGCTTAGGGAAGAAGGCACCGATGATGATGATATAGACAGGTAAGCGAGCCGAGCACGACATCAGAGGTACGATGAGCATGGTCAGCAGGCGCGATTTGCGGTCTTCAATGGTGCGAGTAGCCATGATGGCAGGGATGTTGCAGCCGAATCCCATAATCATTGGGATGAACGACTTTCCGTGCAGACCCATCTTGTGCATAATCTTGTCCATAATGAAGGCTGCTCGGGCCATATAACCCGAATCTTCCATCCACGAGATGAAAGCATAGAGAATCATGATGTTGGGTAGGAACACAATCACGCCACCCACTCCTGCCAGGATGCCGTCGATTAGCAAGTCTTTCAGTGGTCCGTCGTTCATGTAGCTACCTATCATGTCGCTTAGCCAACCTACTCCGCTATCTATCCAGTCCATCGGGTATTGGCCGAGGGTGAAGGTACAGAAGAAGGTGAGGAACATCAGAGCGAGGAAGATAGGGAACCCTAAGTAGCGATTGGTCACGTAGGCATCTATACGTTTTGTCAGCATCCGTTTATACACGGTTTTCTTTACTAAACATTCTTTTAATGCTCCTTGAACAAATCCGTATTTAGCATCTGTGATTGCTCCTTCCGAGTCATCATCCAGTTCTTGTTTGATTTCATCCTGACAATTATTGCGCTCCTTGATGATTTCTTCACCATTCGGCAACATTTTCACGATACCCTCCACCTGACGGTCGTTCTCCAGCAATTTGATAGCTAAGAATCGTCCTGAGTAGTTGTGGTGAGGTTCAGGGTTCTTTCGTATCAGCGCTTCAACGCGCTCAATCATCTTCTCGAGCAACACTCCATGGTTGATATGGATATGTCTGAATGTCTTCTGTTTGCCCTCGTAGATTTCAATGATTTCGTGGAACAAGGGTTTCACTCCCTCGCCCGTTCGTCCTACAGTTGGAATGATGGGCACTCCGAGCAGCGTACCCAGTTGATTGATGTCGAGTGTATGTCCGCTTTCCCTCAGTTCGTCGTACATGTTTAGCGCCATAATCATCGGCACATCCATGTCGATGAGTTGAGCTGTGAGGTAGAGGTTGCGCTCCAGATTCGAAGCGTCCACCACGTTGATAATCACGTCAGGAGTCTTCTCGATGATATATTTTCTTACATAAAGTTCCTCTGGCGTATAGGCCGATAGGCTATAGGTTCCAGGCAAGTCCACGATGTTGAACGTGTAGCCTTCGAACTTCATGTTGCCTACCTTTGCATCAACTGTCACACCCGAATAGTTTCCAACATGCTCGTGAGCATTCCCTGCAATATTGAACAAACTGGTCTTTCCGCAGTTGGGATTACCCACAAATGCTACGAGAATATTCTTGCCCTTCGCTTCTGCTACTGCATGACGGAAGTCACAATCATCAGCCACAATGCCTGGAGTAGCTGTCTGTTGCTTGTGCCACTCTTCTGCTTCCTGCTGAGTTACAACCTCCACCATATCAGCTTCAGCACGACGCAGACTCACCTCATAGTCCATCACTTTGTATTTCACGGGATCCTGCAGCGGAGCGTTCAGCACCACCTGTACCTCAGTTCCCTTGATGAACCCCATCTCAACGATGCGTTTCCTGAATCCTCCGTGACCATACACCTTGGCAATCACGGCCGATTCTCCAGTTTTCAATTCCGATAATTTCATATTCTATGTTTTGTGGCAACCACTTATTATAAATTCTGCCTTTATAAATTCTGCCTTTGCAGTTTTCGGCTGCAAAGTTACGGATTTTTTTCCATATCTGCAAATACCTATTAGTGAGTATCACTAAATAACCCATCTACCGACCTTAAATCCCTCAACTCTCAACTCTCAACTCTTCACTCTTAACTCTCAACTCTCAACTCTCAACTCTCAACTCTCAACTCTCAACTCTCTCCTCTCTCCTCTCCTGTCCGTTATTTTGTTTTTTCTCGGGGAGGGAAAATGTTGTTTCCCCTAAGGGAAAAATTTGCAGCCCCTAGGGGTAACAAAAATTCCCATACTGGGAACAAATAATTCCCACTAGGGGATACAAAAAAAAGAGTGCACATCATCCCGATGTGCAACTCTTCCAAAACAACTATTTTTTAACCTTATTTCTTATGAGTTAACCTAATTACTCGTAGATACGAAAAACAACTAGGACTTGTCTAAAGTTTTTTTCGCTTCCCAAGCTAGTAGTTTAAATAACAGAAAAGTTTTATATATATTGATTCTATCATTTTTTTCAAGTAGTGTATTTTCTGTCATTTGTGTATTTTTAAACAAAGGATTCGCCAACCCTTTTTTCTTTTCGGTTGCAAAGTTAGGGATTCCTGCGTTCTAAAGTTTACAATATTCTTAAAAAAAACTTATGATTTTGTAACATCGGCCTTCTAGACCCCTACAGAGGGTGTGAAAATTTGTAAAAATAGTGGTTTTTTGATGATTGTTTGAATTATTTTTACTACTTTTGCACCTGAAACAGCATAAATCATCATACGACATGAAACAGAAAAAACAAGTATTTTTCGCATTTCTCATGATTTTCTTCATGGGAGCAACAATCGTGTTCGCACAGAACGATGGTGCGGAAGACCTCGATGCTCAGTATGCTACCGAGTTGCCGAAAGTCGGAACTCTTGCTCCCGACTTTAAGATGCAGACTCCTGATGGCAAACCTTTCCAGTTTTCTAAGGTGGCAAAGGGGAAAACGGTCGTGCTCGACTTCTGGGCTTCATGGTGTCCCGACTGCCGGAAGGATGCACCCGAAGTTGTTCGCATGTATGACACTTATCATCGCAAGGGAGTTGAGTTCATCGGCATTTCGATGGATACCGATGTGGCAGCTTGGAAGAATGCAATCGAAAAATATGCCATCTCTTATCCTCAGGCAAGCGAATTGAAGACTTTTCGTGAGACCGATATCGCTAAGGCTTATGGGGTGAACTGGATTCCTTCTTTGGTGGTCATTGGTCCTGACGGGAAAGTGAAACTCTCTACCGTTATGTCCAGCAAGGTCGATCAATACCTGAAGAATCTCGTTTCTTCCTCTAAGTGATTTCATCTCTTTGCCCTATTTTTCACCTCTTTTTAGCATTTTTGGCAGATAATCCATACTTTTTTCTATTCTTGTGTAAAAAATACGCAAAAATATTTGGTGGCTACAAAAATAGTTTCTATCTTTGCAGCGTAAATTTTACCCAAGATTAGAAAAATGGAAGAAAAGAAGTATTCATACAAGTATCCTCATCCCTCTGTGACGACCGATTGCGTCATCTTCGGATTCGACGATTCACAGTTGCAGGTATTATTAGTAGAACGAGGCATCGAACCCTTCAAAGGTCGTTGGGCATTCCCTGGAGGCTTCATCAAGATGGATGAGTCGTGCGAGGAGGGTGCTTTGCGCGAACTGAAGGAAGAGACGGGTTTGACAGGTGCCTATATTGAGCAATTCCACGCTTTCAGCGATCCTCATCGTGACCCACGTGAACGTGTCATCACGATTGCTTATTATGCGCTTGTACGCATTCAGGAAGTGAAGGCAGGCGACGATGCCGCTCGTGCTAAGTGGTTCCATCTGAACGAAGTGCCTTCGTTGGCATTCGATCACGACCTGATTCTGCGAGCTGCTTTGGCACGCTTGCGCGAACGCATCCATTTCGAACCTATCGGATTTGAGTTGTTGCCCGAGAAGTTTACGATGAAACAGTTGCAAAACCTCTATGAAGCCATTCTCGATGTACGATTCGACAGAGCAAACTTCTCAAAGAAAATGCTCCATTTCAACATCCTCACCCAACTTGATGAGACCGTATGGCCCACACCAAAGCGCGAAGCCAACCTCTACAGCTTCAACGAAGCATGTTACAGAGAACTGAAACAGAAAGGTTTCCGTTTGGAATTTTAATTTAGAAGAAAGGAGACAATAACATGAAAAATCTATTGCTTAGTGCTGCCATAGGTGATATTGGCGGAGAACCGTATGAGTTTGGTGGTCGCACCAAGGACTATCATTCTGTGAACCTTTTGCTTCCTGAGAACACATACACAGATGACACAGTTTGTACTTTTGCTTGTGCGGATGCACTACTACACAATCTTGATATGGCTAAGTCTCTACGACTACGATGCCGAGCTGATATGGGCAGGGGATTTGGAGGTATGTTTGCTCGTTGGCTGATTGCAAAGGAAATACAACCACCTTATAATTCTTTTGGTAATGGAAGCGGTATGCGCGTTTCTGCGGCAGGCTTTATGGCTAAAACGAAAGAGGAATGCATTGAGATGGCGACACGTACTGCTTTACCCACTCACAATCACCCCGAGGGCATCAAGGGGGCTGTTGCAACAGCGCTTGCCATCTATTATGGAATGGATGGCAAAGATAAGGACTTCATCAGAACCCACGTCTTAGATGAGTATTATCCCAATTGGTCAGGACTGACGTATGAGGGCATTAAGCCTGGTTATGGATTTGATGAGACATGTCAACAAACGATCCCTGCTGCACTGATTTGTTTCCTGGAAAGCAAAGACTATGCCGATTGTCTGAAGCTCGCTATATCATTGGGAGGCGATGCTGATACTCTTGCTGCAATAGCTGGCCCGATGGCATACGCATTCTATCGTGAGATTCCTGAAGAACTGATAGCGAACGCTAAAGCAAAGCTACCCGAATGGATGTTAGAGATAAATGAGGAATTAGACCTGTATGTGAATCAAAAGAAACTGGATAGATAGATGGAAGAAAATATGTTCAATTTAGAAAGATTCGTAACCGCACAGAACAATTACGATTCTTACAATACCGCTTTAAAGGAAATAAAGGATGGTCGTAAGATGTCTCATTGGATTTGGTTCATCTTCCCACAGCAGAAAGGACAAGGTCGCAGCTACAATTCCGAGTATTATGGCTTGGATGGAACTGATGAAGCTCGTGCCTATCTTGCCCATCCTGTTCTCGGAGCACGACTGAGAGAAATCTCCGAAGCTCTTCTTGCCCATGCAGGGAAACGCTCAATTCAAGCAATCATGGGGAGCAGCATCGATGTGTTGAAACTCAAGACAAGTATGAGTCTCTTCAATCGTGTCTCGCCCAATGATGTCTTCCAACGCGTATTAGACGCTTTTTTTGACAATCAATAAATCAATAAAATATGTGGTGGATATCAGTTGCTTTACTATTCATTATGGTACTTTTCCAAATCCTTGATCAAACCGACACGAATCGTATGAAGTTCACAAATCAAAACGCAATCATAATACTAGCCGTCCTATTGGTAATCATTGTTTCAGCTATTCTGATACAATTAGGTCTCATTGATGTGACCATCACTATTGTGAGCCTGTGCGCCTTATCTATTGGTGTTCTCGCAGGCTACTTTATTCATCGCAATAAGTCGAAATCAAACGTTTCGACAACTTCCAATAAACGCCCCGTTCAGACACGAAAGCTCGTGACCGATACCCTCCAGCGTATGAACTGCCAGGTGGAAGAAGACGAAAATGGCTACTTTGAGTTCGAATATCAGGGAGTCCATTTCGTGATTGAAGCCGAAGACGATTGTTTGTATATCAATCTCGTTTGGCCTTGGTGCTACACCATCCCTCTCTACGATGCAGATGCTTATTCGCGACTTCGTAAGATTGTGAACGATCTCAATTCACTAGGCACTTGCTCCTTGTTCTATTATCCGCATAAAGAAACCGACGAGATGGTGGTACACTTGAAGGCGAATATGTTGTTCATGTCCGAGATCGGTCCCATCGATGCCTATCTTGCAGGTGCCATCTCTGGCCTTTTCAAAATAGTTAATCAACTCAATCTCGAAATGGAGAAAATGAAGCTCGAGGAAACTGCCACCCCACGTTAGGTGATAGTTGATAGTTGACAGGTGATAGTTGATAGGTGTTTTTTGTTTTTGTAATTTTAACAGGGCATTTCTTTTTTCCAATCTTTGATTACTTCCTTTTTACAAAGGTTTTGTGGGTTATTGCATTTTTTTTATGGAAAACTTTGGCGGATAATCATTTTTATTGTATATTTGTCACCGAATTTGCAAGTCCTTTAAGATAGTAGGTTGCAATCGATACGACTAATCATTAATAATGAATTGATATCCACTATTGAATAACTTTGACAACATGTGTAAAAGAAGACTACTCTTAGCCACGTTGCTATGTGCATTCGGGCTAATGGGTTTTGCCCAGGAAACGATTAAGGGTAATGTTAAAGATCAGTTTGGCGAACCCTTAATTGGAGTGAACGTAATTTTTGGAAAAGGGCAGGGTACAGTAACCGATATTGATGGTAACTTCAGCATCAATGCTCCTGCAGGCACTTCCATTCAGTTTTCGTATATTGGCTATAAGCCTCAGACAGTACCGGGTTCGGGCAATATGAACATCGTACTGGAAGAGGATAACACCAGGTTGGAAGACGTGGTTGTTGTGGGCTACAGTACGATGAAGCGTAAGGATTTAACCGGTTCAGTATCGTCGGTCTCTGGTGACAAGCTGTCAGCCGTTCCGGTTGCTAACGTGGCTGAGGCGCTGCAAGGAAAACTCGCGGGTGTTCAGATTACTGCTCAGGATGGCCGACCTGGAGGAGAGATGTCCATTCGTGTTCGTGGTGGAGGGTCTATCACCCAGTCGAACGACCCTCTGTTCATTGTTGACGGAATCGCTGTTAGTTCGATTGACGACATCCCTGCTGACAATATCGAGAGCATCGATGTGTTGAAAGATGCTTCCTCTACTGCCATTTATGGTGCTCGTGGTGCGAATGGTGTGATTCTTGTAACCACGAAGGGTGCCAAAGAGGGCAAGCCGACTGTCAAGTATGGCATGTATTATCAGATAAAGGCGAAACCTGAACTCCTGAAGTTGCAGGATGCCTACACCTATGTACGCGACAGATGGGAATACATGCAGGCGGTTGGATATGGAGACAATATGGCTGCATACTACGGTCTTGGTTCTGCAAAAGGAAACCATCTGAACGACTACCGTAACGTAGCTTCGCATAATTACATGGATGATACGTTCAGTGCTGGTCACATGTGGAATCACGATCTCTCATTGAGTGGAGGAACAGATAAAACGAAGTATTATGCGTCTGTCAATTATGTCGATGATGCTACGACAATGATGAACAGCGGATTTCGTCGTTGGAACATCAACCTGAAGTTGCAGCAGAACATCGCCAAGAACCTCAAGCTGGATGTCGATGCTCGCTACAACGAGAATCAGACCCAGCAGAGCCGCTACTTCAATGGGTCTTCGGCTAACATCAACAACACAGTGGTGTATCCCTGGATGTTCAATATGATTGACAATCCGCTCGGAGAGGGGGGAACCACCAATTTCGGGGAAGGAAATGTATTTGCCGAACCGCAGTACAATCCGGTAGCTGTCATCAATGATAACGATTTCATGCGCAAACGTCAGCGTGTACGTCTCAATACCGTCCTGACATGGGAAATCCTTCCGAATCTGTCGGCAAAGACAGGACTCAATGTCACACGCAATTGGACGAAAACAGAAACATGGACAGGTCCGAATACCGGTCGTGATCTCACCTCGTCTGCACGGTTGGCTCAAGGTGACGGATACGCTACATCATGGACCACTACGCTTAACTACGATTTCAAGGATCTGCTGCAAAGCGACATCCATGCTCTTAACCTCCTTGCGGGAAACGAGATTCTGGGCAGTCGTTCTAACTCATCAACGATGTATGGTTACAAATTCCCGAACACATGGTCCAAGGAAATGGCATTCGGACAGATTCAGATGGCTCAGGATCGCAACCAGAGCTACTTCACCAACGGCATTGGAGTGTCCTCACACACCATTTCTTGGTTCGGACGTGCGAACTACACCCTCCTCGATCGCTACCTCTTCACCTTTGCCATGCGAGCCGACGGTTCGTCCAAATTCGCAAAAGGCAATCGTTGGGGCTATTTCCCTGCAGGAGCAGTCGCTTGGCGCATTTCTGATGAGCCTTTCTTTGCGAATGCACGCAGCTGGCTCGACAACTTGAAGCTCCGCATCTCTCTGGGAACTTCGGGCAATGATGGTATCGCAGCGAGTGCGTTCATTGATGAGTGGGTGTCCTCACAACAAAGCGACGGAAGTTTCATCTATCAGACAGGCGACCTTAAAGGCAATCCCGATTTGACGTGGGAGAAAACCGTTTCGCGCAACATAGGTCTCGACTACAGCATCCAGAATGGTAAGTTCAACGGATCGGTCGATTTCTATTGGAACACCACGAAAGACTGCCTCATGCGAGTGCCCATCAACTCGACCTCTGGATTCTCCTACAAGTTTATGAATGCCGCTAAGACCTCAAACAAAGGTATCGAGTTCGCGCTCAACTACAACATCATCGAAAAGAAAGATTTCGGGTTGAAGTTCGGACTTGTCTATAACTATAATATAAATAAGGTAGAGAAAGTACCAGCCGATGCGAATATGGATGGAGCGATGCGATTTGCAACAACCACCATGAACCCCTCGAAGCCTTATGTCATCCGAGAGGGTGAGCCTGTAGGTCTGATTATTGGCTATGAGGCCGATGGATTCTACAAGGTCGAAGATTTCAATGTCGAAAATGGTGTGTGGACCTTGAAAAACGGAGTCGATGACTGCACCCTTACCACCTATCATGGTAGCGAGAACTATCAGCGTCCCGATGGTCAGTCGGCATTCCCGGGTATGCCTAAGTATCGAGATACCAACCACGATGGAACCATCGATGCAAAAGATGCGACCATTATCGGTCGTATGCTGCCCAAGCACACAGGAGGCTTCAATTTCTCCGGTCGCTACAAGAGCTTCGATTTCTCTGCCAATTTCACCTATCAGTTAGACGGACAGGTATTCAATGCCAACTACGCCCGTTCCATACATAGCGGAAACAACACCAAATGGTCGGCAATGAGCCGTTTGGCAACCAAGTTCGACAATCACTGGCGTATGTACAATACCGACAATAATGGCGACCTCTATGCAGTGACCGACCCAGTCGAACTCGCCAATCTCAACGCAGGAGCCGCATACGGTCTGCTGGGCTATATTTCCAACGATGCACCCATCGTCAGCGATAACTACATCGAGAGTGCAGCCTATCTGCGTATGCAGTCGCTCTCTATCGGCTACACATTCCCAAAAAGCCTCACCAGCAAGATAGGCATCAGCAACCTACGCATTTACGTCACAGGAGGCAACCTCTTCTGCATCAAGGGATACGACGGTCTTGACCCCGATGTCAACACCAACTCCGCTATGGATAGCAACTACGCAGGATTCCCTACACCAGGATTCGACTACAACTCATACCCCCGTAGCCGTACATTCACATTCGGACTTCATCTCACATTCTAATCAACCCCAAAATCGATGACCACAATGAGTAAAAAAATAATAGGTGTTGCATTCAGTTTGTCAGCACTACTCACCATCAGTTCATGCAGCGACTATCTCGAGACTTCTTCTCCGTCAACCGTTACAGCCCAGTTGGCAACATCATCTGTTGACGGCTGTCAGACCACCTTAGACGGAGCCTACGCCAATTTCCATGTAGCCCTACGCGACCAGATCTTCGGCAATGGGTTGTTCTATGCACTCGATGCAGCCGGATCGGATATCGAGCGACATGGAGGTGAGCAACACACCGGACGTCTGAAAGCAGAGACCTTCTACAATGGAGGCAGCAACGACATCCTGTCCACCTTTACCGTTTTGCAAGACCTCGGAACAGCCGACAACAAGACAGCATTCGCCTTGCTCTACGGCATCATTCCTACCATGAACATCCTCACCGACGGAATCACTCCCGAAATGATGGCGAGCAAGCCCGACGGCCCCGCCTACGCATCCATCTACGGACAAGCCGTCTGTATGAAGGTGACATGCTATCGCGAACTCATCAAGTACTATGGAGACGTCATGTCCGTCTTTTCGCTCTCAGATGCGCCCGACCGATTCACCTCGCGACTCGACATCTACGACAAGATGATAGCCGAACTCGACAAGGCCAAAGACCTATGTCCCGAACTCGAGAAAACCAACAAAACCAAGTTCACCAAGCAGTATGCCTATGCTCTCTTGGGACGTATCGCAATGGAGGCAGGAGGCTATCAGACCTATCGTCTCGATGTCACCAATCCTTCACGCTTGGAGCGTCATCCCGACTACACCGACCTCAACAACGCAACCTATGCACGTCCTACAAACTATCAGCACTACTACGACATCGCTTATCAAGCCTTCAAGTATGTAGCCGAGCATCCGGGAGCCGCTACGTTCGATGCCGACGACTTCTCCACCTTCTTCACCCAGTTGCATGCAGCGGATGGAGGAGTGGCCGATGAATCCATCTTCGAAGACGAAAACATACAAGGGTCGTCAACCACAGGCAACCAAGAGCGTCCCTACAGCATCGGACGACCAGCCACCAGTTCCAACAAATTCGGCGTATGCAAATCCTATGGTCAGTGTCGCATCAATCCAGCCTTCTACTATGGCATCTTCGACCCACGCGACAAGCGTCGCGACATCTCCTGCACCATTACAGGTTCCTATCTGAAAGCAGGCAGTCAGCGCGAAGACCTGAAAGGTTACGACGGAAGCGGATGCTGCTACGAAGTGCTTCTGGGATTCGAGATGAAGACCTCAGCCGACGGAGCAGGCATCGCATGCGGCAAATTCGATGAAAACCGCCAAGTCAGCCCCTTCATCACCAAGCAGCGACAGTCGGGCATCAACGCCCCATACCTCCGCATCTCAGAAGTCTATCTGGGATTGGCAGAATCAGCTTTGATGAAGACCATCCCTGATCAATCGACAGCCGATACCTACTACAACCTCACCCATCGTCGGGCAGGACTGCCGGCAAAGAGCGGTGTCACACTCGAAGACATCATCGACGAACGAGGATTCGAATTTGCAGGCGAAGGCGATCGGCGTTGGACCCTCATCCGCACTGGACTCATCGGCAAGAAAGTACAAGCCATTAAAGCGCTGACTAAGAACATGATCGACGGACTGAAAAACAAAGGATACTATACCTTCGACAATGGGAACACCATCGCCAATTACATCTACTACAAAGGCGTAGATCCTACAACCCTTGGCATCACATCACGACTCACAGGTCCTACCCCCGAAACCATGCTCGTAGGCGGCTATGAGCCGACAACCGATGCCGAAGCCACCCTCTTCCCAGGATGGCGAGGTCAGCACGACTGGGCATACTACACCACCAGTCAATACCCCAACTCCAATATCGCCATCAAGGGACTGTTCACTAACATCACCGACACCCCAGAAGGCTACTACAAGAAATCATGGGGTAGGGCACTCGTCGAGCAAGACGACACCAATGACTTCTACTACTCCGACCTCTTCAAGGGATGGGATTGCAAGTCAGCCCCCATCTACCTAGTGCCCATCTCTCAGAACGGACTGATTGGAGGACTCACCAACGGCTACGGATTCACCAGCACGTTTTAGGAGTTTAGGGCTTACGGTTTATTTTAATTGATTTATTGACCATTGACCATTGACGATTTGACGATTGACCATTGACGCATTTTGATAGCCCCAACGGGGCGAAATAAAACAGGATAGGGCGGAAGCCCTATCCTTTGTAAATACCCCACCCCATCGCCCTGTAGGGGCGAAATAATTTAGGATAGGACCGATTTATTTACCATTGACCATTGACGATTGTCCATTGACGATTTGACGATTGACCATTGACGCATTTTGATAGCCCCAACGGGGCGAAATAAAATAGGATAGGGCGGAAGCCCTATCCTTTGTAAATACCCCACCCATCGCCCTGTAAGGGCGAAATAATTTAGGATAGGACCGATTTATTTACCATTGACCATTGACGATTGTCCATTGACGATTGACCATTGACCCTTGAACTGATGATTTGTTTTATTTGACCACGGATTAACCGGATAATACGGATTACTAGAAAAAAACTTAAAAAACACTTTTCCACCTGTTTGGACAATCGTCCTTGATGTTGTGCCTGCATGCTTTCTTGTAAGCGAGCTTCCAGACAAGCCTGCATCCCCACCATCCATCCTACGGATGCAACAGCTGTGACCACTCCCCCTTCGCACTCCCCCCAAGGGGAGAGAAGCGGAGTAGGAACTAAGAGTTAAGAACTAAGAACTAAGAACTAAGAACGGTTAAGGGTTAAGGGTTAAGGTTTACGGCTTATAACAAAATGTGGTCCACAATGGAGTGGGCCACATTTGTTTATTTCATCATCCGCTTGAGGAGGGGACAGAGGCAGAAGAGGAGTAGGGAGGCTATCGCTGACATGACGACGAAGATGAGGAAGAAGTCGTGGAGGTCGGTGATGGGGATTCCCAACAGGTATTTGGTCTGTCCGGCTTCGGGATAGAGGGTGGCGAGTTTGCCTGCTGCGAAATTGCTGACGGAGGTGGAGAGGTACCAGATGCCCATCATGAGCGAGGCAAAGCGTTTGGGGGAGAGACGACTGACGAGACTGAGTCCGATGGGGGAGAGGGATAGCTCGCCGAGTACTTGGATGAAGTAGAGACTGATGATCCACAGGATGCTGACCTTCAGTCCCGGCCCTACGTCTTTCACTCCGAAAGCGATAACGAGATAGGCTAAGGAGAGGAGTGCGAGTCCGATGGCGAGTTTCTGAATGGAATGGGGCTCGAAACGTCCCATCTTCTGCCACATCCAGTTCATCACAGGTGCGAGTACGACGCAGAAGAAGGCTGGGAAGGTTTGGAACCACGAGGTGGGCATTTCCCATCCGAAGAAGGTCTTGTCGGTCTGCTGGTCGGCAAAGTAGGTGAGCGAGCTGCCTGCTTGCTCGTAGGCTGCCCAGAAGAAGATGACGAAGACTGCGAGTATCACGATGACGAGCATGTGGATGTAGTCGTTGCGAGTGAGGGGATGATCTCCCTCAGCTCCATCTCCTTTCAGTGGGAGCGATTGACTTTTTGCCAATCCGATCTGACGTCCGTCGGGGGTGACAAGGAAACGGTTCTTGAAGGTCCAGAAGATAATCATGGACAGGGTGATGACGAGGCAGGCTATGAGGAATCCCCAGCGGAACCGTCCGGGGTCTTGGAAGCTGCCTTCGAAGAGTCCGCATACGAGTGGTGCGAGCAAGGCTCCGATGTTCACACCCATGTAGAAGATGGTAAAGGCTGCATCTTTGCGACGGTCGTCCTGGGGATAGAGGTCGCCTACCATCGTAGCGATATTGGGCTTGAAGAGTCCGTTTCCGATGACGAGCATGCCTAATCCGGATACCATGAGCCAGAGTGCCAGGGTGTTATCGACTGTGGGGTCGATGGGTCCTCCCTCGACTTGTATGCTGGGTTGGATGAAGCAGGCGCTGAGGAACATGAGGAACTGTCCGATGGCCATACAGATGCCGCCTGCCAGGATGCTACGTCGGTTGCCCCAATAGCGGTCGGCTATGTAGCCTCCGATGAGGGGTGTGAGGTAAACGAGGCTGGTGAAGGTGCCGTAGACTTCGGATGCTCGGGTCATGGTGAACAGGGCTGCCACCATATAAAGTGTCAAGAGCGCTCTCATACCATAGTACGAGAATCGCTCTGACATCTCTGTTACGAATAACAGGTATAGACCTTTGGGGTGTTTCATTATGCTGTCATCTTCTTGAGTTTCTTCAGGAGTGCGAACATAACGATTGCACTGATGACGCAGAGTCCGATGAGGATGCCCCAGTTTGCCATCAATGGAATCTTGTTCCAAAGCATTGATGGGATAGAGCTGAGGTAGTTACCGATGGCTGTTGCTACGAACCATCCACCCATCATCATTCCCTTGTACTTAGGAGGTGCTACCTTCGAAACGAACGAGATGCCCATCGGTGAAAGGAGCAGCTCAGCGAGTGTGAGGGTGAAGTAGGTGGAGATGAGCCATGACGGTGAAAGGATGCTCTGGGTCTTGTCGCCCAAATCCATTGGTGAGATGAGGTCGGTGGAAGCCAAGGTGATGACTCCGAATCCGAGTGCTGCTACCAACATACCCCAAGCGATACGAGCGGGAGCACTGACTTCCTTGCCCTTGTTTGCCAAAGCTCCGAAGAACGCCATGCTGAATGGGGTGAGTGCTACAACGAAGAATGGGTTGAACTGCTGGAAGTCGGATGGCTGTGCGTTGTATGGGTCGCTCATTCCCATGTAGAGGGCGATTGCTCCTCCTACACATGCGAGGGTGAGGATGCCACAGATGACACGATTCTTCATGGTCTTTGACTGGAAGGTGCCGAATCCGGTATAGACAGCTACTGCAAGGAGTGCCAGGCTGAAGATGCTGAATCCGATTCGCATGCCTCCGCTGACGCTCAGGTCGGTATATTTCTTAGCAAAGAAGGTGAGTGCAGATCCGTTCTGATGGAATGCCATCCAGAAGAAGATGACTACAGCGAAGACGAGCAGGAGGGCGATGATGCGGTCCTTAGTCTGCTTGGGTGTCAGTTCTTCAATAGGTGCTGCAGTTGCCTTTGCTTGCTTAGCAGTCACATCGGCATGCTTGAACGTACCACGGAAGATGAAATATACGAGTGCTGAAAGGATGAGTGATGCACAAGCGACTCCGAAGCAGAGTCCGTAAGCTCCATAGAGGACTTTCAGATATTCGGGGTCTTGGTTGGCTGCATCATATACCATGTTGTATTGTGCAAGGTATTGGTTGGTGATGTAGCTTGCCATAGCTGGTGCGAACATGGCACCGATGTTGATGGCCATGTAGAAGAGGCTGAATGCGGCATCGCGCTTGTCGGAATACTTAGGATTGTCGAACAGGTTACCAACGAGTACCTGAAGGTTTCCCTTGAACAGACCTGTACCGATTGATACGAGTGCCAGACCTCCGAACATGGTGTACATACCTACGTTGTCGGCTCCTGTTGGAACAGCCAGGCCGAGGTAGCCCAGGAACATGATAATCATACCGATGGTGACACATTTGCCGTATCCGATCTTATCGGCAATCATACCTCCGAAGAGAGGTGAGAAATATACTACTGCGAGGAAGATGGCATACACGTTTCCTGCGATGGATTCGTCCCAGCCAAACTTAGCCTGCATGAAGAGGGTGAAGATGGCCAGCATGGTGTAGTAGCCGAATCGTTCACCTGTGTTTGCTAATGCAAGTGCAAACAGTCCTTTAGGTTGTCCTTGAAACATAGTCTTATTTACTATTTAACGATTTATTCAGTTATTTAATTCTTCTTGATATTTGCCTGCTCCAGACCGTAGCCTTTCTTCTTGTCTTCCATCTTCAACAGGAGTGCAATGACGATGGAGATGATGCCACATACGGCAAAGATGGTCATGGATGTGGTGTAGTCGGTCACATCGTTCGCATCAGTATTGGCTTGGTTGACTTTACCAATCATAACTGGTACCATCGAAAGGCCGATATTCTGAATGTAGAAGATGACTGCATAAGCGGTACCCAGCAACTGCATAGGGATGATTTTCGGAACAGATGGCCACATGGCTGAAGGAACGAGTCCGAAGGCGATTCCCAGCAGAATCATGGCTGCGATGGCAATTGCCACAGATGTGAGGGCAGGAATAGCAAAGACACCATGTACGACGGTCAGGAGAATGGAACCAATCACCATGAGGGTTGCACCCTTACCATATTTATCATAGATAGAACCGAAGAACGGTGTGAGGAAGATGGTTCCGAATGGGAGCATAGCAGGAATGAGACCAGCCAATTCGGGATCGATGCCATACTTGGTAACCATCAGCTTCGTAGCGAACTTCAGGAATGGGAATACGCCTGCATAGAACATCAGACACAGGAGGGTGATGAGCCAGAAACCTTTGTTGGCGAAGATAAGCTTGAGGTCGGCAAAACGGAATCCCTCTTCGGGTTCTGCAGAAGCTGCACTTGCTTTCTCCTTATCGAACTTCTTATCCATCACGCAGTAAACGAGGTAGCTGATGAGACCTGCACAGAGCAATGCTGCACCTAGTCCGACAGATGCGGACACACCTCCGAACTTCTGTGCGAATGGCAAAGCGAGCGCGAGAGCACCTGCGGTACCGATACGTGCTAAGGCAACCTGAAGACCCATTGCGAGTGCCAGCTCGTGACCTGTGAACCACTTCACAATGACTTTAGAGACCGTGATACCTGCAATCTCACAGCCTACACCATAGATAGCAAAACCAAGGCAGGCAATGATGACCTGCATGGGGTATTCGGTACCGAAAACTGACATGCTTCCTTCGAAATCGTTACCTACAGCATACCATTTGATGAGTGCTCCACCAAACATCAGAGCGGTTGACATGATACCTGTGAAGCGGATGCCGAACTTGTCGAGGATGATTCCTCCGAAGAAGAGCATCAGTAGGAATACGTTGAAGTAGCCGTAGGATCCTGAGAAGAATCCGTAGTCATCGGCATTCCAGCCAAGACCTACACCATCTGCGCCTTTTGCTGCTGTAAGCATTGGCTCGAGTGGTGACATAACGTCTGTGAAAAAGTATGCGAACATCATGGTGAACGACACGATGATGAGGGCGCTCCAACGAGCTGCCTTTGATTCGCTTAGTTTCTTTTGAATAGCTTGTGTCATAATATTTGTAATTATATTGATTATTTTATGGGGCTAATGGGGCTAATGGGTTACCAATTATTTCAGCCAACGGTCGAGCCAATTGAAGTATGTGCGCTGCCAGAGAATGCCATTCTGGGGTTTGAGTACCCAGTGGTTCTCGTCGGGGAAGAGCAACAGTTCGGCTTCGATGCCCAGATATTGAGCCGCATTGAAGGCTGCAATGGCCTGTGAAGATACGATACGGTAGTCCTTATCACCATGTATACATAAGATAGGAGTGTCCCACTTGTCGACAAACTTATGTGGTGAGTTGGCAAATGAGCGTGCTACAGCTGGGTTGTCCTTATGCCAGAAGGCTCCTCCGAGGTCCCAGTTGGTGAACCATGCTTCTTCGGTCTCTAAGTACTGCTGCTCGAGGTTGAAGATTCCATCGTGAGCAATGAAGCACTTGAATCGTTTGTTGTGATTGCCTGCCATCCAATAGACGCTGAAGCCTCCGAAGCTGGCTCCTACACAACCCATACGGTCTTTGTCGATATATGGAAGTGTGGCTGCTGCATCATCGATTGCCGACAGGAGATCCTGCATACATTGGCCTCCGTAATTGGTGCTGATATCCTCGTTCCATTTTGAACCGAATCCAGGAAGACCACGACGGTTAGGCGCTACGACTACATAGCCGTTTGCTGCCATAATCATCATGTTCCAACGGAAACTCCAGAACTGACTGACTGGACTCTGAGGACCTCCTTCGCAGAAGAGCAGGGTAGGGTATTTCTTGTTCTCGTCGAAGTTTGGAGGAAGAATGATCCAAGAGAGCAGATCGGCTCCGTCTGTTGCTTTCGACCAGTGAGGGATGACCTCACCCCAAGCTACATTCTCTCTGAAGTATTTGTTTTCGTCGGTCACCTGAGTCGCCTTTCCTGTCTGCTTGTCAACCAGATAGAGTTCAGTTGCCTCTTTCATTGACTGGCGTGAGCAAAGCAACTGTTCGCCACAGAGTGCCACACCTGTATAATCGTACTGACCTTCAGTCAGCTGCTTCACTTCTCCTTCGAGATTGGTGCGATACACATGGGTCTCTCCTTGCCAAACAGCTACGAAGTAAAGAGTCTTGCTATCGTTGTCCCAGCAGAAAGCATCTACGTTGCTGTCGAACTCTTCTGTGACATAGGTCTTGTTGCCTGTAGCCAACTCGCAAACACACAGACGGTTGCGGTCGCTCTCATATCCATCGCGTTCCATACTCTGCCAAGCAACATACTTGCCATCGGGTGAGAACTGAGGATTGATGTCGTAGCCGACATTGCTGTCCTTCACATCCTCATGTGTGTTGATATATTGGTCTTGGAGCGATTTCGATGGGTCGCAGATATTATCTGGTACGAACGGTATGCCGCCATCAGGAACAACACCAAACTCGCAGCCCTTGCAAAGGTTCTTTGCGGTATCCAACATGCCACTCTCTACGTCGTAGAGGAAGATATCTGAGTCAGTACTGATCGCATAAGCCAAACCCATCTTACAACGGCAAGTGAATGCGATGAATTTGCCGTCAGGACTCCAAGCCAGCTGCTCGATACCTCCGAAGGGTTCCATCGGACATTCGAAGTTTTCATCTTCGAGTATGTCGAACTCTTTACCGCTTTCGATGTTGAGCACGAATGGATGTGGAATGCTCTCCACATAATGATCCCAATGACGGAACATCGGACCATCGATCACCAGTCCTGTGCTCTTGGGCAGATCTTCTGGACGTTCGTGAATGATGTTGTGGAAAGGAACCTGATGAATCACAATCGCTTTCTTTCCGTCAGGTGAGAAGAGGTAGTCGTCCACATCTTTCTCACACTTCGACAGTTGCTTGCGACCACTTCCGTCAGCATTCATCACCCAAATCTGGCTCACTCCGTCCTTATCGGGGGCAAGATAAGTGATTTGTTTGCCTTCGTTGAAATATTTAGGAGCCGACTCGCTATTGGTAGCGGTTGTCAGCTGTTGCTCACCTGTTCCATCCGTGTTGATGGTGTAGATGACTGTGTGGCTTTTGTTTTCCTCCACACTGTAGTAGCTGACATTGTATGCAACTGTTTTTCCGTCGTTGCTTGCGTCGTAGCTACCCACACGTCCCATTGCCCAAAGCAATTCGGGTGTGAATTGTCCGTTCTTCACTTCCGGAGTCTGTCTGCCTATCATCGTTGTAGGCGCTTCGTTGTTACATGATTCCATCATAACTATAGCCATCAGACTAGTTGCGATTAGTAATTTTTTCATATTAGTTATGTTTTTATGGTTTACGTCTCTTGTTCTGTTCTTCCTGCTGCTTACGCGCCAGTTCCTGCTGCTTCTCAGCCATAGCTTGCAGGCGTCCCATCATGGAAGAGGTCTTCTGTACACCGCTGTTGTTGGCTTTACGCTCCTTATAACGACGTTCGAGTTGCTCTAACAACTTCTTGTCGTCAGTGGTCTTGCGGAGGAACCACATCATCAGGATGGAAATCAAACCTGATACGAAGTAGTAGTAGTTCAGACCTGATGAATAGTCGTTGAATGAGAAGAAGAAGACAATTGGCATAACGTATTGCATCCACTGCATCATCTTCATCTGCTGAGCCTGGTCGGGACTCATCGAGTCGCGCTGCTGGCGTGTCATAATCCAAGTATTGGCAACTGTTGACAAGCACCAGAGTACACAGAAGAGACTCAGGTGGTCACCGATACCCCAGATTGGAGTTCCCCAGTTGATTACATCGTCGTATGTACTTAGGTCGTCTGCCCATAGGAACGACTGACCGCGCAGTTCGATGGCGTTCGGGATGAAGTTGAACAACGCAATCCAGATAGGCATCTGAATCAGCATCGGCAGACATCCCCCCATCGGGCTTACACCATATTCTGAATAGAGCTTCATGGTCTCCTGCTGGCGTTGCATCGCCTGGTCTTTGTCAGGATATTTCTTTGAAATCTCTTCAATCTTTGGTTTCAGTACACGCATCCTCGCACTCGAAAGGTAACTCTTGCGGTTGAGTGGATAGATGGCGAATTTGATGACCAAGGTGAGAATCAAGAGCACGATACCCATGTTGATGCCCCATCCGGTCATGAAGTCGAAGAGGTAGAGCATGAAGAAACGGTTGATATACTTGATGAGCGGCCATCCAAGATAGACAATACTCTGGAGGTCGAGGTCGCTGTCTGAATTGCAGAGTTTCTCGTTTTCACGGAGTGTAGAGAACTTGTTAGGACCGATATACATCTTCAGACTCGTAGGAGTTTTGCCAGAAGGATCGAAGGCAGACGATACCTCAGCTCGGTAAGATTTCAGATAACCCTTAGACTTGTCCTTTTCGTAGCGTGTCTGACTGAACAACTCAGGTGTGAACTCCTTGTCGGCAATGAGTATCTGGCTGAAGAACTGGGTCTTGAATGCCACCCATTCCAAATGTTCGCCATCGAAGTCGGTCTCTTCCTCGTCAGCACCAGCCGAACTCAGTTCGTCTGTATCGTCGTTTGTCGTACGATAAGTAATGGTGCTGTAGCGGTTTTCGAAGTCGAATCCTTTCTCCTGCTGACGCATGTTCTCGCTCCATACGATGTCGAACGATTTTGTCTTAGTTGAGAAGAATCCATCAAGCCCGTTTGAAGCAACCGTCATGTTGAGGATGTATGAGTTTGGCAGCAGTTTGTACTTGATGTCGATGCTTCCTGCACCTACAGGCAGACTCATAGTGACCGCATCCTTTTTTGCATCTTTGGGTGCGAAATAAAGTTCACTTGTCTCGATGTTGTCTTCCTTTCCATCAAAACGCAGTTCCATCTCCGAGTCGCCCTTGTCGAACAGCACGACCTGTCCGCCTTGCTGGTTCTTATAAGTAGGGTCTTTCAACTCGGCGCGTGCCAACTGACCACCTCTGTTCTGGATGGTGAGTTTCAGCAACTCGTTCTCGATGACGGTTGTTCCTTCGTTCTTCTGATGTGCTACGAACAGACTATTCGTAGAGTCTGTCATCTGAGCGATCTCTTGTTTAGCTTTCTTTTCTTCAACGATGTTCTTGATGCTGTCCGACTTCTGTTGTGCGACAGCGTCAACCACCTGTTGTTGTTGCATCTGTTCAGCTCTGTCCTTCTGCACCTTGCCTTCGTAGAACATAAATCCGAAGAACACAAGTGCCATCAGAATGAAGCCGATAACTGTATTTTTATCTAGTTTCACGTTTTAAATGATTGAATTTATTTATTCTGCTTCTTTCACTTCAATACTCAATTCGTCCAACTGCTTCTGGTCGAGTGCAGCAGGTGCATCCAGCATTACATCACGTCCGCTGTTGTTCTTTGGGAATGCGATACAGTCGCGAATAGAGTCGAGACCAGCGAAGATACTTACCCAGCGATCCAGACCGTATGCAAGTCCTCCATGAGGAGGTGCTCCGTACTTGAATGCGTTCATCAGGAATCCGAACTGCTCCTGAGCCTTTTCTGGTGTGAATCCGAGTATCTCAAACATCTTGGCTTGCAACTTCGGATCGTGAATACGGATGGAACCTCCACCTACCTCGATTCCGTTACATACCATATCGTATGCATCTGCACGTACCTCTTCAGGTTTTGTGTCGAGTAGGGCGATATCTTCGTCCATCGGGTGGGTGAATGGGTGGTGCATAGCCATCAGACGGCCTTCCTCTTCGCTCCATTCAAACATTGGGAACTCAGTAACCCACAGCAATGCGAACTTGTTCTTGTCGCGCAGCCCCAGTTGGTTACCCATTTCAAGACGTAACTCGCACAACTGCTTACGAGTCTTCATTGCATCATCGCCACAGAGGATGAGAATCAAGTCGCCTGGGTTCGCCTGCATCTTCTCCTTAAGAGCAAGAAGTTGCTCAGGTGTGTAGAACTTATCGACGCTTGATTTCACACTACCGTCTTCCTGCACTCGTGCATAAACCAGACCTTTCGCGCCAATTTGTGGACGCTTCACAAAGTCGGTCAACTGGTCGAGTTGCTTGCGTGTGTAAACAGCACAACCTGGTGCACAGATACCTCCGATATAAGCTGCTCCATCGAATACAGGGAAAGTGCCGAGTTTCAGTACGTCCATCAGTTCCACAAACTCCATTCCGAATCGCATATCGGGTTTATCGCTACCAAAACGACGCATCGCTTCGGCCCAAGGCATACGGAGGAATGGTTCGTTCAGTTCTACACCACGAAGCACCTTGAACAGATGCTTAGCCATTCCTTCGAATGTCTGAATGATGTCCTCCTGAGTCACAAACGACATTTCGCAGTCGATCTGTGTGAATTCTGGCTGACGGTCGGCACGAAGGTCCTCATCGCGGAAGCATTTTGCTATCTGGAAGTAACGATCGAAACCGCTTACCATCAACAACTGTTTCAGGGTTTGTGGACTCTGTGGAAGCGCGTAGAACTGACCTTTATTCATACGTGAAGGCACAACGAAGTCGCGTGCGCCCTCAGGTGTGCTACCAATGAGAATAGGTGTCTCCACCTCGATGAATCCTAGATTCGACAAGTAGTTGCGTACCTCGATACACATTCTGTGGCGCAGTTCCAGATTCTTGCGAACATTTGGACGACGCAAGTCCAGATAGCGATACTTCATGCGGAGGTCGTCACCACCGTCAGAGTTCTCCTCGATGGTGAATGGGGGAGTGTCGCTCGCATTGAGCACATTCAGTACGTCCACGATGATTTCAATCTCACCTGTCGGTATGTTGTTGTTCTTGCTGTAGCGTTCGTTAACAGTACCAGTGACTTGTATCACATACTCACGTCCCAACTTATTAGCTTCCTCGCACAAAGGTGCGTTAGTTTCTTCATTGAATACAAGCTGAGTGATACCATAGCGGTCACGAAGGTCAACAAAAGTCATTCCGCCCATCTTACGAGTACGTTGTACCCATCCTGCTAGTGTGACGGTCTGACCTGCGTTGGAGAGTCTCAGCTCTCCACAAGTGTGCGTTCTGTACATTTTCTTTTCTATGTTTTGATTTTTAATAATTCGCATTTTAGACCTGAACTCTAAAGAGTTCGGCCGTTTAAGTTGCAAAGTTAGTAAAAAATCAGTAAACTGCGTGAAAAAATGCTGGAAAAATGGAATAGAACGATAGAAATGTGGAAAACACACCGATTTTGGTCTGCTTTTAGCTCATTTCAATTCTTCTTTTTCTCGACTTTTGCATTGAGTTGAATGACGTCTGCCCAACGAGTTGTTGGGTTCGGACTTCGGAAATCGTGCTTGATAGCATTTGCAAAGACTTCTGCTTTGCCTTTCCCGTTCTTCTGAGTGTATTGTTGAGCCCCAAGCACGATGGTCTCAGTTCCGTGCATACGGTTGATGCGGTCTATGACTTCATCGAGGCGTCGCATCTTCTGAATCTGCTCAGCATTCATGTCGAACAGGTCTTGCTGGATGGGACTCTCGGCTCCGATTCCCATCACGATAACTCCAGCCTTCTTGTACTGATAGCCCTCGCGAAAGAGTTTCTTTAGCACCTCATCAGCTGTCTGGATGATGGTGATGCTGGAACTGGTTGGTGTGACCAGTCGCTGTTCCATGAAGTTCCAATACTGAGGCAAGTCCTCACGAAACATGTTCGTGTTGAGAAAAACGCCTACAATCGAGGCTACCGTATGCTGCATCCTTAATTTCTCAGCACATCGGGCCGCATAGTTCGATACATGCGTAAAGAGTGTTTCATAGTCGGATATCATACCGTTGAAAGAGCGGCTGGTGCAGATGCTTTTCTTCTTGGCTAATTCCTCGTTCGGCACCACATCCTCGCCATTCAGTTCTTGCCAGGTACGCTCGATATTGATGTTGTTGAAGGTCACTCGCACCCATTCCTTGTGATGCTTGGCAAAATCGAGAGCAGTTATGCAACCAAGCGCTTGAAGTTTGGCAGCATATCGACGTCCGATTCCCCAAACATCTTCGATAGGACACCATGCAAGGGACTTCTCGCGCTTGTATTCTGTATCAATCATGCAGCAATGCTTGTAGGCAGCATATTTCTTTGCCAACTTCGAGGCAATCTTCGCTAATGTCTTGTTGGGCGCAAGTCCGATACTGATAGGCATACCTACTTCGCGTTTCACACGATTGTGTAAGTTTTCACCCCATTCTTGTAACTTGTTGATTTCGATACCGTCGAGATACATGAAACATTCGTCAATCGAATATCGGAAATAGGCTGGAGCCTCTTGGCGAATGATACTTACCACACGTCCTGTCAATTCGCCATAGAGCTCGTAGTTCGACGAGAATACGGCAATTTTCTGTCCTGGGAATAGCTGGGCTAATTGGAAATAAGGTATACCAGCCTTGATGCCCATCTTCTTTGCTTCGTTTGAGCGTGCTACAACACAACCATCGTTGTTCGACAGCACCACAATCGGTTTTCCTTCCAAGTCGGGACGGAAAACTTTCTCGCAACTTACGTAGCAATTGTCCAAGTCTGCTATGCCATACATATCCTAAGTGTAAACAGAAACGTGTGTTGTCGCTGTTAGATTCTTTCAAAGGTTCGGATAAGGTGAATCACCGTACCCCAGATCTCAAAGTTCTCGGGATTGTCCACCTTGAATACTGGGTAATCAGGGTTTGCTGGTCGTAGTTCGATGTAGCCGTCCTTTCGATGAGTCAGGTCGAGAAACTTCATCGTGAAGCCTCCGTCCCACCAAGCTACGACAATCGAACCATCGTGGGGTTCTACAGCCCTGTCGATAATCACTCGATCACCATCGAGCAGTCCTGCATCTTTCATCGAGTCGCCTTCTACGTCTCCGTAGAACGAAGCTTCGGGGTGACGGATGTAGTCGCGATTGAAATCTAGTGTTTCGTGTCTGTAGTCGTCAGCCGGACTTGGGAATCCGGCAGCGATACTCGCATGTTCCAGCTCTATCTTGGTGTCAAACACTCCTCTAATGATTTTGATATTACCCATGATCGTCCAATTGTTGCTGCAAAGTTAGCAATTATTGTGTAAAGTACCAAACAATTGGACGAAAAAGCTTTTAATGAAATAGAACTAAAGTTGGCTTTTGCTAGACTTATCAATAATTAACCCATCTTGCGATTCTTTGTTCCGATGATGGTTGCATACGAGGGTTTCTTACGATGAATTTCAGTTTGGACTAACCCTGTATCATCGAGTAGCTGCTTCAACTCTTCTGGCGAATAGACAGTCATTCCCTCAACTACATTTTTCCATTTCGAATCGGCATCTATGACCTCTACCATAATGACAAACCGACCGCCTGGTTTCAGCACACGCTGCACCTCTAGTAAGCAGTTGGGTAGGTTTGGCCAGAAATATACTGTCTCAACAGCTGTTACGAGGTCGAACTTCGCGTCAGGATAAGGAAGTTTTTCTGCTGTTCCTTGCACGATAAACACATTTTTGTTGAGAAAGTCAGCATTTACCTTTTTTGCCTTAGTTACACTTTCTTCTGAGATGTCTATACCATATACATTTGCATGTTGGCTTCGAGCCATTAGTCGCTTTAGGGTTGCCCCTCCGCCACATCCGATATCAAGCATTGTCATTTCATCATGAAAATCAATGAGGTTAAGTCCCCAGTTCGTCAGCGGGGCATGACAGCAGTTCATGAATTTGAGCATTGCACGTCCCATTCGTCCCTTTGGGTGTGCACAGTTTGTAAAGAATGAATTCAGAAAATTTCGCATTTTTTTTATCGTTTTAAATCCGCTGCAAAGTTACGGCAAGAATTAGAAATGCACAATACCTAAAAGTGAGTGTTTTGTATTGTGCATGAGACTTTGCTTGCCCAAAATATAGTCTTTAGGCAATAGTTTTTTCGGTAACAAAAAGTTGAAGGAACTATCTATGGATTATTCATTTACTTTTCATCCGCTCCATTTCGAGCGAAGCCCAGATGAAGGGTCCTAAGCCTTTGGCGTCATTATCGCGAATAGGTTCGGACAGATAGTATTGGAAGGAGCCGTCTCGACGGAGGTTCTCTTTGACGTTGGGTGCTGCTTTCAGCACTTTTTCGCTGATACCTGGTCCCAAGCCTGCTACGGAACAGCAGTGGGTGAGCGAGATGGTGTTGTCTGTATCGATGCGGATAAAGTGTTTGAGTATTCCCTGATAGGCTTTGATGCCTGCTTTGCGATAGCGGGTTCCAACGTAGCCCATACGATAGGCTTTGAGCAGCACGTAAGCAAACATGGACGAACAGGTGGCTTCGAGATAATTGCCTTCACGATTGGGGGAATCCATCACTTGATACCAAAGTCCGGATTTGGAGTCTTGCCACTTGATGACTGCATCGAGGTCTTTGCGCAGGAGTTTGATGACTTCCGAACGACGTTCGTAATTGGCTGGTAGCACATCGAGCAGCTCGATGAGGGCCATGCTGTACCATCCTTGAGCGCGTCCCCAGCAATGTTGGCTGAGACCTGTTTGCTTGTCTGCCCAGAACATCTCGTGGGTTTCGTCCCAAGCATGACGATTGAGTCCTGTCTTTGGGTCGTAGGTCCGTTGATAGGTGATGCTTACCTGATTGACAGCATCGTCGTAGATGGGGCGAGCTGCCTCAGGGGTTTGCAGCATGGTTGCAGCAAGGGTGTGATAGGGGAGTCCCATGAAGATACCATCGAGCCACACTTGATAGCTGTAGATTGCTTTGTGCCAGAACACACTGTCGGCTTCTGTACGAGGTTGTTGTTCCAACTGACGCATCAGGGTTTGCATTGCGATGCGACATCGAGGTTGTGGGTCGAGTTGGTACATACGTGCCACGAAATGGCCTGTGCGTATGTTGTCGAGGTTGTATTCATCGAATCGATAGCCCTGAATGTTGCCCTGAGCATCAATCATGGTGTCGATGTATTCTTTGCAATAGTTGAGGATGGTCGAGTCTTTATATAATAAATAGGTGTCGAGCATCGCTTCCAACTCAATGCCCATCACGTAGCTCCATTTGGGTTTGGAGGAGAAATCGAGCAGGTAGCTCTTTGGGGTGCGCTGCATCTCCGATTGCGTCATCCAAAGACTGTAAGGGCGTTGTGCCCGAACTTGTAGGGTGAACGCTAATAGCAGCAGGGTTGTGATGAGGTTGTGTAGGTTCATTGAAGCTGAAAAAATTGTTATTCGCTGCAAAGATACAAAAATTAGTTGAAAGGAGTACATAATTCTTCGAGTATAATTTGCTTTTTTTAGCAGAAGCCGTGAAATTAGACGTAAATAGGAATTAACTGCGAGGTGAATAGGAACTAACTGCGAGGTGAATAGGAACTAACTGCGAGGTGAATAGGAACTAACTGCGAGGTGAATAGGAACTAACTGCGAGGTGAATAGGACTTACCTGCGAGGTGAATAATTTCTTTTTTCCCTTCGTTGTTTTTGTTGTAGCCCTTAAGGGAAATTCTTTTTTCTCTTAGTGGTAATTTATGTTTCAAAGTACGAAACGTACGTTTCATACTATGAAATATACGTTTCAAACTACGAAACATACGTTTCATAGTATGAAATATAAATTTCCCTACTAGGAAAAAACTTTTTCTTCTAATAGGCGGGAAAAATGTGATACGGGAGCAAGATTTTTAGAACTTACCCTCAAGAAAAATTGCTGCTACACCTTATTTATTTTATGCGTGCGCGAGCAAAGGCTGCGGAAAGATGGGCAAATGCGAAACTTTCGTGTAATTTATTTGGTGGATTGGGGGATTTGTTGTAAATTTGCATCAAAGAAAGGAAAGAATGAAACGAGGATTGTTCATCATGTTGTGTCTGATTGGTGTGTGGATGACGGCTGGAGCAACTGTTCCGCCTCGCATCCCAAGGGCTGGCGGTATGACTGCTGCCCATACCTATCGTGCCCCTTGGTTTGAACCTCAGCGAAGGGCTGCAAATCAAATAGATGCTCCGCTGCGTTCGATAGGCGTTCAGAAAATTCCTGTGGTGTTGGTGGAATTTGCCGACCTGAAGTTCAGTGTGGCAAATAATGCGGAAGACCTGCGAACACGTTTCGATCTTTTTTGCAATGGTACACGAGATGGCATACGCTACACAGGAGCAGGAAGCTTTGGTTCTGTGCGCGACTATTTTGTGCAGCAGAGCGACAGCCTGTTTCTGCCGGAGTTTGAGGTGATCGGACCTGTTTCCTTGCCGAACGGCTATGAGTATTATGGTAAAGACAGCGGTAATTCCCACGATGTAAACATCAATATGTTTGTCATTCAATCGGCATCATTGGCTTTGGAACTTGTGAACGACTGGACGCAGTTCGACAATGATAACGACGGGTTGGTCGACTTGATTTACTTTATCTATGCAGGCGAGGGCGAGAACGGCAGTTCCGACTTGAACACCATCTGGCCGCATGGAAGGGTCGGTTCACGTACTGTTGGTAGTTTGACCTTCAGCGCCTATACCTGCAGCAATGAGATTTACGAGGGTGAAATGGAAAAAATCGGAACGATGTGTCATGAAATTGGGCATGATCTCGGTTTGCCCGATTTGTATGATACCAACGGTGTCGCATTCGGTATGGACTATTGGGACATCATGGATACAGGATGTTATTGTGACGAAGGAGCCCATCCTTGTGGATACAGCGCATACGAAAGGGACTTCATGGGTTGGAGGAAGTTGGTAGAATTGAAGCGCGACGAGGAAGTGGAGCTTACCCTGAAGCCTGTCAGTACGGGCGGAACGGGTTACAAGATAAAGAACCCAGAGAACCAACACGAATATTACATCCTCGAGAATCGTCAGAACACGGAATGGGACACATATATCGGACGAGGCGATACGAATAAGAAACGACACGGGATGTTGGTCACACACGTCGATTATTCAGTAAGTCGATGGACCTTCAACAATGTGAACACCACAATAGCGCATCAATGCTATACAGTCATCCCAGCAGACGGAGAATTATATTCCTATAACAATGTGAACACAAAGGACGATTATCTGATTTGGTCAGACTCTGCTGACGGAGACCTGTTCCCTGGTTCAAACGGAGTGACCTGTCTGTTTGCCGACAAGCAGCCTATATATACTTCTGCAGGTTCGATGCAACAGCCTCTCACGAATATTTGTGAGACACCAGACGGCATTGTGACCCTGACTGTATGCCAATTTGCCGACGTGAATGGCGACGGAGTTGTGGACACACAGGATGTTCTGGGAATCTACGATTATATCCAGACTCAGACAGAGATGTCTGCTAATGCTCGTGAAGACGTGAACAGAGACAAGATAATTGACTCTCAAGATGTACTTACGGTTTACGATTACATGTCTCGGAAGTAGATTTCGAGGGTAAGCAGCATCTTTTTTGAAAAAAAGTTTAAAAAAGATTTGGTGGAATAAATCGAATGTATTATATTTGCAAACGAAAACAAAGTTCGCTTAGCGTTGCGATACGATAAAAAAGCATAAATTAGCGGGGATATAGGATCGATTGGGATACTCATCAATTAAATCTGAAAAACCGAGAACGTTCCGTGTTTCAATGGCGGGCCACGCCCCGTAAGGGGTAACCTCGAGTCGGTGGATTACAAAGAAACATGGGCACTCAAATCTTACATACTCGGAGTTTCATCACATCTCCTCCCCGCTCTTTTTTTATGCTTTTTCAGCAAAATAGGGGATTCCCTATTTTTTTTTAGGGAAATATTGATGCGTATGTTAAATCTTAATCGTAAATTTGCAGCGTGAATCAGATTACGGACACTTTAAAAAGAAAAAGGTATGAATAAGAAACTGTTTTGGACACTCGGTTTGGCATTGATTACTTCATTGTCAATGCAGGCACAAGATGACGACCTTTACTTCGCTCCATCGAAGCAAAAGAGTCAGAACATGAATGCGACTGTAACTTCTGTACGTTCGAATCAGCAGTCTGCATCTTCTACGAGCAGCCGCCCAAAGCTGGCTGTATACAACAATAATAGCAGAGACGAGGATGAATACAACCGTCGTGATGCCAACTATGCAGGCGCATGGCAGACGGGTGGAGGTGCTGAGGAGGATAGCTTGGCAGCTAAGGTCGACACCGTATATGTCACTTCGTCTGATATGTACGACCCAGAGACCGACTTCATCTATTCACGTCGTCTGCTTCGATTCCACAGCCCACGTTTCGGATTTGCACTCAGCAGCCCGTACTATTGGGACTTGGTTTACGGATATGGTGTGTATAACTATCTCTACGACCCATTCTATTGGGACATCTACGACCCATTCTACTGGGATTACGGATGGGGATACGGATGGACTTGGCACCCTTGGTATAGCTCGTTCTATGGATGGAATTCACCATATTATGCTTGGGCTTCCTGGGGTGTAGGACCTTACTGGCACGGAGTTGGACATGTATATGCGTACCGTCATAGCAACTCCTACAATCGTGGTACCTTCAGCCAGAACCGATTTGGTGGTGGAACTTCATTAGCTCGTACAAGTGCAGTTGCTGCAGCTAACGGTACTCGTAATAGTTTCTCGTCAAGAGCAGAGAACTCATTGCGTACCAGCGCAGTTCGCACAAGCATACCAACTCGTACGAGTGTGGCAAGTTCGAACAACCGAATCAGCACATCAGGCAACACACGTACAGTATTCAATGGTACGACCGTTGGAGGAACTACGAGGAACAATAACAGCAATAACAATAACAACCGTGTGGTGGTTGTCAATCGTAACGAAAGCAACAATCGTACATCAGCCGTTCGTACGAACACTCAGCAAACCGTTACCACTACTCAGAGACAGAACACGAATACCACCCAGCGTGTGACAACTCCTACTACGACGAACCAGCAGCGTACAGTTGTCAGTGTTCCACAACCTACGACAACTCGAAGCAGTGCAGCATCAAGTAGCTTTGGAGGTGGTAGCACATCATCCTTTAGCAGCTTCGGCGGCGGAGGCGGTGGTGGTAGCATCGGAGGTGGTGCAAGTTCAGGTGGCGGCTCGCGTATCTCTGGAGGTAGGAGATAAGTTGCTCCTAAACAATTAAACCATTTATTCTTAAACTCTAAAACCATTTTACGATATGAAAAGATTGTTTATCCTTGCATCACTGGTGGCAGTAAGCGCCACAATGATGGCTCAAGATATGTTTGAAGCAACAAATTTCGCAACAAAGGACCTCAACGGAACCGCACGTTATGTAGGTATGGGTGGAGCGCTCGGTGCCCTCGGAGGAGAGATATCGACGATGAGTTCTAACCCAGCTGGTACAGGTCTGTTCCGCAGGAGCGATGCAGCATTTACCGTAGGTGGCGTATTTGGCGCAAAAGGTGTACTTGGACATGATGCCTCAAGAATGTCTCTCGATAATGGAGGTGTCGTCATCTCACTTCCTATAGATATAGATGGCAGCTCTGTAAGATATGTGAACTTTGGTGTCAATTATGTGAAGAACAAGAATTTCCTGTTCAATCAGGATACACCAATTCAGAACCTTGGAGTGTCAACTGCTGCAGGTATAGTAAACCTTTCTCAGAGCTACCAGATAGCAGGAATGGCTAATGAGGCATTCAATAACGATGATTGGAGAGGAGCCTTAGCCGACATGTCTGCCCCGCAGTATGACGATAATGGTAATCTGACGAAGTATGGTTTGATAGGCGAGAACTATACATACGATCCAGTTAACGATGCAGACGTATTTACAGGCTTCACAGGTTTCGGAGCAGATCAGGCCAACATGAGAAAGTCAACCTATGGAGGTATCACTCAGGCTGATATCAACTTGTCTATGAATTTGCTCGACAAGTTCTTCTTCGGAGCATCTGTAGGATTGTATGATATCGACTACAACCGCGAGTCTTTCTATGAGGAGTTGCTGGCTGTGCCTGGAGTAGGAAATGCATTCTACGACTTTAACAACTGGTACAAGACTACAGGTGACGGTGTAGATTTGAAACTTGGTTTCATCTGTCGTCCTATCGAAGACTCTCCGTTCCGTTTCGGACTTACAGCTCATACGCCAACTTGGTTCAAGATGGAAGACCTTAATGGCTCTACGCTGCATATCAATGATGCATTTGTTTCAGAGAAGTATTATGACCCCTATCGTTATGATCTGCGTACTCCTTGGAAGTTAGGTGGAAGTCTGGGATACACTATAGGTAACTATTTCGCAATCGGTGCTGAGTACGAATATCAGGATTTGTCAACGATGAAGTATTCTCAGGATGGTCATCAAACCGCTTATTTCCGCACCCAGAATGATCTCATTAACAAGAACCTGAAAGGTCAGAGCACCATTAAATTGGGTATGGAGGTAAAGCCGACGGACGAATTCAGCATTCGTGCAGGTTACAACTATGTGTCTGCTCCTATGAAGGACGATGCTTACAAGGTGATTGCATATGACTCTCCATTTACGGAGACCGATTTCACGAACTGGAAAGCTATCAACCGCTTCACAGTGGGATTGGGTTACAGATATAAAGGTGGATATATAGACCTTACTTATCAGTATTCAGGTCAGAAAGGTGACTTCTATGCATTCGACGATATAGATCTGAAGCCAACAGAAATCAAGAACAATCGTAGCCAGATTATGTGCACCCTTGGATTCCGCTTCTAAAAGATATTTAATCATCATAACGACAAAAAATGCAGGCGTTTTGCCTGCATTTTTTTATGTCTGTTCCTAAAAAAACGAAAACTTTCCACCCCCTTGTTTGATGGGAAATAGGCATAAAAGATTGCTACAAGTACTTGTGGTAATGATTTTCGCCTTTTGAAACTTTCCACCCCTTTTTCTTGGTTAGTCTAAATAAATGCCGTAACTTTGCAGCCGGAAACCAATCAGTGGTTATTAACTCTAAATGATTATGGTATGAAGAGAATAGTTCTTTTGTTACTCATATTGCTGCCAATCTGCATGATGGCACAACCTCTGAAAAAGTGGTTGACAATTGGCCCGCAAGAATGGTTGATTCCTGTTGACCTTGTGGTATTTGATCCTGACACTTTGAGTTATGAGCAGGAGCTGTTCAGGTTGATGGTTCCTGAGAATGCAAGTTTTGCTGGCATCTTCACTAATCTGAATGAGTGTTCGATTGCCTACGATTCCGTGGCTCATCAGTTGGTTTCGTCTGAGGTTATCTCATCAAGAGAGAAACAGACATTAAGTATCGACTTGAATGTAGAAAGGGCGCTTCGTCTTCATGACAAGTCAAAATATAAGGAGCCCATCATCAGACGCCACACGATGGACATCTCGGATGATGTGGCGGCTCGGCTGATACACTTATGGGATGTGGCTATCTGGACTGCCAAAGAACCTGTACCTAAATACCAGGATGGTCAGATTGCCATTGTTGAAATCTCTGATGGCACAGACTATGAGTTCGTTGCCAAAAGGAAGCGGGCACGTTCCACCCTTGATGGAGGCTTAGGGCGAGCAAAGGCATTTACAGACTTTGCTACAAAGTTGGAAGCGGCTGTGCGAAAAGGGGATCGTGTTCTGGTTACGAAACTGACAGAGGACATCGATTCAATTACTCAACAGTTCCTGATGATGGACAGAATGACTGAGAAGGAGCGAAACGAGTATTTGGAGAATCTGGCGAGAGAAGCTTCTGAGAATATCGCTCCTGAATGGCTACAGGGTGATGTCGTTTCCAAGGTGTCTTCTAAACAGAAGTATTTCTCTACGAGTAACTTGCCTTTTGTTCAGCGAAATGTAGGGCGTGAGTTCTATAATGTCACTTTCTGTTATGATGAAGCGACAAAGGCCGAACTCAAATATGACTATGCAACTCGTGTGAGGATTTGGGCAGATAATGGAGAGGTGGCAAGTATCATGACAGGAGAGGATTGGGGCAGAGTGTTTTATGAGACTTCCTACGAACAGATGAAACAGAGGGGAATCAAACGAGAAGAGCAGATGTCTTTCGTTTCGCTTAAACCTTCCATTCTTATAGAAAAAGATACAGAGTGTCGTATGAAAGAAATAGAATTAGATCACAAATTCTTGCAAGGACTTGACTCTGCCTATTTCAATAGAATTATTGAGTTTGACAAACCATTAGAATGGTGTGCTAATAAATACGAAAAATATCCATATATTGCAATCAAAACAAGAGTCGATGAAGAGAGTGACAATGTCATTATCTATTTTCACAACAATAATACAGTAAATCTGACTGCTGATTCAACTCCACAATTCTTTTTCGTGCACAAAGGATATTATTGTATTTTAATGGATGACGGGCTTAATGAATGGTTGCGAGAGCCGACAGGTAAAAGCAGGTTGTTTTCTTTTAAAGACTTCCCGATCATAGATGACACCAGTTCCACATTGGTTGAATACAATCAAAAACATCGGACGTTTCGAATGATGAATTTTGAATATCAAACTTCGACATGTTATGATGATAACCCCAATCCAGTAACAGATGATCGTGAATTAAACATAGATGAAAAGAAAGAATTATTACACTATCTGAAAAGTCGGAATATAGATTTCAGCAACTATGTTGTGGGTTTGTTCTGTATGATAGTAATCAATGAAGATGGTAGTGTTTCGCCTTGCCGCCTTTGGATTCCGACCAGTAGTTCTGCTGACCAATGGGAAGAGATATCTCGTGCATTATTCTCTTTCAAGTGGAAACCTTATTTGGATGAAGATGGAATCCCACATAGATATAAAGTAACTTTTATGTATACACGTTCAGAATTAAACAATGATTTATGATGAAAAAAGCTTTATTTATCTTATTTCTGCTTATGAATGTAAGTGTCTATGGCCAGTCAATCCTTAAAAGATACGACTATGTTTGTACATACACAAAACTGTCCGTCAACAAATCCTTTAAGATGATAGAGGATAGTATTTTTTCAATTATTCCCAAGAAGAAAGAATTTGAAAACTACGTAAAATCAAGACAATACTATATTAATATAAGTATCTGTCATTCAGATTTAAAGGATTCAATTATCTACATATCTATTCACTTAGACGATTTTTGTCCATGTTTACTTGATTATAGAAAAAATCGTGAAGAGTATTATTGTAAGTTGAGGGGATATAATACCATTTGGTGGAGTGAAACTCCTATACCCAATTGGTTTACTATAGGCTCAAAGAAAGTAAAACTGAATTTTTCACGAGAAGTGTATGTTGACCTCGTGAGCGGACTTGAGATTTTAGAAACGGGTGAACCTTGGTATACTATTGACTTAGAATATAATACTTTTACAAATAAGGTGAGAATATGGCACAAGGCCACCCCTTCATTTAAACAAATCAAAAAAAACAAAACACTAATATAACGCCATGTATAACCCTATCAGCCTTTAGAAGAATGTCTCTTCTTTAGTGGAGTCTTGATTGCTATAATGGTTAAGTTGTGAATTTGTTAAGTTTGACCTTCTAAATCATCCTTAAAGGAGGACTTCTTCTCATCCCCCTTTAAGGGGGGACAGGAGAGGGTCTGTTTGTTCCCCTTAAGGGGAAAATTTGTAGCCCTTAAGGGCTGCAAAAATTACGCTTGATTTTCACGATGCAAAGATACAACTGTGAGATCGCAGTCTAGGAATCACTCGTTAACTATTTAACATAAATTGAAAAAACGAAGCAATGTCATGATTGTCATGATTGTCAATTGTCATTAAGAGTTTTGAATCTGAAAATAGGCCGAAAATCAATCCGAAATCCTTAATGACAATGATGACAATGACAACGATGACAACGTTGATGGAATTTCCTGATTTTCGTCACCGCTTGAGGGCGAGGTTGTAGTTGTAATATTGTGTGTTGCCTGTAATGTCTTCTATTACCTTGAGGAATGGAGGAATTTTCACCTCTTCGTGGCAAGTCATCCCTTTTGTTTCGAGTATCACAAGATTGGAAATAGGGGAGAGATAGGTATCGAGTTCGAAGAACTGCCCTTTCCAGATGAATGTCTTGCGTAATTTGTGGATGGTTTGACGATAAGGGTCGGCTTGCTGAAGGAGAGATTCGTAGAGGTTGTTGCTTAATTGGCGTTCAGTCAGCAGTTCCTCTGTGGGAGAGAGCGTCTTGCGTGTGGTGTGAATATTGACGAATGTCCCATTCCAACTACGTCTTCGCAGACGTACTTCACAACCAGGATCGGCAACGAGGTAGGTTTGTGTAATCTCGCTCTCAGTACACTCTGGAATATCTCCTATGACTTCCACGATATACTTACGTTCTGTCTCAATGAGTTGAGGCAACTCAAGAACCTTCGATATTTCCTTGATAACTCGATTGAGTTTGCTCTCGAAGTCTACATTGTTGTTGATAACCCTTAGATGAGGATGACCTGTCCAAGCCTTAATAACTTTCTTATCGAGTTCGCGAGCAACCTTCAATCCCGCTTCGTCAGCTTGCTCCAATCGTTGAGCATTATTGCTAGTTGTGTAGTATTGTTCTGCACCATCAGCTGCAGACACCAAGTGGAGTACCGCATCGTAACGATTGCGTAACTCTTGGGTATTCGTATTTAGACGGGAAGTGATGTCCTTCCACATTTCGGGAGTCATATAGGCTGAGATATCCATTACTCCACGATCGCAGACGATGACACACGGTTCTGAACATGTTTCGGCTATACGAGTAAACTTATCTTCCAAGGCGAGTTGGATTTCCAGCGTAGCCTTTTCTCCTTCATAGAAGAAATCTTTGTTTTGAGTCAGGTAGTCCATACCTGCCTGAGTGAACATTGTAGGTACCTCTGGTATGGTAAAGACTTTATAACCAAGGGTTGTGAAATGCTCGATTACCTTCACCAAAGCACTTGTCTTGCCTGCGCAAGGTCCGCCAGTGAGAACGATACGTTTGATTGATTTCATTTGTTATTTGTTTGGGCTTTAAAAGGATTCTGAGGTTTCTGAGGAGTCTGTGGGTTCTGAATTCTCTGAATTCTTAGATGATTCAGAATTCTTAGATTCTTCATGCTTCTCTGATTTCTCAACCGTTTCATCTGCTTTTGGTTCTTCACTCTTTTCTGGAGATTTACTCCATTGCTGGTTGATGAATTTCCTGTATTTGTTACAGGTCGAGTTGGAATAGGCGCTGAAGATATTGTTTGCAAAGAGAATGTCAGTTATCTTGTTCTCGTTGACGTATGCTACCATATCTTTTGTGAAATAACGTCCATCGATGACATGTATCTCCTCGAACGAATAGAACAGATAACCAGGCAACATATTCCCGAAGCTGTCTTTCAGAATCATGAGACGACGTCCGTTTTGGGTAGATGTGCGTACCTGTGTAATCTTGGTGTCTCCACCCATCATGGTACAGTAGGCTCCACCATTTCCATCCTTATATTTATAGAAGAATGGTCCTTGTGCTGGTTTGCTCTCGCCAGTCACTTGATAGTTTTTGTTGATAGAGTAGACGATATAAGTTGTGTTGTACTCCACATCCTTTGGTATGTAGTAGACAAAGTCCTCTGGTGCATTCTTCACTGAGATATCCTTAGAGTAGCCATACATGCTTCCAACATAACCATGAACTACATGTTGTTCGTAGTGTTTCAAGTCTTTGAAAGGCACTCCAGCCACCTTTGCGAAGGTCTGTGCAGCATAGTAGCCTCCCAATGGTGACCAGTGATGGTCGGTTCGCAGATAGATGTCTTCATCTTTGTGCCGTTTTAGCGTGAAGTAGACGTTTACAGGTTTCACCTCGGGGTCGAGATGAGCTATCACATTACGGATGGTAGGCAATTGAGGCTTCGTGTGTTTCTTTACCTTCTCTGGGCAATAATACGCAATAGATGTAGGGATGACCATACAATAGACGTTTGCTTGTGGGAAAGTCTGCTTGTAGTAGTTTGCCACCTCTGCATAGCCTGTACAGCCTGTTGCTTCACCTCCGTATGCCATCAAAGCTCTCACATTCTGGTCTTTTCCGATGACGATGATGCCTGCATTTGCAATTTTAGCATTCTCTTCCATTGTGTTTTCATCAGTTTCGCTGTTATCGTCTGCACTATCATCAGGCTCTTCTGTTTTTTTCTTCTCCTCCTTCTTTGGAGGGTCTGCTTTGGCTGTGGGTTCTGGAGCGTGAAACTTGATGTTATCCTCTGTAGGAGCAATTCCTATTATGTCTTTTATTTGCATGCTTAAGGTCATCAGTTCATCGCGGAAAGGTTCGCTATCGCTGAACCATGATGATACCTTACTGGTGAATGTGCCGTCAGCTAGACTTTCCCATGAGAACTCTGGGAAAGTAGCCAGTTCACGCTTCTCGAGTTGTGATATCTTGGTGCGTGGGAATGTGTCGAAAACGACAACGAAGGCCAGGAATAGGATGGCAATAATTATTAGATATATGATGGATGATTTCTGATGTTTCATTGTGTTAAGTATTTAATATATGCGTTCGAAGTGGCAATATTGTGAATGTGTGACATATTGTTGGCAAACAAGATGTCTGTTACATGATTTTCTTTTGCGTATTTCACGATGTTCTTGTTGAAGTATCTGCAGTCAACCACATGTATTTCCTCAAATGAGTGGAAAAGGTATCCTGGAAGTGCATTACCAAAGCTGTCCTTGAGTATCAGCAGCCTTCGCCCGTTCGTTGTGGATGTCTTTACCGTTGTGGTGTTTAGGTCTCCATGCATAAAGGTAAGGTAAGCCTGATTATTACCATCTTCGTATTCGTAGAAGAAACGGTTGTCAGTCGAAGGGGTCTCTTTTAAGATTGTGTTGTTCTTGCCGACTTGATAGCGGATGCTTACTGTGTTGTATTCTACATCGCGTGGAATGTAGTAGACAAATTCCTCTGGAGCATTCTTGATGGCAATATCTTTGGAAAATTTGTACATCGTTCCTACATAGTTATGAACTGTGTCCGTATCGTAAGTCGAAAGATCGGCAAACGGAACTTCTGCTACTTTGGCAAATTCCATCGCTGCATAGTATGCCCCAAGTGGTGCCCAATGATGATCGGTACGAGAATAGATGGGTTCGTCTGTATGGGTAGAGAGAATGTCGAAAAGCTCCACCTTCACGATGGAGTCGCTTAGGTGGTTGAATATATTATTGATAGCTGCCCGAACGTCTTTGGTCCATTCCTTTGCTCCCTCTGGACAGTAGAAAGCGGCTGCAATGGGTATAGGCATGCTATAAATGCGTATGCTGTCGCCAAACTCCTCCTTGTAGCGATTGATCGCTTCTGCATACTTTTCTCCGACTTCTTCCTTTCCTGAGAATGGATCAATTGCTCTTACATTTTTGCCCCTTCCTATGATGATGATGCCCGACTTGGTTTTTCTTACGGGTTCATCTCCATAGGCAGTAATTCCATAGAGACTTATCAGTAGTAGCATCAGAAGCTTTATGACCATTATATTTCGATTCATGATTTCAAATCTGCAATATGATTATTCATTGATTCCGATTTAGAATCGGGTGTAGATGAATGCATTGTTTGTAGCTCCCACCAACAAGGCGGTACTCAATATGAGAACGACTGCGGAGAACACCAATTGGGCTGTTACTTTGATGCCGTTGCGGAGCGGGATGTTTGGCACACATTTCTCGAGAAGCCACGAGAGTGCATTGAAGACCGGTAGGCTGAGTAGGATTGCAGCAATCCACAGCCAGAAGTAGTCGAACAGCGTGGTTTCTGTCAGCAGGTCGGTCATCTCTCCTGTATTGCCGATAAAGGCGTTGAAGAAGGTGATCATGCTGTTGAAGTCGTCGAAATAGAAGATGCCCCATCCGATGATGACAAGCAGCATGCTGTAGATATGCAGCACGATGTTGGGAATGTATTTCTGTACTTTCAGTAGTGTGTATTTTTCAACCATTACGATAATGCCGAAATAGACGCCCCAAATGATAAAGTTCCAACTGGCTCCATGCCACATACCCGTAAGGAACCATACTACCAAGATGTTGAGCGCTTGATGTCTGCGATTGCCTCCAAGAGGGATGTAGAGATAGTCACGGAAGAAACTACCTAATGAGATATGCCATCTGCGCCAGAAGTCGGTAATGGAGTTGCAGCAGTAGGGGTGGTTAAAGTTTTCGTTGAATTTGAATCCAAGACAGCGCCCCATACCGATAGCCATATCAGAATAGCCTGAGAAGTCGAAGTAGATCTGAAGGGTGAAGGCGATGATACCCATCCACGAACCTACTACAGAAAGGCTGTCGAGGTTGTTCTTTAGGAATAGGTCGGAAATCTCCGACAGCTGGTTGGCAAGTATCACTTTCTTGCCCAATCCAACTAAGAAGCGTTGTACTCCGTAGGCAATGTCGGATGAGGATGCATGTCGCTGGTGGATATTGTCGGCAATCGTTCCGTAGCGTACGATAGGACCTGCGATGAGTTGTGGGAACATCGAGATGTAGAGCAATAAGTCCACAAATCTGTGTTGAACAGGCGACTCTTTGCGATATACGTCAATCAGGTATGAGATAGATTGAAACGTGTAGAAACTGATACCTATAGGCAAGGCGATGTTGGGCGAACTCACTGGTATGCCTGCCTGTGCCAGGATGTCGGCAAAGAAGTTGGCGTATTTGAATACTCCAAGCACAGCGATGTTGATTACCAATCCGATTACGAGTGCAGCCTTACGGTGCTGTTCCTGCTTGTCAATCTGCAAGCCGATGATGTAATTAGCAAGTACGCACAACAGCATCAGGAATACATATACGGGTTCGCCCCATGCGTAGAATATCAGCGAGAAGATAACCAGCGATATGTTGCGAGCCTGATGAGTCTTTCGTACGTCCTTATTCAGCAATGTTCTGTCGATGAGGCTACCCAACAAGTAGCACAAAGCAAATGCTGGTATGAATACAAATAAGAAAAATAAGTCAGAAAAAACCATCTTATTATTGAATACTTGACAAAACTATAATTCTATTGTTATTTGTTGTTCTTTATCTCTAACGACTGTTTCCATATTGGGAGATTTTGGGAGTGAGTTTTTATTTCATGATTTCCCACACTTTCTCTGCCACAAAGCTGCCAATCAGCAAGGCGCCTTCTGTGTTGGTATGTACTCCATCGGAGGTGTAGCGAAACGCTCGCTGTTCCTCATCGCTGTCTATGCCCACCTCGTCCAGACGTATGACGGGCAATTCCAGCATTGCACCGCATTGGTCGATCAACTCGCCAGTCTTCGTCACCACCTCGCGGCTCACCTTTGTGGCTTGCATGGGGGTGAGGAGAATGATTGTTGCCTCTGGACAGAACTCTCTCAGCATCTCGTAGTCGTAGCGGATTGCTTCAGCCATTGTCAGCACCTCGTTGGGTTGTCGGGTGGGGTAGAGATGTGTTGTGTCTGCGCATACGTCTTCTGCTGATCGTGTAAAAGCTTTCGGACGTTTGGCTTCGAACCACATGTCATTCGTACCTGCCAGTATGAGAATCAAGTCAGGCACATGCTGTGTGCTGTCGTTACAAGCATCACGCAAGCGGTTCACCTGATTGTAAATCACATTATCGTCGCCCAACAACGAAGTGTATTCTTTCGTGTTGTATTTTGTCTGCTCCGTATGTGTCCATGTGGCCCCACTACGAGCATAGCTGCGACACGATGCTGGCTGCAACTGTTGCTTCAGGGCTGTGATCCATCCCTTGGGGTTATTGCAACTGTCTCCAGCCAACCAAGTATTCGAATCACCCAATGCTACTACATGAAGGGGTGACTGAGCCAATCCTTTGCCTGTTATTATCAGCAGCAAAACCAATAAAACGATTCTATGCATCATAAAAACATTCTTCTCCATTATATTTTATCCTTCTTCTTTCACGTATTGGATGGCACGATTGATGTATTGAAGGAACGGATAGGTGGTTTTGAACAGTTCTACAGTCCTCTCAGGCATATCAGGAGCCGTCATGAAGTCCGTGTCGGGTTCGTAGCAGAGACAATAGACGCGCAACTTCAGGTAGTCGGCATAGGGACTGTCGACAGGAAATCCGGCAGGAACTTTCTTCAGCGAGCTACTTTGGTCGAGCCAAAAGGCAGGTGACACCTCTTTTTTTAAGATATCTTCAAAGTCTCCGCCACCATAGCAGATATCTTCGCGTAGTGTTTTCAGCACCTTGGGTTCGCAAATGTAGTCGCCTGCAGCCAACATGTGTGCTGCGGGATAGCCCTCTCCTCCTACGCCAACATGGAAGTAATAGCCGGAATATCCCGATTTCTTCCCTCCAGGACAGATGTATGCCCCCATGTGGGTCTTGTACGGACTTTTGTCCTTCGAGAATCGCACGTCGCGATAGATGCGATAGGTGCAGTCCTTCGCAGTCAGATTGGCGACAGAGGGGTCGAACTGAGCGATGCCCGCAATCACCTTGTCCACGATGGTGTTGAACTTAGCTTGAGCCTCTTGGTATTGTGCCTTATTGGCAACAAACCACTCGCGATTATTATGTCGATTCAAGTCCTTTAGATATGCAATTACTGTTTTCATACTGCAAAGTTACAAAATAGTTAAGAATTATGCGGTATGAATTAAGAAAGATTCATAAAAAACATGCGTGATAGCTACTGTATTTGCGATAATTACCTTCTTTTTGCGTCATAATGACGAAAAATCTCAAGATGCCGTATCCTGAATTCCAAATCGTTCGTTAGTGTTTCGAAGATAATCGTTTTTATGTTTGAACAAGATATCTTAACGTTTTTTCCTTAGATTAGATTTAGTGCGTCCGCTAAAATACTATAGTTCGCCTTAAGGCGCACTCGAGTGCGCCCTAAGGCGAACTGCAGTGCGCCCTAGGGCGCACTAATCCCCGCCCCTAAGTATTTTATACGTTAGAAGAAATAAAAGGTGAACTATGTTGCTCATTTTGGTTCCTTAGGCAACCTTTTCATCCAAAAGCAGTCCGTATGTCAGTTTTTTTTCGTAACTTTGCACCCGAAAATAAATTAAGCTAAGATGATTACAGTATCGAACCTTTCCATTCAGTTTGGAAAACGAGTGTTATACAAGGACGTTAACCTGAAGTTCACCAATGGAAATATTTATGGTGTCATTGGTGCAAATGGCGCAGGTAAGTCAACATTGTTGAAGGCCATCACAGGCGAGTTAGAATCAACCACTGGTACCATTACGTTGGGACCAGGCGAGCGTCTGTCGGTATTGAGCCAGGACCATAATAAGTTTGATGAGTTTAATGTGATGGACACGGTGATGATGGGCCATACGGTGTTGTGGGGCATCATGAAGGAGAAAGATGCGCTGTATGCAAAGGAGGATTTCAGCGATGAAGATGGTGTGAAAGCTGCTGAGTTGGAGGAGAAGTTTGCCGAGCTGGGCGGATGGAACGCCGAGAGTGATGCCGCGATGCTGTTGAGCGGTCTTGGCATCAAGGAGGATTTGCACTATCGTCAGATGTCGGAACTCTCGGGAAAGCAAAAGGTGAGGGTGATGCTTGCTCAGGCATTGTATGGAAATCCTGACAACCTGTTGCTTGATGAGCCTACCAACGACCTTGACCTCGATACCGTAGAGTGGTTAGAGGATTATCTGGCAAACTTTGAACATACCGTGTTGGTCGTCAGTCACGACCGTCACTTCCTCGATGCAGTTTCTACACATACAGTAGATATTGACTTCGGAAAGATAAACATGTTTGCTGGTAACTATTCGTTCTGGTACGAAAGTTCGCAGTTGGCTCTGCGTCAGGCTCAGAACCAAAAAGCCAAAGCTGAGGAGAAGAAGAAGGAACTGGAAGAGTTTATTCGTCGATTCTCGGCTAATGCAGCCAAGAGTAAGCAGACAACAAGTCGTAAGAAGATGCTTGAGAAACTCAATATCGAGGAAATCCAACCCTCTACTCGTAAATATCCAGGCATCATTTTCTCAATGGAGCGTGAGGCAGGCAACCAAATCCTTGAAGTGGAGGGCTTGAAAGCTGTTGACGAGGATGGCACTCTGCTGTTTGATAACCTTACGTTTAATGTCGAGAAGGGTGAGAAGGTGGTATTCCTCAGTCACAATCCACGTGCGATGACTGCTTTGTTCGAAATCATCAATGGTAACAGAGAGGCGCAGGCGGGCACTTTCAAGTGGGGTGTAACCATCACAACTGCATATTTGCCACTCGATAATTCCTCATTCTTCCAAAGCGACAAGAACTTGGTAGAATGGTTGAGCCAGTTTGGTGAGGGAAACGAGGTATTCTTTAAGGGCTATCTTGGCAGAATGCTTTTCTCAGGCGAGGAAGTGTTGAAAAAAGTAAATGTGTTGTCGGGAGGCGAGAAGATGCGTTGTATGATTGCTCGTATGCAGCTCAAGAATGCCAATTGTCTGATTCTCGATACGCCAACCAATCATCTTGACTTGGAATCTATTCAGGCTTTCAACAACAACTTACGTCAGTTTAAGGGAAATGTGCTGTTTGCCAGTCACGACCATGAATTTATCAATACGGTAGCCAACCGCATTATTGAATTAGGTCCAAAAGGCAATATCGATAAGCTGATGACCTACGATGAATATATCGCTTCGGAGCCGATTAAAGAGTTGCGTAGGAAAATATGGGAGTAGGGCAGGATTGTTGATGCTGGATAAATAACGATCTTGCGATTCTTGTTTACTCGATAGCTTCAAACACTACGGGTAGCAAATCGCGAGCCGACTCGATGAAGTATATACCCTCTGTACCATAAAGCATTACCTGCATAGGAACGCCAAAGCGATGTTCGGATTCTGTCATTACCTGGCGGCAAGCTCCACAGGGACTGATAGGTGCTTGGGTGAATTCGCCAGAAGTGCCTCTTGCTGCGATACAAAGTCTCTTGACTGGCACGTCTGGATAACGTGAGTTAGCATAGAAGAGGGTGGTGCGTTCTGCGCAAAGACCAGAAGGATAGGCGCAATTCTCCTGATTGCTTCCTGTGATAATCTCACCATTGTTGAGTAGGGCTGCTGCTCCCACATGGAAATGACTATAGGGCGCATAGCTGCGAAAGGTTGCTTCCTTAGCCGCTTTCACCAGTTGTAGCTCTTCTTCGTTCAACTCTTTTTCCTCTTTAAGGACGATATGGACGGATTTGATGATATCTTTCATTTTGTTAGCACTTTGAACATTCTTACGCTTGACATAGGAAACAAGCTTTGTTTGTACTCACTTCATTGAAGTTTTTACTTATTTTCCGCCAAAGTTACGAAAAAAATGGTTAATGATTATTGGTTAATGGTTATATTTTCGTATTTTTGCAGTTGGAAATCAAAAATAACGTATTTATGAGTCTAAAATCAATCAATAGACCACTATTGTATATTCTTTTGTTTACTGTAGGTTTAGCTGCTTCTGCTCAGACTAAAAGTACTGCGTATTTGGATTATATCAACAAATATAAGGCAATTGCAGTAGAACAGATGGAACTTCACGGCATTCCTGCAAGCATCACATTGGCTCAAGGGCTGTTGGAGAGTGGAGCGGGTAGTAGCGAACTGGCAAAGAAGAGTAATAACCATTTTGGAATCAAATGTGGAAGTAACTGGTTCGGTCCTACTCACACACATTTCGATGATGGTCGAAACGAGTGTTTTCGTGCATACGATAATGTGCGTGCTAGTTTTGAGGACCATTCTCAGTTCTTGAAGAAGGAACGCTATGCTCGCTTGTTCCGCTTAAGCATTTTGGACTATAAAGGTTGGGCACGAGGATTGAAGGCCTGCGGTTATGCAACAAGTCCTACTTATGCCGACCACTTGATTCGTATTATCGAATTGTATGAGTTGAACAAACTTGATAAAGACCCTAATGCTGTGTACATTCCTGAAGCAAGACCCGTTGTGAATGTCGAACTGAATACACATACTTTGTTGTCAAACAATGGTGTGATGTGTATCAAGGCAAATGGACGAGAGACTTGGGAAAGCATAGCTAAAGAATTTGCCGTTCCAAAATTCAAATTGCTGGAATATAATGAAGCGATAGAAAGTTTGCCCATCAACTCAGGCGATTTCATTTACCTGCAGAAGAAACAAAAGAAGGGAGATAAGCGCTACGGAAAGAACTATTGGCATCATGTTCAGCAAGGGGAGTCGATGTATTCGATCGCTCAACTCTATGGAATCAGAATTAGTAGCCTGTACAAACTGAATTTCCGTGATGACGACTATGTCCCCTTTGCTGGCGACTTGCTTAGAGTAAGATAAACATTCCTTTTCTCATTACCTTTTTTCTATACGAGTACGTTTAATAAAAACAACAAATGCCCTCAACATTGTGATTGGGAGCATTTGTCTGTTAGTTTTTTTGTTGTTGTAATAAGCGCTTTCTCACTTAGCTGTTCTGCTCGATTTCCTCCTGCATATCAATGAGGTTTCCTGCTTTATCCTTGAATTCATACTGAAGGAACGCTAGCGATTGGCTTGGAGTAATCTTGAAACGAAGTCCATACTTTAAGTGCCATTTCATCTTCAAGGAAGGGAATCCTTGATTGATGTATGCAAAGACATAAGGATGGACAAACAATTGAAACTTCCTCATTCCAAGAATGTTGACAATGTGATCGATTTTGCTTTCGATGACATCAGTGAAAAGATAAGATGATTTGATGACTCCTTTTCCGTGACAGGTCGGGCATGTCTCGTCGACAATAACGTCCATAGCCGGACGTACTCTTTGACGGGTGATTTGCATCAGTCCGAATTTACTAAGTGGCAAAATGTTGTGTTTTGCTCTGTCTGGACGCATCAGCTCACACATCTTTTCGTAGAGCTTTTGGCGGTGGTCGGCTGTTCCCATATCGATGAAGTCTATCACGATGATTCCACCGATATCTCTAAGTCTTAATTGGCGTGCTATTTCTTCGGCCGCACCCATATTTACTTCGAACGCATTGGCTTCCTGACCGTCGACTCCCCTTGAACGGTTACCGCTGTTGACATCGATAACATGGAGTGCTTCTGTGTGTTCGATAATAAGGTATGCACCTCGTTTGTAGCTTACAGTTCTGCCGAACCCAGATTTGATTTGTTTGGTGACATCAAAATTGTCAAAGATCGGTACATCGCCTTTGTAGAGCTTGACGATATCCTCTCGCTCAGGTGCGATAAGGCTTACGTATTTCTTGACATCCTTGTAGACCGCATTGTTGTTTACATAAATGGCTTCATAGGATGGATTGAAGAGGTCTCGGAGCAGAGATACTGTTCGTCCAGATTCTTCGTGAACCATTAAAGGCAGATTGGGTGCCATCTGGACTTTTGTGATGCAGTCGTTCCAACTGTCGAGCAGAATGGTCAGCTCTTTGTCGAGTTCTGCTACACGCTTACCTTCAGCTACTGTTCTAACGATAACGCCGAAGTTTCGTGGCTTGATGCTCTGTATCAGCTGTTTGAGACGTGCTCGTTCCTCTGAACTCTTGATTTTTGTCGATACGTTTACCTTATTGGCAAATGGTATTAAAACAAGATAGCGACCAGCAATGGATATTTCTCCAGTAAGACGTGGACCTTTGGTGTTGATGGGTTCTTTTGTGATTTGAACCATCACCTCTTGCCCCAGTTCCAGGATTTTGTCGATGGAACCTTCTTTTGGAAGTTCGGGTTGAATGGCGAACTTTTCGACTGCAGGAAGTTTCTTGCGGTCGCTTGCTACTTGTTTTACATACTTTTCGAGCGAAAGAAAATGTGAACCTAAATCTTGGTAATGCAGGAATGCTTCGCGCTCATGACCGACATCAACAAAACATGCATTTAAGCCAGGCATTATTTTTTTGACTCTGGCAGCATAGATGTTGCCCACGGAGTAGTGTGTGTCAAGTGATTCCTTTTGGAATTCGACTAACCGTTTGTCTTCAAGAAGAGCAATCGTTACTTCGTTGGGTTGGGAGTCGATAATAAGTTCACTTGTCATTTCCTTGCTGAAGAGATTTATTTGCTCTTATGACGATTCTTTCTTAGTCTTTTCTTACGCTTGTGTGTAGAAATCTTGTGTCTTTTTTTCTTCTTACCGTTTGGCATAATACTGAAAATTAAAGGGTTAATATATTTGATTAATTATAAATAACTTCTTGCTGAGTTACGCTATTTTTTCTCTTTCATAGCGTCAGCGAATGCAATTGCAGGCTTGAACACGACTGATTTGTGTTCAGGGATGAAGATGGTTGTGTTCTGCTTGATGTTGCGTCCTGTACGTTCTTTACGCACTTTGATGGTGAACGATCCAAAGCCGCGCAAGAACACTTCCTTGTCGTTGAGCAGGCTGTCTTTTACTGTGGCTGTAAATGCTTCAACCACGGCATAGACTTCTTCTTTGTCTATACCTGTTTGCTCTGAGATTGAATTTACGATGTCTAATTTTGTCATATCTTATAATATTTGAAATTTTCACTTGTGAAGGCGATGCGACAATGGTGCATTCTGGTGGTTATATGCTTTGAAATGTCGCAAATGGACTGCAAAGTTAGTATTTTCTGCTTAATAAGAAAAATTTTTTACGACTTTTTTATTGTAAAATCGTGCAAAACAATTACTTAGCAATCCGTTTGCCTCTTTAGTGGGCGTTTTATCGGTAGATTTCGTTAAGAACTCGTGCCAATCGGAGTCCTGCTTTCAGGAGTTGCTGCTCTACGATTGGAGTGTATTTCCCGATGTAATCGTATGATACTTCTGTTCCCTCTGGGGTGTTGGCGTAGATTTCCTTGCATAATGTGTAAGTTTCGCGAGCCCAGTCGTCAAATGTGCCTTGCTCGATTGCCTTACGTTCTTGTTTGCTTGTACGGTCTAACTGCTCTGTCCATTCTGTGTAGGTCCAACTATGGGCATAATAGACTACATCTTCGTCCCAGATGGTATGTAGGTTTTTCTCTTGCTCGAAGGATATAACCGTTATCAGGTTACCTCCGTAGTCGGTTTTGCGTCCTAAGTGCATAGGTTGGTGAAGGTCACCTAAGAGGTGTATTACTATCTTCAACGCGAATGCTTCCTCTTCTTCCGACAGCTTTCCTGATTTTAGCTTGCTAACTTGTTCGTTGAGAGCGGTGATGATGTCGCCATTCTCTGCCGGAGGTACTTCCTCGTAGGTTTGGTCGGCATTTGTGTTTTTATAATGCCATGTTTTCATGTATTCGTATTCGGGAGTGTGGCTGATGTAATCGAGCCAGTTGGCCCAATAAACGATACTCTTTCCTTTCAGAATCTTTTTGATTTTCTTCTTTGCCTTACGGCTCAGGTGCTTCTCTGCGATAGCGCAGGTGGTGTCGTGTCCCACCTGTCCCCATGCGAAGCACTCTGCTACTATGAGCAATGCGGCAAATGTCAGTATGATAGTTTTTTTCTTCATGTTTGTGTCTGCAATTAATTAAAGGTGTACTTGATGCCAATTGAAGCAAACCAGCATTGATCAATCGAGTGGTTTGGAATCCATAGTGGAGTTGTTCCGTTGATGTTTGCAGGAGTTGAGAAGGTGGCATAGCCGTCAGCGTCCATTCCTTCATACTTCAGTACGCGTACGAAACAGTCTGTTCCTCCGATTTCAGGGTCGATATATTTGTGTACACCCCAGTTTGAGTTGAAGAAGTTGAGCACGTTCTTTACATCGAAACTAAGTTGCAGCATGTGCTTCTGCTTTGCAAAATTGAATTTGAAGTCGTGCTTGTAGCTGAAGTCGAGACGATGAACCCAGGGTGAGTGCATGTCGAATCCTTCAGCATATTCTCCTTGGTGACTTTTGAAGTAGTCGTGGTTGTGGATGAAATCCATAAACCGCTGTTGGTCGTCAGCTGTCTTGAATCGGAATTCGTTATTGGCAACTTCTTTGTCTGTTGGGATATAGAGCAAATCGTATCTGTATCCGTCGCCATTCATATCGTTGGTCAAGCCAGCTGAGTAGTTATATAAAGTGCCTCCGTTTGATGCTTCATAGATGAAGTTGTAGTGGTTGCCCGACTTGTCGTGGATGCCTGCAGATAAGATGAAGCGGTTAGGTGTCAGGTAAGCTGATTTGTGTATCGGAGCGAAGTTCGGTCCACAGGTAGTTGGGATGTTGTTATATACAGAAGATGCATCATTGCCGAGCATACCCGATGTTTCCTTTGTGATGGTGTGGGTATAAGCTGCCATGAGGCTCAACCAATTGAATGGTTTGGCATCCAGTGTGATGTTGAAGGACCATCCGTAGCCTTTGCTGGTGTTGCTCAGCACAAATATGCTTGGCATAGGTGTTTCAATGCCGTTTGCGTCTTGGGTAGTCAGGCGATAGTTTTGATAAATAGGTCGGTTGTCTGCTCCCTTGAAGCGGTCATAGCTTGCTATGTCTTTTACGCACCAGTCTCGGACGCATACATCGTTAATCATTTTGTTGTAGATTCCTTCTACGGTGACGGTGAATGGGAACGAAACAGGAATCTGATAGTCAACAGCAAGTGAAGCCTTCCACACTTGTGGCATCTTGAAGTGGCTGTCCACCCCTGAGATGGTTGAGCCGATTGTTCCTTGTTCTGGCGAAATGGTTGCAGGACCCAGTACCGTTTGGGTCTGAGGGTCGGTATAGGCATTTCCCTGAATGTCGTGTGTGGTGATATAGTTGAAGAGTTCTTGGCTGTTCATGATACGTCCGCTGAACTGGTCCATGTTGGCTTGGGTGCCTTTTACGCCTGTTGCGTTCCAGATACCTCTGTATTGTATCATGTTGGAGTTGTTAGGCATGTTGATGAGGAATACGAGTGGCAGACGTCCGACAAACATTCCTGTACCTCCACGCACCTTTAGTTTCTTGTCGCCGAATACATCGTATGAGAATCCGATTCGAGGTGACAGCTGGAAGTTGTTTGTGGGCCATTTACCTGTATCGAGTCTTTTACCGTTATAGTTGAGGGCAAGGATGGCGTTGTTGGTCATCAACTCATCGTTGTCGAAGAAGAAGCCGTCGATACGGGTTCCGTATGTGATTTTCAGTTTATCGTTCACGTTCCATTCGTCCTGCGCATAGAATCCCAGTTTCCGATATTTTACGCGTCCTGCTGGATACATATTACCTCCATATCCGTAGGTCAATGCTACGATTTCAGGTGTGCGGCTATTCAGGAAGTCGTCCAGACTATTGTAGCGGTAATAACCCGATCCGTTTCTTTGGTATGAGTTGTCGGCCATTTGGTACTCAAAGAAGAGTCCACCCATGATTTTGTGCTTGCCTAAATAGTAGGTTAGATCGTCTTTGATCGACCATACATTATTGTGCACACCATTGTTCCATGAGAACAGTTCGAGACCCAGCGAGATGTAGTTGTCGCCGTTTCCATCGAGGATGTCGATGAATGGGAAGTTGCTGGAGTTGGTTCCACGAACGTCGTCCATTTTCGAGTACGATATCAACAGTTGGTTGAACAGGTCGTCTGTCAGTCGGCTGTTTAGGTCGATCGAGAGTGAATGTACGATGTTGTCTAAGGAGTACATCGAATTAGCGAAACTCATGGCGTGTTCTGAGAGGCGTGCATGAGAACCTCTGCTACCTCCGTCCATCGAAAGGTCGTTGGTTTTCCTCCATATCTGGTTCTTGGTGTAGTTATAGCGTACGGCTAACTTGTGTCTGTCTGTGATGTTCCAGTCGATGCGTGCCAGCATTTTGTAGTTCTTGTCTTTGGCCGAGAAATCCGTAAACGATCCTGTGTCGTAGCCATACTTCTGGCGTACGAAGTCTGATACCTGTTGCATGTCGGCAATCGTGGTGCGCGACACATATTTTTCGACATTTGCCACACCATCTTCTGAGGCCATCCAGTGGTTGACAACTGTAGGTGAAATAATCATCTCTGCGTTAGCAAAGAAGAATAGTTTGTTTTTGAGGATGGGACCTCCGAAAGTGAATCCATAAGTAGTTTCTTGTTCTTTATCGCGAACACCGGTAATCTGTTCTCTGTCAACTGCGTCGCCCCTCATGTTCTCGTTCCTGTGAAAGATGTATGCGCTACCTTTCATCTGGTTCGTACCCGACTTCGTGATGGCGTTGATACTTCCTCCGATAAAGTTTGTCTGGCGTACGTCGTAGGGCGAAATCGCCACCTGAAGTTCTTCAAGGGCATCAATGGAAATAGGGTTTCCGCCACCAGGCAGGAAGTCAGAAAGTCCGAAGTTGTTGTTGAAGTCCGAACCGTCGACTGTATAGTTTCCCATACGTCCATCATGGCCAGCAAGGCTCATTCCGGTACCTCCGTATGGCGACAGACGTATCAAGTCTTCTATCTTGCGGCTTACGGTTGGTATGTTGGTCAACTGCTCTGATGAAATGTTGGTCGAGGTTCCCATCTTCTCGTTTGCAAACTTCGATGCCGAGCCTGTTATCACTACGTCTGTCAGTTGGTTCGTGGATTCCGAAATGTCTTCATTCAGATTGTAGGTCTCGCCCAGTTCGAGGGTGATGTCCTTGACTGTCTTTGTCTCAAATCCTATATACGAGATGGTGACTTCGTAAGGTCCGCCTGGACGCATACCTTGCAAGGTGTATCGACCGTTGATGTTCGTCACGGCTACATATTTGGTGCCAGACGGTATGTGTACTGCCTGAATATGAGCACCTATGACTTCTTCATTGTCACCTGTAATCTTTCCCGACATGCCCGATGTGGTTACCTGTGCGACTGCTGCTGATGCTGTGATTGTCAACATCGCAATGAAAGAACACACTTTTTTCAACATAGCTTTACTGCTTGATAGATATTTCAACTTTTTTAATTATTCTCTTTCAACATGCAAAGTTATGAATTTTATTCGATACCACCAAATATATTCTTAATTTTTGTGAAAAACACACCTTATTATTTTTTAATAAAAGCCAAAACAGCATTTGAAACTGAAATATGCGTCAAATCAGTCACTTTGTTTCAATAGCCGAACTCCCTGTTTCATTGATTAATAGGAGAGTTTTTATCTGTTTTTACGGATAATTGTACTCAAATAAGGCGAAATGAGAGGTTTTTGATGTGTTTTTTATGGAAATTACAGATTTTGTAACATCTTTTAGATTGTCATAAGAAAAAAAAACGTATATTTGCAGCCAAATATATCATTAATCAAACCGAAGAAAACGAAACTTAATATTTATTAATCCATTAAAATTAAAACTTATGAAGAAATTTTTTACACTAATCGCAGCTGCACTTGTTGCAGGTAGTGCATTTGCACAGGAAGAAGGTTTCGTGAACATCATCAAGAATGGTGACCTTAGCGGAAATGACATGACAAACTTCGTTTCTAACGACTTTTGGGATGATGGCACAAGGCACGAAACATCAAGTGCTCGTATTATGGCTGACAAAGGTGAGTATTACATCATCGTAGGTTCAAACGCCAACCCTTCTCAGGTATGGGATACTCAGTTCTTTGTAACTGTTCCAGAAGATGAGGCATTTGAGGCAGGTACTCAGCTTCAACTCAAGATGAAAGTAAAGGCTGAAAGAGCACAGAACAATTGTAGCGGTCAGGTTCACACTGCACCTGGTACATATGTTTGGGATCTCCAGTTCAACGTTCCTGCAATCAACTTTACGACTGGTTGGACTGATTATGACTCTGGAATTATGACAGTAAAGGGTGATGGTACTCGTACGCTCACTTTCAACCTTGCTGATAAAGGAACTAATTTGGCTAACACATTCTATTTCGATAATATCGAACTTTGGGTAAAGAGACCAAAGCCAATCGTTTGGATACCTCAATTAGTTAATGGTGAATGTGAAGGAAACAACGCATCTCCTTATTCTTATAAGATTAAGAAGCAGTACTACAAAGCTGCTATCGTTGACGGAGCAGGTCCGGATGGTTCTCGTGCTGTCGTAGTAACAAGTGACGAAACTCCTGCAAACGACTGGGACACTCAGTTCTTTATCACAGTTGACCACAAATTTGCTGCAAACGAGAAATTCACAATTAAGTTTGACGCAAAAGCAGACAAAGAGGCTAAGGTTCAGTTCCAGGCACATAGAGCTTGTGCTGCTACAATGCCAGAAGAGGGTTTGACAGAAGCTGATAAAGTAACTGATCCTGCAACTCAGCACGCAGGAACCTATATTGGAGGTTGTGGAATCAGCGATGCTACAATTTCTGCTGATTGGAAGACATTCGAACTTAAGGGTACTGCTGCTGCAGATATGCAGTCAGTTTGTCTCAACCTGAGCTGTCTGAGAGAGTCAATCAATTACTACTTCGACAACATCGTGATTTGCATTGATGAAGATAATGCTTCTCAGGACGAGAAGGATCTTGCTGCTAAGATCGAAGAAGGATACACTGGCGACGAAGAAATCGCTACAGGTATCAGCACATTCAATGTAGAGAAGGCTGCAAAGGCTATCTACAACGTAGCAGGTCAGCAGATCAAGACACTCCAGAAGGGTCTCAACATCGTAGAAGGTAAGAAGGTTTATGTGAAGTAAGCAATCGCTTCGCAGCTGATTAAGCCAAAAATACTTAGTGCTCAGGCAGAAATGTCTGGGCACTCTTTTTGGTTTCCTCCTCGAGTGTGCACGTGTTTCCTCCTCGAGTGTGCACGTGTTCCCTCCTCGAGGCTACAATTGTTTCCCCTAGGGGCTGCAAAATTTTCCCCTAGGGGCTGCAAATTAAAGACCCACCCCCTTGAACCCCCGTAGGGGTGACAGAACAAAGGATAGGGTGTAACCCTATCGTAACGACAACCCACCATCCCATAGCGCTGTAAGTGCGATATATTATAAGGTATTCCGCCCCTTCAGGGTGATGGGTGGGGTGTTTAAAACGAAATAGGGCTCTCGCCCTATCCTAAATTATTCCGCCCCTTCAGGGCTGTCTATAATCGTCAAATCGTAAATATTTTGACACCCTTCTCCACCGCAAGCGGTTCCCCTTCCCTAACTTAGGGGAGGAACCTATGGCTAAGGATGTATGAAGTAAATAGTTTGAAAATAGACAGAATGACAAAAAGTAGTAGTTTTTTAGTTTTTTTAGAAAAACAGAGGGATTTGATACCTTTGGATTACAAAATAGGAGAGAAAAGGCACTTTTTTTGCATTTTTTACAGTTTTTGTTACATACGTTACATTATTTATAATAATAACACGCTATCTTTGCACCGAAAATAAACTGAAACCTGAAAGGCGAACCAGATAACAGAAAACGAACAAAATAAAATAAGTGTTATTAAACCTAATTATTAATTTCAAAATTCAAATCGTATGAAGAAAATTTTTACTTTAATCGCAGTTGCACTCGTTGCTATTAGCGCAAGTGCTCAGGATGCGAAAGACGAGATTACCAATGGAAAGATTGCGTACAAACCAGCAATCAAAAGTGGTGACTTTAGTAAGTATCCTGCTACTCAGTTGGTTAACTTCGTAGTTAATGAATGGCTTAACGGTGAAAAAGTGTCTGTTGGTACTGCTCGTGTTACTGTCGATCCAGTTGATGCTGATGCATGGGAAGCAGATGAGGACGGCAGAAATATGTTGAATTATTGTCTTGAGGTTTGCTCTCGTGATCCAGAAGTAGACCCAGAAACAGGAGAAGCCAAAAATCTTGATGCTTGGGACTCTCAGTTCTTTATTACAGTTGGTGATAAATATTTGAATGAAGGTGATAAGGTTAAGTTGAAAATGGATGTCAAGGCAGAAAAAGCAGCTAAGGCTTCTACTCAGGCTCATGCTAATGCAGGAAATTACAATTGGTATTCTATGGTTGGCGACATTAACTTTACAACCGAATGGGCTCCTTTTGAGTCTGACGAAATAACTATCAGTGCACAACAGGCTTATGGTCAAAATGGTGACAAGCCAGGATTTGCTACAATTGCTCTTAACCTTGCAGAATTGAAAGAGGCTAACAAGTACTATTTTGATAATATCGAGTTAATCGTTACAAGATTTACTCCAAAGGAATACAATTGGTACACTATTTTCGAAAACGATGGAACAGATGCTAGCTCATTCTCTGTTAAGTACTTCAAGAACTATACTGACGCTGCTAAGAGCGAAAATGGTGCAATCGTTGTAACTAGCCTTGAACCAGATAAGACTTATGAAGAGTATTACATGGAAAATGGTGATGGTAACGCTGTTGATGCAGTTTTGGCAAATGACTGGGATACTCAGTTCTTGATTAACCTTCCTGTTACTTTGACTAAGGGTCAGAAGTTCAACTTGTCATTCAAGTATTGGGCAGACAAGGACGCTAATACGAATACTCAGGCTCACTTAGTTGCTCCTGTACCTGGCACAGTTGAAAGTAAGGGTCTTGGACAATATCCAGAATATGGTGGAACTTACTTGCACTATCAGCTCGCAGGCGATGTTGCATTCAAGACTACAGAGAGCACATTCGAAAAGGTTATCACAGTTCCTGACGCTGCAGACGGTATGGGTGCTATTTGCTTCAACCTGAACGTACTGAAAGAGTCAATCAACTACTACTTCGATGATATCGTAGTTCAAATTGAAGAAGAGAGCGTTCCAACAGGTATCAGCACATTCAAGGCTGAGAAGGCAACTAAGGCTATCTACAACGTAGCTGGTCAGCAGATTAAGGATCTCCAGAAGGGTCTCATCATCGTTGACGGTAAGAAGGTTTACGTAAAGTAAATACCTAAGTTTCTCCACAAAGGAGATCTATAAATACTAAAAAATGGCGCACGGCGAAAGCTGTGCGCTATTTCGTTTTAAAAAATGAAGAAAATACTAAATAGTATATTGCTGAATGGTAAATTTTTCGTAACTTTGCATCATTAGATAACAAACGCTCACCTTATTATATATAAAGGTGTGAAAAGAATCGGAAAGGAAGACGTAGGTGTGGAACGAATACTTTTACCAAATAACAAAATGAATATGAAAAAGAACTTAATGTTTGTATGCAGCGCTTTGTTGATGCTGGCGCTTGCAAGTTGTGGAGGTAATTCAAAAGGTGGTAACACTGAGGCTCCACAGGAAGAAATCATGTCTGACGTGAAAGCTCCTACATGGGAGAAGTTTGTGGTTGTGACCCAAGAAGGTGTACCAATCTACAAGGCTGCTGATGATAACAGCCCTCAGCGTTTGTCCTGTTTTGAGGATGCAGAGAGTGATATGGTGGACATTGTAAACATCTGGGACGATGAGGAAGGCCCTGAAGGCTATCTGAAGGAGCCGCTGTATGTATATACTGACGAAGTGTTCCCTTGTTTGGGTGAGGAGGGCCATTTCTACAAAGTTGCTTTGTGCGGAATTTATGACAAGGACGACGAGGTGGGCTATATAGCCAAGAGTGATGCGATGGAAATAAAGGCTGAGCCTATTACTGACGAGAAGGCATTCAACCAGAGTTGTTCATGGGCTCAATTGCGCTACTTCCCGGATGGTAAGTATAAGAATATGGTGATTCGTACGACGTATGATGAATTGCAAGGCGAACGCATCCATATCGGCAAGCTGATTAATGGTGTAGTTGCTATTCCTGTAAATTATTGTATCGACTGTTATTGCAATACGGAAACAGATAGCCTCAGCTTTAATGAAGCGGAATATGAGGAAGGTATGACGATCGATAATTTAGAGTATCCGTCAAGCATGCAATTGGAACTCGAGGGTGGATATTGCATTATGTTAGATCTTTCTAAACTAACAGATGAGCAGGTCGACAAATTGTATAGTGCTGTTGTGAAAGACAAGCCAGAGTATGTAGAGTATCTGTATCATTTCCCAACCGTCGAATCTGAATTCTCACGCTTCCAATCATTCATTTCGCGATAGAATATGAAAAAAATCAGTTTCGTAGCAATGATGATAAGCGTTATAGCTCTCGTCAGTTGCAATAATACCAAAACAACCACAGAGGGAACGGGTGATAGTACTGCGGTAGCAGAAGAGAAAGTGGTTGAGCCTGAAGTGGAAGACAATCAACTGACTATTGCTGACCTCAACCTCAATGACGACAATATCTTCACAGTTGTCTATGCAATCTCAGATGATGGATTCGTCAACGTGCGCGAAAGTCCGTCTGCCAAAGCTGCCATACTCGATACCCTGTGGATGATGTTCCACGGATTGGGTAACGGAGTGCTGATAGAAGACCAGGTAGGTTGGTCGAAAGTCAGCGTGGGTGAACATGTGGGATGGGTCAACAATCATTACATCGACTACCAACGTTGGTATGATGGAGAGGGCGACTCAATCCTGGTTGCTGCAAAGGACGAAACTCCGCTCTATGGAGAGAACTATGCAGACGAGGGCGATTATCCACTTTTCACGACTGTGAAGAAAGGGACGATTCTGGCTGACGACTTCATCATCCACAATGGATACTACAATCTCCTCACAGGTCACGACTACATCTTCATCAAGCTCGATGATGCTGTGATAGTTGAAAAGAAATAATAATATGAATGCAATTAGTACAACAAAGGCTCCAGGAGCGATAGGTCCTTACAGCCAAGCAATCAAGGCAGGTAACCTTGTATATACATCAGGACAACTGCCTATTGATCCTGCTACAGGAGTATTCCCCGAGGGAGGAATCAAGGAGCAGACACGTCAGTCCTTGCTGAACGTGCAGGCAATTCTTGATGCAGCAGGTGTGTCGATGAACCAGGTGGTGAAGACCACCGTGTTCTTGGCAGATATGAACGACTTTGCCGATATGAATAGTGTCTATGCAGAGTTCTTCTGCGAACCCTATCCTGCTCGTTCGGCTGTAGCCGTGAAGACTTTGCCCAAAGGAGCTTTGGTAGAGATTGAGGTCGTTGCGTCTATCGCATAAGGTTCTTATGCGGCTGCTGTTGCTCATAGTGGTGTTCCTCACCTGTGGAGTTGCTGGCAGGAGTCAGCAGCTGCCTGATGGTGTGGCCTCCAGGTTAGAACGCTTAGGGGTAGCCACGAAGCGAAGCAACTGGCATGTGCGACTCAGTTTTCCAGAGTTGCAAGTCTATGAGAATGCAGGCAATACAAGTTTCGTCATTGTAGCCACTGCAGAGTATGCTCGCTATATACAAAACCCAATCCTTGCCTACAGCACAGAGAGCGGATTCAGAGTTACCTTGTCGGATTGGAAGGACAACCTCATCAAGTCGTATCAGGAGCAGTTGAGGCAACTGAAAGCTAAAAACATCCTCTTATCTCCCATTGGGGGAGAGCGTATGACTTCTCTTCCTTTCGTAGGTGGAGGAAAGGTGGAAGGAGTGGTTCCCCTTATCAAGACAAAGTGGGGTCAGGATGAGCCTTATAACGATCAATGTCCCGTAGTGATTGCTCCCTACAGCCGTCAGCTGACGGGTTGTGTAGCTACTGCAATGTCGCAATTGATGTATTACCATCAGCATCCGATGAAGGGTAGGGGACGATATGTCGGAGGAACCGAGCGTAAGCGGGTTGATATCCTCTTTGACAATATCTATCTTCGTTGGGATGCGATGCTGTTGGAATACTCAACGATACGAAGCAGCAAGCAGGATGCAGGTCCTGTGGCTGAACTGATGAGTGTGAACGCACGTGCTGTTTCATCTGACTTCAAACTGACTGACACATCGTCTGACCATTTGGCTGCCAGGACAGTACTGGTGAACTTCTGGGGCTATTCGCCCGATTGTAAGTTCATTCGTAGCGAGAAGCAGTCGGCTTTAATGGCAATCATCAGCAGAAACCTGCGTGAACGTCTGCCTGTATTGGTCACAGGAGGCGGTCATTCATATCTATGCGATGGGCAGAATGGAGACTTCTATCACTTCAATTTAGGATGGAGAGGCGATGCGAATGGGTACTATCGCTTCTTGGTTGACGGTCAAGTCGATGAGTCTCAACTGCAAGAACGAATCATGCAAGAGATTGTGTGTGATATCCGACCCGAGCGTGTGCATAGAACCACAGAACTGTCTTTGAGTCTTCCTAAACCTGGTATGTTGGCTGAGCGATTGAAGAAGGGAACAATACCTCTACAGAGTTTGAACAAACTGAAGATTTCAGGTCAGCTGAATGGTAGAGACGTTGCGTTGCTGAGACGGATGGCAGGTGCTACGGATGCTTGGAATGCAGTTGCTGATGATCTTATTGACGATACCGCTCAGTGGACAGGTCAGTTGGCTCATCTGGATTTATCGGAAGCAACCTTTGTGAAGAATGACAAACTACCTTATTTACGAATCAAAGCCAATAAGGGACGATTCAACTGGCAGAAGAAAGAATATGTGGTGAGCGAACTGACAGATGATGAGTTCAATAAGTTCATCAAACGATATGTGGGGCATGGAGACGGCTATAGCTACACGTCCTATAAAGGAGAGCGTTGTGTGGAATTCTACCTGATGGGACAGACCATTTCGCCCCTGATGTTCTTCGATTGCCAAAACCTGCAAACAATCACGCTTCCCGTGAACGTGAAAAAGATACTTGGAGGAGCGTTCCAGTGGTGTAACTCGCTAATAAGCGTAAAATTGCCACCAACCGTGAAAGAAATCGAAGCTGGCTCCTTTGCCGAATGCTATCTGTTACAGGAAGTAGAGGTGAAGACCATTCCGACAGAAACGTGTCATCATGTGTTCCCATTCAAGAAAACTGGTCAATACGGACAATTCCAAGAGAATCGCCATCAGGGAATCTTCGAAGGAAACAACAAAATGACTTGTAAGGGATTGGTGAAGGACGGAGTTGTTATCTCCTCGCTGAAGTATAAGAAGGTACTTTGATGTTGCGAGACAAACGATGCACCTCATTAGATGATTGTGTTTATCCAAAAACGTTCATTTTTAGGCCAGAATCTTCACGAAGTAGCACTTTAATAATAGAATTATTAACGTTTTTTATTTTTTATTGGAAAATATTTTGTAGAATGATGTTTTTTCAATATCTTTGTGCCACGAAATAGTGTTTTTAAAATAAGTATCCTATGAAAAGAACGAAACTTACTATTCTAACGGCAGCGATGGCAATATTCTGCTGCCAATCACTCTCTGCTCAGGAATGTGCAGAATGCCAAGAGTTGGGTTACAAACCTTATCCTCACGGTTTTATTCAGCTGCAAGGTGGTATAGGAACAACCTTTACGGATGTTCGATTCACCAAGTTGCTCTCTCCAACAGCCAGTATAGGTGCTGGTGCATGGTTCGGTCCAGCTGTGGGAGCACGTCTGCATGTGAATGCCTGGGAGTCTAAAGGTGGTTTCAAAACTGCTGGCGATCCGCTGAAATACAAATTTAACTACGTTAACACCAATGCCGACTTGATGGTGAATGTTTTGAACATCTTCTCTAAGAAACAATTCCATAGAGTCAATCTCATCCTGATTGGAGGTATCGGTTTGAACTATGCTTGGAAGAACGATGAGTTCCATCAGTTGGTGAATACCTACAACCCAAATAACGACATCTCAAATGCTTGGGGCAAAGGTACTTCACGTAAGCATCTGCTGAGCCACAATATCCGTGCCGGTCTGTTGTGTGATTTCAATGTCGCTAAACATTTTAGTATCGGTTTGGAAGTTGATGCCAACTCACTTGACGATCGTTTCAACTCAAAGTTCGCTGACAAAGACGACTGGATGGTAACTGCACAGCTTGGTATTACATACAAGTTCGGTTTCAAACCTGCTCCTGTTAAGGAACCAGAGCCAGTTAGAGCCGTACAGCCAACTCCTGTTGTAAGAACAGAAGCCGTTAGAACTGTTGAACCAGTGAAGGCTCCAGACCCAGTTCCTGTATCAAGACCTGCTCAGGTGGTTGAAGAGCCATATAAGGATGTTCTCTTCTATGCAATCCGTGACTCTGAGATCGACCCTGAATCAATCATTTCTGCTGCTGCTGCTTGGTGTAAGAAATATCCAAACAAGACAATCACAGTTAGCGGATATGCTGATAAAGGCACAGGTAACGCTAAGCTGAACCAGATGTACTCACAGCGCCGTACCGACAAGGTGGTTGACATGCTGAAGCAGAAAGGTGTGCCAGCAAGCCAGATCAAAGCAGCTGCTTATGGCGATACCGTTCAGCCTTACTCTGAGAATGATAAGAACCGTTGCGTAATCATTGAAGGTAAATAATATTAATTAACAGCAGGATGCAATATGATGTAGGTACGTCCCAACTCATATTGCATCTTGTTTAAACACAAACGTATATGAAAAAGAACTATTTAGGAATGTTGGCAACTGTGGCAGTATGTGGCCTCGTTGCTGTTTTCGCAGCATGTAGCAGTAGTGATTCAAACGATGAACCAATTACTGATAACAATGCAGGTGAATTTAAAATCGTAAATGCTACAAGGGGAAATGCTGATTTGACGGTAACACCAAACAACCTCTTCAAAGGTGATGTACTGAAAATTCAGTTCAGCCCAAAGTACAAGAAGAATTATACAACCAGCTATGCCGTATCTGTCAATGGTGGTACGAAAACCACGCTTGAGGGTAATGAGTTTACTGTAAGCGAAGGAAATGCAACATATACCTTTACTTTGATTGCAAAGTATGACGAAGGTGAAACCCATCTTTCTGCCACAAAGACAATTACTGTGAAGCAGGAGTACAATGTGACCGTTCCTTATGTATTGTATATTACTGAAGACCTGAAAGACCTGATTAAGGTAAATGTAGATTTCAGCAATGAGGCAGGTAAGACCTATCCTATGGAAGATCTGCCAAGCTATACCTTCGAGGAGCATCAGAATGTATGGACATACGAGGATGGTGGTTTAACTCACTATACCTTCAATGAGCCAGAAGCAAAGACTTATGACGTGCATGCAGGTCCGCTCACAGCAAAAACCGTTCCTATGTTGGTCATCAACCTTCCATACTATCGTTTCAACATCGATACAGAGATCATCTTGACCTATAAGCAGAAAGCAGATGTCGTAGAGACTCAAGATTATAATATCGGACGTAGTTTCGAGCGTAAGAAAGCATCTGTTCTCTCTCCAACAGCAGGTGCTTCTGATAAGGATTGGCGTTATACTGTGCCTATGTTCACAGGCGAGCTGAAGACTGGCAAGGAGACAAAGAAGTATGTTGACCAGATGGTGAAAGATAAAGATGTCATCAAGCTTCACATCGATGCTGATGGTAATGTAACTGAGAGAAAGTAAAAAGTCCTATATATAAGAATAAGGTGCCGAGCAATCGACACCTTATTTTATTAAAATACAAAAGAGCCTCATTGCTGAGACTCTTTTTTGGGTGGAGGGTCGGACTCGTTGTGTTAATTGGCTACGCCTATGTCGTCTCCCTCCATAAATACAAAAGAGCCTCATTGCTGAGACTCTTTTTGGGTGGAGGGTCGGACTCGAACCGACGACATTCAGAACCACAATCTGACGCTCTAACCAACTGAACTACATCCACCATGATGCTCATCATTCTGAAAGCGAGTGCAAAGGTACGAATAATTTTTGATTCACAATAGCGAAAATACCATTTTTTTCATAAATCACCCAAAAAATCTTCCCTTTTCTATAAAAACCGCTTTTATTGAGACAATCAATAGGCAGATGCTACGACGGAAGGTCTATCTTCCCAAAGGAGTGAAACGAAGTGTACTTATGCCCAATTGCGGTGGAGGAGTGTGCAATCTTATTTACTATTAGACAATTGACGATTGATTTTAATTGATTTATTGATGATTTACATATTCTCACATTCCACCCCCTTCCTCCCTCTAAAGAGAGGGATTCTCACCCTTCGTGGCATCATACCCTGCCATTATTGACCGATAATCACGGATTATTGACGAATAAGGGCAGGTTAGTAACGGGGAGTGTAGGCCCCCTTGGTCTTCACTAGTTTCTGCCATTCCATTAATAGTTTCGTTTCTGCCTCCTCGTGCAGACGGAAATCACGATTAATTGCCTCCACAAGTAGTGGAAATTGACCCTTATTACCCCCACTTTTTGCAACCAAATTGGCCATTTGCCACATGGTTCCCCTCAATTGAGGTAAAAAGGCAGAAATTCTACATCACTCATTTATGCGCCAAGTACAGGGAAAAACATCGGAACCAAGGGTTCATGCATGATTTTTGATGCCAAAATAGCAGGATTTTGATACATTCTGTGCCTTTTCCGAGCTTAGGCATCTTGGGTGCCTTGTGTTTACTAATATCGTATCTCATTGTCTT